>WNFX01002553.1_pt1 | contig 30480 bp, 26 predicted proteins | sample 5400111 | NCBI WGS metagenome assembly WNFX01 (sample SAMN13153363, study PRJNA577476) | soil metagenome | isolation source: 40 cm soil or saprolite under grassland replicate 1 | place: USA:California | collected 2016-06-15 | reverse complement strand
GCATAAGCATAGCGGTAATAGCGCTGGTAGAGTGTCTCCAGCGCCCACTCGGCGCCGAGGCAGATAGCCGAGATGAGTTCTTCATCCGGCGGTTCTGGTCGGGTGGAGATTGTTGGTTGTTGAACCTCTTGAACCTCGGATGTTGATGATCTGGTCTTTAACGACGATACGGCAAAGATGCGTGCCGGCTCTGATAGTGCCAGGGTTGTCATGTCCGGTGTCTCCCTCTGTTACTGGCACTCCTTGTGAGTGCCGCTAACATAACCATCTCTTCTTGTTAATTGAAGTGTACTTGTGGATCATTACCCGAACATTGCCTGTGGATTACCGCTGTATTACCGGGCTTTTCCCGTTAAATTGAACCTGGCTAAACATTTTCTAACTATTGACAGGTCATTCCCTAGGGAAAGATAATAGAACTTGAAACTTGAAATATGTAGACGTGCGCCCTAACGGGGTACCCATAAGGGATATCCAATAAGCATCAACCTAAGAAAAGCCCATCAAATGCTGTGGGGGCGAGGGTGGTGAGGAGTGGCTGGGATGGCCGTAAGGGGTGAGAGCAAGCGGAACCCGGTCCTGCTGCGCACATTCGCTCCGCTCAGTGTCAACTCCGCGAAGCATCTCGACGCCCATGCAGACAGACCCTTCGCTGCGGCTCAGGGTGACATGGGAACACGGTCATGCTGCGCTCAGGGTGACACGGTGAGGCGGCTCAGGTTGATGCGTATTGGGTAACCATAAGGGATATCCCCTCACTGGTAGAAGACCTCTTTAAGTTGCTCTTATCGGCAGAGCAGCACCGTCTTCACCGAGAGCAAATTCAGGAAATCCTCTGGCCCAATTCAACCAGCGAGCAGGCGGCCAACTCCTTCGGGAAAACCCTTTATTTATTGCGCAGAGCGCTCGAGCCCGATTTAGTCGCCGGCAAAGGCAGCGCCTCGATTTATGTGCTGCTTGAGCGCGACACCCTGATGCTGACTCCAGATAGTATGGAGATCGATGCCGACAGTTTTGAATCTTCAGTAAAACCATTACAGGCGAGGATGCGCAGTCGATCTCAAAAGGGGCAGAATGCAGCGAGCGACCTACAACTGCTCAACGAGTTCGATCATATTTTAGCTCTGTACAAGGGCGATTACCTGCAGGACGATTTATATGAGGACTGGGCACAGCGGCGGCGCGATCGCTTGCGGCGCCTCTATTCATGGCTGCTGGAGAATGCCGCTAAACTGGCACTGGCAAACGCGCAGGGTCAGCGAGCAGGTGAATATCTGCAGGCGTTGTTAGAACGGAACTCTGCCGACGAGCAGACCCATCGCCAACTTATGCTGGTTTTTGCTCGCATGGGACGCCGCAGCGATGCACTCAATCAGTACCAGCTTTTACGTGCCGCCCTGAGGGAGGAACTTGACGCAAACCCGCTCCCAGAGACGGTTGACCTCTACAATAGGATCCAAGCAGGGAGCATTGCCGTCGACCTGTTTGAGCTACAACACACAGATGATGTACCCCTAAAGGTTGACGGTGAGATAGAATGGCTAGCGCCCAGTCAGGCTGGTTATAGAGAGGGAAAGGCACAGAGCAGTTCTATCCCTTCGGCAGCTGCTAACAGTAGAGATGCGGAAATGAGGCAGGGCGCGATAAATCGGGCCCCTACGCTCCAGGAAGTAGGGACAGAAGCGGCTGAGGAGCAGGTCCAGATGAGCCCTGAGCGTATTTTGAAAGCCGAACTGGTCGGGCGCGAAGAAGAAACTCTGACAATGCAGCGGGTTTATCAACAGACGCGTAACGGGCAGCGCAAAGCCGTCTTTATTTTTGGCGAGCCTGGCATAGGCAAAACACGCCTGGCACGCGAGTTCACAGAGTGGTCCGAGGAAACACAACAGGCAGCGGTCCTCTGGGGATATTGCTACGAAATGAGCGGATCTTTTCCCTATCAACCCATCGCGGACGCTATCAGTGCATATGTGCGCACGTGCAGCCCTGCTGAATTACGCGCTATGCTGGGCGATAGCGCAGTTGACCTGGCAAAAATCGCGCCTGAAGTGCGCTTCAAACTGCCGGAACTGCCTCAACCAGAGCCGATTGGCCCGGAACTGGAACGGCGCAACCTCTACAGCGCCGTAGCCCGCTTTTTCAATGCACTAGCAGAGCAGCGACCAGTGATCATTATTCTGGACGACTTACAATGGGCGGACGCAGCCACCATGCAATTGCTCAATTTCTTACTGGTGCAGAGCGTAGGCTTACCCCCCGCTAACAGCACAAGAGAAGCAGGAAATCGCCATGCTGTACCATTGTATCTCATGCTTTATCGTGCGGATTCTGTACATGATACCCATCCCCTGCGCGGACTGATGGGGACACTGGCGCGCGCTGGCATCAGCGAAGATGTGCGACTGCACCGCCTTACCGAAGCCGAAGTTCACCAACTGCTGGTGAATATCGCGGGACACTCTATGCGCCCCATCTTCGCGGCTGAGATTTTCCGCCAGACAGAGGGCAATCCTTTCTTTATCGGTGAAGCTATTCGCACGCTTATTCTCGAAGGTAAAATCAAAAAGGTGGGAGAACGCTGGCAGGCAACGGTAGATATCAGTCAGCTTGAGCTGCCGCACAGCGTGCGTTTATTGATCGAGCGGCGGCTGGTACATCTCTCACCCGAGTGTCGCACGTCAATGACTTTAGCGGCGGTGCTGGGAAGACAGTTCAGCTCCGCACTACTCTGTCAGGCACGCAATCTCTCCGAAGACGCGGTGGCGGAACACATAGACGATGCTATCCGGGCGCAGATACTCTCTGTATTTTCCGATTCGTCAAAAAGCGGCGCACAAGAGCAGGACCTGGACCTTGCCTTTACCCACGACAAAATCCGCGAAGTGCTCTATCAATGGCTCAACCCTTTACGGCGGAGGACGCTGCATAGCCAGGTAGCCCATGCCATCGAGACGCGATACACTGCACGTTTGCAACCATACTTCAGCACGCTTGCCTACCATTACCAGATGGCAGAGAACCCGACACGGGCGGTATATTACCTGTTGAAAGCTGCAGCTCATGCCGGTAGTGTCTACGCCTTTGTTAACGCGTCTGAGCACATGAAGGCTGCGCTTGACCTGCTGATCAGTGACGAGGAACGCCCCCGGCGAGCCGGGTTGTTACGCCAGTTATCTGAGATTTACATTTACACCGGCCGGCTAGATAAGGCCATTGAAACGGGTATGGCATCGGCGGCGCTCTGGCGAGATCTGGGCAACGATGTGAATCAGGCGGAGGCTTATTTGCATGTCTCCTTCTGTTGCCACTGGCAGGGTAAAGAGATAGACGCCGTGCAGCATATCCAGCGCGCCTTAAAGTGCATCGAAAACAGGCCAGAAGAAACGGCATTGCATGCTAAGGCCTACGCTCAGTGGGGGTTGGCCGCGACCGTAATGGGAGAGCCGCTGCTGGCTCGTGAGAAGCTCCAGCAAGCGGATGCACTGCACGAGAAAGTGGGCGGCAACGATGCGTTTATCCTGGTTGTCTCTATCTGGTCGCTCAGCTGGTGTGCATTTCTGACGGAATCGCCCCGGCGGATGCTGGACTATGCATTACGTGGAGCAGAGGTCTGCCGCAGTTCAAATAAGCCCGAGTGGGAGCCGATGATGAACTATTCCGCTGCCTGGGCCTGTATGCTGCTCGGACAGATTGAAGAGGGACAGCGCCTGGCGCACGAAGCCCTCGTCAAGGCGCAGCAACACGGCGTGGTAGGAGCGCAAGGCTGGGCCAATCTTATGCAGGCTTTTCTTGCCATACAGGCAGGTCAGTGGGAGGAAGCAGAGAAACGTGGCGATAGCGCATATGCCATTGCTACGATGCTACATGACGCGGATATGCAGGCGCGCGTTCTGTGGAGCCGCAGCGTCTGCGATGGATGGCGAGACGACTGGCAGTGCGCCATAGCCGATATCAAAGAAGCGATAGTGATGGCGCAAAAAGATGGCGAGACCTCCATGGTATTTCCTCACCTGCTCGTGCAGGCGGCAAAGTCACACCGGTATGCAGGCAAGATTGAAGAGGCTCAGCAGTATCTTGACCAGGCCATGCAGTATGCTCAAAGCCGTCATTATCGCCAACTGCCCGCGATCGGTCAGCGCCTGCAAGGCCGTATCTGGCAGGCTCAAGGGCACTTCGAGGAAGCGCAGCCATGGTTTGAACGTTCCCTCGCGGAGCTAGAGGCCCTTGATGACCAGGTTGAGTACGCTCGCACCCAGGAAGCCTATGGTTTGTTCTTCCAGGAACGGAAACAGGCGGGAGACGAGGAGAGAGGCCGGAAGCTGCTTGAGCGTGCGAGGGAAATTTTCCAGAGGTTGGGGGTTAAGGGGTAATCCAACTATTACCTGTTGCGTTCAAGGAACCATTATGTTGAATGATCCTGTTCTCATGAATGATTGGCATGTGGTCGCATACGCACCTGGCCTTAAGGCGAATGAGCCGATGGCTGTACGCTTGCTCGAGGAAGACCTTGTATTGTGGCGTGTGGGTGATAAGATCCACGCCTGGCGCGATCTGTGCGTGCATAGGGGTACACGGCTATCGCTCGGAAAAATCCAGGGAGAGACCTTGATGTGTCCGTATCACGGCTGGACCTATAATGAAGCAGGACAGTGCATTCGTTTTCCTGCTCACCCAACACAAAAACCACCTGCCACAGCCTGTGTCAAAACCTACCAAGTGCGTGAGAAATATAACTGGATCTGGGTTTGTCTGGGTAATCCAACACAGGATATTCCGCCCTTTGCTCAGTGGGATGATACGTCGTTTCGTAAAATCCACTGCGGACCTTATCACTATAATGCCAGTGGACCGCGTGCCATCGAGAATTTTCTGGATGTGACCCATTTTCCTTTTGTACACCCTGGCTACCTGGGTGATCCAGAACATCCCGAAATTAACGATTATGAAGCCGAAATACACCCCGATGGAGTGACGGCACGCGACATCACGGTCTGGCAGCCTGATCCCGATGGTTCAGGAAAAGGAGCCAACGTCACGTATACCTACGAGGTTGTACGCTGCTTGACCGCTTTCTTTATTAAATCTTCATCTGGTCCCCGTTTTGCTATGTACTTTACTGTGACGCCCGTTTCCGAACGGCAATCGATTGCCTGGACCTATGTAGCAATGGATTACAACCACTTGCCAGAAGATGAGATTCGCAAATTTGAAGATGAGATTACCTGGCAAGATGTACCAATTGTCGAATCGCAGCGCCCCGAACTATTGCCGCTGGACTTGCAAGCCGAGCTACATCTGCGTTCCGACCGCACCGCTATTGCTTACCGTAAGTGGCTGCGCCAGTTGGGTCTAACCTTCGGTACAGCATGTTTCGTGGCGGGATCATCATCCGATTGGAGAATGAGCACTTTGCCCGGCCAGGTTTTGAGATCATCGGGCAAGAAGTAGAATTGTTCAGTGAGGATGCTCTTCATGAGCGTATCTCCTTCTCGGCTCTGCTCCTGGTTTGCTCTGCGGCCTGTTGTTCGGCCTGTTGTTCAAGGAAGTGCAAGATGCGGGCAAAGCGATCTCGATCTTCCGGTTCAAGGGCCTGGGAGAGCATCTCCCGTACGAGCGCAGGGTGCGTGTTTGACAGACGGACGATGTAATATTCCGTGTTGAGAAAGGCGGAGAGCAGTTGAGCCAGGGTCTGATTCTCCGTCCAGAGGGCTGTGGGGGGCGTTTCAGGGGAGAAGGTGGCGATGAGCACGTGCGCTGCATCTGCGACGAGGATCAGAAAGCGTGTCGGGGAAGATACATTCTCCCCAAGATAGGTGACGACCTGCCCCTGCACCGCTGGAGGGCTTCCCAGGCTCACGATGCGCGCGGGTACGCCGCGTACAGCCGCGGCCTTGAGATCCTGTTCCAGCGCGGCGAGTTCTTGTGCTCCCCCTATCAAGGAAATGCGCCGCTGCGCCTGGCGTACCAGGAAAGAGGCGCGCCTGAGAATGTCGTCCGCGCCAACGATATTGAGAACGACTTCAGCAGGACGGCTCGCTGTGAGCGCGTTGAGTTCCTCTTCCAGGTGCTCACATGTTGCTTGAAAACGTGCTGAGAGGTGGGCGATCACCTGTCCAGGTGGCACCGGTTCATACTGTTGTGGTTCCCCCTCTTCGCCTTTCAGGCGCACGACCGCTGCCTTCTCCTCCAGGCGGTTGAGGGTCTGATAGACCATGGAGCGTGGGACGCCACAGACGGTACTGAGTTGTGACCCATTGAGGGGATGCTGACGCAATAGACCAAGGTAGCACTGCGCTTCATATTGGGAAAATCCAAGCTGTTGCAAGGTCTCGGTCAAGGTATCCTGTTTCATCACGTATCTCCTGTTGTTATTTTACTAACAACATTATAGAGAAAAGTGTGAATGTTGTCAGGAAAAGTACTTCGTTAGGATCTGGATAACCAGCTTGCAATAGATCGTCCCTGGATTACGCCTAAACAATAAAGGATTGCCATTCTGATCTTTTTGCATGCTATGAAGATTCCAGTATCCCCAGCATCTTTCGTGATTTACCTTTGCTGGTTATCAACCAATAGTCCTACGGTACTTGATCACTTTGCATGCTCAGGAGTATGCTTCTTCAGCAGAAAAGATTGCTGTCGATAGTGTAGCTTTGAGCAGAACTCTCTTGACGGTCACCGTGTGAGTGACCGTAGAGGCGTACCATCGTTCGGTGGACAGGGTAGCCACCTTCGATACCTACCGCAGCAAGCAGAGAATGGTGGTCATCAGCGCGAATGGCAACCAGTGCAACCACTGGGAGAGGGAATGCGCCTAAAAAGCTCTTGCGCATCATGTCTACTGGCAATAGCCACGTCTCCCCTGCTCGTTGAGGCGGGGAGTGTTTGCTTGGTCAGCTTGGTGGAATTGCTCGTTCCAAAGGGGTGTAGAGTCACTCCGCCACTGGTCGTGCCTGGTGGGGAATGTGCCAAAAACGATCTCACGAACGTAGCAACGATCCAAGAAGCCATTCATCAGTATGGGATCTGTCGGCACTCCTATGTGATGGCAATTGGGGGTGGGGCAGTGATCGACATGGTGGGCTATGCGGCGGCGACAACCCACCGTGGCGTTCGTTTCATTCGTGTGCCCACGACCGTGCTTTCTCAGAACGATTCAGGGATAGGCGTCAAGAATAGTGTCAACGCCTTCGGGAAGAAGAACTTCCTCGGCACATTTGCGCCCCCAGTGGCCGTGCTCAACGATGCCGATTTTTTGACGACGCTGTCAACGCGTGACTGGCGCAGTGGTATCTCTGAGGCTATCAAGGTGGCACTGCTCAAAGATGTCGAGTTCTTCGACTTCATCGAGGAAAAGGCAGATCGACTCGTTGACAGAGATATGCAGGCTATGCTCTGGCTGATCTACCGCTGTGCGCAGTTGCACCTTGACCACATCGCGACGAGTGGCGACCCCTTCGAGTTTGGCTCCTCGCGGCCCCTGGACTTCGGCCACTGGGCGGCGCATAAGCTGGAGCAACTCTCCCATTACACCTTACGCCATGGCGAGGCCGTGGCGATTGGCATGGCCCTGGACTCGACCTATTCCTACCTTGCTGGACTGCTGCCCAAGCCGGACTGGCAGCGTATTCTTGGACTGCTCTCAGCACTAGGGTTTGCCGTCTACACGTGCGAGCTGAGCCTCTACCTGCACGATCAGCGTGACACCCGCTGCATTTTTACTGGCTTGAACGAGTTCAGGGAACATCTGGGGGGCCAACTCACGCTTCCCTTGCTTGAGCGTATCGGACGAGGTATCGAGGTACACGAGATGGATGAACAGATGATGAGCAGGAGTATTGCACTCCTTGCAGAGTATCAATCGACTTCTACATAAGAGGGAGAAATGGCAATGAAACAACAAGATGGCACCTGTCCATTAACACAACAGCAACTCATCGATGCGTATTTCATGGAGGTGCGGGCCAAAATGCTCGATGTAGCGGCCTTCCTGGATCGCATGGATCGCTCGGTTGACCGCAATGCCGAAGATGACTTCAGGATGCTGGCCATACGGCAGGCCCTCCAGGCACTTTGTGCACGTACCCCTGGTCGCGTCTACGACATCCAAATGATCTTCAGCGACCCGACCGCTGAACCGCTGGTGCAGTTGGATCGCAAGAGTGCGTTCGGTGCGTTCGATCACCACAGAGGAGAGGTGCAGCCATGAAGTACATCGATCTTCACGCTCACATGGTTTCCAGGACCACGGATGACTACGAACAAATGGCGCTCACAGGTTGTGTTGCGCTGACGGAACCGGCTTTTTGGGCGGGCTTTGACCGCCTGTCACCGATCGTCTTCGCCGACTACTTCAACCGCTTAACCAGTTTCGAGCCAACGCGTGCAGCGAAATATGGCATCCAGCACTACTGCTGGCTGTGCCTCAATCCTAAAGAGGGTGAGGACAGAGAACTGGCGCGACACGTCCTGGAGCTGATCCCACAGTTTCTTGATCGACCCAATGTCCTGGGCATCGGTGAGATTGGGGTCAACCGGGTGACGCGCAACGAAATAGCCACCTTTATCGACCACGTTGATCTGGCGCTGCGCTACAACCAGCTCATTCATATCCATACGCCTCACCTGGAAGATAAGTATAAGGGGACCAAGGTGATCGTTGACACGCTCGTCGACAATAGGCGCATTGAGCCTGGTCGTGTCATGGTCGATCATGCGGAGGAACACACCATTGGCATGATCCTTGATGGCGGTTTTTGGACAGGTCTAACCCTCTACCCGCAGACGAAAACCTCGGCTGCTCGTGCCGTGGACATGATCGAGATGTACGGCAGTGAGCGTCTCTGCGTGGCGTCGGCGTGTGATTGGGGTCCCAGCCTGCCCACCGCCATACCGCACTTTGTCTTAGAGATGCGCCGTCGTGGTCACTCCGACCGCCTGATTCGCAAGGTGGTCTACGAGAACCCGATTGAATTCTTGAGCCAATCACCAAAGTTTCGCTTGACCGGGGAGAGTGCCGAGAGCATCTAGTGAGAGCCGCTCATATGGGAGAGGAGAAAGCTCATGTATGTAGAGCCCGATCATTTCTTTCACCTGACCTACTGCACCAATATTCATCCCGGCAACGGGTGGAGTGAGGTGTATGCCAACCTTCGACGCTATGTGCCAGCGCTCAAGGCACGCTTCGCCCCCCGCAACGCTTTCGGCATTGGACTGCGTCTTTCAGGCAGAGAGAGTAGCGAACTACTGCAAGGTGATCACCTGCAGCAGTTCCAGTATTTCCTGCAGGAACACGGGCTCTACGTCTTCACGCTCAATGGTTTCCCCTATGGTCCGTTTCACCAGCAGCCCGTGAAGGCGCTCGTCCACGCACCCGACTGGCGCGACGAGGAGCGCGTAGCGTATACGCTGCGCCTCATCGAGATACTGGCTTTTTTACTGCCCGACGGTATCGATGGCAGCATCTCCACCAGTCCACTTTCCTATAAAACGTGGGTCAACATACAAGACCCCACTGCATGGAGGGGCTTTACCCGTAATATTGTACGGATCGCAGAGGCGTTGGTACGGGTTAAACACGAGCATGACAAGCTCATTCACCTGGCCATCGAACCAGAACCAGATGGCCTGCTTGAGAACTCAGAGGAGGTCGTACGGTTTTATACCCACTGGCTCTTAGAAGAGGGGGCACGCCTCCTCTCAGACGCTCTCGCTGTCTCCAGGGACGAGGCTCGCAGCCATCTGCTTGAACACATACGGGTCTGCTTCGATACGTGCCATGTGGCGCTTGCTTATGAAGAGCCTGCGGCTGTGCTCGACCGTTTTGATCAGCTCGGTATCAAGATCGGGAAAGTGCAGATCAGCTCGGCCCTGAAAGTCGCCTTTCCTTGTGAAGAACAGGCACGGGTGGATATCGCTCGTGCATTGGAGCCATTTGCGGAGTCGACCTACCTCCATCAAGTCGTCCAGCAGCATCACGATGGCACCTTCCGCCACTATCCTGATTTGATCGAGGCATTGCCCCATATCCAGGATCGCCAGATCGCCCAATGGCGTATCCATTTTCATGTGCCAATCTTCATTGATCACTTCCCAAGGTTCCAGTCAACACAAGATACGCTCGCAGACACGCTCGATCTCCTGGCACAGAGACGCTTCTGCCGTCACCTGGAGATCGAGACGTACACCTGGAGCGTGTTGCCGGAGGACCTGAAAAAAGACCTGCTCGACTCGATTGCCAGAGAATATGAATGGGTGCTGAAGAAGAGGATATGAGTAAGAAGGTTTCAATCTATCGGTCATGGAGGAAGGCGCTGTACGGGTACCTGGCCCTGGCCCGAATATCCAACAGCCCTACGGTGGTCAGTAACACCCTGGCTGGAGGGGCTCTGGCTGGGGCTCTCTGGCCCGATGGCAAGCTGGGTCTTATTGCCATTGCCATGGTTCTCTTCTACATGGCTGGTATGTATCTGAACGATCTCATGGATTATGCCGTCGATTGCCGCGAGAGACCCGAACGGCCACTACCAGCAGGTATCGTATCCCCGTCAGCAGCAGTTGCAGTGGCCCTCACCCTGTTCGGTTGCGGCAGCCTGCTCCTGTGGAGTGTTGGTCCGCACCCGTTCTTGAGCGGACTGGTGCTTATCGTTCTGATCATCTGCTATGATAGGTGGCACAAGAGCAACCCGCTTAGCCCTCTGCTCATGGCCCTCTGCCGTCTGATGGTCTATATCACGGCATTTCTGGCTTTCTCTGTCCAATCTTTATCTACCTTGCTGATTCCGGGTAGTCTATTGGTGCTCTATGTGATTGGTCTGACGTACATTGCCAAGACCGAAAACAAGCCGAGCATGACGAATGTGAGCATCGTGGCAACGCTCTTCTTGCCAACGGTCTATTTCACGGCGCGACAGTTGCAACAGGTGCAGTGGGTTACTCTGCCGCTCATTCTATTCTTTACTATCTGGGTTGCATACAGTGTCTCCTTCGCTTTTCGTTCGCCGAAACGCCAGGTAGGACGGACCGTGGGGCAGTTGATCGCAGGCATATCGCTGTTGGACGCTCTGGTACTGGCTACGGCAGGCAGTCCCCTTGGCGTGCTGCTTGCCCTGGTAGCCTTCGGGCTGACACTTTCCTTGCAACACTACGTGAGGGGGACATGAACATGCGTAAAACTGTCGTTCTCAACGCTGTTGGGCTGACCCCAGGTCTGCTCGGCCCATCGACGCCACGTTTGTGCGCCTTTGCCGAGCAGGGAAAGAGGGCCTCGATCAACACGGTGCTCCCTGCGGTGACCTGCTCCGTCCAGGCCACGTTCCTCACCGGTCGCTATCCCAACGAGCACGGCATCGTTGGCAATGGGTGGTACTTCCGAGACGAGTGCGAAGTCAAGTTCTGGCGGCAATCCAATGCGCTCATCCACAGGCCAAAGGTGTGGGAGACAGCGCGGTCACTCGACCCGACCTTCACCTGCGCTAACCTGTTCTGGTGGTTCAATATGTACGCGTCGGTGGACTACGCGGTCACACCCCGACCCATGTATCCGGCGGAGGGTCGGAAGATTCCGGATATCTATACCAGGCCTGCGGACCTGCGTTTCGCGCTCCAAGACGAACTGGGCCCATTCCCGCTCTTCAACTTCTGGGGTCCCAACACCTCGATTGGTGCGAGCACGTGGATCGCGGAGGCTGCAAAGTGGGTGGACCAGCGCTATGACCCAACGCTCACCTTGATCTACCTACCGCACCTGGACTATTGTCTCCAACGCTTCGGCCCCTTTCAGGACTTCATTGCCCAGGACCTGAGAGAACTCGATGCGCTCTGTGGGCATCTCATCGACTACTACGGGACGCGTGACGCCCGGATCATGATTGTGTCCGAGTACGGTATCACACCCGTCTCCAGGCCGGTTCACCTGAACCGGGAGCTGCGCAAGCATGGGATGATTGCCGTGCGTCAGGAACTCGGTCGAGAGCTGCTGGATCCCGGAGCGAGTGTTGCCTTTGCTGTCGCCGATCACCAGCTGGCCCATGTCTACGTCAATGATCCGGCGCGTGTGCACGAAGTGCGCAGGACCTCAAGGCTCCAAAAGTGAAGGTAGGGTGGACGCTGCTGAAGGCGCGCCTGGGCTTCCGTTACCTGATGGATGTCATCCCGCTGGATGCCTCGCTCGTGCGCGGTTCTCATGGGCGCGTGAACGCCTCAACTGAAGACAGTCCGTTGTGCATGATCCAGGAGCCCGATCTACTCGACACCACCGTGGTCGATGCGACACACGTCTACGAGTTAATCCTTCGCCATCTGACATGGGACAGCAAGGGCTAGGGCCATGCGTCGGTAACATCGCGCCATGCTTGCTCGTGGTCAAGCTCAAGGTTGTCACGGTGTCACCTCACAGGATGGTACTATGTATGAATACACACAGTTCTCTACAACATAGAGCCGATAGCGGTCCAATTGAACACATCCGACTCGATGCCGCTCTCGAGCGTTTCCACCCACAGGTCGAGTGCGAAATGCGTCGCGTCCTTGAGAGAGCAGACGGCAACGCCGCTCTCCACCCTTTTTATGGACAGATGGCTTATCATCTCGGATGGGTGGATGAGCAGTTACAGCCTGCACGGCTGCCCCCGGGCAAATTGCTGCGCCCGGCTCTGCTACTATGGGCATGTGCGCTGGCCAGTGCGGCAACAAGTGCTGACGAGGTTGAGCGAGAGCAGTGCCATCAGCAGGCATTACCAGTTGCTGCCGCGGTAGAGTTCGTGCACAACTTCTCGCTGATCCATGATGATATTGAGGATCGCGATGAATGGCGTCGGCATCGGCGCACAGTGTGGGCGGTCTGGGGAGAGGCTCAGGGGATCAACACCGGTGATGCGATGGTTTTCCTGGCCAGGCTGGCTCTCTGGGAGGTCGTCAAGCGCGGCGTCACTTCCGACCTGGCAGTGCAACTGGCAAGGATCCTGGATCGGACGTGCCTGGTCCTCTGCGAAGGGCAATATCTGGATCTGTCCTTTGAAGCCAGCGCGACGGTGACACCTGAGATGTACCTAGATATGATCACGCGCAAGACGGCAGCGCTGATGCGTGCAGCAACTGAGATGGGTGCCCGAGTGGGTGCACCGGAGGTGGAGGAAACGATCGCCGCATTGGCCGAATTTGGCGAGGAATTAGGCATCGCTTTCCAGCTGCGCGATGATCTCCTGGGAATCTGGGCCAGGAGTGCCCAGGTCGGCAAGACGGCGGCGGGAGACCTCCGGCGCAAGAAGATGAGCTTCCCTGTCATTCATGCACTGGCTCATGCGGCACCCCATGTCCGCGAACGCATGCATGCCATCTATGCCCAGCCGGGACCGGCGACAGACGAACAAATCCTGATCCTGCTGGACATGCTCAATACGACTGCTTCCTACGAGTGGTGCCACAAGGTACTGGCGAGGCACTGTGCGAAGGCACGCACGGCTTTAGCACGTGTATGTGCCCACAGCTCCAGCACTGCCACAGCAGAGCCGACCACTGCGCTGGAGGCAGTGCTTGATTTTGTCGCAGGCTCTGCTTACCAGAACGGGTCGCCGCTGTAACGAGCATAGTCCATTTCCCGTCGTCCCCGTTTAGTCATTTCCTCTGTCCAGCCGGTCTCCCAAGTCGATATTGGCCCAAAGGTAGCCAGACCCTCGAGGCGGTTACCATATCATGTGAGCTAAACACGCACAGCCCGCCAAAGATGCGAGAATAATGAAGAGCAACTCCCTCCATTTTAGAACAGACGTATCAAGTAGTCACCACAGTGTAGCAACTCAAACTCATCACCGAAAAAGCACGTTCATTAGCGTCAATAGTAAAGCGGACACTAACCTCGCGTAAGATTGTACAAGTATTGTCATAAGATTGCCCATGTAAATTTGATTGCTTATCCTGAATAAATGCTAATCCTGTAGCGTTTACAAAGCCTTAGGGGGAACAGATGAATTCATTGTTCTCATCATATGAAAGGGCTCTCGCTATCGCGTCCGAAGAGTCTTCACTCTCTCACTTACTCACATTTGGGCTGCAGTGCTTTAGGCAAGGACGCTACGCTGAAGGCATCACCTGTTTTGCGCTTGTTCGTGAAAAGCTTCCTCCTGAACAGATTCAACTTGCAACTGAACTGGATATGTTGACAAAAAGTCATAGAAGATTTTCATGTGTTCAGGAAGAACTCCACCAAGCCTGTAAGCGTTTCGCTATAGCTGATGCCGAGCAGCAAGCACACATTGCTGTTCTCGAAAACATGCTTCCAGTCCTGGAAGAGAAGACGGCAGAACCACCTCGTACTCAAGTCGGACCTGAAAAAATTGATGTGGGTAATCGATTGCTGCCTCTACACCAGGCACCACCATCTGATCTCAACCAGGAGAAATCACTTACTCAACAACCAGTGACTAAATCAGAAGAGATAAGAGATGATTATCCCTTGCCCACATCGCGGCTGATCTTCGAAGAAATTACCGATCTCCCTGCCCTGTATGCCACCTGTTTTGGACGATTTGAGGTCAGCCGAAGGGGCAAAACACTTGATCCATGTCCGAATCGCAAGGGGCAAGCGATATTACGCTACCTCATTGCCCAAGAAGAACACAGAGCGACGATGGATATGCTCATGGCAATGTTGTGGCCAGAAGAAGAACCGGAAGTAGCCCAAAGAAAGCTGTACCTCGCCGTCAGCGAACTACGTTGCTCACTCAATCATGGTTGTATATGCGAGCCAGGCCATGGATATCTCATGTGCAAGAATCGGATCTACCATTTCAACCCGGCGGTCGAGATCCGAACAGATGTGGATGAGTTTCTACAGTGTTTCAAAGCTGGACAGCGGAGAAACGGAGAGAAAGTAGCTTTCTATGAGAAAGCCTGCCGCCTCTACAGAGGTCCTTTCTTACCTGAAGATATGTATTCAGACTGGTCATTTCTTCGGCGTGAGCAATTAAGCAAGATCTATCTCTCCATGTGTGGCGTTCTTACTGATTATTATTTGTCGGTCAAACGCTACGAAGATGCAGCAAAATGGGCCATTTCAAGGCTCGAGGAGAACCATTGTGACGAAGTAGCTTATCGACAGCTCATACAAATTTACATCGCACAGGGTCGCCGTAGTGAGGCGCTACAACAATATCAACGCTGCGAACATATACTCCGCGAAGAACTGGGTGTACAACCATTATCCGAGACGGTGCGAATCTTTCAAACGCTACTTGCAGACGAATCTACTTTAACAGTAGAGTAAAAACATAAAGAAAACATAAAGAAAACATAACTCCTCGTGCTACAGTAAAAGAAAGAAATTTCGTTTGAAAAAGCACAGGAGGGTATGGAAATGCTTCATAATCTTATCTTATTCTTCTTGTACACGGCATCATCCTGATAAAGATGCGATGGGCAGTGAAGCGCTCTCTATCCTGGTATGGTGCTGGCATGACCAGCAGACAGAAACCACCAAATTAAGGGTGGTGAATGTTGATACGGGAGAAGCAGTGCATCTCAAGAACGGCAAATTTCTTCTACGTATCACAATAGAGAGAGATGCTTCCTTGCTGCGATGCCTCATTCGCCACATAGCCAGCGGCCACGAAGCCTATGTGCAAAGTGGTATAAACCTGCTTGACTTCGTAAAAGAGCACCTCTTGAATAACGATGCTTCTGAGTCCAATAAGCCTGAGACAGGAATAGAACTGCCTTAGTCAGCTTGTAGTGTACTCGAGAAGGGAAAGGAACTGAGTTAAACAAGGAGACGAATATGCAAGAACACGAGCAAGAACCACTGGCCCCAGCGTTACTGCCCCGCATTCCAAAAAATGGCGGGAATGGGCCACCGCCGGTGACAGGTCCCGTCAAGGCCCATATCAGTGCAGGCCCAACATCAGGCTTTCTGCCCCTGACTGTCAACTTCGATTCCAGAAGTTCTACCGGCAGAATCGTTAATCGTGACTGGGATTTTGGCGATGGGGGGACGGGGGCCGGACTGGTAGTCTCTCACACGTATAATAGCGCAGGTCCCTTTACCGCGGAGTTGACAGTCTCAAATGATGACCATGACGATACCGCCAGTACAACCATCTTCGTACAGAGACAGCCCCCGAATGCCTTCTTCTCGCTCTCGCCTCAATCAGGTGTGGTGCCGCTCACTGTAGTATGTGATGCATCCGGGTCCAGTGATCCCCGTGGTAGTATCACGAACTACGCCTGGGATTTCGGCGATGGGGCGACTGCTAATGGCAGAGTTGTTTCCCACCAGTACCTGTCAGTAGGTTCGTTCCAGGTGACGCTTACCGTCACCAATGATGGAGGTGTGAGCAGCTCCGTCTCCCAATCAGTGAATGTGACTAAGCCGCCGCCGCCGTCTCCAGATTTCACATTCTCACCCTCAACAGGTACAGCGCCACTCACTGTAGCATTTGATGCATCCGGGTCCAGAGATTCCATGAGCATCATCGAAAGCTACGACTGGAATTTTGGCGATGGGGCAACTGCTAATGAGAGAGTTCCGGTTGTTTCCCATGAGTTTACGCAGGCGGGCGATTTCCCCGTTACGCTCACCGTTACGAATCAGAGAGGTATATCCAGTCTCATTATCAAGAACATTAGCATCAGAAGACCGTCTCCAACTGCGCAGTTCGGATTAACGTTCACGCCTGAATCGGGGTCAAGTCCGCTCCAGGTCACGTTTGATGCTTCAAAATCGCAATCTGCTGCTCCCCAGGGTAGGATCACCAATTACAGATGGGCCTTTGGGGATGGGGGGACTGCCTCTGTAGATGTCCCGATTCTTCCAGTTCCACACCAATATATTAACCAGAGTTCGAGTCCGATGCCATTTGCTGTGCTGTTGACCGTTACTGATGATAGCGGGGAGAGCGACTCCACCGCAAAGGCCATCGTCGTCAACCCACATCATCAACCTACGGCATCATTTACGGTCTCCCCCGCAACTGGCATTGCCCCTCCTGACCTGGTGGTCCACTTTGACGCTTCGGGATCACAAGCCTTTGATGGTGAGCAAATCGTCAGTTACGCCTGGAATTTTGGCGACCAGACCACCGCTGTTGGAAACAATGCGCACGCGGACCATGCCTATAGCCAGCCAGGCCAATATGCGGTAACGCTAGCCGTGACCGACAATAGCGGGGCAACCATGCAGCAAATGAGTCCTTCGCCGGTTACTATCACGCCTAATCAGCCACCGACAGTGTCAATCAGCGCCAATCCCAAAAGCGGGTCGGCGCCGCTGCTGGTCCAATTTGACGGGCATTCTTCAAGTGATCCAGATGATAGCATCAGCTATAGCTGGACCTTTGGTGATGGAGCGACAGATACAACTTCAGGACCGTTCACATCCCATGTATACACCCGTCCAGGCTCGTACGCCGCAAGGTTGACAGTGATAGACACCGGGGGGCAAAGCGATTTTAAGGAAGTGACAATTACTGTTACTTAACCTTCTGCCCGGTCTGTGTGCCGTTGATGCTCGTTGTGCCGCCGTGGGAAGAACACTATAGTGGCACAACGGGCGGCTTGATACACTGCGGGTCTCCGCGCGTTCTTATGTATTGCCGTTCAGGCGGTATCAGGAATATAACATCTAGCGGCGGGCAAGCCTCGCCCCGGTGCGAAAGTAGTTTGTATGAGCCAGTTTGTTGACCGACTACTACTACAATTCAGTGATCCGGCACAGATTGTCCAATTGTTAGCGCCGACAACCGATACGAATCATGCCCGCCTGCTCACGCTCTTAAACGCTGTGTATAACTTTCAATTCGCAACCATCCACGATGTTCGCAATGTGACAGTGCGGCAGACGGAGTTCCAGAAACTTCTACTCACCACCCACCGCACACAGGGAACCTGGACGCAAACTATTCCAAGCTATATGCGCACTGATATTGTCTATGAAGACCTTGATCGACCGGAGCCAGTCTGGATAGATATTGCGGCTGAGGTGGGGTTGACGTTAGTGTTGGAGGCGGACCCCGGTCAAATAGCCTCTATGACCGACTACGAGGTCGCCAACTTTCAAACGCTCGATGATTTTCAGAAGCAGTTCCGCTATATTGATCTCAATGCGTTCATGGCAGAGTATAATATCACGACTGTGGATGAATTGAGGGAGCGATATCAATACCTGCGTTCAGAAATTCAACTCAGCCCACTTGTTCAGTTTGATCCGAATAACCCTGCCAACCAGCATGCTTATACGTTGAATGTAGCTATTTTAATCCGTGACGTAATTGATGTTGCAGCCACGTTGCGCGATGCGAAGTTCGCTCGCTTTGCTCTAGAGCAGGCAATCGCCTATCAAAGAGAAGTTGATGTCGCTGAAGTGCAGACTCCATACGCGCCACTGATCATCTTTTCTCAGGCTGCTCTTACCGGCTTACCATTCACTACCAATGCGCTGCAAACATTCTTTGCCGCGGAGGGAATACTTGCTTTGTTCTTTACACCATCGTAGGATCATCGTTTCATACACCGCATACATCTATAGTATGTGAGATGCAGGAGGGTTATATGCCTGATGACAAGAAAACGAAAGACAAAGAGTCCAAAGATGTAACTTCGGAAAAATCCACACCTGATGAGGCAGGAGCAGGTCCGCCTGCGGAAACGGCCAGTGCGCCAGTTGAGCGAGCGCCTCTAACTGTAGCGCAAGCGCAGCGGTTGCGTCGTAAGCTGAAGGCAAAGTATCATTAAGCGCCTATCCACATCCCTTTTGTTGCAAATATGAGTAACTGAAAGGGGCCACATAGGTCTAGGGAACGTCCCTTTTGTTTTGTAAAATGATAACCTCCCGTTCGAAAAGAGGAGATATTACATGGCTGTCCAATATATTCGATTAAACCCCGTCTCTGACCTGTTTTCGCCTGCTGTGCGTGCCTACGGCAATATTGCTATCATTGGCGACGGCGGCTCTGCACCAACGGTTGGCCCAAACATAGCAACGCCATTCACTAATCCCGCCGATGCAGCAAAGGCTTTTCCCGCTCCCGCCAGCACGACGACAACTCCGTCACCCCCACTGCCCCCACTGTCGGCGGCCATCGCTATGGCCTTCCAACAGACGCCTGGTCCAACACTTGTGTATGGAGTGCGCACTGCAACGGCCACAGGGGGTCCCGATTGGGCGACTGCATTGACAGTAGTAAGCGCATTGGACGTGCAACTGGTTGTGCTGGCAAACACAGTCCTGGATGCTACCTCTGGTAATCCCGGCACAACAACTACCGCTCCTGGAGCTATCGTGCAGCTTGCCAGGCATGTCGCCAGTGTCTCCACTACCGGCGGGGACGGCAAAGAGCGCATGGGGATCGCAATGCTTGCAAAAGGCTCTACCGATGCAACAATTATCAAAGGCGATCTTGCTAATGAGCGCATGATCTACCTTGCGCACAAGAGCGATGAGGATGCAGCCGCCGCTGTTGCTGGCGTCATTGCAGGCTATGTACCAAGTGTTTCGCTTCTGCTCAAACCGGTCAATATCAGCACCAACCTGTTTACTCCTGCTGAGATCTCGACGATCAACGGCGCGGAGACCTTTGCAAGTGCGCCTGCCGGTCAGGGGGTCAACTGGTTCACTTCTCCATCTCTGCTTCCTGGTGGCGCTATCTACATGGGTGAGGGCTACACGGGTAATCCTGGCGGCAAAAAGTATATCGATATCGTGCGCACGATTGACGATGTCTCCTTCCAATTGAAGGCACGCCTGATCAGATCAATAGGAGCGTTGCGCATCAGCCGCTCCGGCCTGCGATCACTGGTGGCGCAGATGGAAGCCGTACTCACACCATACGTGATGAACGAGGTCATCGAAAGCTACGCCATCGTCGTTCCCGTCTTGATTTTACTTGACAAGGTCCCCGCCTCGTTGACAGGCACCGAGCTGACGGTGATTCAGAATGCGCACTCCGACCGACTTGTGGAGGTGCTTGTCGCCGTCGAATACGCGGGAGCCATCCACCGTCTTGCGATCACGTTGAAATTCGAATAGGAGCAAACCGATGCCTGATTGGAATACGCGACTTGAAGTGAGACTTGGCGACCGGCCGATAACGCCGATCGATAGCTTCACGCCAACGTTTAACACACCGCATACCGTCATTCACAGTCTGGAGTCCGACAATGTGGGCTTGGTCCGCCAACCCTTCACCTTTACCTTTACCATGACGGTGCGTGCGATCAATACCATTGTTGCAGACCTTACGGAACTGGCAGTGACTGGTACAGAATTCTCGATTGCAGTAGCAGAGAAGAAGGGTACTGATTGGGCCTTCAAGAGTATCAAATTTTCCCGCTGCGTTATCACTTCAACGAATCCAAGCAACGTAGTGATAGATGGTGCGCCAGCGGCGAGCTTTAACTGCGCGTCGCTCGTCATGAATACGGAGTCGTAGAGATGATGCCGTTTGAGCCGGATGAACAGGATATGCAGAGTATGCCGGGCATCTCAGAGATGTCCTCCGAAGAGGAGTCGACAATGGTTGCCTTACCCGGATTTCAGGCCGGCGGACGTGTCGAACGGGACGGTCTTGCCGTTGTGCATAAAGACGAGTACATCATCCCTGCACCAGGAAGCAAAGCCACGATCGTTCCGGACACGGAAGGGATGCTGCAAGGCCAGGTCATCAACTACTACTTCCCGGTTGAAGTCGAAGTGGTAGGGGCCTTGAGTAACACCGAAATGGAGCGCGTAGCCCAGTACATGTATGATCAACTGAATAGCGCGCTGTTGAGTCAGCCGGTCCAGCAGGCCTGATGTCTATGTACTTGCGTCTCTACATACCATCTACTATCGATGCGCCTGATGACTGGTCTATTGACCAGCGCACTCGCTTGCAGCAGGTGATCGCACGGGCAATTGAACGGGCCGTTGCTACTGTTGATCGCTCTACAGCCCATGTCGAGATCGTACGCGCTGTTAAGGAGGAGACCTCTCCTGCCGGAGCATCTCTTGCAAATACCCTCGTGGAACTCGCACAGAGGCAGGGAGATCCGAAGGAGCGTCTGGACGAGGCGCGCCTGTATAGTGATGGCAAAGGCTACGGCCTCCCCAGCTACCGGGATGCTGGAGCACAGGTCGAAGTACCTTTGCAAGGAGCGATTGCTCAGGAAGCATCCACTACGCGGGTTTCCCTGGCAGGGGCCCACGCGCAGGTCGAAGTGCCGGTTTCCGGGTTGGCTGCTCCTGTAGAAACAGCCGCTGGTGATCTCGCCAGGGAATCTGAGCTTGTTACTTCGGCAGGGGATCGTATTGTGCGGCGGGCGTTCGAAAAACTTCCCGTCATTTGGGTGACTGGTGGAAAGTATATCGAAGCGGGTGGCAGCCCGTATGTTATCGCTGGCAATCTGGCACGTGCCACAGAGTGGGGAAGATACCTCTTTGGCAGCGTCGGCTTTACTATCATTCAGCGCAACGGGGTTCCAGAAGACCCGAACTTCTACGTGGTTCCTCTCCTCGAGCGGCTGAGCATTCGCGATTTGGGAGGACTCGGCATCGAGCTTAGTCAGCTTGGTGACCAGTTAGTGCAGAAACCTGGGAGCGTGCTTCCCCTGAAAGATTACACGATAGTTACCGTCGTCACAAGCGATGAGGCGGAGAACGACGTTTACCTGTTCAATGTCCGGCCCGGCGGGTCCTGGAGTGCAGAAGCCTATACACGTGCGATAGGACAGGTACCGGAAAGCGAGCGCTCTGTAAGCCAGGCCGATGTTGGGAAAGTGACAAGCAGACTGCTGCGCGGTAGCGGTGGCAAGATGGACTTCATCCTGCACATGGATCGCACGCTCTTCGCAGTCATACCCTGGGAGCAACGGGCGGAATATCTCGGACTCCTGCTTGACCGCTGGATGACAGGAGATGACGAGAAGAACGCTATTCTGGAGATTATCCACGGGACTCAGACGATATCCGAACTTGAAGCGCTCTTCTCGATACTGCGCCAACATGGAGCATACGCCAGGCTTTTCAGAAAGCTGGATGGGCAGGTGTTCGATCTGCTTCAGTTTTTAGGTGACTTCCGCCCAGCCGGAGGACTGAACTGGCGCTACCTTGTTGAAATACTGATCGAGGGCGGTCAACTTCCTGGCATGGCTCTGAGTGGGCCGGATGCATTAGAAGAGTTGGAGCGATTGGCTTTAGGCGCTTCCCTGTGGTTCTGGAGCAATGTAGATAGCATCCGTTTCATATTGACCAGGCCAGGCGAGGTTCTTGAAGGACTTGGTCACCTGACCGAGCTGTTATGGACGCTGGATCAGGCAAGTAGGGGTGATCCACAGGCCATTATGTTCGTGATACGGATGCTGCGCGAGGCTGGCACTGCTATCGCGAAAGCGATGCGCGGGCTCGAGTATGCCGAGGAGCTAGGTACAACCTTTGGCAACCGTGTCGGAGAAGAGCACATCGGCGCGGATCACTTCGGTCGACTCAAGTATGCGCTGCTCTTTGAGATACTTTCCTGGTTCATCGGCGTCGGCGAGATCAAGGCCGCCATTCGCGCGGCGGAAGTGCCAGAGCGGATTGCCGCACTTGCGCATGTCTTGCGTTCGATGCGGTTCGTGGGCAGGGCTGCCAGGGTCGGTAGCGAGGCAGCCGAACTGGAACGCGTGCTGGCGGCAATGGCCCATATCGCCGGTCTGGCAGAAAGAACCAGGATGTTACGCCTGGTGGACCTGCTCCCGGAGGAACACCTCGCAGTCCTTGGGCGCATTGCCGAAACGGCACATCTCCCAGGGGGAGCAGGTATGGACGCGCTAAAGGCGGCACTGGCCGGTAACGAAGAGTTACTCCGCGCTGTGGATGGAGTTGAAAGTGCGCTGGCAGTCGCCAGTCGTCTAGAGGCGAAAGCAGCCGGGGCTGGTGGTCTCACTGCAGATATGCAGGCTGGTCTGCACATCTTGTTGAGGAATGCTCAGAGTGAAGAGGTGACCCTGGCTCTTGCCCAGTTGATCGATGATATCCCGGCCGCTCACCTGGACGAGTTTATGCGTACGATGGCTTTTGTCAAGCCAGAGCATTTCGGCCAGTGGACCGTGGAGGCGCTTGGCGAACTGGCACAAAGACCAAAGGCCCTCGCCTTCATCCGCGAGACTGGAAGCGGCTTGTTCGGAGTTGTTTTCCGGCAGAGAGGCAATTGGACCGACTGGACCAGCCTGGAACGCTTCTTAGACGGGTTGGCGCTCAAGCGGAGCGGGATCGGCAATCCCGCCGAGTACCAGCGATTCCTGGATCGGCTGCTGCGCGGTGAGGCATCGGCCTTTAACGAAGTGGACGAGGCCCTGCGAGCACAACGCCTTGCAGAGGCGGCGAAAACGGGCCAGGTCTCTGCCCTCGGGCTGGCGCGCTTGCGTGAGGGCAACCGCACGCATTTATTAGCCGAACTGGAGCAGGTTGAACGAATAAGTGGTGTGGCTGCTCGTGACGAATACGCTGCTGAGATAGCACGCCTGAGTGAGAAAGAAGTCGGTGGGCTCGAACACATGGCCAGCCTGGAACACACACCACGTGGCGAGGTTCAGACGCGAGATTGGAGTTGGATCGATGCATTGGAGTTACCGGTTGGCGAGCGAACTCCTTTGCTGACGGTATTGGATGATGTGGCGCCCAAAACGGTTAGTGGCCTTGAACGGGCGTTGCACCGTTGTTTCTACGATTATCAAGGTGGCCTTGGACAGTTGTTAGCTGCCCGCACGCTCATCGCGAAATACGGCGCGGATGAGTTGCGCCTCGAACTCATGACGAGCAGGAATGTTGGGAGTCAGCTTATCCGGCGTGAATTTGATATTGAGGCCAAGATTAGCGGGCGGGCAGTCCATGTCGAGGTCAAAACAAACATGCCGGGCATGGGAGCAGGAGCACAAGCGCACGCGTCGCGTGACTGGGAACAGATCGTGAAGGACCTGGCAATTCACGCTCGCAGCAACTATGATGACCTGCTCTACCTCTATCATCCTAGCGTAAGAAATCAACTGCCCGATCTCGGTCGAGAAATGCTGGAACTCTTTGGCGATGCCACCAAGCCAGCCGATCCTGACTTACTGCGACTTATGAATAACCAGGGTCTGAAGATCAACGATGCTCGCCAGGCTTTTCAACGCTGGTTAGCCAATAGAGGTCTAACAACCTATGAGTTGTAAGTGATGGAAGAGCGATGCAAACGATCAACTGTTACATTCCATTGAAGCTACGACTACGCGGAGAGACGAGCGAAGACGACTGGGCGAACCTCGAAGAGGTGCTCGTTGCCCGGTATACGCGCACACTCAGGCGCAGTATAGCCAAACTCACGCGGTCGCAGTTTATCGAGCCTGGCATGCTTGAGACTATGGCGGAGCCGTTTGCACCGGAGCGGGTGAGAGATGATGGTTATGTAATTACTAGCTATGACAGAGGTGAGCTGACAGAGGTGCCGTTACTTACTCGGCGTGCGAACACTGTTGATCCTCTCTACTCATTGCTCCAAAGGTTCCAGTGGCGAAAAGATTTGCAGGCTATACTTGATGCCGATGTCCGCTTTAAACAGGGGAAGAAGTCTGCTGGTGCTACCCCCCTGAGCTCAGCAGAGGTTGAGGATACCTCAAGGCGAATCGCAGTTCTGGATAAAGAAATAGATGCACTTTTACACACGGCTAATATTCCGTCTCTCGCTGATGCAAAAGGACTATTAATGAGACTTTTTGCTGATTTTAGTCTGAACAAGTATGTGCTGGATCTTGTCCGCCGTATCAATATATTGCCTTCCTTATTAGAAAAGCTGCTTCCCCTTACAGACCAGCGAACAAAGCTGGAGAGCGAGCTTGATCGGAATGCGCGTTTACGTGCAAGTGTGCCAGAAGGTAAGGAAAATGAGCTTTCTGGAGGCACATTATTGTCTATAGAGCAAATTGATATATTGCAGAGGCAAATCTATAAACTCGATGCAGAGATTGATAAGCTCTTGGGTAAACTCGATCTGCGTTCAACTGATGACATCGACTCTTTACGTACAGAATTTCTCTCCTCATTTGCTACCGTGGCACGCGAGATCGCGCTCTATATTCTGGATCAAAGTGAACTAGCAGCAAGAGTGGAAGAGGCCCGTTATACGACCCATACCTCAGAAAAGAAAGTTGTTGAAGACATCGAGGGCTTACGCAAGCGTGCTGAGGAACTCGCCAAACTTGAGCATGATATTTCACACGCAGTAAACAATCTCACTTTTTTTCTGGTGGGTACCAACAAGGAAGGTCATATCCTTACTGAACGAGAGCAAGATAAAATAATAGAGTACGATCGGGAAATCGAGCGCAGGAAACGCATTTTTGAAGATACAAAATATTCTCCCGATTACGGCCAGCGCTATCCCATACTTTTAACAAAGGGCATTGACTATGAAGTTCTCGCTTCTTCCTCCGACAAAGGACTGAGTCGTGAAGCACAAGAACATATTCAAGATCAAATCAAGGATATCGTAGAGAAAATTCAGAAGTCCCGAAATAACCTGGAAGACAAAGACCTGATCTGGTCATTGCCACCTATTGTTCAATTCACCAAATTGGTCATGGACATTAAGCCTGCTTCGTATGCCGATCAGTTAATCGAAAACGAGGTGGCGGCAAGGAAACCTAGTACAATCGCAAGGTTAGTGCTGGCTGTAATTGGTTTGGCTCTGGGCATAATAGCCATTTTTGTAACTGGTGGTACGGCTATCATCGTCCTGGCCGCGAGTGCTACTATTAATATTTCTACTGCAATAGAAGAGACGCGTGAATATCTCATCTTTCACCCGGCGAGCGGTACCGCACTGGACCCGAAGGCTGCTATATCGCAGGAAGATCGCAGCCTAGCCGCATTAGCTATAAGTATTCTAGGTGCGGTGGTCGATGTAGGAGTGGCGGGGCTTGCATTCAAGGATATGGTTCAAGCAATCAAAACAGCGAAAACGCTTGAAGAAGTTGAAAAAGCCGCGCGTCTCGAGGCGGAAGCACTCGCTAAGTCTGGCAAATTAAAACCTGGTGTGAGCGCGGAGCAGTTGACTGAGCAGATCATGAAAGATGTGCGTGCTGCTGAAGCTGGTAAGGGTAAAGGTTCTGTTAGATCACCAGAAGGGCCATCAAGGAGAACGAAGCCAAAGGGTCAAGGAAGTAAACGTGCTGCTGCTGAACACCTTGCTGAAGAAAGTGCAAAGAAGACTACTCAGGTTCCGCGATTAACGAAGGCAGAACAGAGGGTTAAGGAGGCTCTTATCAGAGACTATAAAAGAGAGAGCATTGATCTCGCGAACGATGATTTCTTTACTACTAAGGCTGCAGAAGGTGGAGTCGACTTTGAGGGGAAGGGAGGGGTGAAAGGAGGAGGAGGGGATGTGTTACTTAAAGGTGGGGGGCGACGTGAAGTGAAAGTTCGTATAGAGACGAGTCAGTTCGATGCAGAGTCAATAGGTTCAACTCTCATTAAGGGAGAAGCTCAGAAAGATGTCAAAGAGATTTATGCGTTAATCAAATCGGCAGGAGCCACCCAAGAGGGTTTACTGAAGATGGAAGGGACACTCCTTGGTTATGCCCCTAATTTAGAAAACGTGTATGTAAGAATATTTGGACCCGATGGAACCGTATGGTGGCAGCACCATTTTTAGAAAACTCAGTAGCCTGAAAGGAGCGGCCCCATGCCTAAGAGTGTAAACATTCCGGTGCTGGTCGGGTCAGTGGCCCTGACCTATGTACAGAGCATGACCATCAGCGAGGGCTACCGGATTGAGCGTATTGCCGGAAGCAAATTCTCGCAGGCTATTGCGCCATCTACGAAGACGATCAGCATCGAAGCCATGTTAATCGGGGCAGATCGCTTGCAGCAGAAGAAGTCGCTTGAGGCACTGGCACTCGTGTCGCGTCTTCTCGTAGCCGCGACCGCTCCCGCTTTAAAGTTCACAGGCATTCCAGTCGTATCGGGGCTCACGGTGAGTACCGATATGCAGATCACTGACCTGCGTTTCACACAGAATGCCCAGAAGCGGGAGGCACTGGATGTCAGCATCACGCTCCAACATGTCCCGCGTTCAAGAGTCGCAGCGATTGTTGGCGAAGTGGCAGATATGGTGCTGGCCTCTGGCACGGCCTTCGTCTCTTCTGGTCCCGATGCCAGTTCTATTGCCCGTTCAGCAGGGGTGCCGATCTGAGGCGAGCGATTTTCTGAGAGGAGAAAGCAGAGCATATGACCGCACGTACCTACTTCCAGTTACCAGTTAATGCCGACGAGGGCTTCCCGCAGTCCTTTCGCCTGAGCTTCAACGGCACGGTATACCAGGTCTTGCTCTATGTCAATGTTCTAGAGGATGCAGCGGCACAACCGGACGAAAACGACGTCTATACTCTGCCTGATCCAAGGGGTGGCGCTTTCATGGTGATGCGGGTTGCACGGGAGGATATCAGTGGGCCCGCCGTCATCTTCCAGCGGAAGCTGGTGCTCAATCTAGAGTATGAGGCGGCCGAAGTTGCCTTCGTTTTCCGCCAGATGCGTGTAGCAAAACGCAATCTCAACGGCATTGGCTCGTTCGGCTCGCAAGTCATTGGAGGCATAGCAACACGATGGGCTTCATAATCTGGTACAAAGTAGAGTTTAAAGAACAACAATTGACGGTCTCCAATGACGTCTTCAGTGGTCAATACATACTCGATGCCGACATCGTTCTGACGATGCTCGAAGGTGCCACAGTTGATACGTTTAAGATCACCTTGACGAACCTGCCCGAGGATGCATCCAAGGCGCTGAAAGCCAAGCAAGTCAAAGTAGCCGCGCAGCTCGAAGCAGCCAAAAAAGCTGGAGCGGCTACATCTCCATCACAGCCTCTCCTGGTAAATATCTACCTGGGGTATTTTGATGAGCTATCGATGTTTAAATCGACATCAGTCATGATCGGTGCGGTGACTTCAATTAAGACGACGGTAAATCAGAATGGTCTATTAGAAACGGTGGTGGAAGGTGAAGAGATTGGCGGGTATAAGCTGCGCACCACGTATAAACCTTACGATAACAGGGGTGACACCACTATAAAGGACCTGGTAGAGCAGATTGCTCGTGATGCGGATGTCCATGTAGCAGATGGTTCCAATCTCGACCCTCAGGCCAAGTTGGGAAATTATACTTTGAAAGCGAATAACAGCCTGGAAGCGCTCCGCCAGGTTGCTAACATCGCCCAGGTTCCCTTGGTTGTAAGAGATGGCAAAATCTTCATCAAAGAATCTGTTGGCAAGGATGAAACACCGCTTCTCGACCCGGATACCAATATCGTCAGCCAGGATCAGATAAATGACACCAATGGGATCACAGATGGGAAGGCATCCGGTGGGGTGACTACCAGCCTCAACCTGACTGTACTTGGGATACCAGAGCTACGTGTGGGGCAAAAGGCAAAGCTGAAGAATCCACCAGATCAAAACAAAAACATGCGTATCAATCAACTTGTACATCGTTTTTCGACCCATACTGGCTATATATGTGACATGACGGTTGTAGTCGCGGATCAAGGAAAGTTGACGACGGGACCGGTCGGTGTGCATGGGGTCGTGAGACGGATACGTGACCTTGCTGAGAGCGCTCAGAATCAGAAACCGGCAATCGACGTGGGCGAGGTGACGGACTATGAGGCGGGCAACGATCAGAAGCACTTGGCTACGTTGAACTATGGGCAATCACCTGCGCCGGATGCCGTCGCGCCCAGTGTAGAGGTCAAAGTGGGTACGACCACCCAGCTCCATAGCAAGCCGATTGTCTCACCCTTTGCCTGGCACAAGTGCGGGCTGATCGTTCCTGTCTATCGTGGCATGCGAGCGCTGCTGGCTCACAACCTCGGTTCCGTGAATGATGCTCTGGTGGCTGGTTTCTTATGGTCAGAGGACCCTGTGTATCAGCGACCGAAGAATAAACCCGGCGACTACTGGTTATGCCTGCCTACCGAGTTGGGTGGGGACAAGCAGCTGCCCATCAATAAGGGTGTGAATGATCTGATCGATAAGGATGGCCTGCGTGTCATCCAAGCCAAGGGTCTACGCATCTTTGTCGGAAAGGACAAGTTGCCAGATGTGGGGGAACGTCCCGACGTGCCTGATGCACAAACAATTGTAATTGAGCACGAGAGCGGCACGAAAATCACGATTGGAAGCGATGGTGCAATCACTATTCAAACCGATCAGAAAGATATTTCACTCTCCAACAAGAATGCTACATTGAAATTGGGCAGTGACGGTGCGGTGAGTGTTCAGACACAAGGGAAAGACATTTCACTAACCAACAACAGTGTTACGCTGAAGTTGGGAAGTTCAGGCGTGGAGGTGTCAGGCGTGGAGGTGTCCTGATGCCAATGGTGATCACAGAGGGCTCGGTTATTAAATGTGCCCATCAAGGCACAGTCAAGTTTACCGCCAGCCAGCAAATTTTGAAGGTGAATAAACAAGCGGTGCTTATAGTTGACGATATTAGCACCGGCACCGTAAGCGGCTGCATTACACCTCTCAATCCGCAGACAGGTACAAAACCATGTTTGAAGGTGGTGGGCTTAGCCGCGGGCGCTGCTACGAAATTCACGGTGAACAGTAAACCTGTATTACTGGAGACAGCTAATGGCACCACCGATGGTGTCACAGCGGCGCCATCGAATTTCTGGAGCGTTCAGTCAGCCGGGCAGACGAAGCTTGATGCAGTCTAAGGAGAAAGTACGTGAATCAAGATCAGTCTTTTGGCAGCAGCCTAGCGTTGGAGGAGGGTGATATTGTCTTTGAGAACAACTCTTTGAAACTGGTGAGTGGTATAGACAATCTTCTCCAGTCGCTGGAACTGCGGGTTTTAACTCCCTCCGGCAGTGATATATTCAACGCCACCTACGGACTGGACGTGACACAGGCCTTTACGCAGCCGGGCAGTGTGCGTATGATCAAGGAACTTATTAAGCTCAGCCTGGTGCAGACACTTGGGACTGATCCACGTGTGAGCGACATCCGTGATGTGCAATTCACAGAACGGCAAGTAGGTGATCTCCGACATTCCAGGTCCTGGACAGTAACCGTAGTGATAGATACCGTTGATGCTCAAACGACAACCCTCACGCTAAACATAGGAGTATGACATGACAGATTTTGGCGCTACAGCAGAGGGATTTAACATTAAGGGCCTCGATGTCATCCTCGGTGAGAGCATGAAAAGGGCGACGCAGATGTTTGGCTCAAATGTAGATTTGACCGCAACCAGCCCGTTGCGCAAAATTCTAGAGGTGGCAGCGGCAGAGGACGCCGAACTGTGGAAGCGCATGGAGGATCTGTACTACAGCAACTTCATTTCAACTGCCGTGGGTGATGCGCTCGATGCATCAGGTGAGGACCTGGGAGTGCAGCGCCAGCAGTTGTTCGCCAGTGGTACCGTGACATTTACCGTTCAAGCCGGTAGCCCACCCGGTGCCTCCAATGTTCCACGCCAATACACCTTCCCGG
>WNFX01002209.1_pt1 | contig 30493 bp, 34 predicted proteins | sample 5400111 | NCBI WGS metagenome assembly WNFX01 (sample SAMN13153363, study PRJNA577476) | soil metagenome | isolation source: 40 cm soil or saprolite under grassland replicate 1 | place: USA:California | collected 2016-06-15 | reverse complement strand
GGTCCGGGTGCTGTGGTCGCGGGAGGACGAGATGGGCTGGGCGCCGGTCGGCTCGGCCATGCTGGCCCGGCTGTCGGCCGGCCTCGACGCCGGCGGCCGGATCCGGACCTGGCGCCAGGACGTATGGAGCAACGGCTTCATCGGCCGCCCCGGCAGCGGCGGTGAGCCGCGGCTGCTCGCGCTCGCCCATCTGGCGGGCGGCCGGCCGATGAGCCCCGCCCCGGACGGCCCGCCGACCGGGGCGATGGGATCCACCCGCAACGCCGTGCCCGGCTATGACATTCCCGACCGCGTGATCGTCCGGCACCGGCTGCTCGCGATGCCGATCCGGACGTCGTCGCTCCGCTCGCTGGGGGCCTTCCTCAACGTCTTCGCCATCGAGTCGTTCATGGACGAGCTGGCGGCCGCCGCCGGCGCTGACCCGGTGGAGTTCCGGCTGGCCCACCTCACCGATCCGCGGGGTCGGCGGGTGATCGAGCAGGCGGCGCAGATGTCCGGCTGGGCCGGCGGGGGCGGCCGGTCCGGGCGGGAGGACGGCACCGGGCTTGGCCTGGGTTACGCCCGGTACAAGGGCACCTCCGGGTACTGCGCGGCGGTGGCGCGGGTGGAGGCCGACACCGACGTACGGGTCTCCCACCTGTGGCTCGCGGTGGATGTCGGCCGGGTGATCAACCCGGACGGGGTCATCAACCAGGTGGAGGGCGGCGCGGTGCAGAGCGCCAGCTGGGCGCTGCGGGAGCGGGTCAGCTTCGACCGGACCCGGGTCACGTCCGTGAACTGGGACACCTACCCCATCCTCCGGTTCACGGAGGTGCCGCAGGTGGAGGCCGTGATCGTGGCCGCGCCCGACCAGCCGGAGACCGGCGCGGGCGAGGTCGCGCAGGGCCCGGTCGCCGGCGCGATCGGCAACGCGGTGGCCGACGCGGTGGGCGTACGGGTCCGCGACCTGCCGCTGACCCGTGAGCAGGTAGCCCGGGCGATCGAGGAGAGCTGACCAGGCGCGCCGCCCCGCGGCGGCAAGGCCACGCGCCATAACCAGGGAGGCCATGCAACTCCGCGATACGGGAACGATACGCCTGCCGCCCGACCGCGCGGCTCGCCGCTGAACTGGCCCGATACGGCATGCGTCCCGCGCGGACTGGCGCAACGCCAGCGAGCTATCGCAGCAGCGAGCCACGCTCCCGGCAGAACGCCATCAGACCTGGCAGTGGTTTTCCACAGCGGTCACGATTTCAGAGATCGCCTCGTCGATCGGTACCCCGTTCTTCCGCGCGCCGTTCCGGTATCGGAAAGAAACGGCGTGGCCAGCTACATCATCGTCGCCGGCCAGCAGCATGTAAGGGATCTTCTGCCGCTGGGCGTTACGGATCTTCTTCTGCATCCGGTCGTCACTGGCGTCCACTTCGGCGCGGATACCCTCGGCCCGCAGCCTTTCCGCGACGCCTTCCAGGTAGGGCACGTGCGCTTCGGTGATCGGGATGCCAACCACCTGCACGGGCGAGAGCCAGGGTGGCAGCGCGCCGGCATAATGCTCCAGCAGCACGCCCATGAACCGTTCGATGGCGCCGAAAAGGGCTCGGTGGATCATCACCGGTACCTGCCGCGAGCCATCGGCGGCGGTGTATTCCAGGCCGAAGCGCTGCGGTTCCTGGAAGTCGAGCTGAATGGTAGATAGCTGCCAGGTCCGGCCGATAGCATCCCGGGCCTGCACCGAGATCTTCGGCCCGTAGAACGCCGCGCCGCCCGGGTCGTCCACTAGGTCTAGCCCGGACTCCTCCGCGGCCTGGCGCAACGCAGAGGTGGCTTCAGCCCAGTCTTCCAGGCCGCCGACGAACTTGTCGGAGTCGTCCCGGGTGGACAGCTCAAGGTAGAAATCGGTGAGCCCGTAATCCCGCAGCAGGTCCAGCACGAAGGTCAGCAGGTTCCGCAGTTCGGCGTCCATCTGCTCGCGGGTGCAGAAGATGTGTGAGTCGTCCTGGGTGAGGCCGCGGACCCGGGTCAGCCCGTGAATCACCCCAGACCGCTCGTTGCGGTACACCGTGCCGAACTCGAATAGCCGCAGCGGCAACTCCCGGTAGGAGCGGCCTCGCGCCCGGTAGATCAGGACCTGCATCGGGCAGTTCATCGGCTTGAGGTAGTAGTCCGCGCCCTCCAGCTCCATCGGGGGGAACATGTCGTTTTTGAACCACCCCAAGTGCCCGGAGGTCTCGAACAGGTCCGACTTGGTGATGTGCGGTGTGTAGACGAACTCGTACCCGCCTTCGACGTGCCTGCGGCGCGAGTAATCCTCCATCGTCTTGCGGACGATCCCGCCCTTAGGGTGAAACACCGCGAGTCCCGACCCGATCTCGCCAGGGAAGGAGAACAGGTCCAACTCGGCGCCCAGGCGGCGGTGGTCGCGGCGCTCGGCTTCCTCCAGCAGCTTTAGGTAGGAATCCAGCGCTGCGCGCGATTCCCACGCTGTGCCGTAGATCCGCTGGAGCTGAGGATTCTTCTCGCTGCCCCGCCAATACGCCCCGGCATTCCGCATCAGCTTGAACGCCGGAATATGTCTGGTGGTAGGGACGTGCGGGCCGCGGCACAGATCTTTCCAGCACAGCTCGCCGGACTTCGCGTCGAGGTTGTCGTACATGGTCAGCACGCCAGCGCCGACCTCGGCGGAAGCCTCATGATCGGCGGCCGCCTCGCTCTTGATCCCGATCAGTTCAAGCTTATACGGTTCTGCGGCGAGTTCCGCCCTGGCCTGCTCATCGCTGACCTCGCGGCGGGCGAACAACTGGCCCTGCTTCACGATCTCGCGCATCCGCGACTCGATCTGCTTGAGATCATCGGGGGTGAACGGCTGCGGCACATCGAAGTCGTAGTAGAAGCCGTTTTCGATCGGCGGGCCGATGCCTAGCTTGGCCTCAGGGAAGACCTGCTGCACCGCCTGGGCCATGACATGCGCAGCCGAGTGGCGGATGACGGCCCGCCCCTCGTCGGAATTGGCCGCGACAGGCTGCACGATGTCGCCGTCGCCTAGCACCCATGCCAGGTCCCGCAACTCGCCATCTACCCGGGCGACTATCACATCTGGGTCATCGGCGTACAACTCGGCGGCAGTAGTCCCAGCCGTCACCTTACGCTCGATTCGCTGGCCCTGACGGTCGAGCATGTGGATGCGGATCTGGGCCACGACGGCTCTCTCACGTTGACGGTGAACTGGGCGCAACACAGGCTACATTGAAACGCTCCGCTGCCACGTCTCACCGACCGCAGGGCTAGCCTCGGGCGGACACCGCCGTTACCTCACCCAAGCAGACATCGCGATCATCCGGTCGGTCGCGGGTGACATCGCCGCCGACATCGGCTACGAACTCACGTAATCCTCGGAGATGGATCTAACTTTGGCCCCAGTCGGTCGGCCAATCGTGCTTTCCAGATCTCTTCGCTGGGCCAATGGTGAGCCCAGCCGGCGGAGACCTCGGCATAGTGCCAGTGCGCGGGCTGGGGTGCCTGAATTTCAATCAGGTCCCCGACGAGGAACCCACAGGACCGCAACAGACGGAGCACTTCGCCATGTAGTAGGGCGAACTCGACGGCGCGAACGAACCGGTTCGCGCAATGGTGCGGTCGGTGGGGTCAGTGGGGCTCGAACAGGGCGCTGACCGACTCCCCCTCGTGGATGCGGCGGATCGTCTCGGCGAGCGCCGGGGCGACCGACAGGATGGTGAGCTTGTCGTGCTGCAACCGGCCGGAGACCGGCACCGTGTTGGTGCAGACGATCTCCCGCACCTCGGGCTGGGCGGCGATCTTCTCCAGCGCCCCGTCGCAGAACAGCCCGTGCGTGCAGGCGATGCGGACCGAGCCCACGCCGTGCTCGCGGAGCCGGGCGAGCAGCTCCATGATCGTGGTGCCGCGCGCGATCTCGTCGTCCAGCACGATCACGTCCCGGCCGTCCACGTCGCCGATGATCGAGGTGATCGCCACCTCGTGGTCGCTGATGCGCTGCTTGGCCCCGGCCGCCAACGGCAGCCCCAGCAGCCGGGCGAACGCGGCGGCCGACTTGGCGTAGCCGAGGTCGGGTGAGACCACCACCGCGCCGGACAGGTCGTGGCTGCGGAAGTACCCGGCGAGCTCGCGCAGCGCGTTCAGGTGGTCCACCGGGACCGAGAAGAACCCGTGCACCTGCGGCGAGTGCAGCGTCATGGTGAGCGCCCGGCTGGCCCCGGCGGTGATGAGCAGATCCGCGACCAGGCGGGCGCCGATCGACACCCGTGGCATGTCCTTCTTGTCTGAGCGGGCGTAGGCGTAGTAAGGGATCACCGCGGTCACCCGGGCCGCGGAGGCGCCGCGCGCGGCGTCGAGCATGAGCAGCAGCTCGACCAGGTGCTCTTGGACCGGTGGGCTGAGGGGCTGGATGACGAACACGTCCCGTTCCCGGCAGTTGGACTGCAGCTGCGCTTCCAGGCAGTCGTTGGCGAACCGCTGGAGCCGGACCGGGAGCAGCGGCTCGCCCAGCTCGCGGCAGATCTCGGCGGCCAGCTCCGGGTGGGCGCTGCCGCTGAAGACGGCGATCTCTCGCACGGTGGCCCCAGCGCTTACCCGTTGGCCGGGGGCTTGTACGGCGGGAGGTGGAGGCGCTCGCGGATCTCCTGCTGGACCTCCTCCTTTCTGCGGCGGGCGTCGACGGTAATCACGTACTCCTTGCGCGCGAACAGTTCCAGCACCGGGTTGGTCTTCTCGTGGTAGTCACGCAGCCGCACCGCCAGGGCCTCCTCGGTGTCGTCCTCCCGCTGGACCAGGGTGCCGCCGCAGACGTCACAGACGCCCTCCTGCGCCGGGCGGGTGGTGATGAGGTTGTAGTCCACGCCGCAGTTGGAGCACAGGCGACGGGAGAGTACCCGGCGCCGGACCTCGGAGTCGGGCAGCTCCAGGTGGATCACGCCGTCGATGTCGTAGCTCTCGAGGAAGAATTCCGCCTGGCGGCGGTTGCGGGGGAAGCCGTCGATGACGAACCCGTAGTTCCAGTCATGCTCGTTGATCCGATCGGCCGTGACCGACTCCGCCAGGTCGTCGCCGACCAGATCTCCGGCCGCCATAATGCGCCGGACCTGAGCGCCGAGCTTGGTGTGCTGCTGCACATGCCAGCGGAAGATGTCGCCGACGCTGATGTGCACCAGGTCCAGGTCGGCGGCGAGCATGCCCGCCTGGGTGCCCTTGCCGCTGCCCTGGACGCCCATGATGACGTATTTACGCATGCTGCCACCCTTACATACGAAGGCCCCGGCCTTCGTATGTAAGGGTCAGGCGTAGTAACGCAGGACCGCCTGGGCGGCGCAGGCGGGCTTCTCGCTGCCCTCCACCTCGATGGTGCAGTCGATCACCGCCTGCACGGCGTTGACCCCAGCGTCCTCGACCGCGCCGAGCTGGGCCGCGAGCCTGACCTTGGAGCCGACCGGGACCGGCGCCGGGAACCGCACCTTGTTCAGCCCGTAGTTGATCCCCATGCTCACGCCCTTCACGTCGACGAGCTCGTTGAGCAGGGGGATGACCAGGGACAAGGTCAGGTACCCGTGCGCGATGGTGCGGCCGAACGGCCCGGCCGCGGCCCGCTCGCGGTCCACGTGGATCCACTGGTGGTCGCCGGTCGCGTCGGCGAAGGCGTTGACCCGGTCCTGGGTGATCTCCAGCCAGCCGGTGCGCCCGAGGTCGGCCCCGGCCAGCGTCTTGAGCTCATCCAGGCCATGAGCGGTCGTGGTCATGCGGTCCTCCTATGAGTGCCGGTGACGGCGGGCGGCGCCCGGTCAGCCCCGCAGCCGCAGCCGGCGTTCGCAGCTCCTGCGCACCTTCGGGTCGAGCGAGATCCGCAGCAGCGGCCAGTCCGCCCGCAGCAGCCGCGCGTTGACGAAGCGCGCCATGTCGTTGCGCCGCCCCTGGGTGAGCACGATGCCGTACAGGCTGCGGCGCAGGCGGTCGTCGGACAGGTCAAACTCGCGCAGCCCCGGCCAGGCCAGGTGCCGCGGCAGGACGACGACTCCCTGCTCGGGCCCGTGCAGTTCGTCCAGGCTGGCCGGCAGGCGCCCGGCCGCGCCGGACCGGAACAGATCCGCCAGGGACATGTTCCGATTATCGCGCAGCGCCCCCACGGGCCCGCGGCAGACTCGCGGGCCCGCGCATGCCGGGCGGGTTAGACTCGGCGCATGTCCGGTACACGGGAGGCCTCCCGGTGGAGGTTCCTCATCTCCCCCAGGTGGCTGGGCTGGCACGCATTTGTGATCCTCACCATCGTGGGGATGCTCTGGCTCGGCAGCTGGCAGCTGCAACGGGCGGAGGCGGGAAACGCGCTTAGCTGGGCGTACACCTTCGAATGGCCGCTGCTGGCCGTCTTCGTGGTGGTCTTCTGGGTCAAGACGGTCCGGGACGAGATCCACCCCCCCGCTCCGACCAGCTGGCAGGAGGAGGCCGGGTTCGCGGCCCGTGCGCGCCGGAGCAGCGAGGCCGGTGAGCCCGACGGTGACGACGACGAGGACCTCGTCGCCTACAACGCCTACCTCGCCCGCCTGAGCGAGGAAGTTAGAGGCCATGGCCGGTGGCACGGCCTCAGGTGAAGTGACATGCCACCGATGAGCAAGCGAAGGAGAGCGGGCGGATGCGGCTGAACGTCGCCCTGTACCGGGTGATGGCCTACGTGACCGGCGTGGTGCTCATCGTTTTGTGCATTCTCGCGATCATGCAGATATTCGTGAACGACGAGGCGGCGGTGAGCGTGGTGGGGACCATCCACGGCGGCCTGTACATCGTCTATCTGCTGGTGGCGTTCCCGCTGACCCGCAGGCTGCGGCTCGCCCCCGGGCCGACGGTGGCGGTGCTGCTGGCCGGCACCGTCCCGGTGATGACGTTTATCGTCGAGCGTCACATCAGCCACCGGTACATCGAGCCGGCCATGGCCGGGGGCGCCGCCGCCCCGCACCCGTCGGTTCCGGAGCCGCGTTCGTGACCCGTTGACGGGCCTGACCCGGCACCAGCCGTTCGCCGAGCCGGTACTTCCCGTTTTCACCGTGGTCACGGTGATAACGCATACTCACAGCCATGCCGACGCCTTTCCTCGATCATCCTGGCCCGCTGGCCTTCGCCCACCGGGGCGGCGCGGCTCACGCGCCGGAGAATTCCTGGCGCGCGTTCGAGCACGCGGTCGGGCTCGGCTATGAGTACCTGGAGACCGACGTGCAGGCGACGGCGGACGGGGTGCTCATCGCCTTTCACGACCGCACGCTGAACCGCGTCACCGGCCGGCCGGGGCGGGTGTGCCGGCTGACCCTCAAGGAGATCGCGGGCGCGCGCATCGGCGGGACCGAGCCGATCCCGGTGCTGGAGGACATGCTGGCCGCGTGGCCGGACGTGCGGTTCAACATCGACGTGAAGGACGCCCCGGCGATCGCGCCGCTGGCGCGGGTGCTGCGGCGGACCAGCGCCTGGGACCGGGTCTGTGTGGTCTCCTTCTCCGCCAGCAGGCTCCGGGCCGCCCGGCGGGCGCTCGACCGGCCGGTGTGCATGGCCGCCTCCCCGCTGGGGACCGCCATGGTGTGGTTCGGCGGACCGCCCGCCCCCCGCGGCTCCCGTGGCCCGCACCGCCGCCGACTCATGCGGCAGCCGGCCGCGGGCCACGCGGCCGCGGCGGCGCGCCGGCCGGTAACCGGCGCCGACCGGCCGCCCCGGCAATTCGCGGAGCGCCTGGCCGGGGCGGGTGTGCGGTGCCTCCAGGTGCCTGTCCCGGTGGCGACGCCGGCCATCATCGGCCGTGCCCACCAGCTGGGCCTCCAGGTGCATGTGTGGACCGTGAACGACCGCCTCACCATGGAGGGCCTGCTGAATCTCGGCGCGGACGGGATCATGACCGATGAGACCGTGACGCTGCGCGAGGTGCTGATCCGCCGCGGGCAGTGGCATCCCCGGGTGACTGGTTAGCCACGCCGGGGGTTGGAACCGGGGCACAGCGGGAATCCTGTCCGGGTACTCAGCGTTAACGATGTGGAAGGCTGAGCGCCTGGGAGGCAATGCCTTATGGCCGAACGCGCACTTCGCGGCACGCGGCTCGGAGCGACGAGCTACGAGAACGACCGGAACACGGACCTGGCACCACGCCAGGAGATCCCCTTTGACTGCCCCAAGGGCCATCACTTTACCGTGCCGTTCGCCGCTGAAGCGGAAGTTCCCGCCACCTGGGAGTGCCGTGTCTGCGGCACCATCGCCTTCACCGCCGCCGGCGACCAGCCCAGCCCGAAGAAGACCAAGCCGCCGCGCAGTCACTGGGACATGCTGCGGGAGCGGCGGTCCATCGCCGACCTCGAGCAGGTGCTCGCCGAGCGGCTCGCCCTGATCAGGGGGGAACGCGGGCTGGATGACGGGGCCGACGCGAAAGAGGCCCGGGCGAGGCAGCGCAAGAGCGCCTAGGCCCGCCCCCGGCGGCCCGGCCGCAGCCGGGCGGCGATGCCCCAGCCGGTGACCCGCCACAGCGCCTCGAGCACGATCTTCCTGCTCATCTTGCTGGCACCCCGCTGGCGTTCCTCGAAGGTGATCGGGACCTCGGTGACCGTCAGCCCGGCCCCGATGGTGCGCCGCGCGAGATCGATCTGGAAGCAGTATCCCTGGGAGTTCACGCCGTCCAGGCCGATGCGGCGCAGGGTGCTGGCGCGGAAGACGCGGTAACCGCCGGTCGCATCCTTGAGCTTGAGGCCGAGCATCAGCCGGGCATAGGTGTTGCCGGCCCGGGACAGCAGCTCGCGCGACCGGGCCCAGTTGAGCACGGCCCCGCCGGGAACATAGCGCGACCCGAGCACGAGGTCGGCCTCCGCCAGCGCCGCCAGCAGCCGGGGCAGTTCCTCCGGCTGGTGCGAGCCGTCCGCGTCCATCTCCACCAGCGCGCCGTAGCCCTGCTCCAGCGCCCAGCGGAACCCGGCGATGTAGGCCGCCCCGAGGCCCGCCTTGCCCGCCCGGTGCAGGACGTGGACGTGGGAGTCCTCGCCGGCCAGCTTGTCGGCGATCTCGCCGGTGCCGTCCGGGCTGTTGTCGTCCACGACCAGCAGGTGCGCATCGGGGACCGCGCTGCGGACCCGGCCGGTGATGATCTCGATGTTGTCGCGCTCGTTATAGGTGGGGATGATCACCGCCACCGGGCCCGCCGGGCCCGCTGAGCCGGCCCTGCTGCCGGGCGAACTGGTCACTTATTCCCGCCTTTTGCGCATGCCGAGTGGGGCGCCCGGCACTTCCCCATGAACGTCATAGCAGGGTACCCCGCCTGCCGGGTCCGGCCGCCGCTGGGCGGCTGGCGGCATGCCTGCCGGTAAAAGCCTTTACCTAGCGCATAACCGCGCAAAAGACGCCCCGGCGGGACAGGGCCCGGCCGTCCCTTCGGACCGGAGTCCGTCCCGTCGGCAACGAGCGCGGCTCTCCGTTGTCTACTGGTCGCCGGGCCCTTCCCGGGCCTTGACCCCTGTCCAGCGGCTGCCCCGTACCGGAATCCCCGTGCTGGACTTCGCAGCAACTTACCCCCGATCGCCATGATGTCAACCGTGCGTGGTCAGCGGCGTCTCACGCTGCCCGTCCGGCGCTGTCCCGTCCCGGCCGACAGCCGGGCCGACCCTGGTCCCAGGTGTCTCAGAGCGGTACGATTGAGCCTCCCAGCGCGTGTGAGGGCGGGCATGACACTCCCGGTGTCACCCAGCGATCCAGGGGCCGTGCCGGGCCTGCCCGGATCGCTGTCACGATGGTCATGGCCGGCGGCGCCGTGCCCTGGTAGGAGAACAGCCTGGCGGCGAGGATGACCTGGCCGCACCACCCGGCCAGGCCGTTCCGCTGGCCCTGCAGCGCGGATCGTGTGAGCTGAGCGTGCCCGGTCCTGTTCATTGCCATCAGTCATCTTCCAGCAGGAGGAGCAGCAAATGACAGAAAGTCAGGAGGCGCAGGTCTCCGAGGCGCAGATTGCGGTGCACTGGCGCGAGGAGGAGTACATCTATCCCCCGGAGTCATTCGTCGCCCAGGCGAACGCGGCCGATCCGGCCATCTTCGACCGGTTTGCGGAAGACCGCTTCCCGGACTGCTTCACCGAATACGCGGACCTGCTGAGCTGGGACAAGAAATGGGACACGATCCTGGACACCAGCAATCCGCCGTACTGGAAGTGGTTTACCGGCGGCAGGCTGAATGCCTCCTACAACTGCGTGGACCGGCACGTCGCCGCCTACGGCAACAAGGCGGCCCTGATCTGGGTTCCGGAGCCGGAGTCGGCGGACCACGTCGCCGTCACCTACCGCGACCTCTACCACCGGGTGAACGAGTTCGCGGCGCTGCTGCGGGACTTCTGCGGGCTCAAGGCCGGTGACCGGGTGACGCTGCACATGCCGATGGTCCCCGAGCTGCCGGTGACCATGCTCGCCTGCGCCCGGCTCGGCGTCATCCACTCGCAGGTCTTCGGCGGCTTCAGCGGCAACGCCTGCGGCACCAGGATCGCCGACTCGGGCAGCCGGGTGCTGATCACGATGGACAGCTACTACCGCAGCGGCGATCTCGTCGACCACAAGGTGAAGGCCGATGAGGCCCTGGCCGAGGCGCACAAGCAGGGCCAGGAGGTCGACAAGGTACTCGTGTGGCGGCGCCACCCCGGCCGGTACGGGTCCCAGACCCCGATGACCGAGGGCCGGGACTTCTTCGTCGACGAGGTGCTCGGCTCCTACCGCGGCCAGCTCGTGGATCCGGTCTCGCTGCCCGCCGAGGCGCCGCTGTTCCTCATGTACACCTCCGGCACCACGGGCCGGCCCAAGGGTGCGCAGCACAGCATCGGCGGCTACCTCGCTTACGTGACCGGGACCTCGAAGTACTACCAGGACATCCACCCCGACGACACCTACTGGTGCATGGCCGACATCGGGTGGATCACCGGCCACTCCTACATCGTCTACGGGCCGCTGTCGCTCGGCACCACCAGCGTGATCTACGAGGGCACGCCCAACTATCCCGACGCCGGGCGCCCCTGGCGGATCGCCGAGCGGCTCGGCGTGAACATCTTCCACACCTCGCCCACCGCCATCCGGATGCTGCGCAAGGTCGGCCCGGACGAGCCGGCCAAGTACAACTACCACTTCAAGCACATGACCACGGTGGGTGAGCCGATCGAGCCCGAGGTGTGGCGCTGGTACCACAAAGAGGTCGGCAAGGGCGAGGCCGTCATCGTAGACACCTGGTGGCAGACCGAGACCGGCGGCTTCCTCGGCAGCTCGCTGCCGGCCCTGAAGCCGATGAAGCCGGGCAGCTGCGGCCCGGCGGTGATCGGCATCTACGCGGCCATCTACGACGAGGAGGGCAACGAGGTCCCGGACGGCAAGGCCGGCAACATCTGCATCCGCAACCCCTGGCCGGGGATCATGCAGACGATCTGGGGCCAGCCCGAGCGGTTCATCGACGTCTACTACACCAAGTACAACAAGAACCCGGACAGCAAGGACTGGCACGACTGGCCCTACTTCGCCGGCGACGGCGCGGTCCGGGCGCCGGACGGGTACTACCGGATCCTCGGCCGGGTGGACGACGTGATCAACGTGGCCGGGCACCGGCTGGGCACCAAGGAGCTGGAGTCGGCGGCGCTGACCGTGCCGGAGGTCGCGGAGGCGGCGGCGGTCCCGGTGGTGGACGACATCCGCGGCCGGGCGGTCGAGATGTACGTCTCGCTCAAGCCCGGCTTCGTGGCCAGCGACGAGATGGCCGGCAAGGTCACCACCGCGATCGAGGTCGAGATAGGCAAGATCGCGCGGCCGAAGCACGTGTGGGTCGTGCCGGACATGCCCAAGACCCGGTCCGGGAAGATCATGCGCCGGGTGATCGCGTCGGTGTCCAACTTTACCGACATCGGGGACGTCACCACCCTGGCCAACCCGGAGATCGTCGAGGGCATCCGTCACCAGGTGCAGAGTGAGAAGGTCAACAAGGGCGAGGTGCCGAGGGAGCTGACCGAGGCGGAATACGAGGAGATCAAGTCCTTCGGGGCCGAGTAGGGGCTATGTCGTAGCCGGGGTGGCTGTGGATCATGCACAAACGCCTGATCCACAGCCACCCCGGCCACCCCCCACTCGGTACCGCCGGGGAGCGGGCAGAGCGAGATGTCGTCTCCGGTGGGAGCCGTGGGCGGTCAGACGGGGAGGCCGGCTTCCAGCAGGGCCAGGCCACGTTCGAACTTGTCGGCGAAGGTAGCGAGCCTGCCCTGGTCCATGTAGTCCACCAGGTCTTCGGCGACCTCGAACCATGCGGCCATGGCTATCCCGACGATCGCTCCCGCCAGCGCGCGGACCGCGAAGTCGCCGGGGTCGCGGCCCGTCCGTTCCGCCACCGCCTCCGCGAGGGCCTGAGTCGTCCTGGCCAGTTCCTCCAGCATGCGTCCCCGTACCGCGGGGACGGCCAGGGCAACCTCGGCGGTCTCGCGCAGCTGCGCCCATTCGGCTTCCCCCATGCGGGCGAACGCGGTATGCACCCCCGCCCGCAGGGCCGCGATGGGGCCCACCTCGGGCGGCTGCTCCCGGATCGCTTCCAGCCAGAGGAGGTCCAGGTCGTCCTGGAGGACGACGTCTTCCTTGGTCGGGAAGTAGCGGAAGAACGTGCTCGGCGAGACCTCGGCGGCGTCGGCGATCTGCTCGACCGTGGTGGCGTCGTAGCCCTGCTCACGGAACAGCCGGAACGCGTGCTCCCGGATGGCAGCACGCGTCCTGGCCTTCTTGCGCTCACGCAGCCCCGGCCTGGTCTCCCTCCGCTGGCCCGGGCCGCCGGGCAGCTGGACCGCTTGCTCAGGCGACGCGCTCATGCGCTGATTCTGCACCTTCCACGGCTTCCCCGGTAGCCGCCGGGCCGGGGGCGGCCGCCGTGGCCCGCCAGGGCAGGAAGAGCAGCGCCAGGATGACCGCCACCACCGCCAGCCCCGCGCTCACCCACAGCATCAGGCCGATCCCGTGCACGAACGCCGAGCGCACCGACGCCAGCAACTCCGGCGACCCGATCCTCTGCGCCACCGCGATGCCAGCGAACACGCTGCTGCGCACCGCGCCCGCGGTCGCCGCCGGCAGGCCCGCCAGGGGCAGCTGGGAGTGGTAGCCCGACGCGATGACGCTGCCGAGAACCGCGGCCGACAGCGGTGCGCCCGCCTTCTGGACCGCCTGCATGACCGCCGAGCCGACGCCGGCGTTCTCCTTGGGCAGGTCCACCAGTGCCGCGGACGCGGCCGTGGCCAGGGCCAGCCCGAAGCCAAGCCCGGCGACGGCGGTCCAGGTTGCGACGAACGCGGTCCCGCTGGCTGCCGACATCATGGTGCCGAGCACCAGGCCGACCGCGAGGACGGTGAATCCGAGCGCGACCGTCAGCTTGCCGGTTATCCGCCTCGCCACCTGGTCAGCCAGCCCCGCGCCGACCGCCAGTCCACCCATCAGCGGCAGCAGCCTCAGGCCACTGCCCATCGCGTTCACGCCGAGCACGGCCTGGAAGAACTGGGGCGCAGCGAACAGCAGACCGAACATCGCGAAGATGCCAAACGCCTGCAGGATGGTTCCCCAGGTGAACCTGGCCGACCGGAAGAGCCCGAGATCCACGAGCGGCTGCCCGCCCGGGCGCCTGGTGAGGTGAAGCTCCCACGCGACGAAGGCCACCAGCACCGCGACGCCGATGACGATCGCGGAGATCGCCGTCGGCGAGGACCAGCCGTACTGCCCCGCCGCGATGAACCCATAGACCAGCGCGGCCAGGCCGCCGCACGAAGTCACGATCCCCACCGGGTCCAGGCCGGGGCGGCTGGCGGCACGGGACTCCGGCACCAGCACCACGACCGCGACCAGGCCGATCACCACCACCGGGACGTTCAGCAGGAACACCCAGCCCCACCAGTACTTGGAGAGCAGCCAGCCGCCGAGGATCGGGCCGATCGGCAGGGCCAGGAAGTTGGCCGCCGCCCAGGCGCTGACCGCCTTGGTCCGCTCCTGGTCGGTGAACATCACCGCAAGCACCGACAGGACCAGCGGGACCATGGTGCCCGCAGCCAGCCCGAGCACCGTCCTCGCCGCGATGAACACATCGGCATTCGGCGAGTAAGCGCACGCCAGCGACCCGAGGCCGAACACGCTGAGTGCGATGATCATGACCTTCTTGCGCCCGAACCGGTCCCCCAGCAGACCGCCCGGCAGCAGCGCCACCGTCAGCGCCAGCGTGTAGGCGGAGATGAACCACTGCAGGTCCGTCGCTGACGCATGCAGTGAGACCGCCAGAGTCGGCAGCGCCACACTCAGCACCGTCGCGTCCAGCCCCACGGCCAGCACGCCCAGCGTCAGCCCGGCCAGCGCCCACCACTTCCGCGCCCCCACACGCGCAGGCACCATAGTCATGACACTCACCACCTCTCGCTATCAACTCCAAACTGGATGCTACTCTCAGATTAAAGTGACATGCAAGAGCCAGCGAATGCCGGAAACGTGATGTGCGTCACGCGGCAGACGATGCGTGGGCCCGGTACCGGGCGGGTCAGCCTGCCCACCCGGGCGGACGGTGCACTTGGAGGGGCGTTCAGCCCATGCCAAGTCGTACCCGTCCGCGCGTCAGTCCCCAGCCGGAACAACGATCGTGCCGGTCGCCGTGACAATGATGATGGGCTCGTCGAGAACCCGCGAGGCCGACTGCCCACGCTCGGGCTCAGCGCGGCAGACGACCCTGGCTTCGAAGGCGAGCTGGCGGCTGCGGCGGCCGACCTTGATCAGGACCGCCGTTGCCTCCAGGACGTCTCCGGCCAGCACCGGGGCCAGGAACTGGACCTCGGAGTAGGAGGCGAAGAGGGACTTGTCGCCGTCGGTGCGGATGGCCAGCTCGGTGGCCACGTCGCCGAACAGGCCCAGCACGTAGGCGCCGTCCACGAGGTTGCCGCCGTAGTGGGCGTGGCTGGCCGGGACGTAGCGGCGGTGGGTGACGGACAGGCCCTCGCGCGGGCCGGTGGCCGTCATGCCCCGGCCCCGGCCGCGGCGGGCTTGGGGATGAGGGCGTGCACCAGGTAGCTGGCCACCTCGCGGGGGGTGGTGCCGCGGCCGAAGATCTTGTCCACGCCGAGCTCGGCCGCCATCGTGGGGTCGAACCGGGGGCCGCCGACCACCAGCAGCGGCCGGCCGCGGCGCTCCCCGCCGGACGCTCCCCCGCCGGCCGTCCCCGTGCTGAACGCATCGGCCAGCGTACGGGCGCCCGCCAGGTGCGCGTCGCGCTGGGTGACGACTTGGCTGACGAGCACCGCGTCCGCGTGCTCGGCCACCGAGTGGGTGACCAGGTCGGCCACGTCCACCTGGGCGCCGAGGTTCACCACCCGCATCTCCCGGTAGTGCTCAAGGCCCTTCTCGCCGGCGTGCCCCTTGACGTTGAGGATCGCGTCGATCCCGACCGTGTGCGCGTCGGTGCCGATGCACGCCCCGAGCACCACCATCTCCCGGCCGAGGCCGGACCGGATGCGCAGGTTGATCTCGGCCGCGGACAGCACCGGGAACTCGCGCTCCGCCACGGTGACCTCCGACAGGTCGACCAGATGGCTGGCCTGGCCGTAGACGATGAAGAACGTGAACGCCGGGCCCATCCCCTTGGCGTGCACCACCATGGCCGGTTCCAGGCCCATCTTGGCGGCCAGCTGGAGCGCGGCGCCCTCGGCCACCGCCCGCTCGCGTTCGGTGCCGAACGGCACCGGCAGGGTGAACGACAGCTGCACGCGGCCGTCGCCGGTGGTGTCCCCGTAGGGGCGGATCATCGGGCCCGTCATGACTCCCGCCCTTCCCCGGCCGCGGGGGCGCCCTCCAGGAACTCGGCTGCCGGGTTCGGTGCTAGCCCGGGGGGGCGACCCCCCGGAACCCCCCGCCTCGGCCGTCTCATGACTGTCCGTCCTCCAGGAACTCGGCTGCCGGGTTGAAGTAGCCCCCCGCCCGCTCGAACACGCCCTCCAGGCCCCGGCCCGCGTCGGCGGGCCGCCGGGTGATGCCGAACGTCCCGTCGGCGATCGCGTTGAGCAGCCCGCCGCTGCCGATGCGGCGCAGGAGGTCAACGGCCTCGGCCAGCACCTGCTGTGCCCGCCGCTGGACGAAGCCGCCGGACGGGGGCGAGAAGTTCTCCCCCAGCCGGCCCGCCGCCCGCGCCACGTAGCGGACGTTCTCCAGCGCCAGGTCGCGGTCGGACAGGAACGGGGTGTGGATGCCCTCGGTCATCATGCCCACGAGCAGGATCGACTGCCCGGTCATGACCCCGGCCAGGTTGAAGAACGCGTCCAGCAGGAAACCGCCGAACACGTTGCCGGTCATGTGCTTGGTGGGTGGCATGTACTTCAGGCGCGTCCGGGAACAGCTCCCGGACCAGCTGGGCGTGGGCCAGCTCGAGCACGAACGAGTCCGGCACCTCCGGGCTGATCTCGAACGCGTGGCCCAGGCCCAGCTGCCAGTCGGCGAGCCCGGCCTCGGCGCCGAAGAACTCGTTGAGCAGCTGGCTGACGATCACCGTGTGCGCGGCGTCCACCGCGTCGGCCGTGGTCAGGTAGTTGTCCTCACCGGTGTTGATGATGATCCCGGCCCGGGCGTGGATCTGGCGGGAGAACCGCTGGTCGATAAAGGTGCGGCGGGGGTTGATGTCACGGAAGATGATCCCGTACATGCAGTCGTTCAGCATCATGTCCAGCCGCTCCCGGCCGGCCAGGGCCGCGATCTCGGGCATGCACAGCCCGGAGGCGTAGTTGGTGAGCCGGACGTACCGCCCGAGCTCGCGGGAGACGTCATCCAGTGCCGCCCGCATGAGCCGGAAGTTCTCCCGGGTCGCGTACGTGCCGGCGAACCCCTCACGGGTGGCGCCCTCGGGCACGTAGTCCAGCAGCGACTGGCCGGTGGACCGGATCACCGCGATGACGTCCGCGCCCTCCCGGGCGGCGGCCTGCGCCTGCGGGATGTCCTCGTAGATGTCGCCGGTCGCGACGATCAGGTAGATCCACGGCCGGGGCGGGTCGGAGGTCTCACCGATCAGGGACTCCCGCCGCGCCCGCCGCGCGTCGATGACGGCGAAGCCCCGCGCCAAGGCGGCACGCGCCGCCGCGCGCGCCGCCGCCGCGTCCTTGGCCTCCGGCACGCGGAACTTCACCCGCCCGGCCGCGGCGTCCCTGGCCAGCGTGGCCAGGTCCGGGTAGCCCCCGGTGACCAGCGCGTCCCAGGCCGGCAGCGCTACCCCGTGCTCCAGCCCGGTGGTCTCCCGCACGGCTTCCACCAGGCGGTTCACCCAGGGCATGCCGCCGTCGTCCGCGCCGTCGAGCCCGGCCAGCCGCAGGACCGCGCGTTCCACCGACACCGTGGAGTGGCTGCGGGCCATGTCCACGATGGGCTGCCCGGCGATCCGGGCCAGGTGACGCGCCGCGTTGACCATCGCGGGATCGAGCCCGAGTTTCGAGCCCTGAGATGTCATGCCTCCACCTTCCCGCCCCGGGTGCCCTCGCTCACCCGGGCCTCGAAGATGCCCCGTATCCCGGGCTCGCAGCGGACCAGGTCCAGCGCCAGCCGTGCGTGCCCAGGTACATACCCGTTGCCGATCAGCATCGTGACGTCGGCCGCGGCTCCCTCCGCGCCGAGGGCGGCGGCCGTGAATGAGGTCGCCATGGAGAAGAAGATCACCGTGCCGCCGTCGGCGGTGGCCAGCACCGCTCCGCCCTCGCAGCCCGGCACGTCCACGCAGACCACGGTCACCGCGGCCGGCCCGCCGGCGCCACGCACCGCGGCGGCGAGCGCCAGCGGGTCGCGCGCGTCCGCGACCACCACCTCGTCGGCCAGGCCGGCGGCGCGCAGCGTGGCCGCCTCGGCCTCGCTGGGCACCACACCGATGACCCGGCCCGCACCGGCCCGGCGGGCCGCCACCGCTGACAGGCTGCCGCTCTTGCCCGCCGCGCCGAGGACCGCCACCACCGGTGGGCTGCCGCCGGCGCGGCCGGCGGCCTGGCCGACCACGCGGCCGGTGAGGGCCGGGGCCCCGCAGACGTCCAGCACCGCGAGCGCCAGCGGGCCCGGCAGGTCGGCGGGGAGCACGGTGGCGATCGACCGGCCGAACAAGATCGCGTGCCCCTGGCAGGGCACCTGCTCCGACCGGCCGTCCCAGCCGGCCAGGCCGTCGGTTATCACCAGCGGGGTGAGGCTGAGCGAGACGAGGGTGGCGATCCGGTCGCCGGGCGCGAGGCCGAGCGGCGAGCCCGGGCCCACCTCCTCCACCACGCCGGTGAGCATGCCGCCCGAGCCGGTCACCGGGTTCTGCATCTTGCCCCGCTCGGCCACGATCCGGCCGACCTCCGCCCGCATGGCCGGTGCGCCGCCGCCGGTGGCCTCGCGCAGCTGGCGGAAGGAGGCGGCGTCGAGGTTGAGCCGCTCCACGCGCACCCGCACCTCGTCCGGCCACAGCCCCGGGCTGGCGTCCAGCCGCCATGCCGCCTGCGGGAGCACGCCCGCCGGGTCCAGCACGCGGTGCAGCCCGAGCGGCGACCCAGGTCCCGATCCGGTCATGTTCCCCGCCTTCCCGGCACATCCGCGATGTCCCGTCGGTTCGAAAATTCTTCCTGCATACAACGGCCATCTGCGCCGACCTGGAGCGGGACCAGCGGGAGCGGGCCACCATGTCGATGCTGGTGCCGCCGCAGATGCTCAACACCTGCGCGGGGTGAACGACAGCGCGCAGTGGTGGCGCGCCCGCGCGCGTGGTCCTCAGGCCAGCGAGGCCATGGCTGGCCTCACCCCGGCCGGAGCGTGAGCGGCAGGGAGGCGAAGCCGCTGAGGGTGTTGTTGAGGCGGCGGCGCGGCTGGCCGGCCGGGGCCAGCGATGCCGCCCGGCGCGCGAGCGCCCGCAGCAGCACCTCGCCCTCCAGCCGGGCGAACGCGGCACCGACACAGGCGTGGATGCCGTAGCCGAAGGCAACGTGCCCGATGGCGCGGCGGGTAATGTCGAACCGCTCCGGGTCGGGCCAGCGCCGGGGGTCCCGGTTGGCGGCGGCGAGGAACAGCAGCACCTTCTCCCCCTCGCCGATCCGGACCCCGCCGACCTCGACCTCCCGGGTGGTGGTGCGGAAGAAGGTCTGCACCGGCGAGGCGTACCGCAGCGTCTCCTCGAACGCGCCGCCGGCCAGTGACGGGTCCTCGCGCAGCAGGCGCCACTGGCCCGGGTCGCGGGCCAGGCAGTCCAGCGCGCAGCCCAGGCCGATGACCGTGGTGTCGACCCCGGCGGTGAGCAGCGAGCGGACCAGCAGCGCGGCCTCGTCCGCGGTGACCGCCCCCCCGTCGGCGCTGACGTAGATCCGGTCGCCCAGCCCGCCCGGGGTGAGCGCCTCCCGCGCGCAGTGCGCGGCGATCCACGCCGCCACCCCCCGCACCTCGGCCATCGAGTCGGCCTGCAGCTGGCCACGCGGCCCGAACGCGTTGAACGCCATGTTCCCGTAGGCGAGCAGCTGGCTGCGGCAGTCCTCGGTGATGCCGACCGCGCGCGGGAACACCCGCAGCGGGTAGGCCTCGGCGATGTCGGTGACGCCGTCGACGGTGCCCCGGGCGACGAGCTCGGCGGCCAGGCCGTCCGCCTCGCGGGCGAAGTCCTCGCGGAGCGCGGCGATGGTGCGCGGGGACAGCGCGCGGGCGACCGCCTTGCGCGCGGAAATCGCTCAGGCCCACTCCGGCCGCGGAGGAGTACGTCTCCCAGTCCCGCAGCGCCTCGTGCACCTCGGCGTAGCGGGCCATCGCCCAGATGCCGTAGTGCTCCAGCCACACCACCGGCCCGGCTTCCCGCAGCTCGGTGTGGAAGGCGAACGGGTAACGCAGGAAGCCGTCGGCGAACGGGTCCAGTGCGCATACCGGCGCCCCGCCCGGGCCCGCCTGCGTCGTCTGTGGCACGGCGCCGCCTCCCCTTCGCGCTGCGATCCCAGTACTGCCGATTCTGCCCGGGCAGGTGCCGGGCGGGAAGATGGCCTAGGCTCCCCGCGTGAGCGAGTGGGCCAGCATCCGGGACGGCGGCGTGGTCTTCGAAGACGAGGCCGTGCTGGTGCTGAACAAGCCGGCCGGCGTCTCCGTCATGGGCGAGCGGCACGAGACCGACCTAGTCCGGATGGCCGCCGGCGCGGGCGAGGAGCTGTTCCCCGTGCACCGGATCGACAAGGTGACCTCCGGCGCCGTCCTGTTCGCGAAGGAACTGCGCTGGCACGGCCCGCTGACCCGCCAGTTCGCCACGCGCACGGTGGGCAAGACCTACCTCGCCATCACCGGGCCCGGCGGCCTGCCCGCCCGGGGCGTCATCGACCTGCCGCTCAGCACCGGCCGCAAGGGCCGCGTCCGGGTGGCCGCTCCGCGGGCCAGCATCGTCGCCGATGCAACCCATGGCACGTGGTCGGTCCCCGGGTCCGAGGTCTTCGGGCACGTGCGGACCTACCCGTCGGTCACCGCCTTTGCCACCGTGTGGCAGGACGGGCGGCACGCGCTGCTTGCCGTCCGCCCGGTCACCGGCCGGCGCCACCAGATCAGGGTTCACCTGGCCTGGATCGGTCACCCGGTCGAGGGCGACCCGCTGTTCGGGTCCACGGGCCCCCCCCGGACCCTGCTGCACTCGTGGCGGCTGGCGTTCGACGCCGCCTGGCGTGGCGGCTCGCGGGTGCAGGCGGAGGCCGCCCCCGGGCCCGACTTCTGGGCGCCGGTGACCGGTCGGCTGCCGGGACCGGACCAGGCGGCGCTGCTCGCTAGCGCGCCTGCGCCGCCGGAGCCGCCTCAGCCCAGGGCGGTGCCCGGCGCTCGGCCGCCAGCGGCACCAGCGCGGCCGCGGCCAGCGGGAGAACGCCGGCGACGGCGAAGGCCGCCGGGTAGCCCGCCGCCCCGATGAGGACGGCCACGATGGGCGGGGTGAGCGCGGCGAGCGCGTTCTGCCCGGTGTTCTGGATGCCGAGCGCGCGGCCCGCCCAGGCGGGCCCGGCCAGCTCGGCGACGGCGGTGAAGGCGAGCCGTTGGTGCTCACCACCAGCACCGCGGCGGCCAGCAGGATGGGCACGGCCAGTACCGGGTATGCTCACATGCTGATCATATCTGTCCGTATAATGAGACATCTGGTGGCGGCCAGCCGCCCGCCGGGAAGGCCGGCTGCCGGGAGCCAAGGCGGGATTCCAGGTTCTGGGTACTTTGAACGCATGGCACGTACCAAGCTCCCGGACAAGGCCCGCATCCCCATTGGGCTCAAGATCTCTGAGGCTGACGCCACGCAGATAGACCAGGTGCTCATGCGGCCCGAGTTCGCCGGCTGGACCCGGGCCGAGTGGTGCCGGGAGATCATCAGGACGGCGCTGCGGTACTACGCGACAGACCCCCCTCCGCCCGATCCCGGCCGGGCCCGCGCCCCGGCCCGGCCTGCCGCTCCGCCCGTGCCACCCAGCCCGCCACCCCCGGCGGCCGCCAGTCCCCCGGTGCCCGCCGCTCCCCCGGTGCTCGCCACTCCCCGGCCGCCCGCCCCGGGCGGGTCCGGCGCGACCGGTGAACCCGCCGCCGGCGGAGCCGGCGTCCCCGGCCCGGACGGCGTGGAGCCCCCGGAGCCCCTGGAGTCACCGGCCCAGGCCGACTGCCCGCACCCAGCCGACGCCCGGGATTACGAGCGCGGCGCCTGCGGCGCCTGCGGGGCCATCCTCTGGGACTAAAGGCTCAGTCCCCGTCGCCGGGCGCGCCCCCGGCCGGCTCCGCCGCGTCGGCGCCGACCTGGGCGGCCACGTCGGCCTCACCGGCCGGCGGCGGCCCGGCCACGCCTCCCGCGCCCGCCGTCGCCGGCCTGCGCCGCTGCGTGTACCAGAACCAGGCGGCGCCCGCGACGGTGAGGATGGTCGCGACGTACATGTTGAACCGCAGCCCGAGGAAGTGCTCGGACGGGTCGACCCGCAGCGACTCCTCGAAGATCCGGAATGCCGAGTACCCGGTCACGTACAGCGCGAACAGGCCCGGCGGCTTGACCGAGCGATGGTGGCCCAGCCACACCAGGAACGCCGCGAGCGCGAGGTCGAAGATCAGCTCGTAGAGGAACGTCGGGTGGAACGTGCGGTACGCCGTGTACCCGGGCGGGCGGTAGGCGGCCGGGATCTCCAGTCCCCAGGGCAGCGTGGTCGGCCCGCCGAACAGCTCCTTGTTGAAGTAGTTGCCGATGCGCCCGACCGCCTGCGCCACCAGCAGGGCCGGGGCGACCGCGTCCATGAACAGACCCACGTTCGCGCCGTGCCGGCGCACCCGCCACACCCCGGCCAGCGCGCCCAGCGCGATGCCGCCCCAGATGCCCAGGCCGCCGTCCCAGACGGCGAAGACGCCGTACCAGTGGTGCGGGATGTACTTCGGGGTGGTCAGGTCGAAGTAGATGCGGCCGCCGATGATCCCGGCCGGGACGGCCCAGAGGGCGACGTCGCCGACCAGGCTCGGGTCGCCGCCGACGGCCTTCCACCGACGCTGCGTGATGAGGATCGCCAGCGTGATCCCGACCACGTACATCAGCCCGTAGATGTGGATGAACGCCGGGCCGACGTAAAAGCCATTGACCGCCGGGCTGGGGATGTACAGGGGCATGGATCGAGCGTAGCCCGGCGCGCCAGCTGCGGGTGCCCGGGCCGGCCGGTTGGGGCCGTGGAATCATGGGCCGGTGGAAGACTACGCCGAGCTCAACCGCGCGAACTGGGACGAGCGGGCGCCCGCGCACGCGGCCTCCCGTGACTATGCGGTGGAGCGGTTCGCCCGCGACCCCGGCCACCTCAGCGAGGTGGTGCGGTTCGACCTGCCGCTGCTGGGTGACGTCGGCGGCCTGCGCGGCGTTCACCTGCAGTGCCACATCGGCACCGACACCGTCTCGCTGGCCCGCCTTGGCGCGGACATGACCGGGCTGGACTTCTCCCCCGTCTCGCTGGCGGAGGCGCGGCGGATTGCCGGCCTGGCCGGCGCCGACGTCCGTTTCGTCGAGGCCGAGGTGTACGACGCGGTCACAGCCCTCGGCTCGCGGTCCTTCGACCTGGTGTACACCGGGATCGGCGCGCTGGGCTGGCTGCCCGACATCGCCCGCTGGGCCGGTGTGGTGGCTGGCCTGCTGCAACCGGGCGGGCGGCTGTTCATCCGCGAGGGCCACCCCATGCTGTGGGCGCTCGACGACGCCCGGCCCGACAACCTGCTCGTGGTGGAGTACCCCTACTTCGAGCGCGAGGAACCCATGGTCTTCGACGAGGGCGGCACCTATGTCGAGACGGACGTGACCTTCACCCATAACCTCACCCACGAGTGGAACCACGGCCTCGGCGAGATCGTCACCTCACTGATGGACGCCGGAATGGACCTGACCGGGTTGGTCGAGCACGACAGCGTGCCCTGGGATGCCCTGCCGGGGCAGATGGAGCAGATCGAGGGCGGCGAATGGCGGCTGGCGGACCGCCCCTGGCGGCTGCCCCACAGCTACACCCTGCAGGCCGTCAGGCGCCGCTGACCGGGATGGTGACCGGCCACGCCGTGCGGGACGCTCAGCGGCCGCCGAGCGCGGTCAGTGCTGTCGGGGACGGATCGTCACCAGCAGGCTTGCCAGGCCCCGGATGGCCACCTGGTCCGCCCGCCAGCGGGCAGGGCCGCCGGTCGGCCCGGCGATGTCGAGCTCGGTGACCAGCATGCCGAGCGCGATCTTGGCTTCGAGCCTGGCGAAGGCCTCGCCCAGGCAGTGATGCACGCCTCCGCCGAACGATGTGCCGGGGGGACCAGGCCGGTCGAGCCACAGCCGTTCCGGCTCCGGGTAGCGGTCGGGGTCACGGTTGGCCGACCCGACGAGCAGGATCACCTTCGACCCGGCGGGAATCACCTGCCCGCCGAACTCGACATCGCTGAGCGCTGACCTGCCGTGCATCTGCACCGGGGAGTCGTAGCGGATCAGCTCGGTCACGGCCCGGTCCATGAATTCTGTGATGGCGCGCAGGGCCTCCAGCTGGCCCGGGTTCATCAGGAGCGCGCATGCTGATCCGGGACGGCCAGAACATCTACCCGGCCGAGGTTGAGGCCGTGCTCGATACCCATCACGATGTCGCGCAGGCGGCCGTCGTGCCCGTCTCCGGCCCCGGCGGCGACACCCGGGTGTGTGCGCTCGTCGTGCCCCGGCCGGGCGCCGCCCCCGCGGCCGCGGAGCTCATCGCCCACTGCCGTGGCCGGCTAGCCGACTACCGTGTACCCGACGAGGTGCGTTTCGTCGCCGGGCTGCCTAGGACCAGGGACGGCGAGCCGCGCACCCCCTATTTACGCCGGCTTGCCGGGGGCGCCCCCGGCAGCACGAAGTCGGCCTGGGCGCACCTGCTAAGGAGTGATCGGTGACAGCCGGCGCAGGCATCCCCGCGGACGGATTCCCGGAGTTCGTGAACCAGCTGGCCACCTCGTTGGCCCGCCCGCACCTGGCCGAGGCGCGTCCCGAGACGAAGCTCGGCGATCTTGGGCTGGATTCGCTCGCGATGCTTGAGCTCCTCGTCGTGCTCGACGAACTCGGGGTGCTGCAGGAACAGCACCTGCTCGATCCGGCCTGGATGACCGCCGACGTCGGCAAGATGCCGCTAGGCGCCCTGTACACCCACTTCGTGGCCCCGAACCTGGGAGCGGCCAGCCAGCGGACGGCCGGGATGGGAGACACCTCATGACGCCCCGGCCGCGGGCCACCAGGTCGATGTTCCGGGTGATTGGCATCGTGTGGCGGGACTCGCCCCGGGCTCTCCTGGTCTACCTGGGTGCTTCCGCCATCTCGGCCGCGAGCCTGGGCGCGGCCCTGATCCTGCTCCGCCGGCTGATCAACCAGATCCTGGACGGAACGCTGCAGTGGCGCGATGGCCTGGCGTTCGCCGTGGTCCTCGTCCTGCAGCAGGCGTGCGCCTCGCTGACGGAAAGAGAGGCGATCCTGCTCCGCCAGCGGATCAGCGCGCGCGTCAACAGCGACATACAGCAGATCCTGCCTGCGGTTCCCTACTCATCCTTCGAAGACACGGCCTTCCAGGCAGAATACGGAATGCTGGTCAGGGAAGCGTCATTCAAGCCTGCCACGCTTATCGACTCCATCCTGCAGGGCGCGCTGGCGTTCTTCACGATCGCGGCGGTGACGATCGCGCTCCTCCCGATCATGCCGCTGGCCGGGCTCGTCCTGCTCGCGCTCCTGGTACCGGTGATGCTCGCGGAGCGGCGGCTCCGCGGCCGGATGCTGGACCTGCAGACCTACCACGCCGCCGACCTGCTTCGCATGCAGTACATCTCCCAGTCCAGCGTCGATCCCGACTGGCAGCGCGATCTGCGGGCGTGCGGATCCGATCTGCTGAGCCGCGAATACGCCGACTTGTCCAAACGCTACCTGGCTGGCCTGTCGGCGGTGATCTCCCGCATTCAGCGGGTCCGCTTCCTTACCGGCCTGAGCTCACTGGTCATCTTCGGTGTGCTCTTCGCGCTGGTCGCGCGCGCCGTCGCGCGGCACACGCTCAATGCCGCCGACGCGCTGACGCTTGTCACAGGGGGTTACTACCTGGCTAGCCGTGTCAGTTCCATATCCGCCAGCATTGGCGCAGGTATCGAGAGCACAGATTTCATGGCCCGGGTTTTCGCGTTCATCGATGCCTATCCCCGGCCGGGCGGAGCCGCCACGGGATCCGGCCTCGCCGTGCTGAGCCCGGGCGCGATCACGCTCAGCTCGGTGTGTTACGCCTATCCCCGGTCGCCGGTTCCCGCGCTACGCGACGTCGACATGACCATCGAGCCCGGTGTCACCGCCATCATCGGCGCGAACGGGGCGGGGAAGTCCACCCTGGTGAAGATCCTGGCGGGCCTCATTTCCCCATCCGCCGGCGAGGTCCGGCTGGCCGATCGGGCGGGACAGCCCATGCGGCGCGACGACCTGCGCGTGGCCGTGATGTTCCAGCATCCGGCGCAGCTGCGGCTCACCGTCCGGCAGAACGTCACTATGCGCGACTCTTCGGAGCCGGGCGGGGACGACCGGGTCTGGGAGGTGCTGGAGGAGGTGGGGCTCGCCGATCCGGTCCGTGCCCTGCCGCAGGGCCTTGACTCCGTACTGGGCGGGGGCTTCGGCGCGGATGCCAACCTGTCCGGCGGCCAGTGGCAGCGCCTCGCGCTGGCCCGCGTGCTGTACCGGGACGCGCAGCTGGTCATCCTGGACGAGCCTTCCAGCCACCTGGATGCCGAGGCGGAATCGCGCCTCCTGCGCATGCTCACCCAGGGGTTCACCGACCGGATGGTGGTGGTCGTCACCTGGGCGGGACTGGAACGGCGTGATCACCACCCAGGGCCGTGAGGTCCGCCTGTCCGAGATCCGCTCGGCATGGTACCGCCGTCCGCGGGATCCGGCGATCGCCGAGTCCATCCCGGCGGGTTTAACGGACTTCGCGCTGGTCAACGCCCGGGATGTACTGAATGCCGCGTACGCGCTCATCGAGGACCGCTGGCTGGCGAGCCCGCACCGCCTGCGCTGGGCGGAGCTCAAGCCGGTCCAGCTGATGGCCGCCGCCCGCGCGGGCCTGCCAACACCGCTGACGATCTTCAGCAACGACCCCGGTGAGGTCGAGCGATTCCACAGCCGCCTCACCGAACAGCGCGACCGGTGTGCAGTGAAGTCGCTGCGCACCACCCACGCGGTCACATACGACCAGAAGATCTGGCTCCCCTACACCGCGGTGTGGCCGGACGACCTGCCGCCCACGCAGGCCGGGGACATCGCCCTCACCCCCGCCATCTACCAGCGTTACCTGCCCAAGCACCGGGAAGTGCGGGCGGTGATGATCGGCGCTGAGGTATTCGCCGCGAGCGTGGACCCAGCGGTCGATCCCGACTGTGAGGTCGACATGCGCAAGGGCGAGCTGACGAAGGACTGGGCTTCCTTCACACTGCCGGAGGACATCGCGGCCGCGCTGGTCACGATGACCCGCGGGCTCGGGCTGCACTGCTGTTCCGCCGACTTCATCGTGACGCCTGACGGTAACCTGATCTTCATAGAACTCAATCCCAACGGCCAGTGGCTATGGCTTGACCTCTATGCCGGGCTCCCCCTCGTGCAGAAGTTCGCCGATCACCTGTGCGCGGGCATCGGCCAGCGGGGCGGGGAACGCAGCCGTGCCTGATCCGGACTCCACCATCCGCGGGCGCCGGGTGACGCTGCGGCCTGTCATCCCGGAAGACGGCGACTACCTGCTGGCCCTGGCGCGGTCCGACCCCGCGTTCACGCAGACCCTGTCGCTGGCCGAAGCCGCCGACACCAGCGAGGTGACAGCGCTCCTGCGCGGCCAGTTCGATCAGCGCATGGTGGAACTCGGGGACGCCAGCGTGCGGGCCGGGTACGTGGCCGCCCACCACCGGCCACCCGTGGGCGCTGGGGTAGTCCGGGTGGGCACCTTCGTTTCGTCGCAGTACCGGGCCACCAGTGTCGGACTCGAGGCCGCGGCGCTGTTCATCAGCCACCTGTTCGACGCCAGGGGCGTCCGCCGGATCGAAGGGCTGATGCTCGACGACGCGCTGGCACGGATCGGGACCGGGCTCGGCCGGTTCTTCACCCTGGATGCGACCTTGCGCGATGCCGCGTTTTCCATGGGCAGCTTCCGTGACGTGCACGTTCTGTCCCTCACCCGGGGCGAGTGGATGCGGCGGGCGTCGCGGTTCGACGCATGGATCGGCTACCGGAAGGTGAAGGCATGAACCCCGGCCATGTCGGCGAAGGCAGGGGGCAGCGGCCGGTCACGGTGGCGGACGTGGCGGCGGTACGCGCTCTGATGGACAGCGACTCCGCGCGCATCCTGCTCTCCGCCGACCTCCAGACCGAGGAACTGGCCGCCCGGTTCATCCGGGCCCTGAACACACAGCAGTGGTCCATGCCACGCCTGGTCGAGGCGCCGGCCGAGGGACTGTGCTTCACCACGGACATCGACCTCCGCAACCTGTCCGCGCGCCTGATCGCCGTGTTCCGCAACCCGGGCGAGGCGGCGGACGATCTCCGGTGCTATCTCCGTGACCTGATGCTGTGTTTCCCCTACCACCGGATCTTCGCCCTCGTTCCCTGGTCACTGCCGGATCTGGGCGAGGTCCACCGGGAGGCCGGTTTCCAGGCCGAGGGCGTGATGAGGGACCACTTCCTGCGTGGAGACCGAATCGAGGACGCACACGTCTATGGGCTGCTGCGCCCCGACTTTTTCGCCTCAGAGCCGGCAGGGACGCATGAACCAGGAATTGCAGGCACTCTTCGGGCAGGACCAGAATGACCGGCAGCAAGACCTGCCTGCTGGCAGGCTGCTCGCGCGCGATCGCCTGCGCCGGGACAAGGTCGATGAGCTGATCGCCGCGGGGGCGCTGCGGGTCGGCGCCGATTACTACCACGCCGCGATGATCTTCCAGCATGGGACCGAACGGCGCCACTACTGGCGTGCGCACCTCCTCGCACGCCGCGGTGCCGAGCTCGGCCACGCCGGTGCCCGGTGGCTCACGGCCGCGAGCTACGATCGCTGGCTGGTCGCCGGAGGGTTGCCGCAGCGTTACGGGACGCAATATCAGCTGCTGGCCGACCGCTGGGTGCCGCTCGCGACCGATCCAGGCACCACCGACGCGGAACGCGCGATATGGAACGTCCCTCCCCTCGCCCGCCAGGCCGGGGGCGAGATGGCCGGGGGCGAGATGGCCGGATCGGAGGGAGAGGATGGTGCCAGATGAACAGGGTAGCCGCACCGAGGTTTTACACGGCGGCGGACGCGGATGAGGGGATTCTCGACGGTCACCGGGTAGCGGTCATCGGCTACGGCACTCTGGGGCGGTCCGTGGCGCTGAACCTGCGGGACAGCGGCGTCGCCGTGCTTGTCGGCAACATCCCCGACAGCTACCGTGACCAGGCGGTGGCGGATGGCTTCGCCCCGCTTGACCCCGGTGCGGCCGCGGCGAGCGCAGACGAGGTGCTTGTGCTGCTGCCGGACGAGGTGATCCCGGACTACTTCGGCTCTGATATCGCGCCCCGGATCCGCCCCGGCGCGGCGGTCTGCTTCGCATCGGGATATGTCCTCGCTTACGGCCTGGTCACCCCCCACCGCACGCCGACGTGCTGCTGCTGGCGCCGCGGATGTCCGGGGCGCTCGTACGCCACACCTATCTGACCAATGAGGGCTTCTTCAGCTGCCTTTCGGTGGAGGCGGACATCACCGGGCAGGCACGCGCCCGGCTGCTGGGGCTTGCCCAGGCGGTTGGGTCCTTGCGCCGTGGCGCGTTCGAGTTACCCGCTGCCAAGGAGGCCGCGCTCGATCTGCTGATCGAGCAGACCTTCGGCGTCTACCTGGGCCTGGGGATACAGCTCGCGTTCCGGATTGGGGTGGAGGCGGGGCTGCCCGCCGAGGCGCTGGTGCTTGAGCTGTATATGTCCGGGGAGATGTCCTGGACCGTCGGCGCGTTCGCCTCCGAGGGCTTCTTCGGTTCGCTGACCAACCACGGGCTCACCGCGCTCTACGGCGGCTTCATCAGGACCTCCGACGTAGACCACGCCGGCATGGAGGCGATGTTCCGTGCCACCATGGCCGATATCTGCGGCGGCGGCTTCGCCAAACGGTTCCAGCGTGAACTCGCCGAAGGCTACCCGACGGTCAAGGTCATCCAGGAGATCATCGGCGGCGGCGACCCGATATCGGCCGCGGAAGATCAGGTGCGCATGGCGTTCGGGCCGCCCAAGAGGCCCCGGCAGTAGGACGATCACCTGATGCGGCGGCCCATCTCTTTCGTCGAGTAGCCGCCGAGCTCGGTGACAGCCGCCTGGAACCGGTCGGAGTGCAGCAGCGCCCACAGCGGGGCAAGCAGCGGGCTTGCCATGGCGTCGGAGGTCACCACCAGGTCGTAGGGCTCCCGGGTGACCGGCACGAAGCCCAGGCCGAAGGCACGCGCGGCCGCCATGATCCCCAGGCCGGCGTCGCCGCGCCCGGCGGCGACGGCCGCGGCGACCGCCAGGTGCGTGGGTTCCTCCCGGGCGTAGCCGTCGACCGCGTCCGGGCCGATCCCGCGCCGGCCCAGCTCGTGGTCGAGCAGCACGCGCGTGCCCGCGCCGCGCTGGCGGTTGACGTAACGCACGCCTGCGTGCGTGAGGTCCTCGACCCCCTTCAGGCCGAGGGGGTTCCCGGCGGCGACCATCAGCCCCTGATCGCGGTGCACGAGCCGGACGACGCAGACGTCCGCGCCGGGCAGGATGCGGTCGAGGTAGGGGAGCGTGTACTCGCCGGTCGCCGGATCCAGCAGGTGGGACCCGGCGATGTGGCACAGCCCGTCCCGCAGCGCCACCAGCCCGCCGAGGGAGCCCACGTTCGACGAGGCCAGGGTGATCAGCGGGTCCTCCGCCCGCAGGGCGGAGGCGGCGAGGTCGAGGACGAGGTCGTGCGAGCCGATGGCGACGATCGTGCGGAAGATCTCGTCGATGCCGCGCAGCAGCTCGACCTCGA
>WNFX01001689.1_pt1 | contig 30514 bp, 25 predicted proteins | sample 5400111 | NCBI WGS metagenome assembly WNFX01 (sample SAMN13153363, study PRJNA577476) | soil metagenome | isolation source: 40 cm soil or saprolite under grassland replicate 1 | place: USA:California | collected 2016-06-15 | reverse complement strand
CATATGAGACCCCTTGCTTCCACTCCTTCCAAAATCTGCAAAGAGAGGGTTTTCTCTCAGGTAGCCACATTTCTGCCGTTTTTGCTCGTTTTTCAGGGCTTTTTCCCTCTCTTGGCTCACTCGTTGCGTATCCCGTGGGCCGCATGAGTAGCAGTAGAAGTAGTATGCCTGCAATGGCGATACCCGCTTTCCATATACCTCTCTTGTGCCAGGGCATAGACAGAGCCTCCACAGTGCCATGATTGAACAATCCAGAAAGAGAACACTCATTTCCTACATGATACCATATCAAACAGATCAATCAGTAAGCCCAGAATCACACAAGCTCTCATGGGGTAGGCATCACACTTTGTATGGATTACGGACTTCATGACGCAGTGGTCCATGCCACATCGTCACAAAGCAGGCAAGCTGCTTTGGAAGGGAGCGAACCTCAAAAACGAGATACAATGAGGAGCAGATACTTGCCTATCCTACCGTTTCGAGAGGAGGGATTGCTATGCTCCTGGAAGCCGATTTGATTGCCAAGCGAGCTACCTTGCGCTGGTTCGCCCAACGTCATCCCCAGTGGACCCAGCACGAACTAGCCGCTGTGGTGGGCATGTCCCGCTCCTGGGTGAGCAAATGGCTCCACCGCTTGCGACACGCCGATCCCCATGATGCCATGGCGCTGCACTCCCGCTCGCGTGCACGCCACACGCCTCCGGCCTCTATCGCCTCCCAACCGGCGGTCGTGCAACGCATCCTGGAGATCCGTACCGCCCCGCCAGAGAACCTGCGCCGCGTCCCAGGGCCAGAAGCCATCCTATATTATTTGCATCGTGATCCAGCACTCCAACACGTCGGCGTGCGCCTACCGCGCTCGCAGACACCGATCTGGAAGATCCTGCGAGAGGCTGGCTGTATGGCCCAGGATCGTCGCCGCAAGCCGAAGCCGTTGGAACTGCGGCATCCAGGGGAGGAAGTCCAGTTCGATCTCAAAGATGCCAGTAGTGTTCCCGCTGATCCAGACGGCAAGCGACAGCATGTGGTGGAGATCGCCAACTTTGTGGATGCTGGCACCTCGATCTGGCTGCATCAGCAGGTCGGGGCGGACTTCGACGCCGAAACCCTGCTGGAAGTCGTCGCCCAGTTTTTCCGCGAGCAGGGTCTGCCTGCCATGCTCACCTTCGATAATGATCCCCGCTTTGTGGGCAGCCCGTCGGGGCGGGATTTCCCTTCCGCACTGGTGCGCTTTTTGTTGTGTGTGGGAGTGGAACCCAACGTGATCCCGCCGCACCGGCCCGATCTGAATCCCTACGTCGAGCGGTTTCATCGCACGCTCTCGCAGGAGTGCTTACAGGTGCAGCGGCCTGGCACGCGCGAGCAGGTCTACGAGGCGACGTTGGCCTTTGTGCCACATTACAATGACCAGCGTCCCAACCAGGCGCGCTCCTGTGGCAATCGGCCACCGCGGGTGGCTTGTCCCCAGTTTCCAACCCTGCCAGCCGTGCCCGAGATGGTTGATCCTGACCGCTGGCTGGGACGGGTGCACCAGCAGACCTTTGCCCGCACGGTGCAGGCCGATGGAGGCGTAAGCATCGATCACCGGGAGTACTACGTCGGCCGACAGATGGCAGGCCAACGTGTGACCTGTGTTGTGCAGGCGACGAGCCTTCAGTTTGACATCTGGTACGGCACCTCCCGGATCAAGCAGCTTCCGATCAAAGGACTGCATGGCACCTCCCTGTCTTTTGAGGCCTATGTCGCCCTCATGAAGCAAGAAGCGCGTTCGGAGTCTCGACGCTCTCTGCAGACACGTGCCAGATACCAGCAAGGCCGCCTGTGGGCCTAAGCAGGCGTCGTCGCCACCTGGCACAAAGGCAAGCGCACTGGTCACGAGGAACTCCATCGTGATCGGGGAAGCGTCATGCCTTTTCGTCGTCAGAGTGCCACTGCAAGCATCATCGGGAGCAGAACCACGCAGCAGCAGCTCACCTTTGTCCTCAACCATCCTCGCAGGTGAGAGCCCGTTAGGCCTCGCTCTCGGTGATCAGTTGTCAAAAAACTCATCCTTACAAACATCGTTTGCTTGCCTTGCCACGATGTGGCATGGACCACTGCGTCATGAAGTCCGTAATCCATACACACTTTGCTTAATGGGAATTTGGAGGTACAAAGCGTTGTGACCTCGTCGCATCTTCTCAAGGGATAAAACAGTATTCCCCAAATGTGAAGATGATCCATTTTTCGGTTAGCGGAAACAATTAGGCATACGACAACATATAAATATCATCCTGGCATAATATACTTTTTAACAGGGGTCGCTACCGCAACGTGCCACCCTTGACACAACCCTAATGCACAACCAGCCGCCCCTTCGTCCGGCATCATCCGCGACTCCCCGTTCGTGTCGCGTTCCTTCAAAAATCTTTCTAACTCGGAGCGCCGTACCCGAAGGTCCCGAGCGGAAAGCCGCACCGCTCGTAATTTCTTTTCGCGGATATACCGGCGTATAGTGTCCGGATGCATTTGCAATTCAGCAGCCACCTGCTCAACCGTCAGCAGTTCATCACTCAAGGTCGCACCACCCGTTCGTAAATATGGCCAGATTATATAATTCTGGCTTTATGCGGTCAACGGTTGTTACTGTACGATAATATACGATAGACCTTGACAATCCTTAATAATATAGGGTAATATTTGATTGCCAACGAGACACCAATTTCTCGTCTTTCTCCATAGTTTGCGCAGTATTTTGTTAGTACCACCGAGGGGGACGCTATGCAGACGCCTGATAATTTCGCGTATCTCGTTCCTGTAGAGTATGAACTGCACACCCCAGCAACGCCGTTCTGTTACGACCAAACCTGCCCCTGCCACGAAGACCAGGACGACATCGCTTTAGTCGCGCAGTACGTTAAGGGCGGCTTATTGACCCCGCAAGAGGCCTCTGACTACGTAGGAGGGCACACCCTATGAGCAGCATTCCGGCACGCGCCAGCAGATCGCCAGAGTACGACGACATCGAAGCAGTGCCCGACGCGTACTACACCACGCGCCTACCGACCAGTACGCGCCGCTACGTTGACACTCGGGGCAACCCGGTGCTTCAGCAAGGTAACCGGCGCATTGTGTTTCATGCCGAACCGCCGCCACGAAGGTTTACCGCGCATTGGCTGTTCTTTGTGGGCGTCGGCATGCTCGTCAGCATCGCGCTGTGGGTCGGGCTGCAAATGCTTGGTGCCTGGTGGAGCCAGCACCAGCTCGACGCCACTTACGGCACACCCCGAACCTACCAAGCTGATGCCGTGGTAGGCCATGCTGACAGTATCGACCATCCGACCCATTTTATTGTGCTGAACCTGAAAGGCCGCGTGGTCATCATTGAGCTGCCGGGCGGCAACGTCGCTCGTGCCCGCATCTATAACGGTCCCCTCATTGTCGGCGACAATCCCGCACAAATACCAGCTACCGCCGAATTTCAGGATGTGAACGGCGACGGCAAAATCGACCTGATCGTGCATCTCGGCAACCAGCAGTTTACATATATCAACGACGGGACGGAGTTCAAGCCGCAGCAGTAGGAGAAGGCTATGTTTCAAGTGGACGACAAACCGGTTGAAACCCTCCATATTTACGTTGTCCGGGAAGCAGCGCCCAAGCCCTCGCTGCTTCCCATCGTCCTGTCAGTTTCGGCTTTCCTTATCCTCGTCGCCGTCGGTGTGCTCTCCCCTACCCAGCAGCCGGTGACGCGGGCTGTTATCCGCGTTCCGGCTGTCCTCTTGTCGCCGAGAACGTTTATTGCTCGGGTGCCGGTTATACCGACGGGTGCGCGCACCTACCCGGCCACGACCGCGCACGGCGTCTTGGCCATTACTAATGGCTCGGTTATCTCCCAAACCTTGCCAGCCGGGCTTATATTTATTACTAATAGCAGTGTTTCAGTCGCCACCGATCAAGCTGTGTTTGTTCCAGCGGGCAGTGCGGACGGCTACGGTGTGGCCTCTGTTTCCGCCCATGCGCTTGCCAGTGGGAAAGCTGGCAACATTCCGGCACTTGCCGTTGATACCGTCGAAGGTTCCAGCGTCTATATCCGCAACCAGGTGGCGTTCCAGGGCGGCAAAGATGCCTACTCGGTCAAATATGTGACTGCTCAGGACAGGCAGACGGCGCTAACGAAAGCGCGGCAGCACCTGGCAGTCGTCAGCACTGGATTACATTATCCCTGTTCTGAGACCATTAATGGTTCTCTGGCCGTTACCTGGCGCTGCCAATTTGTGACCTATCACATCCCGGCGTTTTACCATGTTACCGCTGTCAAAATCATCGGCAAGAACCTGTTATTAGCTGTTTGGTTTGTAGCGCGTCCCGTCCGTATTTGGGTGAAGTGAATACTTGCACACATCAAAAGACCGCACACAGGACGGGCCAAAGAGAGAGGAGCAAGAGTTGTGGCAGGACGCACATACGTACCAGTCCAGGAAGAGGTATACTCCCCCTTTAGCTTGCCAAAGCTTCCCGTAGAGTACTTACTGGTTATTTACGCCAGGCAGAGCGCCAAAGACGCCCCAATAAGAAATAAGGAGTCTTATGACATGCAGACGGTAGAGCTTGTCGGGTACGGGCGCGATCTTGGCTGGAACGATAATCATATCATAGTCAAGATTGAAAACAAGCGGAAGGACGGGAAATGGCGAGCGGCAAGCGGGACGCTACGAATCGATCAGCGGGAGGGGCTGCAATCGGTCGTATGGCTGATTGAAGAGGACAAATGCAAAGCGGTGCTGGTTTGGGCTGTTGACCGACTTTTCAGGCATGAAGATATGGTGGAGCCTGCCGTGTTTGTCAGGATATGCAAAGAGCATCACTGCATCATTTTAACCCGCGATGATTTCTTTGATTTCAGTAACCCCAAACGAGACGACCGACGGCGTTTTCTTGAGCTTGCACAGCAAGCCGCAGACTACGTAACAAAGCACGTTAAGGGACGAATGATACCCGCCAAGTATAAGGTGGCACGACGTGGCGAGTATGACGGCAGAACCATTCCCATAGGATTAATCCTATTTGAAGGCGAGAAAAAACCTCATGAATACCGTCCGCAAGCCGAAGTCGTCAGAACGCGGATATTTCAAAGATTTCGCGAGCTGGGCGGCCAATTCAACCTGCTCTGGCGCGAACTCGCCCCGGTACGAGATTTATTCCCTCCCTACCCTACCGATGCCATCGGGGTAAAGAGCTGGATGAAAGACGGCCCGTTTGGCATATCCAGACCCGGACTAGAAGAAATGCTGACGAATATCGCCTATGACGGAAGCTGGTATTTCAAGGAAAAGGGCAAATCGGCAATTATCATCCCTCATAATCACGACGCCATTGTCCCGCATGACGATTTTCTGTTCTCATTTAACCGCCTGAGTAAAACCACGCTGACGGGCGAGCCGAACCAGCAACGACGCATGCGACCATACACCCGCTTTACCAGAGTCGGCACCGACCCGTACCCGGCGCTGTTAGACGGCATTATTGACTCAAGTTTGCCCGGCTATCATGTGTATGTGTTTGAGAAAGCGGTGAAAAAAACCAAAGCGTTCTACACGCTCAGCGGCCCAGCACACGCCTATCTTGACTGTGACCGGATATCCGTTAGCGTACCGATGCTCGATACCATATTTGAGCAACGGCTGGCGTACCACCTGCGCATATTCCGAGCGCTGCATGAAATTAAAGCCAAGACCGGCAGCCGAGAGCAGTTAGAAAAAAGTATGCTCGATTATCTGAAACAGGTACAGCAACACATCACCGAGTCAAACGCCGGGGTCGCGTCGCAACTTGCACAGTACCGAGAGGAAGCGGCCAGTTTAGAGAAGACCTTGCACTTTGGCGCGGCACATCTGGACGGGCCAACCATCGAGGCTTTTGCACGACGACTGGCAAATCTCAACCGGACGATTGAGATACTCTCAAAAAAAGACGATGTAGCTGACAAAGCGCAGGGGGCGTTACGCAGTAATGCCAAACTGCTGACGGACGCATCAATCAGCTACCACGATATGACGTTCCAGAGGAAACAGGAGTTTGCAAGACTGGCGACCACACATATCGAGCTGAGTGAAATCGTCCCCCGATGGTTACTGCTTTCCATAACCTGGTCGCCATTCCTGGGAACAACCCCCAAAGATATAGCCTATATATGGCGCAATAGCGCGGGTGACAACTGGTCGGATGAAGAGATCGGTTTGCTGAGCCGGATTTACGATGAGGACCGGGATTTTATATTACGCTCACTGCCGAAACGGACCTGGCGGGCAGTCCGGCGGATGGCAGTCAGGCAAGGACTGACCAGGCATAAGCAGTACATCTACTCGTCGCTTCAGGAAGATATGTGTTATGAGGACTTGGAAATTATGCGCCGGTTTGAGCTAGATTGCACCGAGGAAAACTTACAGGTACGGGTATGGTGGAAGAAAGAGACGGTGCCGAATAATGCAACAAGTCCAAGAACGTGAATAAGAAGCCTATGCCAATGATGCCGATGAAGAGATAGGAAAGCGACCAGATGGGGATGCGATCCAGGCGGGCAATGACAGCAGCGGGGGTGTTCGATCCTGAGAGGGGGGTTGAGGTACTACCTGCTTCGGATGCCATGTGATACTCCTTCATAAAAAGTTTGTAGGCCACCAACGCCAGTGGTCAAGTATCAGATCAGGTCCGGTAGTGAACGTGCCTTAGCGCGGGAGATAGAACCTGAGAGCCTGGTGGCTTTTTTGCCATCCTGACGCTGTTGTCATATCTCTATGTGGATATATCGAAATTGTAATATAGAAGGTGGGAAATGTCAATGATTGCTCTTCCCTTGACAAGGACAGCCTGCTGCCATACACTCGATGTAGAACAGAATAATGCATCATGAGCAGGTGAAAAAAGGATAGTTAGAGTATGTCACATAGCATCCCAGATGAAGCGAGTAACGAGGAACTGGTTCATAACGCCGAAAACGATTTGATACAACTACCGGAGCTGCCTCCTGGTATGTTCATTGCCGCGCCCGGCAGCCACCCGCATCGCCAGACGCGCTGGCCTGATGCTATCGACGTGATCTTTGAGAAGGATCCTGCCTGTTGCAATATTTTTGAGGCATTGCTCTACCAGAGCCTGTGGGCTATCATTTATCACCGCGTTGCGCATGCTCTGTATAAGGCGCATATTCCTTTTATACCACGACTTATTTCGCAGTTTGCGCGGCTGATGACCGGAGGGATCGAGATTCACCCGGGGGCGCAGATCGGCAAACGTTTCTTTATTGATCACGGAGCCGGTGTGGTGATCGGTGAAACGACGGTGATTGGTGACAATGTCATGCTCTATCACCAGGTCACTCTCGGGGCGACAGGCTGGTGGAGGCGCAGCCCGGGGCGGATGCAGAAACGTCATCCAACTATTGAAGATGACGTTACCATTGGGGTAGGAGCCGCTATCCTGGGGCCGATTACTATAGGAAGGAGCAGCAAGATAGGCGCGATGGCGCTGGTACTCGAACCAGTTCCGCCAAACTCGGTTGTGGCCTCCAAGCCTGCTGAACTGCTGGTCAAGCGTGGTGAGACGCTCGAAAAGCACCAGGAACTGACGCAGGGCTGGAATAGTAAAGATCCCTGGGAAATGGATTACCAGATCTAGCGTTCTAGTACGAGACGATTGTATCGATCACCATCTCCCAGAAACGTTCTACCTCCAGGGCGTAGCCGACACACACATTTGGCTGCCCGCCTGTTTTGCCGAAGACATCGCACACTGTGCGGCCGCAAGTCCACTCGCCCGTCGTTTCGATTTCGACATGCATCATGTGCGCCTGGATGATGGATGGATCGACGACGGCGGCTACAGCGCAGGGATCATGTACCGGCGGGGCGGAAAAGCCATAGTTGAGACGGTAGGTATCCCCGAAGAAGGCAAAGAGGTCGGCTACGAAGGTCGCTACCGGGCGAGCGGCGGCTCGCAGTCGCTCGATTACGGCACCGGTTGCCAGCGCCTGGTGCGTCACCTCCAGCGGGCACATGGTGATGGGCCGGCCACAGCCAAACACGATAGCGGCGGCCTCGGGATCGAAGTGAATGTTGAATTCAGCGGCGGGTGTGGTGTTACCCAGGCCAATTGCTCCGCCCATGAGCGAAATGGCTTTGATCTGGGGGACGATGGCCGGCTCACGGCGTATGGCGGTAGCGATATTAGTAAGCGGGCCAGTGGGCACGAGTGTGATATCGCCATCTGACCCCAACAATGTTTCAATGATCAGGTCCACGGCGTGGAGTTCCACGGGTTTGATATCTGGTTCGGGTATGTCTGGTCCATCCAGGCCCGATTCCCCGTGGATGTTGGCCGCGTGTTTTGCCGGGCGTAGCAGCGGGCGATCCATGCCGCGCGCGATGGGAACATGGCGTAGATTTGCCAGCGAGCAGACCTTCAGGGCGTTGTGCGTAGTCTTATCAAGTGACTGGTTGCCCGAGACAGTAGTTATGGCTACCAGGTCAATCTCGGGGTGGTGGCCCGCCAGCAGGATGCCAATGGCATCGTCATGTCCGGGGTCGCAATCGAGGATAATTTTGTGTTTCATGGCGCGACATACCTCAAAGCGTGGAACTCGGTAAGCAGGCGCAAAACTTGCTTCACGACATCGGTTGCCTCATAGTAGCACGCAGATAGGATACATTTCAAGTAAGGTACACGACATCCTCTCGCCCGTTTTCTGCTTTCCTGTTATCAACATGTATATTTCACGTAGTGAGTTCACACAAATTATTTCATCTAGAAGGATTGTGTGCTACGATAGTATAATAGCGGAGATGTAGAAAATGCCTCTAAAGATTAGAGAACTTAAGGCAAAATTATATATGGTCAGGTTTTAATTTGTGGATGCGGTAATTTTTGACATGGACGGCGTGATTGTAGACAGTGAGCTTCATTGGAAGACGGTAGAAGGATATTTTTTACAGTCTGTGATTCCGACCTGGAGTAGCTCTGATCAGAGCAGGATCATCGGCATAGGCGTTCATGATCTCTACGCGCTGCTCACCAATGAATATGGCTTGCAGAAAACAGAGGAACAATTTCTTGAGTTGTACCAGGAGATGGCAAGCGAAATCTACGGGCAAAAAGTCTCTCTTCTTGAAGGTTTTTCAGATCTGCTGGCAACGTTAAACAAACATAACATCCCCGTCGCGCTGGCATCTTCTTCCCCTAGGAGCTGGATCGATATCATGCTCGACAGGTTTGATCTTCGTGCAGCCTTCAAGGCGGTCGTAAGCGCGGACGAATTAAAAGGGGAAGGCAAACCCTCGCCGGCAATCTATCTCCTGACTGCCAAACGACTCGGTGTAAGCCCGGCGGCATGTATGGCGATAGAAGATTCGAAAAATGGTGTTCTCTCCGCTAAAAATGCCGGGATGTTCTGCATTGGCTTGCGCAACGGTTTCAACGAGGAGCAGGACTTATCCAGGGCAGATATGGTTATTTCAGGTTTCGCTGAGCTTGACCGAAACGTGCTAAGGAAGCTACTTTCTAATCAATGAGGGATATTCTTTTTAAATCGGCTCAGGTCTGCACTGGCTCATCAGCCAACGGCAGCAGAAACCAGAAGGTGGCCCCTTGACCGTGGCAACTCTCAACGCCCACCTGGCCCTGGTGCTGCGCTATAATGGTCCGGGCAATATAGAGTCCCAGTCCCAGTCCTGCATCGGAGCCCTGGTGCCCGGCGGTCTCTGCCTGGTAAAAACGGTCCCAGACACGTTGCTGCTGTTCTAAGGTCAACCCGGGTCCCTGGTCACGGACGGACACGCGCACCATAAGACCCTCCACGGACAGTTGTACCCACACCGCCCGGTCGGGTGAGGAATACTTGAAGGCATTCACCAGGTAGTTGGTGAGCACCTGTTCAATGCGGTCCGCATCGGCCACTACAGGTACCAGTGCTTGAGGTGGCATTGCCAGCTCAATCCGACGAGTGGGAGCCACCTGCTGCTGATTGACAACCACCTGCTGGACAATGCTGGCCAGATTACACGCTTGCAGAGATAGGTCAAACTTCTGCATCTCCATGCGCGACATGTCCAGGAGTTCTGCTACCAGACGGGTTTCTATCTCTGCCTGCCGCTGCGCCTGCCGAAGCATGGCGTCAAGGGTACCCAGGAGATCACCCGTGCTCATTAAGGAGGCGCCCGAGAGGCGCTCGACACACAAGAGCGCCAGTTCCAGGAAACCTACGATAGCGGTGAGTGGCGTTCTGAGTTCATGACTCACCATCCCCAGGAATTCCTCTTTGCGCCGTTCCGCCTCCCGCCGATCGGAAATGTCAAGCAGCATGACCAAAGCACGTGTGCGCTCCTGATTAATCGTGGCTGCCGCTACCAGGGCTGGAAAGATGCTTCCATCTTTGCGCACGTATTCCTTCTCCTCAGGCAGTGAAGCCCCGTGAGAGATAAGGGTTTTCCAGGCCCGTGCGCGCGCCGATCGATAGGCTGGTACCAGCAAGTCTTTCACGCCCTGGTTCCCGCTGAGGAGTTCCTCCCGGCTGTAGCCCAGGAGATGCACCAAGCGATCATTGACTTCGTACATCCTCCCCTCTTGATCAGTTACCATGACTCCCACAATATTGGACTCGACGAGCGAGCGGAATTTGCTTTCGGCATCCAGGAGTTCGCGTGCGGCCTGCTCGAAGGCCGGGACCTGTTTGCGCTTCGTGATGTCACGCCAGGTACACACAATCGCGCCGACCTGCGAATGATCCAGTAAACTGGTGACAGTGCCTTCTATCCACCGCCAGGTGCCATCTTTGCAACGCAAACGATACTCCAGGCAAAGCACTTCCTCTGCATGCCCAATCAGATTGGTCAGTTGCTTTTTCAGATTCTCCTGATCGTCAGGGTGGAGAAGAGCGCTGCTCTTCATCCCTACCAGTTCCTCTGGAGTATAGCCAGTGACCTGTGCGGTCGAAGGGTTGGCGTAGGTGATGGTGCCATCTGGAGTGATCAGGATGATGGCATCAGTACTGTGCTCGATAAGAGCGCGGAAGAGCTGCTCATTTTGTATGAGTGCTTCTCTTGCCATAGCTCTACATCCTTCCAAAGGTGTAATTACAAACGGGGCATGCTTACGAAGCTATCTTGCTCTCCCTCGTTGAAGACATCCGTTGAGAACTCTTTATGTAGTATACAATAGGGGTTGAGGAAAAGGAATATAGAAGGGACAAACAATATAGCGTAAGTGCGTAATGGCACCACCTCGAAAAGCACAGTGGCCTGCAGGGATTTTTCCTGTGTGAAAATCTTAACTTCCAGCGCAGAAGCATAACCTCACTTTTACCGGATCTTCACCACTTTGCTCTTCCCAGGTTCCGCGCGTTTCCTGGATAATAGCAAGCAGTTTATCAGAGCCTGGGGGCAAAGTTCATCTCGCGCAGCTACATCGAAACATCGATACTCTTCTTCTGGTAACGAAACGAGGTTGAGGTCATGAAACGGCGTTTGCTCTTCCCACTTGTGCTGCTTATCCTTCTCAGCAGCTTCACAGTGGCTGCCATCAAAATCAAAGCTGTTCATGCAACTGCCAGCAGTTGCATCAATCCCAACGGCGTTCCTCACTTTCGAGCCAAGCGCCTTCCTGCGGCCTTTTGATGCTCGTGATAATTAGAACGGAAGAACAGTTTTTCATGCTGTCAAGCGACATCGTCAGAAATGCGAGTATCTCTGCCTATGTGAAGATTGAACCGATAGTACCTTTCATTGACTTGTAATAGCGTATCTGCTTATATTGAGCGGTAAGCTGATGAAAAACGCTTACAACTTTTTGATGTTCTGGGGAAGCTGAGTATGATAGGTGCAAGTACCTTTATCGGCAAGTTCATTGGGAGCTACCGTATAGTCGCTGTAATGAGCAGCAGTCCTTTCAATCACGTGTACCGGGGTGAGCAGCATTTTCATACAGGGCATACTGTAGCTATTAAACTCTGGCATAATTTACACCTCTCTCCTCAAAAACAACTTCACTTTCTCCAGGAAGCCCGCCTGCTCAAAATGCTCAAGCACCCTCATCTTCTGCCTACCCTGGAGATGGGCATAGACGAGGATATGCCCTATCTGATAACCGCGTATGCTGCCAAAGGCTCCTTGCGAGACCGCATCGAGCGCCAGTCTTCTTCCCACCCGGTTCCCTTCCAGGAAATAGTAACTCTCCTTTCACAGGTGGGACAGGTTCTCCAGTATATCCATCAATACGATATCATTCATGGGAACCTCAAACCCGAAAATATTCTCTTTACTGCTCGCGGGGAGGCGCTGCTGACAGACTTTACGTTCAGCACTCTGCTGGAAGCAGCAAGCAGTAAGTATGCCCCTGGCATCAACTCGGCCCATTACATGGCACCTGAACAGTTTCAAGGGACGACAAGTAAAGCGAGCGACCAGTACGCATTAGGCTGCATAGCCTATGAACTTCTCACTGGCCGTGTGCCTTTCACCGCTGTCGATCTCTTGGCGTTGGGACGCAAGCACGCAACGGAAAGCCCGCTCGCTCTTACTCAACTCAATATGCTTCTCCCCATCCACATCGAGGAGGCGATCCTCAAAGCACTGGCTAAACAACAGACGGCTCGTCACGCCAGTATTAAAGACTTTATCACAGTACTGGGTACGGCCTCCTTCCAGCCACGCCTACCGATCGCTCCTGCTGCTCTACCTGCTATCTCTTCTTTATGGTCCCCTGCTCAACTCACCAGCACTGTTGACACGCTTCAGGGAATCAAGCAGCAGGTGGAGGAGGACAGCATATCCAGGAATTCTGAGCACGCTCACATCTCCTCTGATACCCGACGGCACAATGAGACGCCTTTCCCCGTAAGGCCAGAGCCGGTTGAAGAAGAGGAAGAGCATGCAGGGGATGTGAAGCCACTCGCTGCTTCTCCAGCAGAAGCGTTGGAGGAAGGAGCGGAAGGCACACAGGTACACACACACATAGTGACGGAAGGGGTCGATGTATCTGAACAGGAAAATGCTATCTTATCCCTCATTGAGAGGCCTCAAATCCAAAACATGAGCCAAGAACAGGCGACTCTCCCTATGGTTGTAGCTGTGAACTCGCGGACAGAATTGGTAACAGGTACGTATGCCAACGCCATCCAGGCAGTACCCCCCGTCACCGTAAGCAGGATTGGCAGGGGGCGCCGAAGTGGCAATCAAGGTTCCAGGTATCTGTGGTTGGCTATCGCGATCTCGTCGATAGTGATTGTTGCCATTCTCATCGGTATATCTTCCTTTGCTTTACAGCCGATTCTTTCTCCAAGGACGACAACTCATGTGACTCCACAGGCACCTGCGGGAGGGCCTTCAGCAGTACCATCGCCGGCTCCTACGCCACCGGCTTCGCCATCCCCACAGCCTTCACCAAAGCCGACACCGACAGCCAAACCGGCGCCCAAAGCTACACCAACGCCTAAACCTACGCCAGCACCAGGACTGATTGTTACTCCAAGCCAGTTCTCTGCAAAGACTGACTGTACATGGCATGCACATTGGTACACCTGTAGCGCCACGCTCTCTGCGCCCCAAAGCAATCAAGGCGAGTTGACATGGTCTGCATCCAGCAGTGGATTAGCTCAGGCCACCTTTAATCCAGCAGCGGGTGCGCTGTCTCCAGGTCAGAAGCAGCAGGTATCCATCCGTGTACACAGTAACTGCCCCAATGCAGGTTCTCTCATTTTTTCAGGAGGAGGAAGGACAGTCACTGTTCCGTGGAGTTGTTGAGCTTCGTGCTCCTTCTTTGCTTATGAGAAGCGAGTCAAGTTTAGACGTGCTCCAGGTAGCGTCTACACATCAGTTGCAGGACAGCGTCACCAGGCATCTCCCAGAGGTCGCGATTGAATATTTCGACCTCAATAGGACCGGTATAGCCGGCTGCCTCTACAGCGCAGCGAAGGCGACGCAGTTCGATAACTCCATCGCCCATCATTCCTCGCCCCATCAACATGTCTGGTGTCGGTACCAGCCAGTCGCAAACATGGAAACCGAGTATATGTCCGGAGGCCGCGGCGATCTGGGTGTAGAGATCTGGGTCCCACCAGACATGGTAGACGTCAATGACTACTCCAACCTGGTCCTGGCTGAACTGCCGGGCAAGACGATTAGCTTCGGCAAGGGTGACAATCACTGAGCGTTCGGCAGCGTACATCGGGTGGAGTGGCTCAATGCCCAGTTTGACGCCTCGTTCAGTCGCATAGGGCACAAGTGAGGTGATGGCTTCCTCAACGTATGCTCTTGCCGCATCGATGTGACGATCTAGCGCGGGGCCGCAGACCAGTACCAGGACCTCTGTGCCCAGTTCAGCAGCTTCGTCGATGGCACGGCGATTATCATCGAGATGCTCTCGGCGTTCGGCCGCGGCAGCAGCCGCAAACCAGCCTCCCCGGCAGAGGCTGGAGATGCGCAGCCCCGCGTCTCGAACCATGCGGGCACTTTCGCGCAGTCCGGTTTCTGCTACCTTATCGCGCCATAGGCCAATGAAGGGAATGCCAGCGCGCACACAGCCATCGACAGCTTCCCGCACACTCCAGCGTTGCGTGGTGATTTGATTGAGACTGAGCCGTGAAAGGCCGTTCAATGGTTTCATACGCCAACTCCGGCAACCGCGAGAATCCTGCGCATGCGTTCTACTGCCAAAGCAGGATCGACCAGGAGCCCTGCTTTGTCGGCTAAGATGAAGAGTTCAGCGAGATGGACGATGGAGCGTGCGCTTTCGAACCCGCTCACCATACGGAAGTGAGACTGGTGTCCATTCAAGTAGGCCATAAAGACGACACCGGTCTTGTAGTAGTACGTGGGAGCCTGGAAGATGTGGCGGGAGAGCGCTACAGTGGGGATCAGGATCTCTGTATAACGCGCTCTATCTCCGGCGTCGAGGGCATGCAGAGCTGCGGAAGCGGCCGGCGCAATGGCATCAAAGATACCGAGCAGCGCATGACTGTATCCCCGGTCGTCGCCAAGAATCAGTTCTGGGTAGTGGAAATCATCGCCTGTGTACATGCGAACATTCTGTGGCAGGCGTCGCCGCATGGCGATTTCGCGATTGGCATCAAGTAACGATATTTTGATGCCGTCGATTTTTCCGGAGTGGCGCTCAATGATGGCCAGGCAGACATCCATCGCGGCATCGAGATCGCGATAGCCCCAGTAGCCGGAGAGTGCAGGATCAAACATCTCTCCGAGCCAGTGTAGAATGACGGGCTGCGAAACCTGAGAGAGAAGAGCGTCGTACACCTGTACATAGTCGCTCGGCGTATGCGCACAGGCTGCAAGTGCGCGGCTGGCCATGAGAATGATGCGACCGCCTTCACCTTCGATAAAGCTACATTGCTCCTCATACGCTGCACTGACATCCGCCAGCGTCACGCCGGTCGAAGGGACGAGTTGATCCGTTCCGGCGCCGCAAGCAATGCTGCCCCCGCAGGCCCGAGCTTCAGCGACAGAGCGGCGAATGAGTTCTCTGGTGGCCGTCCAATCGAGTCCCATTCCCCGTTGGGCAGTATCCATGGCCTCGGCAACTGAGAAACCCAGAGACCAGAGGTGGCGCCGGTAGGCCAGCGTTGCTTCCCAGTCGAGATGGGCCAGAGCGGCCGGGTTGTTATCCGCCAGTGGATCGCAGACAACATGTGCTGCTGCGTACGCTCTTCGACTCTGAAAAGGGCCAAACGCGAAGAGCGTGTGCATCGAGCGCTGGGGCTTGTGCACCTGGAAGGCCTCGAGACGCGTTATCCAGCCCAATTGAGCGGAGGACAGCAACAGCGCCTGGCCCTGGCGCGCACGATTGTACTGGAGCCGAATCTACTGCTCCTGGATGAGCCTCTCTCGAACCTGGATGCCAACCTGCGCAATGAGATGCGCATCGAAATCAAGCGACTGCACACCGAACTGGGGCTAACGACGCTCTATGTCACGCACGACCAGTCCGAGGCGATGTCGCTCTCCGACCGCGTCGTGGTCATGCGCCAGGGTGCTATTGAGCAAGAAGGGACACCGCAGGAGATTTATAACCAACCTAAGAGCCTCTATGTCGCTCATTTCATGGGCTACGCTAATCGCCTGCCTGCGGAGATCGTTGGCAGAGAGGGCGAGCAGTTTGTGGTCCAGACGCCAGCGGGGAGCCAATTGCGCGCTACTTCTACACTTGCGGCAAGCCAGGATTGGCAACCCGGTCAGAAGGTCCTGGCCTGCTTCAGGCCCGATGAGGCGCGCACCGATCTGCACAAGACATCGAACCGCCTGCAGGGCAGGGTACAATTGATGGAATATATGGGGAAGACCTTCGAGGTTCTGGTGCGCCTGGAGGCAAACAGCGGGCCGGACATGCTCGATAAATCTGCACTACGCGTTGATAAATCAACGCTCTACGGCCGAACTCTGCTGGTGCATAGTCCCATTCCGCTTGAAGGCGGGTCCCTGGTCGATTTTGAGATCGCCCCTGAACGCCTGCTGCTCTTCCCGGTGCAGGGCGAGATTCTCTCTACTCCAGCCTCTCCAGTTTCTTCCACAGGAGAACCGGCGTTAGAGGGGAGGAGGTGAGTACGATGGCTGTTACTGCTAAGAATGGAGAGGCGGAGCCAATCCCTGCCCGCAAGAGGGGGCTCATCCACTGGGAGTCGGTGGCACTCTCGCTGCCTGCGCTGGTCATTGTGCTCCTCCTGTTCATCTATCCCTTTATCTTTGGCTTTGGCCTGAGCCTGCAAAGTCAGGATGGCTCCTGGCCGACACTGGCTAACTATAGCAGCTTCTTTAGCGATGTTGGGCAACTGGATACGATTCGCATCACCTTCTGGGTGGCGCTACCGGTCAGTTTTTTCACAGTGCTCGTCTGTATTCCCCTGGCCTACTTCATGCGGCATGGCATGAAGTTTGAGCGTTTGATCACCACTCTGCTAATCTTACCTATGACGCTGGGAACGGTAATGGTCGCCCAGGCGATGGAGCGCTACTTCGGACCTATCGGCTGATTCAATCAGATCCTGGTGGGGCTGCACCTGCTGGCCAGTCCCTTGCAACTGCTCCATAGCTGGCTGGGTGTTGAGATTGCGCTCTTCATCCTGGGCTTCCCCTTTGTTTTCCTGCTGCTTACCGGTTACATATCGGCAATCGGCCCGGACCTGGAGCGGGCAAGTCGTCTGCTTGGGGCCAGCGCCTGGCAGACCTTCTGGCGCGTGATCCTGCCTCTCTCTCTGCCGGGGATCATCGTTGCCTTTTGCTTGAACTTCGTAGCGAACTTCGGAGTCTTTCCGACCGCCGAACTGGTGGGTGATCCAACCGGGACAACTCGTGTGCTCTCGATCGCGGCCTATGATGCTTTTAGCGATAACAACTGGCCGATGGCGACGACCATTGCCCTGGTGATGGGCGCGCTGGAACTGCTGGTTGTGGTGCTGGTGCTCTGGCTACGTAACCGTGTGGCGCGCGGCGCGGTGATCAGCGGTGGGAAAGGAGTGTAGCCATGGAACAACAGGTCGGACCAGTGCAGGGCGCGACCATGGATGTCGAGGCAGCGCTCAAGCAGGATCTGCACAATGTACAATCGCCATCTCAACCCACGCGGCGTAGACACATCTCCTGGAGCAAGGTGATCTTCTACGTAGTCATCGGGATCTTCGTGCTCAATCTTTTTGGTATGGTAGGCAGCGTGGTGATCGATTCCTTCGGGCACCAGTGGTTTGGCACCTGGCTCCCCACATCATATTCGACCGAGTGGTATACGTACCTGAGCGGGGACCACGACATCGGGCAGCTCCTGTTCAGTACGCTCTTTGTAGCGCTGGCTACAACACTGCTCTCGCTGATACTTGGCTTCCCGGCATCCTATGTGCTGGCACGGCGCCGCTTTCGCTTCAAGGGCGCCCTGATGGCCCTGTATATGGTGCCGATGCTCATGCCCACGCTGGCCTATGGCATTCCACTGGCGACGCTTCTTAGCCAGATAGGGCTGGGTGACCTGCTCGGCTCCTCCCCGGCGAACGTTGTGATTATCAACGTAGTGCCGATCCTGCCCTTCGTTATCCTGATCCTGACGCCCTTTATCGAGCAGGTGGATGTTTCGCTAGAGTCCGCGAGCCGTGTGCTGGGAGCCAATCGCTTCCAGACTTTCTGGCGCGTGGTGCTGCCGCTGGTGATACCGGGCCTTTTGACGGCGGGGGTCCTGGCCATAGTACGTACAATCTCAATGTTCGAGTTGACTTTTCTGGTTGCAGATGCCTCCTCCACAACCCTGGTGGTCGCGCTCTTTGGCGATGCCTTTGGGGCCGGTATTCGTCCTAACCAGGCGATCGACGCGATGGCCGTGATCTACACGATGACGACAATGTCTCTGCTGGTCATTGCCCTGATTTTTGTGAAGCCTACGCAGTTTGTGGTTCGCCTGCGGAGCCAATAAGGTGTGAGGTAAAATTTCCTTGTTGATTTGTTGTATTATTGGTGCAACAGCTACATGATGGGGTGATCTTCTTCCCTGTAGGCGGCGATTTAGGAGATATGATGAATTTCAAGAGCCATTACGAGGGTGCGCCTGGTTATACCCAATTAGTGACACCTCAGACTGCGCCGGTCAAAGAACTGGACTTTGGTGTGCTGCGCCTGGAAGCGGGAGAGCGCTACCAGGGTGAGAGCGCGTCCTATGAGGTCGGGCTGGTGATCCTGACCGGCCGTTGCACTATAGAGGCGGCTGGTGAGGGATTCGAGAGCCTTGGTGGGCGCAGCAGCGTCTTTGAACAGCGCGCGACCGGTGTTTACATTCCCTGCCGGTCAACTTTTGCAATCGAGGCAGAGGCGGGAGGGGTAGAGGTTGCCTTCTGCCGCTGCCCGAGCGATACACAGTACCCGGTGCGGTTGATCCGACCAGAAGATGTCGTTGCCAGGGAGGTTGGCGGACCTGGCTTTAAGCGCTATGTGCACGATATCTTCGGCTTCCAGATGCAGGCCGAGCGCCTGATTGTAGGAGAAACCTTTACGCTGGCCGGCAACTGGTCGAGCTTTCCACCGCATAAGCACGATGTCGAAGCACTGCCGAACGAGGTCCAGCAGGAAGAGTTGTATCTCTACAAAGTACGTCCCATCGATGGTTTTGGCCTGCAATACATGTACACGCAACCAGGTAGTCCGTATGGCGAGTTGGATGAGGCCCTGGCGGTGCGCGACAATGACCTGACTATCATTCCCTATGGCTATCACCCGGTAGCCGCGCCTCCTGGCTACGATGTCTACTATCTCTGGTTTCTGAGCGGACCGAAGCGCTTGATGCGCCCCAATGACGATCCCACCTACGCGTGGATCAAAACCGCCGCTCAGCAGCAGCGAGCTTATCCATAATATCTCGCTCTATTTCAGCAGCCGATGGAAAGGAGAGGGACGTTTCTGCGCAGCAAGAGGTGTCAGGGACGCCGCATAGCTACATGGAAATCAATTTGCGGGGAAAAGTTGCCTTAGTGACCGGTGCAGGAGCCGGTATCGGACGCGCTATAGCTGTCGAGTTAGCCCGCTGCGGGGCGACCGTGGTCATAAACTACCGCCATAACGAGGCAGGGGCGCGCGAGACACTGGACCTGGCGCTGCATGCAGGGGGAAGCGGTCTGCTCGCGCACGAAGGTCAACCTGTGGACGTGGCCGGAGCCGTGCTCTTCCTGGTCTCCGACCTGGCCGCCTTTATCACGGGCGAGGCAATCAACATCAACGGCGGCATGCGCATGGGCTAATGCAGAATTACGCCACCTGTTGGGGAAATGGGGTACATAGGCAGCTCGCAAGGATTTTTTCATGTGCCGTGGCGGCCCGGGCCGCCACGGCACATGAAAAAAGATACGCCGCCGAAGGCGGCACAAAACATGCACATGGCGTGAGTGACTAAAAACTAAAGAAAAGGAATGCTATGCAGAAACGCTACGCTGTCGTAGGTCTAGGCGATCGATCACGCTTATATACACATGCCTTACTTACTATCTTTCGAGAACAGGGGCTGCTTGTAGGGTATTGCGACTCGAATCAGACACGTATGAGCGTGACCAACCGGCATTACGCCGAGACTGTGGGGACTGACCCAGTTGCTATGTATACCGCCAACGCATTTGACCGGATGATCAAAGAACAGAAAATCGACACAGTCATTGTCACTTCTATAGATGGTACGCATCATCACTATATCATCAAGGCTATGGAACTCGGCTGCGATGTCATCACTGAGAAGCCCATGACGATTGACGAGCCAAAATGCCAGGCCATCCTCGATACGCAGAAGCAAACGGGGCGGAGTTTAACTGTTACGTTCAATTACCGCTACTCGCCGCATAATACGCAAATAAAATCGATTTTGCGCTCCGGTGCGATTGGCAAAGTTCTCTCGGTCCATTTTGAATGGCTGCTCGATACCTGGCATGGAGCCGACTATTTCCGGCGCTGGCATCGTGAGAAAGAAAACTCGGGCGGCTTGATGGTACATAAAGCTGCACACCATTTCGATCTGGTCAACTGGTGGCTAGAGACCGAGCCCGAAAGCGTCTTCGGTTTTGGCGCCACTGCCTTCTACGGAGAAGAGAATGCCAGGAAGCGTGGCATGACGCAGTTCTACGAGCGGAGCCATGGCAATCCGCCGGCGCAGAACGACCCCTTCGCCATTCAACTGGAAGCAAGTCAGGACTACCGTGAACTCTACCTCGAAGCCGAACATGAAGATGGCTATTTCCGCGATCGAAGTGTATTCAGCAAGCATATTGGGATAGAAGATGATATGGCTCTGGTGCTTCGTTACCGCGGCGGAGCCATCATGACCTATCACCTGCACGCATATGCTCCCTGGGAAGGCTACCGTATCGCGTTTAACGGCGACAAAGGCCGGCTCGAAGTCGAGATAGTCGAGTCGGTGTACAGGATCGATTCTCGCGGCGAAGGTCCTTTGCCCGATGGCCTGGAAACGCAGCCGTTGGAAAACTATCCAGCATCGCGTATCCTGCTGCGTCCCCTCTGGAGTTTGCCGCGCTCTATCTCTGTCGAGGAAGGCAGCGGTGGGCATAGCGGCGGCGATGAGCGCATGCTGGCCGATATCTTCCTTCCCAGAACCATGCCCGATCCCTGGCAGCGCGCGGCAAATCACATTCATGGCGCTCTGGCTATCCTGCCAGGGATCGCCGCGAATCAATCCTTCGCGACCGGCCAGCCAGTAATTATCTCCGACCTGGTGACATTCTAAGTACTTAACCCACATCAATGGCTTGCACCAGGTGATTTTCTGGTTCGTTCCCTAAATCCATTATAAAGCTCCAGAACGTATTAGGTAGTGGGTAAAACCGTATGTAGCATAGATTGGTATTGCCCAAAATGCGAGAGCTGTCATGGCCACACGTGTCAAACCTCGTCTGGTACATCTTCGATAAGCTCAGTCACGGGCGCGTGCGGAGGGGATCAAGAATTTCGCGGTCTTCTGCAATCACGTGACCATCATACCTGCGATCAAGGCGATTAAAGCAGCAGGCCGAGGACCACTAGATCGCTTCGAAAAAGTGCAGATGGCGTGCCATTTCACTGGCTCCGACACGGTTGTTGACGCCGAGTTTGCGATAGATGCTTTGCACCTGTGTGCGGATGGTGTTGATGGAGACGATGTGTTCAGAGGCTATTTCCCGATTGGAACGGCCGGCAACGAGCAGGCGCAGCACACGCAATTCTTGTGACGAGAGCAGCTCGATAAGCTGCCCGGGAAAGAGATCAGCAGAAGCTTCTGTCTTTCCTCGTTCCTGCGCGAATGCATGCAGGATGCTCCGGGCATAGGTACGCAGGGCCTGTTCGCGCACCTGCGGAATCAGAGTGTGCAGGAGCGTTGCCATTGTCTCTCCTTCATCTAGAAAGAGGCGCAGAAAGTCTTCGGTATGCGCTCGCGTGAGCACCGTGAGAAGGTGCTGCCTGGCTTCATGTAATTGTTTACTCGCGGCATATGTCATGGCCTGTAGAAGCTGGATTTCCAGCTTACTGCGTATGCGCCCTGCTTCACCTGCTGATGCAAGCAGTCGTGCGAGCATATCCTGTGCTTCTGTTATCTTCTCCTGAACAATAAGCAGGCGGACGATAATCAACTCCTCGCGCTCGCGTTGAGAGGGTGATATGTGCTCGTCGTATTGGTAACGGCTGTTGGCCCAGCGATGTACCGCGGCATGGTCGCCAGTTGCTAGATGGAATATGGCCTGCTCTGCCTGGATTCTACGGCTGATTTGAGCACGCAATGGCGTCTCCAGCAGGGTAGCGCTGGATAATATGCTGGAGAGAGAAGCGCAGCGCTGCAAGGCTGCTTCGCCCTGTCCCCGGGCGTGCTCGACGCGTGCCAGGAGCAGCGCTACCTCAACCTGCCATTCCGTACCAGCGATGTGGTTGCTGACGGTAAGCGCCTGCCGGGCCTGCTGTTCGGCCGTGGCTAATGCATTGCGCTCGTAAGCGACTGCCGCCAGGCTTTGCAGCGCATGAGCGGTGTCCCCAGCATCTTTTGCTTCCTGAGCAAGGGCGAGCACCTGGCGATAACTATCTTCCGCTTTGTATAATGCTGCCTGCTCATAGTATATTTTCCCCAGTATCAAGATGATCCCGCGCATGGCATCGAAGTTGCCGACCGCTTCCCAGCAGGCACGCGATTCCTGAAGCACCTCATGCGCTTCGTTAAGCTGGCCCTCCTGAAGCGCTCCTATGCCGACAATGCCTAAGCTGATGTTGCGCCACGCTTTCTCTTCTGCCGGTAAGCGAGTGAGCGCCTCTCTGGCAAGAGCCAGCGCGCGTTGGTGTGCTCCCTGACGAGAAGCGATCATGGCACGGAAAGTCTGGGCCTCGCCGATTTTCGCTGCATTCCCCATTGCCCGCCAGCCCTCTTCCGCCATCTGCAATAGCTTTTCTAGCTGGGCGAACCCCGCCGGGTCAACCTTTCCGGAAAAGAGTAGCGCGGCCGCGTAGTACTGGCAGAGTACTGGATAGTATTTGAGCAATGCTTCGGGTATTTGTTGTAGCCAGAGCAGCACTGTGTGTACTTCCTGCAATTCATGGAGTGGCCGCGCCCCTATCAGTTGTCCGATCAGTATGATGGCCCGCTGCATGTTCTGCGCCTGCAGAGCAGCTTCGATGGCTTCCGTAAAACGTCGCTGCGCTTCGAACCAGATGCTCGCTTGCGCTGACAGAGCGCGCAATGTGTCTTCGCCCAGGCGGCGGTGTGCTTCGGTTCGCATGGCCTGGGCGAAGAGCGTGTGATAACGAAACCACTCTCCTGTCCCGTCTAATGCTTCCAGGAACAGGCCCGCTCGCTCCATCTCCGCCAATTGCTGAGCGCTGTCCTGCCGTCCGGTGACAAAATCGCAGAGAGGCCCGCTGAACTGATTCAGAACACTTGTGCGCAGCAGAAAGTCCTGAAGGGGCTCTGGTTGTGCGCTCAGCACTTCACTGACGAAGTAGTCCAGGATGAGCCGGTGACTGCCTGCAAAGCTCACGAGATGGTGTTCAACTTCTTGCTGGTTCTTGTGACCTCGCAGCGCCAGGGCCAGCAAGCGCAGTCCGGCTGGCCATCCCTCCAGGTGGCTATCGATCTGCGCAAGCATCTCTCGTGCCAGGGGCAAGGCCAGTGTTTGCCGGAGAAAATGGTCCGTTTCCGCGGCTGTGAAGCGCAAAGCGGCGGCCTGTATTTCGAAGAGTTCGCCCCTTGCACGTTGGCGCGCGAGTGGCAGCGCTGGCGTGCTGCGCGAGAGGAGGAGCACATGCAGCGAAGCGGGGAGATGTTCGAGGAAGACAGCCATTGTCTGATGGATGCGAGGTTCGCTGATGAGATGATAATCGTCAAGAACGAGCAGGAAGGCGCCTTGCAGGTTCGCCAGGTCATTGAGCAGCAGCGTCAGGACAGTTTCCATACCTGGTGGCTCAAATGGAGGTTGGAGGGTCGTAGAGAGATGTGCCAGGGCATCGCTGCCAAGATGTGCCTGCACTTCCTGGCAGGCGGCGATAAGGTAGCGCCAGAAGCGCAGCAGATCATTGTCTCCCTCATCGAGGGAGACCCACCCTGACGGGATCAATGGCCCGGTCGCTCGTCGCGCTATGAGCCACTGGTTCACCAGTGTGGTCTTGCCGAAGCCGGCCGGAGCTGAAAGCAGGGTCAATGGGTGTTCCAGAGCGGTATCGAGTTGCTCTAATAAGCGCTCGCGCGCAATGAGTGAGGAATGCAGGCGCGGTGGCTGGAGCTTATATCTGAGCAGCGGCAACTCGTGTGGCGGTACTGTGGTGGGAGCGGGAATACGCAGTGCCCCGGTTGCCGTGGAGGAAGGGAATCTCTCTGTATGCTCTGCATCACCGACAACGTCCCTGTTGTTGCTGGCCAGGATGCGCGCAATCTCTTCCAGGTGGGCAGCGGTCAAGTCAACGCTACGCCCGGCATATTTCTTGATGGTGCGCCGGTTCAGGCTGCGATACGCATACCAGTAATCCGCGCCGCGCTCCCTGGCTTCTTTCAGTAAGGACAGGCGTCCCTGTTTGCCCTGGAATGAGAAGGAAGATTGTTCCGCGAGCCAGGCGAACCACCAGTCTTCTTGCAGGGGACGACCGGCAGCGCTTTCCTGGGCGTGCAGTTCATATCGCTCGTGCTCAGCTGACCAGCGCAGCGTATAGCGTGCGGATTTCGGCATGGTCGCTTTTCTCTGTATTCCCCAACATCTCAATAAAATTATTTTGCGCGGAGCGCAATATGGCGGGCATGGCACCCGCAAGGGGTGCCACTACTCTACGACGCTGGGAGCGCCTCTGATCGTCTCTAGTAGTGACAGGGCTTGCCCCTGTCATGCAAAAAAATGAACTGCACCCTTGGGGAATAACCAGGGCAATTTCTATGTCGTGTGGGGACGGGTATGCACTTCTATTTCATCGCGCAATCATCCGCTTCAATCACTTTAGCGGGTGATGCTGAGGCTCTTTGGGCAACCTATACTTGGACTGTAGAGAAAATTGTAATACAACCGAAACGGAGAGTACTTATGGAAAAAACGCTTAATGTGCAGGATCAACGGACACATGAGAAAACGAAAACGTATCATTTCGTGCCTGTGCTGGTGCTGATCGTGCTGGCACCGGCGATTGCTGAAGTACTGCTTGGCAATCTCCTTTTCAATAGCATTTTTGTTTTTCTCCTGGTGATAAATACGGTGTTATACGGCTCCGGTGCGATCCTCATTCGTGAGGTGGCGCGCCGCCGCGACCTGGGCTGGTTGGGAATCGTCGTGCTGGCGCTGGCCTATGGAGTCGTGGAAGAGGGACTGGTCATGCAATCGTTGTTCAATCCACACAACCCGGCGTTGGAATGGATGGGATCATATGGCCAGGCGTTCGGCGTCAATTGGTTCTGGGCATCCTATGTGCTGGGACTGCACACCGTGTGGAGCATCACGCTTCCTATTCTGCTGGCGGAATACCTGTTTCCCAGGCTGCAAAGCCGTCCCTGGCTGGGCCGCATGGGGCTGAGTATTGATGCTGCCATCTATGTCCTGATCTGTCTCTTTTTGTGGCGAGCCATCACGTCGCGCACCCACTTTTCCGCCTCGCCGAGCGCGCTGATCGGTACCGCATTGCTCGTGGCTGCACTCGTCTCGTTGGCGCTGCTTGTAGTGCCACGCCTGACTGCCGCTCCAGGTGCCAGGAAAGCTCCGGCGCCCTGGTTAGTTGGGCTGACGGCGTTTCTGGCAGCCACGCTCTTTTCTGCTATGTTCCTCCTTCTTCCCCATATGCCGGCCGTTCCGCTGCTGGTCTCGATGCTGCTGTACGTGGCGGTATATGTGATAATGATAATCCTGGTGTGGCGCTGGTCAACGCAGCGCCAGTGGGGCGCTCGTCACCACCTGGCCCTGGCCACCGGAGCGCTGATCGAGACCATGCTCTTTGGCTTTCTGATCGTGTCGAGGGGCAGTCCCGCTGATCTCATTTTTCACGCCGTCCTGTGCGTGGTCATCCTCCTCTTGCTGCCCTGGATTGCTCGCGGGCTACGCGCCAGCGAGGCGAGCAGGGAAGTCAAAGGAATCTCGTAATTTTTGCTAAGAGCACATCTATGTCGAATGGCTTGGCAAGAAAATCATCAGCCCCAGCGCTCAATGCTGTTTCCTCTGCACTCGGATGAGCCGAAAACATGATGACAGGGATGTGTTTTGTCTCCTCTTGACTCTTAAGGTGCTTGACAATCTCCCTGCCATCCTTGCCAGAGAGCAACATATCCAGCAAGATGAGGTGGGGGAGCCCGCCATTATGGAGGTTTTCGAGAAAGTCGCTTTTGACTGCCATCACCACCATATAACCTTCCTCTTCTAAAATCACCTGAAGGAATTCTAAGATGTCGGGTTCATCGTCAACTATGAAGATTTTCTTCTGTTTACTCTGCATACACATCCATGCCCTTGCTTCCTGCTTGCAGCGGAAGGCTTACCTGCTCTTCCTCCTTAGTTACAGGCAGGGCCACAAAAAAGATCGCGCCTTCGCCTTTCCTGCTTTCCACCCACATGCGACCATTATGGCGCTTCACGATTTCATAGGAGATATATAAGCCGATGCCCAACCCTGGAAAGGTTCTTTCCTCCGGGTTTGTGACTTGATAGAAGCGCTCAAAGATTTTCTGGTGATGAGCTTCGTCTATGCCAATACCGAAATCCTGCACGCTGATAATGGCGTGCCTATAATCTGTATCTCGCGAGGCACGCACAATCACTCTATCTGCCTTAGGAGAATACTTGACGGCATTGGTTAACAGATTGGTTAACACCTGCCCTAGACGATCTTTATCGCCCATCAGCCAGGCCTCTGCCTTTCCATCAACAAGCAGGTGATGGGTTGAGGTTGCCGCCTGTACATTTTCTACAGTCTCCTGCACCAGCGCATCCAGGTCAAAGGCTTCCTCTCGCAGTTCAAGTTTTCCTGCCTGCATTTTGGAGATATCCAGTAGATCGGTGATGAGAGCGGTGAGCTTATCGAGCTGGGCATCGACACGGGCAAGGAAATGCAGCCCTTGTGCATCACCCTGTTTTGCCAGGCGCCGTTGGAGGACGTTCGTAAAGCCCTTTAGACTGGTCACGGGTGTTTTGAGTTCATGGCTTGCCATACTAATGAATTCGTCTTTGCGCCATTCTGCCAGCATGCGCTCAGTAATGTCATGAATGATTGTGATGGCGTAGAATACCTTCCCCTGCTCGTCAAACACTGGACGTGATTTCACGAACGACCAGCGCTCGGATTGCCCGGTGGTTGGGTCCCGGTAGCCAATGATAGCCTGGGCCTCCCGTTCCCCAGCAAGGACGCGTCTATGGGTCCGTTGGGAGAGTGGAAAGGGGTGTCCCTGTTCATCAATGAGTTTATACCTGGCGACAATCCCCTGCGGCGGCATTTGCATCATAGCTTCTACAGAAGCATAGCCATTGATCGATGCGGCTGCCTCATTTGCGTAGATGATATGGCCGTTTCGATCATAGACAACGATACCATCAGCGACTCCCTGTAGGATGATGTCCAATTGATCGCGGGCTTGCTTTACTTCTTGATACAGCCGAGCATTATCAATGGCCACTCCTGCCCGACGACCGATCTCTTCCGCCAGCGCCAGGTCCCGTTCGTCGTAGTTTCTGCCCAATTCCGTCGAAACAAAGGTTACCACCCCAATGGTTCTCCCACGAGCAACCAGTGGGACATAAATCACGGAGGTCAGGCCAATCTGCCGCGCAATGGCCAGTTCTTCCTCGTTTCTGGTAGAGGTCACCAGCATCTCATCGGTAATTTCTGGATAGAGTTCAGATTGCCCGGTGTGGACGACGCGAGGAGCGCCAGTGGGAGCGTTGGGATCAATGGGATATTTCTCCCGCAACGCTCTGGCCCATTGCACTTGTTCCGGGTCTTTATGTCCAACCTCGATCAGTTCAAAATGCCCCCCGGCATCTACCAGGTCCACAGAAAACCAATCGGCAAGCTGAGGAACCACCAAGCGGGTGATATTTGCTAGAGTCTCCTGATAGTCCAGGGTAGATGTGAGAACTTTGCTGACCTCGGCGAGAAAATGTTCTTGCGCTGCGGCCATTTGTACAACCGTGCGATAGTGTTCCTGGTTTTCCCGCTCTCGTTGTTTGCGCTCAGTAATGTCGCGATTAATCTCTAAAATGGCGCCTGGTTGACCCGCCTCATCACGGAGCAAGACCTGGCGACTTTCCACGACCACTTCCGTTCCATCGCGACGGGTATGTACGAGTTCTCCATCCCATTGCTCTCCTGCCGCCAGCATGGTATCGAGCGCTTCACGAGACTCTGGGAAGCAAGTTTTAAGCAACGTATGCGTGATGTTGCCTATGGCTTCCTGGGCTGTCCACCCGTAGAGTTCTTCCGCACCCCGGTTCCAGGAGACGATCGTGCTTGTAGAGTCACGAACAATGATGGCATCATGGGCCAGTTCAATCAAGCGGCTTTGAAGGCGCACGGTTTGCTTCTGTCGTGATGCATCCTCTTCGCTGGGCCTTGGCCTGGTAATCTCCTGGAAGGAGTCTGAGGAGGGAGGATACGTGCTCATGTGTTAGCCTCCGTTCTCGCAATTCTTACAGCCTATAATACCACAACGAGCAGGGACAGTACCCCGGTAAGAGAAATGTTTCCTCCGGGAAAGTTCATTGATGGCCTGGCAGTTATCAGGAGACAGCTGGCGGCGCCTCCTGCGCATCTTCCCCGGCAGCCACCTGCTTATACGGGAAGAGCGGTCGCAGCACGAGATAGAGGACGATGCTCACCGCAGCGCCAAGCAGATAGCCCAGGCTGGTGCTGACAAAGATGCCTTTTGCCAGAGGGCCGGTGAAGAAAGCCGACGAGGTAAAGAGCAGGCCCACCACCACGCCGGCCAACCAGGCAATAAAGGCGGGCAAGTTGAAGCCAGACGTGTAGTAGTATGCACTCGTTCGAGTCGTGTCGTCCAGGCTTTTCGTGTCATAGCCGCGGCGCCAGATCATATCGACCAGGAAGATCGCCGCCCAGACCGTCAGTCCATCTGCCAGTAAGAGCAGGAAGCTCGTGAGAGCGCCCTGGAAGTCATTGCGAATCAGCAGTACGTAGATCGAGCCAACGATCATCAAGGCGCCATCGATCAGCACGGCATATTGACGCCTGATGCGGATACCCAGGGCGAGCAGGTTGAGACCGGACGAGTAGATGTCGAGCGCAGCGCCGGCCAGCAGTCCTCCAACGGCAGTAAGCAAGTAGGGAATAGACAACCAGGATGGCAGCGCCTGCTGGATCGTTGCAAGTGGGTCCGAAGTATTCAGCACATCAGCGCGGTGCGAGGCCAGGAGCACACCAACGATCATAAGCACGTAGAGCGGGAGCGTGCCGCCAAGGGTAGTCCAGAAGGTAATCGCGGCTCCTGAACTCCTGCGCGGCAGGTAGCGCGCATAGTCCGCGCCAGCGTTAATCCAGCCGATACCCGTGCCTGCCATAACGATGATGAAGGCGGTCACCAGGCCCGTATCCCAGGGGCCCATTGGCTGGCTCAAGAGCCTGTGCCAGTCGGTCTGAGGAAGAAGGAAGGCGATAATCACCACGGTGAGGATGCCAAAGGTCCAGGTCGCCACACGCTGCAGCCAGACCAGCGTAGCGTGCCCCCAGTACCCGCACGCCACCACCGCGGCCGCGAGCACGATAATGCTGATGAGGGTCAAGATTGGAGTGGTTTGCAGGCCAAAGAGGCGTAAAAGCGCCAGCAGCGCATAAGTGGAGGTGATCACGAGGATGGTCTCCCAGCCAACCAGGCTGATCCAGCTGACCAGGGTCGGTCCGATGTTGCCACGGGTACCGAAGACAGCACGCGAAAGCGTGAGCATCGGCGCACCGCCCCATACCCCGGGAATGCTGAGAATACCCACGAAGATAAAGGACACCATCGTGGCCACCAGACCGACAAAGAGACTTTGCCACAGGTTAAGCCCGTTGCCCGCCAGGTACTGCGCCCCGTAGACAACACCCAGGATACCGATATTTCCGGCGAACCAGATCCAAAATAATTCTAATGGCCTTCCATGGCGCTCCTCCCGCTCTATGGGATTAATACCGTTCATTTCAACGGACCAAACGCGGTCGCTTTCAGGCTGCTGAATTGTGTTCATAGACCACCTTTCTGTACGTCCTATTATGTCTGTGGGGAAGTCGTTGGTCGGATGTGCTGCTCCTTCTGCTGAAGAGCGCCAGCAAAATGCGCGGCTTTTTCATTATCAACAAGCTATACTGCCAAAATATTTCCTATCATTATCGCCTACACATCTGCAACCGGAGCCATATTTTTTGTATTCTACTGTATAGAAGCAAAAAAAGATGCCTGCACAGACTGGGGAAGGAGAGACATGGAGCCAAATGGCGAGCAGTCGCTAGATTTACTAGAACTACTGGCGACCGACCTGGACTGCTACTTCCAGCAACTGGTGTTGAGTTCTCAACAGCGGCTCTACGCGTTTGCC
>WNFX01000852.1_pt1 | contig 30519 bp, 21 predicted proteins | sample 5400111 | NCBI WGS metagenome assembly WNFX01 (sample SAMN13153363, study PRJNA577476) | soil metagenome | isolation source: 40 cm soil or saprolite under grassland replicate 1 | place: USA:California | collected 2016-06-15 | reverse complement strand
AGCCCGTTTCCGCAAAAACACCAATCATGTCATCAGTAAACGCATAGTGCACAAGGCCAAAGCCAACGGACAAGCAATAGCGATTGAGGAACTTAGATACATCCGTCAACGGACGGAGCGCACGGTTAGACGTTCCCAGCGTAGTCGCCATTCTTCCTGGTCCTTTGCTCAATTGCGTTTCTTCCTCTCATATAAAGCCGCTCTGGCTGGCGTGCCATTGCACTTAGTTGACCCTGCCTACACAAGTCGAACGTGTAGCAGGTGCGGACACTGTGCCAAAGAGAACCGCAAGAGTCAGGCTTCCTTCCTTTGTCAAGCTTGTGGGCATTCCGATAACGCTGATCGCAACGCCGCGATAAACATATCCAGGGCTGATGTCATGCAGCCTCTTGTTTCGTCCGGTAGTCGATCTGGATATATTCAGATCGGTGCGTAAAGACAGGAACAAGCCGCCGTGGCTTTAGCCCGTGCGGTTCATGACATGTCGTAATCCAGTATGAAAGAAGTGTGGAGCTCCATCCTGTAGGAGGCAAATAAAAACTGCAAAGATAGAGGTACATCCCTATCCATTGGACAAGTACGGGGTATTTTTGTACTACATGAATAGTCCAGCCATTGGTACTAGTAACATGCGTAGCCGAGAGAGATCACATAGGAATAAATCGTTACACCAGTGGGGTGTGTAGCAAAGAGTGGTTTCATCTGGCGTGGTTGAAGGAGATCACTGCGGTGAAGCAATACGTGGAGGGAAGGGAGAATGTTTTGAGATCGAACCGGTTACGCTTGAAGCTGGCGCATTTTCGACTGGATCGCACTTTCTTGCAGCGACGTCACAGCATTGTTGAAGGGTCGTTGTTGCTCATGTTGGCATATATCGCTTCGAATGCGCTGGGGGTTGTACGTCAAACGATTTTGAATGTTCTCTTCGGCACGGGGCCCCAGGCCAATGCTTTCTATGCTGCTGCGCAATTACCCAATACCCTCTTCAATTTAGTGGCAGGAGGTGCGCTCGCTTACGCCTTTATTCCCGTGTTTATCTCCTATGAGCAGGCGAACGGGCCGAGAGAAGCATGGCGTCTGGCCAGCCTGGTTTTTAATGTCCTGCTCGTCCTGCTCACTGTTCTTGTTCTCTGCGGAGAATGGCTTACCCCTGCCTTCGTTAACCACTGGCTGGTCCCAGGTTACTCTGCTTCGGAACAAGCTCTGGTCACTACTTTGACACGTATCATGCTTGTGCAGCCGCTGATACTCGGTCTTGGCACAGTCGCTACGGCTATTTTGAGCAGTAAGCGCCAGTTCTTCCTGCCCGCTCTTTCCATTGCGGTCTACAACGTGGGCTTGATTGGGGGATTACTGTTCTCCCTTGCTCTTCCAGGTGTCGGCATCTATGGACCTACCTATGGGGTCCTGGTTGCCGCTCTGTGCCAGGTCCTGGTACAGGTCCCGGGTTTGCTCAAGGCAGGGTTACGCTATTCATTTCTCTGGGATCTCAAAAATCAGGGATTGCACGAGGTGATACGCCTCTCCGCTCCACACACGCTAGGAATAGGCATCTCTTCGGCAGGGGCCGTACTCAGTACGGCTTATACCTCCTACCTGCCTGATAGAGACAGCCTTGCAGTCCTGCACAATGCCCAGATGCTCTTTGCCCTCCCTGTGGCATTGCTTGCACAGGCCGTGGCCCAGGCGGCCATCCCGAGGATGTCGCAGCTCGCGGCGAACGAGCGTTACCTGCACCTGCGTCTGTTACTGTGGAGAGTGATTCTCGTATCGGTTCTCCTCAGCATTCCATGTACAGTCGGGCTCTCTGTGCTAGGAAAACCTCTTATCTATCTTATTTTCCAGCATGGAGCCTTTACGAGCCATTCTACCGAGCTCACGGTTCTAGCTTTGCTGGGCTACGTTGTGGGGATGCCGGGGAATATTGCCAGTGAACTCTTGGTGCGAGGCTTTTACGCGCTCAAAGACGGTTTCACGCCGCTCTTGATCGATATGGTGACTCTGGTTGCTCGCTTTGGTTTCATACTGCTGTTCATCCAAATCATGGCCGGTCCGTATGTGATCATGGCGATTCCAGTAGCAACCTCAGTGATCGTAACTATACAAGCACTTCTCCTTGGAGTCTTACTGGTCTTGCGCTTGCATATGAAGATAAAGACGGACAAAGGCCTGGAACGCCTGAAACGTATGCGTATGAATAAGCTAAAAGGTCAGCTAGTCCCACTGCGCTTCACAAATCCGCTTGATGCTAGGTGAGTAGTTGGGACAAGAGTCTTTCTGAACAGCATCGCTCACTGAAAAGGTGCGTTTCATTTTTTTGCACAGTGGCCTCTCACCTCCATGACGCCCGCAAGGGGCGTCATTTTTGCACAGTGGCCTCCCACCTCCATGACGCCCGCAAGGGGCGTCACTACTATACACGGAGTGAACGTCGCTTAGCTCGTTCTAATAACGATAGATACCCGAGCGAAGCGAGCAAAAACGTGTATAGTAGTGACGCCCCTTGCGGGCGTCATGGAGGTGGAGCAGCGTCATCAATGCCGCCCCTCCCATGTCTGGCGGGCTTCCTTCCTGCACAAAAATGAAACGCGCCCTGACGTCATTAAGGAATTACTACTCGCTTGTTTAATTTTTTACCTCTTGCTTACTTATTCTCCACCTGATCGCAACTTTGGTTTGATAGACTTATTGACAGAGATAAATATATACATGTATTTGCTCATAATGTAGTCTAGCGACTAGTAATGGATAGGTCAGGTGATTTATGAAAATATACAAGTCCTTTTTTCAAGTCCTTCGGGGCTCCTTTCCGCCAATTAATGGAGTTGTCCCACCCCTGCCTCTTCTTTTTCTCACAGCTCTTTTGCTTTTAGGTGTTTTATTGTTCCCGGTTAGTTTTTTTCAAAATAATCCATTTCTTCAGCGAGTGACTGCCGCCAGCCCCTATCAAAAATTTGCATCGCTAAAAGGTTTAGGTTCGATTGAAAATGAAATGGTAGGACCAGGAACAACTGCTGGAAGCCAAAAATTTTATATAGGCTACCAATACGTGAATTACTCACTTGATTTTGTTGCCATTGATCCAAAAAATAATTATGTTGCAACGACATACGCATCTCCGGTTTCTACAGAATACGCAGCAGCAGCAATGGCAGTTGGTCGGGATAACAATGTGTATATTGGCACAAAATCAACTGTCAATTCTCATATTCTAAAATTTAATACCTCGGCATCTCAACTGAGTGATGTGGGGACATTGCCGGTTGATCCTACTACATCAGCGAAACAAACATACATATGGCAATTCACCCTTAGTCCCGTTAATCAAAGAATATATGGTTGTACGTTCCCTTCCGCAGATTTAATTAGTTACGGCCCTAACGATCCAGCACCCCAGATACTGAATTTAGGCACAGTTGATCGGTCAAATCAATATGCGCGTAACTGCGCAGCCGACCAAACAAATCCATATATATATGTAGGAACAGGAAGTGTTACATCTAAGATTGTTGCCTATAATATCCAAACAAAAGCAACAAGTGTTCTTGTAACCGGCCCTTCATCAGGTTTTGGGAGTGTTTGGGTGGGAAGCGATAAGAATGTGTATGGATATATTGGGAATCAGTACTACCTGCTTAGTAATGGCATGGCAAAGGTAGTGAATTCAGCTCTTAATTCTGCTCCAACAAACGTGTTTAGCAATGGCGATAGAATCGCATTTAACCCAAATTATACAAGTGTGATTACTACCCATTCCAATGGTACGCAGAATACCTATCCCTATACATACCAGGGGAATAATCTTGATATCTTCAGAATAGGGATTGGACCTGATAGTAATGTTTACGCGGGAAGTGTCTTACCATTTTACCTTGCGAAATTTACACCCAGCAATCCGACGAGTGGTCTGATAAATCTCGGACAAATAGCAGCGGGAGAACCATACTCCATGCTTTCTTATAATGGGAAGCTTGAAATTGGGAATTATACGTTGCCTAGTTTAATGAGTTATGATCCAACTACTCCGATTACCCCTAATCCATACGTAAGTCCTAATTGCGGTGCAACAACAAATGCACCAAATCCACAATGTTTAAACGTAATCAATAATTGGTCGTCAACCAGTGGTTGGGTTGGTGACTTGCGTCCTGAAGCATTGATTGCAGCACCTGATGGTAATCTATATCTAGGATCTGTCGGTCACTATGGTCAGTTAAATGGACCAGTAGTGAAGTGGAGTGTCCAAACAGGTACCGCATCAGCTTACTACCCGTTTTCTAATTTAGGTGTTGACTCGTTAGCAGTAGCTAATTCTTGCCAGGGAGTAACAAGTACTGCATTTTGTCTTATTGGGGGAACAACAATATATGGAGGAGGGGGTGCCACTCCTACCGCAACAACATCACCTTTATTCATTTGGAATCCAACAACCAATGCTATGGTAAATAACTTTACCATACCCAATGTCCGAAATGTTGTTAAAATTACCGATCTTATTACCAATCCAAAAAACAATTATGTCTATGGAATAGCCATCAGTAGTTCCGGCAGTTATATGTTCATTTTTAATCCAAAGACAGGAACATTTGTGAATGGGGGAACTGCTCTTCCTTTCAGTCCTATATACAATAGTGTCGATATAGGTTCTGATGGAAACATTTGGGGTGTGGCAGCAACGGGAATATTCTATATTAATCTAACCACCAATAGCGCTCAACTTGTTTCCCCGACACAACAGCAGATAACTGCAGGGTTTGTATTAGTCAAAGATCCAACGAGGGGAGATAAAATTTACTTTGGGTCAAATGCTGATTTGTATGTGTATTATGTCCCTCATGCCAGCACCCCTGGTTTCCCCATCTCCTACTGTTACAATCACACCGACATCTATTATTGCGCGGAAACATTGCAACGACGAAATTGACCCGCGAGTATCCATTTGTACTTCGTTCATGAGAGCCACTTTGAAGAGCTCATCCAGATACAGATATCCTTGCTTGGGCAATGCGTGGAATAGCACTTCAAACACGTTTACTATTATAGTAAGTTATGTGACTTTATTGCTCGATTATGCAACTTCAAAAAGTAATAAAAATACTATAATTCTGTGTCTTCAACACTAGACAAAAGGCTTGGAAAACAGTATGCTTTAGGCAAGGGAGCTTTTTTGACCTTTCCATCGCGATTGGAGGTGTGAATGCCTCATCATCAAAAACAAGCCACAGCAGGAGAACCGGTCAGGGGTACCGTTCTCCGTTCCGTAGAAGCTGATGCGCCTATTATGCAGCACCAAGCAGAGGGTACTTCAACAGCTCTTGACGAGGTAAGTGATGAGTCCTTACTCCATGCTCTTGCGGATGGAGCCGTTTGGGCAATGGAACCTCTCTACCACCGGTATCATCGTCTCCTCTACGCTGTCGCTTATCAGACGGTCTGCGATCATCAGGTTGCCGAAAACCTGTTGCAGGAAGTGCTCTTTGCCGTCTGGCGACGTGCAAGGTTGTACTCTCCGCAATTGGGCACTGTTCGCACATGGCTCATCTCGATCATGCGCCACCGCACTATTGACTACATACGCAGTGTGGGTTGTCGTTCAACCCTGAAGGAGGTTTCCTGGGAAGTGGTCGAACCGGAGATGCGTCCCGCATATCCCGATGTGTGGGAGGAGGTATGGCACTCAGTGCAAAGCTCAAAGATACGCACATCTCTGATGAAGCTGCCAAGAAAACAACAAATAGTGATCGAGCTGGCGTATTTTCAGGGGTGGACCCACGTCGAGATCGCTGAGCGATATCAAATACCCCTCGGTACGGTCAAGGGACGGATACGCCTCGGTTTGCTTCACCTTAAACAAGAACTAGAGGAGAAGGAATGATATGAGGTCTTTTTGGACTCCATGAATAGTCCATCCATTGGTACTAGTAACGTGCGTAGCCGAGAGAGGGCGTATAGGAATAAATCGTTACAACAGTGGGGTGTGGAGCAAAGAGTGGTTTTATCTTGCGTGGTTGAAGGAGATCACTGCGGTGAAGCAATACGTGGAGGGAAGGGAGAATGTTTTGAGATCGAACCGGTTACGCTTGAAGCTGGGGCATTTTCGACTGGATCGCACGATTTTGCAGCGACGCTACAGTATTGTCGAAGGCTCGCTCTTACTCATCTCGGCCCATCTGGCTTCGAATGCGCTGGGGGTTGTACGTCAAACGATATTGAATATTCTCTTCGGTACGGGACCCCAGGCCAGTGCTTTCTATGCTGCGGCGCAATTACCCAATACCCTTTTTAATTTAGTGGCAGGAGGCGCGCTCACTTACGCGTTTATTCCTGTATTTATCTCCTATGAGCAGGCGAACGGGCCGAGAGAAGCATGGCGTCTGGCCAGCCTGGTTTTTAATGTCCTGCTTGTCCTGCTCACTGTTCTCGTTCTCTGCGGAGAATGGCTTGCACCCGCTTTCGTTAACCACTGGCTGGTCCCGGGGTACTCTTCTTCGGAACAAGCTCTCGTTACCACTTTGACTCGCATCATGCTCGTGCAGCCACTGGTACTTTGTCTTGGCACAGTCGCTACGGCTATTTTGAGCAGTAAGCGCCAGTTCTTACTTCCCGCCCTTTCCATTGCGGTCTACAACGTGGGCTTGATTGGGGGATTACTGTTCTCCTTTGCTCTTCCAGGGGTCGGCATCTATGGGCCGACGTATGGGATCCTGGCTGCCGCACTGTGCCAGGTCCTGGTGCAGGTTCCGGGTTTGCTCAAAGAAGGGTTACGCTATTCATGGATCTGGGATCTCAAGAATAAGGGCTTGCACGAGGTGATGCGCCTCTGTGCGCCAAACGCACTAGGGATCGCTATCTCTTCGGCAGGGGCCGTAATGAGTACGGCTTATGTCTCTTACCTACCTGATAGAGACAGCCTTGCGGTCTTGCACAATGCCCAGATGCTTTTTGCTCTCCCTGTGGTGTTGCTTGGGCAGACAATTGCGCAGGTGGCTATCCCGAGGATGTCGCAGCTGGCGGCGAATGGGCGTTACCTGCATCTGCGCCTGTTACTGTGGAGAGTAGTGCGTGTAGTGGTTCTCCTCAGCATTCCATGCGTGGTGGGACTCGCTGTACTAGGAAAACCTGTGATCAAGCTTGTTTTCCAGCATGGAGCCTTTACGAGCCATTCGACCGATCTCACGGTTCTGGCTTTGCTGGGCTACGTTGTGGGGTTACCGGGGAGTATTGCCAGCGAATTACTCGTGCGAGGCTTTTATGCGCTCAAAGATGGCCTCACGCCACTCTTCATCGATATTGTGACTCTGGCTGCTCGTTTCGGCTTCATACTGCTGTTCATACACATCATGGCCGGTCCTTATGTGATCATAGCGGTCCCAGTAGCAACCTCCGTGGTTGCTACCATACAGACACTTCTCCTTGGGGGCTTGCTGGTCTTACGCTTGCATATGAAGATAAAGACGGACAAGGGCCTGGAACGCCTGAAACGTATGCGCTTGACATCCTCCCCATAGCATGAATGCCGCCCCCATGACGCCCGCAAGGGGCGTCAAATAGGGATCAACCTAAGAAGAATGTGAAGGAAGAATGTGAGAACGTAAGCGTGATCGCGTAGGGGCGGGAGTGGAGCGGATGTGGGGGGTGGGCCCTTGTGGCCGCCCGTGGGGCAGGGTGTGGCAAGGATGGGAAACCGAGCACTCCGGACAAGGGCGGGCAGCCACAAGGGCCCCAACCCCGCTCCACGCCGCCCCTGCCCCTACGCGAGATCTCCATCCTTCCGTTAGGTTGATGCCTATTTGACGCCCGCAAGGGGCGTCATGGCGGCGGGAGGCCACTGTGCGGGCGTCATGGGGGCGGGAGGCCACTGTGCACAAAAGTGAAACGCACCCTCTGTTGAATGGGCATCAGACAATTATATACAACTGTGTTATAATGTATAGACAAAGGTGCATCAGTATGGTTTCAACGTATGAGAATCACTTTTCATCTTTAGAAAAGAGCTAAGCGAAGTGCCATGGAGTTGGTTGCCTGTATGGAGGTAACCACTATGTTAGAACGGTTGATTTGTCCCATCAATTGTATAGCATCGCAGGATTAGAGAACGACCCTGTTCTCATTTTGACACCACATTTGTATCTCACTCTTAAGTATTAAATCAGCTTTACACCGCAGGACAGGAGTCATGAGTTATGACCTACTCACACAGAAACATTGCTGAGGAGCAAAAAGAGGCGTATCAGAAAGAAAAACAGATAAGGGCTGTCTGTGACGAACTCTCTATCACACTTGATCCCGTTGATTGGCGAAACTCCGGAATGCGAACATGGGTGACAGTGAATGCGATCAAGATAGCTGATCTCTTGGATCTCGGTCAACAAGATAGCGATTCCATCCTCCGCCGAGTTCGGATCAAACTGCTCGAACACGCGGCTCTTGAAATCATTGGCGGTCGACCAGGTCTCAAGGTCTTGATTTGGAGTCCTCTTGATGTGGTGCAACCACAAACATTTTTGAGCCTTTGGATTCTCACTATGGAGACGTATGAGCGCATAGCTATCGCTGAATATATCAGAAATGGACAGCGTGTCTATGAGCAGTATGAACTCGATGTGCGCGATGAACAACAGCTCGTAAAGCTCTTTGGACCAATGCATGCAGGTGAGTATCAACTGGGTGAGACGGTGACAATTGAGGAACGTGAGCGGAAATGCACCGGAGAGATCGTCTACATTCTTCCACCAGGCAAGGCACTCACGAATCGTAAACATTCATCAAGGGGAGACCAGAGCAGTTTGGGAAAAGCATACATGAACGAGGTTTCACCAAGGTATCTTATCGATTGCTATGATGGTTTCCCGCATGTGGTTAATGAGTCGCAAGTCATCAGTAAAATATCTGGAATAGAGTGAGTTTTTGCAGTTAGCTCCCATCAAGTAGGAATTTTGGTGTAGTTGTAACCGCCAGAATTGACAAGTGAAAAAAAACGTATTATTGTATTGTTTAGCTAAGTCAACGACTTAGGTGTGGGGTTAAGTAGGGAGGGAGGTCAACGAGCTTGCACGAACGTACATGTGATTCCACTTCGCACAAACAAAGCAGCTCTTTATCACTTCATGATAGCGTCCTTATATCCTCATGGCGAAACTCCAAGAATTCCCGTTCATCCAGCAAATGTGAGGTCTTTACACGGTACGAGAACTGTGTTGACGTGTTAATGTTGACTTCATATCTGTTACCAGCATAATCGTAAGGTTGTAGCTGTTGCTATATCACATGGTACTTCATCTGCACTCGCATGAAGTTGCAGTAGGATGCCAAGCGTGTAGATATTTCAACACGTAGGCTACGGGGGAGCTTTTTATGATTTTGGTTGCACGACCTCTTCTAGATGAGGAGGAAAAGGTGGCTGTGCATCGTGTTCTCGCGTCTGGACAGTTAGCCCAGGGAGAGAACGTGGCTGCTTTTGAGCAACGCTTTGCAGAAGTTTGCCATGTACGCGAAGCAGTAGCGGTTTCTTCAGGTACGGCTGCGCTCCATCTTGCCTTGCTTGCACATGGTATAGGTCCAGGTGATGAGGTAATCACAACGGCTTTTAGTTTTGCAGCGACGGCCAACGTAATTCTGCTTGTCGGTGCGACTCCGGTGTTTGTTGATATTGAGCCAGACACCTACACACTTGATCCCGCATTGGTAGGAGCTGCGATTACGCCTCGTACAAAAGCCATTATGCCGGTTCACCTCTATGGTCATCCAGCTAGCATGAAGCGATTGAAGCCTCTGGCAGAAGCTCATAATCTAGTTATCATTGAGGATGCCTGTCAAGCACATGCGGCTAGTATTGATGGGAAGCCAGTGGGGAGTTTTGGGACGGGTTGCTTCTCCTTTTATGCCACCAAGAATATCACAACCGGTGAGGGTGGCATGGTCACAACCAATGATCCCGAAATCGCTGAACGCGTTCGCTTATTACGCAGTCATGGGCAAAAAGAACGTTATTCTCACGTAGCACTAGGCTACAACCAGCGTATGACTGAGATTCAGGCAGCACTTGGTCTAGTTCAAGTAGAAAAGCTGGAGCGGTTTACCGAACAGCGTATTGCCAATGCGGCTTTCTTGACTAAACATCTCAGGGACTCAGTTCAAACACCCATGACACGCCTTGGATACCGGCATGTCTACCATCAATATACCATCCGAGTTCCTGAACATCGGGATAAGTGGGTAGCGCACTTGCGCACGCGAGGCGTTGGAACTGCCGTTCATTATCCCTTACCCATTCATCAGCAACCTTTTTATAGAGAGAAAAAGGATGAGTTTAAATTTCTAAGTGTAGGTAAAATGATGAGAGATATACGGCTGCCTGTCACAGAAATGGCCGCAAAGCAGGTTCTATCGCTGCCAGTTCATCCTGCACTGAGTGCAGAAGATCTCACAACGATTGTACACGAGGTTCTTGCCCTATGCGATTAAAAGATGGCACTGCAAGTAGGAGCTGTCTGACGTTCGAACTAAGGGATGAGGTAACTATTCGGGCACCCTTGAATCAACTGCCCCTCTTCACAGGCAGACATTTGGAGAGAATGCCTGTCATCCCTTCGCTTCTCTCAGGGCAGGCTCTGAGCGCGAGCTTTGGGTCTGGCTCGACGGACGCAGAGATCCAAAGCTCGCGCTCAGGATGACAGAGAGGACCCTACTCAAAACAGGCGGGATGAGAGAAATGGACGCAGTATAACTTGATACCATCCAAAATTTGGGTCTGCCTCTATACTGAATTCATGAGATGACCTGAACAGTTACAAATTTTTAACTATTATAAGGGAGACGCTTATTTTATGCAGATAAGAGTTGGCATTGTCGGTGCAGGTTCGATGGGAATGAATCATCTGCGGGTTCTCAGCGATTTCAATGAAGACCAGATTCGAATTGTAGGAGTTGCAGAAACCTATGAACCGAACTTGAAGCGAGCAACAAGTCGATTTCATGTGCGGGGCTACACTGATTATCGTCAGATGATTGAGGAGACCAAGCCTGATCTTGTGGCGATTGTTGTACCTACCCAGCTGCATTTTGAGGTAGCTTCATATGTACTTGATAGAGGCATCAATGTACTGCTTGAAAAACCTATGACGAACACCATCGAGGAGGCACTTACACTTATCGAGATTGCCCATAGTCGTGGAGTCAAGCTTGCAGTTGGACATGTAGAACGATTTAACCCAGCTGTGATTGAAGTAAAGCGTCGTGTGGTGACTGGAGAACTTGGACAAGTGTTTCACTTGCACGCACGACGACTGGGTCCATTTCCTCCTCGTATTCGTGACGTTGGCGTTACACTTGATCTAGCGACACATGATATCGATATCATGCGCTATCTGGCAGACTCAGAAGTGGAGCGTGTATATGCAGAAACACAACGTCAGATCCATAGTACACATGAAGATTTACTGCTTGGCATTCTGCGTTTTGCTAATCAGGTGACAGGCGTCCTTGATGTAAACTGGTTAACCCCGACAAAGGTACGTGAACTTAGCATCACTGGTGAAAAAGGAATGTATCTCATCAATTATCTGACGCAAGATGTGTATTTTTATGAAAATGATTATACAACCACGACATGGGATGCATTACGCTCTCTTACAGGAGTAAGCGAAGGAACAGTGACGCGTCTCAAGATTCAAAAAGCGGAACCTTTGCGCTTAGAGTATGAGGATATTTTTGCGGCTATACAACAAGATACAGCTCCTACGGTGTCAGGAGAAGATGGACTAGCAGTCCTGGAAGTAGTAGGCCAGTTAGCAGACTCAACACATATAAGAATAGATAGCAGACAACTTGCAAAGGTGGAGGTAGTTTCCTGATATGCAAAATAACTCGCCTAACTCTCACCTTACATCATCAACAGTCGCGGTCATTGGCTTAGGTAAGATTGGCCTCCCACTTGCAGTGCAGTATGCAAAGCACGGGAGACGCGTGATTGGTGCTGACATCAATCCAAAAGTAGTTGATATGCTCAACTTTGGGCAATCGCATGTACAAGAGGAGCCTGGACTTGCTTCCGAAGTTGCTGAACTGGTAGAGAAAGGGTTACTCTCTGCAACAGTAGACATAGCTGAGGCGGTTCGCCAAGCGAAAGAGGTTGTCGTTATAGTTCCCGTAATTATTGATGCCGAGCATAAAGTCAACTTTGAAGGTATCGACGCTGCTACGACGGCAATTGGCGCTGGCTTGCAACCTGGCACATTAGTAGTCTATGAAACCACTCTACCAGTAGGTATAACATCGATACGGCTGCGCCAGATTCTTGAGCGCACATCGAATTTGCAGGCAGGCCGAGACTTTTATTTAGCGTATAGCCCCGAACGGGTCTCATCTGGTTCCATCTTTCGTGATCTGCGTATCTATCCAAAAGTGGTAGGTGGCATTGATGAGCAAAGTATGGCTGCTGCGCTAGAGTTTTATCGCTCTATGCTCGACGCCGACGTCATTACCATGAAATCTACAGATGAGGCTGAGTTTGTCAAGCTCATCGAAACAACCTATCGTGATGTCAATATTGCGCTGGCTAATGAGTTCGCCTGCTTCGCTGATGCCCATGGACTTGACGTGGCAACAGCAATTACGGCGGCCAATACCCAACCCTACTCGCATATTCACACGCCAGGTGTTGGCGTTGGCGGCCATTGTATTCCGGTCTATCCTTACTTTCTACTCGCAGGAGTGGAGGAAGCAGAGCCGGACGCTCTGCTTTCTGAGATGCCAATGCTCACATTACCACGCTCTGCTCGTCGCATTAATGATGCCATGGCTGAGTATGCTGTACGTCGCATTGAAACTGTCGTGGGATCATTAGATCAGCAATCAGTGCTCATTCTTGGAGTAGCTTATCGAGGGGATGTACGAGAATCTGCATTCACGAGTGCGAAACTGCTTCAGGATGCTCTGCTGAAACATGGGGCAACTGTCTATGCTCATGATCCGCTATTCAGTGAGCGCGAGTTGTATGAATTAGGATACAAGCCTCTTCCGCGTGAGCATGAAAACGAAATAGTGGCCATTATTTTACAGGCAAGTCATCAAGATTATACGGAATTCGATTTTAGTCGCTTTACTCACTGCCAAGTAGTTCTTGATGGACGCCGAGCACTTAATCGCGAACGGATAGAATCTCTCGGCATGTGCTATATCGTCATTGGCGATGGTCATCAAGAGAAACCCGATCAAGAGAAGGACCAAGAAGTGTTTGTTGCTCCAGCATCCGGGATAGGAGGCTACCGCTAGTGCGATTTGCGTCAATAGTGGGGGCACGCCCACAGTTTATCAAGGTTGCGCCGGTCAGCAAAGCCCTACGCCAAGAACACGAAGAGATCATTATTCATACCGGACAACACTATGACTACTGCATGTCTGCACAGTTCTTTGATGAACTTGCCATTCCGACTCCAGATTATCATTTAGAAATTGGCTCTGGAACGCACGGAGGTCAAACTGCTCGTATGCTCGAGGCAATTGAGCAAGTGTTCATGAAGGAGAGGCCAGACTGGGTTGTAGTCTACGGCGATACTAACTCTACGCTGGCTGGGGCATTGGCGGCGGCAAAGCTCCATATACCAATCGCACATGTTGAAGCAGGACTGCGGAGCTTTAACCGGGCAATGCCGGAAGAGATCAATCGGGTAGTCACGGATCATCTTTCCGATCATCTGTTTTGCCCAACAGAGACCGCTCAAAGGAATGCAAGAAATGAAGGCATTACTCAAGGCGTTGAGATTGTAGGAGATGTCATGTATGACATTCTGTTGCAAGTCCAATCAAAAATTGATGATCGTGTGAGAATGCTCCTGCCTAAGTTGGGAGTTACACCGCAAGATTATTTACTGGTAACTGTGCATCGGGCTTCCAATACTGATGATCCAGAGGCCATGCATGATATCGCAAACGTACTCAATAAATTAGAGGTGCCGATAATTTTTCCCATCCACCCACGCACACAGGCTTGTTTAGGAAAGTATGAAATTACCTGGAAAAAGCATATTCACTTTATTGAGCCTGTAGGGTATATCGACATGTTAGCGTTACAATCGAGGGCTTACCGCATTCTTACTGACTCAGGAGGTATACAAAAAGAAGCATTTCTGCTTGGCGTGCCATGTATAACCTTGCGTGAAGAAACAGAATGGATAGAAACGGTTGACGCTGGATGGAATGTGTTAGTGGGTACCCGTCAGGAGGTAATTCTCGATGCAGTTGGGATGCCTAAACCAAAATCTCCACAAAAGAATCCATTTGGCGAGGGTGATGCGGCGATACGTATCGCTCACAGTTGGTCGAATTGAAAATCGAGTTAATTAATTGATAAGCAAGGAAGTAGTTATGGCCCATATACTCTTTATCACACCCTATTTTCCTCCTGAGAAAGCAGCTCCGGCAGTACGTCTCAGTGAAACTGCAATACATTTGGTGAAGCGGGGCCATCAAGTAACAGTGTTGACAACTGTTCCCAATTATCCAACTGGTATTGTTCCACCAGAATATCGGGGACATCTGATCCAGCAGGAAACGCTTGAAGGAGTGCGTGTAGTTCGCATATGGAGTTATAGCAGCCCAAATCGAGGATTTGCACGACGCATTCTGGCGCAACTGTCCTTTGGCTGGTTAGCTCCTATACTGGGGGGTAAAGCGGTCGGTAACCCAGATATTATTATCGTCGAATCACCTCCACTCTTTGATGCTATTGCCGCACGCTTACTTGCATGGTACAAGCATTGTCCCTTCATCTTCCTAGTCTCAGATCTCTGGCCTGAGTCTGCCGTTCAGTTAGGAGCGTTGCGTAATCGCATGCTGATCCGTCTTGCCGAATGGTTGGAATGGTCAACCTATCAACGGGCAAGTTTGGTTTGGGCTGTAACTGACGGAATTCGTCAATCACTTCTGCAACGTGGACTACCTACTGAGCACGTGTTTCTTCTAACTAATGGTGTAGATACGACGAAATTTCGACCATTACCCCAGGTTCAAGCACGTGCAGAACTGGAATGGGACGATCGGTTTACCGTGCTCTATGCAGGCACTCACGGATTGGCTCACGGATTGACGACAGTGCTGGATGCAGCTGAACTCCTACGAGAGCATACCGATATCCGCTTCGTGCTTTTGGGTGATGGTGCAGCAAAAGCAGATCTTGTCATTCAAGCACAGCAGCGTGACCTGAAGAATATCACATTTCTAGACCCAGAGCCGCATGAACGCATGCCACTCATTTTGGCAAGTGCAGACATCTGTCTTGTTCCTTTACGAAAAGTACCACTCTTTGAAGGAGCATTGCCTTCGAAGATGTATGAGGCAATGGCATGTGCCCGCCCTATAGTCTTGGGGGTGGAAGGAGAAGCACGTCAAATGGTCGAGCAAGAGGCGGGTGCAGGACTTGCTATAGAACCGGAGAATGCAGAGGCTCTCGTAGAAGCAATCCTCTATCTCTATAAACATCCTGAAGTCGCAAAGGCACTGGGGCAGCGAGGCCGTGTTTTCGTGGAAAAACGATTCGATCGTACACAACTAACAGCAAAACTTGAAACACACATTGCTAGTGTGTTTGAGAAGAAGCAATGTGGCTCTGTACCAGTAGCATCCACTGCAGAGTGGTGAAAGTAAAAGGCGAGGTAGATCATAAAGATATGGAGATTTCCAAAGGAATACTGTTTGGAGAAGATTCACAGGTCACCAAACAACGGTGGTGGAGAATGTCGTCAGCAACATGGCGTCTTGCTGCTCTCGTTGGTGATGATACATTGCTCATAGCATTGCTTGTAAGTCTCACGAATGCATCACATTTAGGATTAAGTGTGCCAGGTAGCGTATTTGGCCCGTGGAGCGCAAACTTCGTTTGGTTGTGCTTGGCCCTTGCTTTGTGGAGCTTTGCGGTTAATATCATACAAGCACAGCAACCGAGCTGTGTAGCAAGTCTTCTTAAGAGTCCACTCTATGCGTTATGTTCGCTCATGTTAATGTTCTTTTTTTGCATATCGCTCTTGTATCTCTTTATTGGTAATGGAATTATTTCCTACACTAAACCATTGCTTCTCTTTTTAATGGTAGCAGCACTAACTCTAAGTATATGGCGGGTGAGCCTGGCTGAGATCATCAACTTACCACGCTTTCGTCGGCAAGCGGTAATAGTCGGCATCAATGCTGCCGGTAAGAACCTTGGGAAGGAATTGCTGAATGCAAAGCACCCAGGTGCAAACGTTGTAGGATACATCAGCGAGGGCCTCGACTGGCAAAAGCAACAAGATGGCCTACCTGTTTTGGGAGGCAGAAGTGCATTACGTAGCTTAGTGCAGGATGGTGTGATCGACATGATTATCATGGCTATTGACTATAAAGCCAACCCTGAACTCTTTCAAGAAGCACTTGAGGGAGCACAGGGCGGTATTTCAATAGTTCCCGTAACAGCAGTCTATGAAAGCACGAGCGGCAAAATTCCTGTAGAACATATTGGTGATCAATGGTATATGGCACTACCATCTGAGCAATTTATTAAGGCATCCTATGGATGTTGGCGTAAAATGATGGATCTTGCCTTTGGGCTCTGTGGCACATTAGCCCTGGGCTTAGTGTTACCGATCCTGGCCGTATTAATTAAGCTGGACTCACCTGGTCCCGTCTTCTACAGTCAGGAGCGATCAGGCTATCGGGGACGAACGTTTCGTATCCTCAAATTCCGTTCGATGTGTACTGATGCAGATCATATTGAAGGTGGAGCGTGGACAACCAGGAGTGACACGCGTGTGACGCGAGTTGGACGATTCCTACGAGTGACACACATGGATGAGTTACCACAGATGCTCAATATCCTGCGAGGAGACATGAGTTTGATCGGCCCACGGCCGGAGCGACCAGAGTATGTGGCTGAACTGGAAAAGAGCAATCTATTTTACTGCTATCGTCTGAGTGTCAAACCAGGATTAACAGGCTGGGCGCAGGTGAAGTACGACTACGGTAGCGGAGAGCAGGACGAACTGGTCAAACTCCAATACGATCTCTACTACATCAAACACCGCTCATTCCTGTTTGATGTATTAATTATTTTGAAAACAATAGTTGAGGTGGTGCTTTGCCATGGAGTATAGGAGTCTCGTTAAAAGTAAAACGTTACCACGCCAGAAATTTCTTCCGTTTGCGTTACCACATATCACCCAGGCGGAGATCGATGAAGTGGTGGATACCCTGCGCAGTGGATGGTTAACCACTGGACCTAAGACAAAACGTTTTGAGCGTGAGTTTGCTACAAGGGTAGGGACACCCTACGCCCTGGCAGTCAATTCTGCGACCGCCGCTATGCATCTTGCACTTGATGCGCTTGGTTTGCAACCTGATGATGAGGTGATCGTGCCGGTCTACACGTTCACGGCCACAGCCGAAGTCGTCGTGTACCTCCGAGCAAAGCCTATCTTTGTCGATGTCAACCCAGTTACATGCAATCTCGATCCTGCCCAATTGGAAAAACATATCACACCGAGGACACGAGCAATTATGGTTGTGCATATAGCTGGGCTACCTGCTGAGATGGATGCAATCGGTGCTCTTGCAAAAACATATAACCTGTCTGTGATTGAAGATGCAGCGCATGCCTTTCCTGCCAAATATCGAGGACAGATGATAGGCACAATCAGTGATTTCACTGCCTTTAGCTTTTATGCAACGAAGACGCTAGCGACCGGCGAAGGTGGCATGCTTACCACGGCAAATCCTGAGTTTGCTGAAAGAGCCTCAATGATGGCGTTGCACGGCATCAGCAGAGATGCCTGGAAACGCTATAGTGCTGAAGGGTCCTGGTATTATGAGGTGTTACAGGCAGGATACAAGTATAACATGACGGATATCGCTGCTGCCCTCGGCTTGCATCAGTTAGCACGGAGTCAGTGGCTGTTGGAACGTCGGCGATCTATCGCGCAACGCTATACTGAAGCTTTCTCACAGTGGCCAGAGGTCGAGCCACCCCCAAATCCTGCCCATGTGGAGCATGCCTGGCATCTGTATTTACTGCGATTACGACCAGAACGGCTCACGATTACAAGGGATGCTTTCATTCAAGCGCTTACGAAAGCAAATATTGGAACCAGTGTGCATTTCATTCCGCTGCACCTGCACCCCTTCTACCGTGATACGTATCACCTGCAGGTAGAAGACTTCCCAGCAGCACTACATGCTTATCAGCGGGTCATCTCATTGCCTATCTACCCTGGCATGGCTGATGAAGATGTCGAAGATGTCATCGCAGCTATCGAACAGATTATTGCAGAACATAGGAAGTGAAAGGCAAGCGTGTAAGGTAAACGACTTACTTTATATGGATGGGGTACTATGAAGTATTTTATTGATGCAATCACAGCAGTTTTCTCTTTTAAAGAAGTGCGAATTAACCGAAATATTACTGACTATCCGCAGCAACACAGAGTTTCAATGCTGCTGTATCTTATTGTCATGCTACTAGGTTTTAACACAGCAATTGTTCTGCACTTGCTCGTAGGGATGTACATCTTACCTCTAAGTGTTACCCTATGCATCTTATTATGCTTATTTCTCAGCTTTTATCGAATCAAAGCTACGTCATTCTCTTCATCAAGGCGTAGTCCACATAAGCTCAATGTTGCAGACTTATTAGAGCGTGACGTTGTGCCGCTGGAAACGAGTGAGGCGTGCGCCAGTTTAAAAGGACAAGTTATTCTTGTCACAGGAGCAGCAGGATCGATTGGTTCACAGCTGTGTAGACAATTGCTTGACTATGAACCAAAACTGCTGATAGCTTTGGATATGAACGAGACCGGGTTGTTTGATTTGGCCGAGGGTTTACGGCCTCATCCACATATCGCCAGTTTATATCTCCATATTGGAGATATTACTAATGTGCAAAGAATGACACGCTTGTTTGCAGACAAGCAGCCGAATATTGTATTTCATGCAGCTGCATATAAGCACGTTCCTCTGCTTGAACAGTATCCTGATTTAGCCATACGCACAAATGCGCTTGCCACTTATCATTTATGCTATCTGGCTCAGCAATACGCAGTCGCCCATTTCGTATTTATCTCAACGGACAAAGCAGCTGAACCTGTTAGCGTTATGGGCGCTTCCAAGCGATTGGGAGAATTGATTGTGCAGTCCTTAGCACAATCGATGAGTGGTACAACACGCTTTTGTGCGGTACGCTTCGGTAACGTCATTGGCAGCCGTGGAAGTGTTGTGCCTATATTTGCCCGGCAAATCGAGCAGGGTGGTCCCTTAACTGTAACGGACCCCAAGGCTACACGCTATTTTATGACTATTCCTGAAGCTTGTGAATTGGTCATTCTCACGTCTGCAATCGCCGATCAGGGAGGCCTCTATCTTCTGGATATGGGAAAACCTGTCCGGATTATAGATTTGGCCGAAAAAATGATTCGCTTATGCGGTTTGCAGGTAGATCGAGATATTCATATAGTGTATACGGGCCTGCGTCCTGGTGAACGCCTTCATGAAACGTTAGCAGGAGCAGATGAAGAGTTAGTTTCGACAACTCACAGCAAAATTTCCTGTGTTACGCATAAAGACAACCTGCCAACGTTCGCGATGATTGTCCAATGGATAGAAACGTTAGAGGATAGTCTCGAGCATGAAGATGTCATGCGGCATCGGGAGCTTCTTTTTGAGCTTGTTCGTGAGCAAGAGTTGATCAGTGTACTGACCGGTTAGGTGCGAACTAAATAGTAAGGCAAAGTTATGCACAAGAAGCTAGCAGTTGACAACTCATTAAAAAGAACGTGGTCGAATTAGGACTACTTAATTATTGATAAGATTGGTCGTGTGAGCATGATAGAACCAGTAAGTACGGAAGAAAAACAAAAGGTGCGGGTGCGTGTACGGGTCCGACATAAAAAAAGCAGTTCTAAAAAGCATTATGTCCTCGGTGGTAGCCTTTTGTTCCTGTTCTTAGCCAGCTCAATTCTCTCAGTGGTTGGCTACCAAACATACAATACACGCTATCACAATGATCTCTCCCTTGCACAAGCAGGAATACAGCACCTGCAAAAGGCGGAGACGCTTATGACTACATGGTCACAGAAACCTCTTGATGCACAAATTACGGCCCAAGCAAAACAGGAGTTTGTCTCTGCCTTGAAGACGTTTAGCATGCTAAATACCGATCTACAGTCATTACCAGTATATGCCAGGCAAGTTCCAGTGTATGGCACACGTGTAAGTGCAGCACAACATCTTGCACCACTGGCTATTACACTTTCTCAAGCTGGAGTGGCGGGCAGCGATATCTTGAATACACTTGCCACAGAACTTCATGATCCATTAACTCCTCAGGATCGTGGCATCACACAGTCAGACTTTACAAGAGTCTCTCAAGATATTGAAGAGGTAAAGCTTGCGCTTGCTCAGGCCACCAATGAAATTAATCAGCTACAGCCATCCGATATGCAACTCGATTCACGCATCCCGAAACTGGTAGATACCTTTCATAAAGAGCTACCAATGGTTCAGGGATGGCTGAATACTGTTGAGCAATTCCTGCCTGTTGCTCCCGCACTCCTTGGCATCGGTACACCAGCAAACTATCTGATAGAGGTACTCGACTCAACCGAGCTACGACCTGGTGGTGGTTTCATCGGCAACTATGGTATCGCCACGCTTTCGGGGGGACGGTTAACAGCTGCTCATATTACAGATGTTGACTTACTCGATAGACCTTTTGAAGCTGCCGGCCATGTTATTGCTTATCCATCTACTTACTCATGGTTTGACCTGGCCCGGAGCAGTTGGAGTTTGCGTGACTCCAATCTCGACGCGGACTTTCCTACAGCAGCCCGCTATGGAGAGCAAACTTATAAACAAGAAGGTGGCAACGTTCCTATTCAAGGCGTAATTGCCATTACTCCTGCACTTATTCAGCAGATTCTCACAATTACCGGGCCAATCAGCGTTCCAGAGTATCATGAGGTGATAACATCACAGAATCTCATTGCTCGCATCCATTATCATCAACTGGGGCCAGCAGGAGAAGGGAGCGATCTTATTCCTTCGCCCGATGGCCATTCGTCGTTGCGTAAACGCTTCACAGAGCTGTTAGCAGAGCATTTATTAGACCGTGTTCATCAAATCTCTTCTTCAGCTTTGCCCAAAGTTTTACAGCTAATGATCAATTCAGTACATTCAAAGGACATCCAGCTCTATTTCAACCTCAGTTCAGCAGAAAATCTGTTAGCGCAACAGCATCTGGATGCTGTAATCCAATCACCAGCAAGTGATAGTCTCTTTATTGTGGATGCGAATATTTCTCCGAATAAAGCTAATAACTTTTTCACTTACACACTAAACGACGAGGTGAACATCAATATAAACGGTGATGCCATTCATCACACTACTATCAGTTACGCGTGGCTGACTAATGGTCAAAATTATGGTGCAGCCTTGTATCGCGACTATGTACGCGTCTATGTACCATCAGATAGTACCTTGCAAGCACAGGATGGATGGAGGCAACGTGGCACAAGCAAAGCTTTTGGGCGTGAGGTATGGGCTGGTGTCTTCAACCTCTCCTATGGTCAAACCCTTAGCATTACTCTCGACTGGATGGTACCCTCGGCTGCTAAAAAAGATCAACACGGCTGGCATTACCAGTATACTATTCAAAAGCAGGCTGGCGTTCAATGGAAATTGAACGTAAGAGTGAATTTGCCATCGTGTTCAGTTGCCACGAATAAGTGGCAAGGATTGGTGTCTAATCATAAACAGTACGGAATACTTACTCAATCTTTAAATGAAGATCTGAACGTAGGAGTTGATTATGCTTGTAGATGAGCTTTTAAATACAAAGTTAGTCGGAAACTTTATAGAGGTTCGGCTTTCAAAGTAGGGCAAAGATGAGAGAGAAAGAGTGATGATGAAAAGTAGTGTAGTGGATAGAAATACTTTGGAAAATAGAAGAGGAAGATACTTGTCTATCTCTGCTGTTTTCCCGCTAACAGCGATTGTGTTAGCCGTGTTGTTGGGGGGAGTGTTCGGAACACTTGACGCCTCTTGGAGTGCCTTTGTTATCGGGGCCATCATCATGGGGGGGGTGGTGATCTTGCGCCAGGATGAATTAGCGGTGACAATGATAGTCGCCACACACTTGTATGTTGACTGGTATTTGGGGCTACACCTTGTCGCACTGCTCATGGCACTAATAGTGCTGTTAATGTTCTTCTTGATGCGATCTTCTACACATCCCTGGGTAGGACCCAGTTCTTTATGGCTCTGGGCTTTATTTCTAGTCTTACCCATTTTCCCTGCAATCGGAGGAGCACTTACGTCCTACGACGCTGCCACCTTTTATCCTGGTAACATTCTCGGTGCATTCATGATGTACTGGCTAGGAGTAGTGATTGCCCGAAATATTGCCTGTGTTAGACGCTTTTTTAAAATATTTGCCCTATTGGGTGCATTGCTTGCCATACATACTATTATCCAGGCGACTACTGGAACAGCTTTGTTCGCCTCAGATCGTATTAGTGCTGTGCTTGCAAGTGTATCAAACTATCAACTATTAGGGTCCGATGCCTCTCGCGCAAGTAGCTTCTTTGTAAATCCTGACTGGAATGGTGCTTTTTTCGCCATGACGGTTTTTCTGCCCTTTGGGCTTTTTGTTGAAAGTTCATCCTTGCTGGAGAAGGGTTTGTACCTCGTCGAAATAGCTTTCATATTACCTGCACTGCTTTTCACCTATAGCAGTGGGGCGTGGATAAGTGTGGCAGTAACCGCTATTGTCTTTACAGTTTTTGTTGGGCGTGCTCGCTATCGTATTCTGCTCTCAATCATGAGTATCATAATAGCAGTAGTGATGATGGTGATGTTTCCATCGCAAATCGACCTTCAACTCCGGCACGCGTCAAATCCGACTGAAGTCTCGTTGCGTGTTGGTGCATGGCAGACTGCTATGCATGTGATCCAAGCTTTTCCTTTGACAGGAGTTGGCTTGGGTTACCGAGCATATTCATTGTATGCTGAACCATATCGTGTGCCAGCGCAATATATTCCTTTAGCACATCCCCATAATTCATATCTGGAATTGGGTGCTATGGCGGGGCTTCCTGTCCTATGCGTGTTTATTGCTCTTCTGCTTTTTACTTTGTGGCAATCCTGGCGCAATTGGCTACTGCTTGATTCAAGCGCTCGCTCCTTGCTATGTGCAGGTATTAGCACAGTGATTGCACTAAGCATTAATAGCTTGAGTGTCAATGGATGGACACTTCCACCATTGGCCGCAATAGGTTGGTTGATGCTTGGGATCATTTCGTCTCCTTTACTGACACGAAAACATCATAAAGAGACTGCAGCGGAGAAAAGTTCTTAACGCTATTTGGAGGAATGTCCATATATGAACAAGTATATTATTGAACAGTGGATGGAGGGCCAGCGATGAGAAAATTATTATCTCATAGTAATTTGACTGCTCTAGCTTCTATTGTAATGCTAGTAGAAAGTGTGCAGAGATGAGCGTGTATACAAGAAGCCACTGCATATGGCATACCCTTCCGCTCGTTGGCAACTTCATTTTAAAATGGCAGGATTGGCGGACGGCAGAGCGGCAGCTCCATTATCGCCTAGCTCCCCCAGCGCATAGTGGCTCGGAATTCGTACCCTATCCTGTGGATATGTGGCCTCTGCTCAATTTACCATTCGGCACCCTGGATGAAGAGGGAATTCTCTATAACGATGCACCAATTGGAGAATACCCTGCGGCATACAACCCGACGACTATCGCTCAGTATGCGCTTGCTCATTGGAATGCCTATCTAGCAACAGGAGATGAGAAGCACAAGCAAGCTTTCATGATCCAGTCTCGCTGGCTTGTGGCGCATGAGTCGCACTTCGATGACGATAGAGGCGGTTGGCCGCTTCCTTTCCCTTCGCATAGGTACAATGCTGCAAGTCAATGGCTGTCCGCTTTAACACAGGGGAATTGTATCTCGGTACTAGTGCGTGCCTATCAACTGACACGTGAAGATATTTTTTTACAAGCCGCCCGTCGTGCCGTTCGCACCTTTGAACTAGATATTAAGGATGGCGGTGTAAGCGCGTCTGTGGGTGATAACGGCATTTTTTTTGAAGAAGTCGCTGCCTATCCTGCGGCACATATTCTCAACGGATATATTCTCGCGCTCTTCGGATTATATGATTATGTAGCGCTCACAGGTGATGCCAAAGTATCCGCGCTTATCAAGCGTAGCCTCACAACACTGCATACCTTCATTGATGAGTTTGATATGGGTTATTGGTCGTGTTACGACTTGCACTTTAGATGCTTGGCTCCCCGTTTCTATCATGCTCTACATATTACATTGCTTGAGGCGCTTGTTCGTTACTCTGGTTGTGAGCATTGTACTGCTCTGGCAGCACGTTGGGGAAGGTACCAGCAAAGCCTTAGATGCCGCTCGCTTTACGTTATTAGTAGTCTGGCTTCCCATTGCTATCATGCTCTGCATGTAGCTTTGATTGAGGCACTTACTCAGTTGCGGGATAAGAAGTAAGATCAATGAATATGCTTGAAGATGAGCCAAATCAAAAGAATGCTCTCAGTGTCCATACGTTTGAAGATGGTTGGCCTGATCAACTGTCTCCCCTTCCACTCCCTGTCTTAAGCATTGATCAAATGCCTACTCAAGTCAATCTCAGGAAGATTAGCAATTGGGCGTTTATGAATGAACAAGAAGTACTTGCTGGTTCGACTATTGATGGGATGCCTACATGGATCTTGCCTGTCGTTGAGGTAGAGCATATCAAGAATGCTATGAGGAGGCCTGGTAAAGTCATTAGGACTGGTGGGGATGAGTATATCAGGTTTCTACGCAACCTCACTAAGAGTTCAGGCATTTATGCGCTAGCCTCAGTTGCTCTTCCATTAATCTCTCTGTTGCTAGCGCCATTTTTAACGCGCTATCTCTCATCTTCTGACTATGGTATCTTTACTATTCTTAACACCTTGGTTGGCCTAGTTGCAGGGATCACACAGTTGGGTCTAGCCTCAGCATTTTTTCGTGCATATGGCTATGATTACACAGCTCAGCACGATCAGCGAGCTGTGCTTGCGACGGTTACTGCCCTACTCTTCCTCTCTTCAATGCTAGTAGCGATTGGAATGACGATTATGGCTCCATTCCTGGCCCATCTCTTATTTGGTCGGTCATCGCTCAGTAGTTTGATCTCACTCACTGGCTGGATTGTGCTTCTGCAAAATTTAACTGTTCCGGGATTTGCATGGTTGCGTGCAGAAAACCGTTCGCTTCACTATTCTTTGCTGACAATCAGCAGTTTACTTATCACCTTGATTGCTAATATTCTCTTAGTAGGGGGACTACACTGGGGAGTTACTGGTTCGCTCATTGCAACTGGTTGTGGATATATTAGCGTGCTGCTGTGCACAATACCTGTTATTCTTCTCCGTGCAGGCATTAGAATACGCCCTGATATTGCGCGAAGTCTGCTAGCCTTTGGATTGCCACTTGTCTTGAATTTTGTTTCCTACTGGGTGCTGCAGCTCTCGGATCGTTACCTGCTCAGTTTCTTTGGATCACTCGAACAGACAGCAAAGTATGCTGTAGTCTATACACTAGGATCAGCCATGGGGGTAGTTGTTATAGGACCTTTCACATTAGCCTGGCCTACTGCCATGTTTACAATCGCAAAACGTGATGACGCAGTTCAAGTCTTTCGACTTATATTTCGCTGGTTTAGCATGTTGCTGCTTTTCGCAGCATTTACCTTATCATTTGTTAGCACGCTGCTGCTTGACTGGCTTTTTCCTGTTGTCTATCACTCTGCAGCCACTATCATTCCAATCATTGCAGTGTCCATTGCGTTTTATGGGATCTACTATGTTTTTATGGTTGGTGCAAACGTAACACGCAAGACATGGATTGCTGCTGTTTTTACAACAGCAGCAGCTATTATCAATGTCGCTTTTAATCTGGTCCTGATTCCCTCCTATGGAGCGATGGGAGCTGCTGTATCAACACTCCTCGCTTATATAGTGTTGGCTGTGTCTGCCTATATCGTAAACCAGAGAATTTACCCCATCCCATTTGAGATCGATATTTTTGTTGTGGCATCGCTGCTGGGTGTTGCTCTTTACACAGGAAGCGACTACCTAGCTGACACTCAAGGTGTATACATGGCCTGGAGTATACATATTTCCGCCATTTGTTTCTACGGCTGTTGCCTTGCCTTGCTCGGAAAACTGTGGAGGCGAGGCTCTAAAAATAAATACCAATGAAAGTTTGAGGATTTTTATCATGGAAACATTATCCGAAACAGATATACACGTAGTAGAGGAAGATACTACAGCAGTCGCGCTTATCAGAATATGTATGCATGTCTTAGGGCCTGCACGCACCGATGTACGAGTGATGCGTGAGGCAACTGCTCTCGCACAAGCAGGATATGCAGTCTCAATTGTGGACGTTGAGAGTGAGGACAAGCAACCTGTTGAGGAAGAGTTTCATGGCATCTACTTGAAGCATATCATGGTATCCCGCTCGTTTCTCTCCACACGCTTCTCTCGCTGGTCTCTCATAAGAGCGACTCAAATTCTCCTACGCAGCACGCTTCGTCTTATTCAGACACGAGCAGATATCTATCATGCCCATGATGTATCTGGGCTTCTTCCATGTTATATTGCGGCAAGCCTGCGCCGAAAACCGCTCATTTTCGACTCTCATGAACTCCCTTTAGGGTACATGAGCATACGTTCGCGCTGGCTTCTTGCACTTCTCGCTCACCTTCTTGCTCACAGTGTTCCACACTGTGCGGAAGTAATTACTGTCTCCTCTCCTATCGCTCAGGAAATTAGTAAGCGCTATCGCGTGCCAAGGGTATCGTTAATCCGCAATGTTCCCGCATATAGAGATGTACCGAAAGGTGATCGGTTGCGACAACATATTGGTCTTAGTCCAGAGACACGTCTAGTTCTCTACCAGGGAGGTTTGCTGCACAATCGTTCACTCGACAAACTGGTTCGTGCAGCACCGTTCCTGGACCCGAATATTATCATCGTCCTGATGGGTCCAGGTGAGGGATCGATACAGTCCGAGCTTGAAGCTCTTATTAACAGTGAGGGTGTGAACGATCGAGTCAAAATCCTGCCTCCTGTTCCCTATGAAGAGCTACTCGATTGGACTGCTTCGGCAGATATCGGCCTGATTGTCTACCCGCTGGACGACTCGCTGAACATTCGCTGGTGCTTGCCAAACAAGCTCTTTGAGTATCTTATGGCGGGACTACCTGTTCTCTCTTCTCATCTCGATGCTGTTGTCGAAGTCATCAAAACCTACGATGTTGGCTGTGTTGTTGAATCGCTTGCATCTGCTGATATTGCAGTGTCCATTAACGCGATGTTAGCAGATTCTGCTACCCTTGCAACTATGCGTCACAATGCTTTGTATGCAGCCCATCACGAATTTGTCTGGGAAAAAGAAGGTCAAGAGCTTGTTCGATTATATCGTCGTATTTTGCCTATTGAATAAAGGTTACGTAGATGTAGAGTGACAGGGGTCGCAAACACTCCCCCTAATCGAGACTGATGATGCAAATAAGATGCGTGTTAAAAATTTTTAGGTGCTCTAGCGCAGAGGCTAACCAGCGAGCACGCGGTGCTATCAGACGTGAAATAGGGGGAGCCAATGTCACCCGCCGAAAGTCGAAGTGAGCCCCTTCTCGCTTGAATAAGTATTGCATCCGCTGACGAGAGATTCCTTCCACGGCAGGATTACGTGGGTTAGAATACGCAAAATCATAACAGAGAATAAGGCCATCTGGTTTGCGTGCCCGCCACACTTCATCAGCAATACTCTGGCGAAGGGATTTGTTCAAAATAGAACTGAATACTACAGAGAGTGTCACGAGATCAAAACTCCTGTCTGGATAAGGGAGTTGGTGAGCACTGCCCACTTGCCAGTCGATTGAAGGGTTCAGAGAGCGAGCCTGTTCAATTCGTGCAGGTATAAGGTCGATTCCTGAGAGGTTAGCCGGTTTGGCTCCATAGGCGAGGAAGCGCTGTAGTTGCATGCCACCACCACAGCCAACATCGAGGATTTTCTTGTCCGCTAGCTGGGTAAAACGGTGTTTTTTGAGCAATGCCAGCATATTGCGTTCTAGCCCATGAGTCTGAAGAAGTGCTGCTTCATTAAAAAGGCTATAACGTTCGGCAAATGGCTGATACGTAGCTCTTTGCTTGTATGCCTCTTGTATGCGCACAAGCTCTTGTTCTACATCTACATTTGTTTTTTGCACTTCTATCACTCCTAACTTGTTACATCAAATATTTCTAATCAGGGTCAAAAATAAATAGACGGAATAGTGTCTGACCTTGCTCATCTCTCTTTACTTCTCAGTATACTAACATGAACAAATGAGCAAGGGTTTTATAAATCAGATGGGTAGATACACTCATATATTTGGAGAGAACCGTATCATGTATTATAAAGGTTGCGGGAAGCAGGAACTTCTACGCAAAGGCGACATATAGTTACCAATTTATGCACGTCTATGCCTTGTGTTTTGAGACGTAGGGTTCACCTGCTAATTGAGAAATGAGGAACGGGTTGATGGATGCATCCAATCGTACGATAAAGGGAAAACATGTATTGGTAACAGGAGGTGCTGGTTTCATAGGCAGCCATCTTGTTGATCTGCTGATAGCGGAGGGGGTAGGACAACTTACTATCATTGATAATTTCTTCCTGGGAAGAACTTCCAATCTTACTGAGGCATATCGCCAGATGCCGAATCTGTGTGTACTCCACGTAGATGCTTCAGATGGTGGTGCAGTTCGTGAAACGTTTGCAAAGTTGGAAGCGGTAGATGTTGTATTCGATCTTGCAGTGATCCCTCTTCCTACTTCGCTCGAACGCCCACAGTTTTGCTTCGAAACGAATGTTCGTATTACTTCGGTGCTCTGCGAACTATTGCGCCAGGGCCACTTTGGAACGTTAGTACATTTCTCCTCGTCAGAGGCATATGGCTCTGCCAGGGCTGTTCCAATGAGCGAGGATCACCCGCTTGATCCGTTAACACCCTATGCAGCCAGTAAGGCTGCTAGTGATCACCTTGTGCGCACTTACGCCGCCACCTTTGGTGTAGATGCGCTCGTTGTGCGGCCCTTTAATAATTACGGCCCAAGGCAGAATGATCAGCAATATGCCGGTATTATTCCCACCGTGTTGAGGTGTGCCTTTGAGGGGCGCGTTTTCACACTCTTTGGTGATGGGCAACAAACACGCGATTATATTTACGTCACAGATACAGCGCGGGCAGCCTTAGAGCTCTATAAGTGTTCACGAGCACGCGGGCAGGTGGTGAACATAGGGTCGGGCCAGGAGATTAGCGTAGCCGATCTCAAGACGAAGATTGAGTATATCCTGGGGCGCCCAATCCCCTCCCAGCATCGCGACTCACGCCCAGGGGACGTTCGTCGCCATAGGGCTGACATCACACTCTTGAAGAGCCTGATTGAATTTGAACCCCATGTCTCGATTGATGAGGGTTTAGCCAGAACAGTGGAGTACTATCGTCAGCGTGCTGAATGCGCTCTGAATGGAGGACATTGATGCGGCTGCTGATTACTGGAGCGGCGGGATTTTTGGGTCGAAATGCCCTTCTTGCCATTCCTCCTTCCTGGAAGGTAGTTGCACTGTACCGTCCAGGCAACCCCGACTTCCTGCCTTTCTTGGAGGCTCATCAACTGTATCACGTCCAACCTGTGGCAGCCGATCTAACTGATGCGCATCAGGTTGAGCAGGCTATGAGCCGTGTGGGGGGAAATTTTGATAGTTGCCTTGCTCTGGCAAGCAACACGTCTATTCCTGATTCGATTGAGCGACCAGTCCAGGATTTGACGACCAATGTTGTTGGCCTGCTGCACATACTCCAGTGTTGCTCTTTCGAGCATCTTGTCTACCTTTCATCTGGTGCTGTCTATGTTGGGCTAACTGGACTTGTGGAACCGACGTCTGTGGTCTCGCCAACGTTGCCCTATGCTATCTCTAAGCTTGCTGCGGAGCAGTACATTCGAGCATTCGCCTCCCATCATCAAACGCCCAGACATGCAACTATCATTCGCTTCTTTGGTGCGTATGGCCCTTATGAACCAGCTCGTAAGTTGTATACGAAACTCGTCCACCGCTTCGCATTTGAGCGCAATCCCCACTTTACTGTGATAGGTGACGGAGGTAATTACATCGATGCGATGTATATCGATGATGCGATTAGAGCGCTTTTGGCAGTTTTGACCTCGCTGCCTTCCGAAGGAGTACGCTGCATAGACCTGGGGGTAGGTAGTGGTGAAAGTGTCAATCAGATAGTCAAACGGGCTGCCCATACATTCGGTTTGGAGCCTCTCATTACCCATGAGGGTCACGCCGCCGAGTATATACGATTTGTGATCGATCCAGTGTCCTTTACTTCTGCATACCAATTCACGCCGCAAATCTCACTTGAGGTCGGCCT
>WNFX01001482.1_pt1 | contig 30526 bp, 32 predicted proteins | sample 5400111 | NCBI WGS metagenome assembly WNFX01 (sample SAMN13153363, study PRJNA577476) | soil metagenome | isolation source: 40 cm soil or saprolite under grassland replicate 1 | place: USA:California | collected 2016-06-15 | reverse complement strand
GCACTCAGCTCACAATGTGGGTTCGCCTCGACCGAAGAAGGAAACTTGCTCACACTAGAACAACAGGCTGAGAAACTTCGACTAGTTTCTGAAACCGCGCAAGAGGTATGGGGTTGATAATAGAATGTCATTGCGAGTGCAGCGACACTTGCACCTGGCGCAAGTGCAGGTGAGCAATCTCCTATCGAAAAGCATTGTCCGTTTAGACGGAGATTGCTTCCCGAGGGCTCGCAATGACAATATTTAAAGAAAGGATTCAGTTGCGATGCGGTTGGTCACCTATGAGTCAAATGGGAAGTGGCAGGCTGGGATTGTTATCAAAGATAAAGTGGTGGATTCCGTAGCTGCTGCAAAAGCCGTCAATATTATCGCAGATGTCAAGCCCACGATGCGCATCTTCAGCGATCAGACCTTTGGTCCGGTTGTCCCGATCGTGGTGGTCAACGATGAGCCGCAGTGCCGTTCGGTGGCGTCAAAGGCAGTGGTTACGGGCGCTTTGGTGGGCAAGCTGCACTTGATGAATTCACGGAGCTGCGCTGGATCAGCGTCCAACAGACCAAGCGAACATTTCCATAAGTAGTGAAATTATGGAGTCCAACGTCTCCCGACGTTGGCGCCAAAGTCAGAGACTTTGGACTCCGCTTTAGGGACAGATTATGAGAACGCAAGTTGGTATTATTGGTTCAGGGCCGTCGGGACTGTTACTTGCGCGCTTGCTCCATCTTCAAGGGATTGAAACCGTCATCCTTGAAAGTCGCAGTCGCGAGTATGTAGCGAGCCGCGTCCGCGCGGGCGTGATCGAACAAGGCATGGCAGATTTGCTTCGGGAAGCCAAAGCAAGTGAACGCATGGATCGCGAAGGACTGATCCATGAAGGAATCAACATCGCTTTTGATGGCCGCCTTGAACGGATTGATTTCCCCAAACACACGAATGGCAAAGTGGTGATGGTGTATGGGCAAACCGAAATCACATACGACCTGATGAAGGCTCATATTGATGAGTCCGGTGGTATTGTCCACTATGAAGCGCCCGCGATGCGCGTGGAGGATTACAATACGGATTCTTCGCAGCCGCGCATTATCTATGAACAGGATGGCGAACAAAAAGAATTAGTGTGTGATTTTGTAGCAGGTTGCGACGGATTCCATGGCGTCGCAAGGAAGAGCGTTCCATCCGATAAAATAATGACCTTTGAAAGGACCTATCCTTTTGGCTGGCTAGGAATCCTTTCGGATGTGCCTCCTGTTAAAGAAGAACTTATCTATGCTAATCATGAGCGTGGCTTTGCACTGTGCAGTATGCGGTCTCACACTCGCAGTCGTTACTATGTGCAATGTGAAATTGACGACAAGGTTGAAAATTGGACTGATGATGCCTTTTGGGATGAATTATGCCGGCGACTTCCTACGGAGGCAGCCGAAAATATCACCATGGGTCCACGCCTCGAAATGAGCATCACACCCCTGCATAGTTTTGTCGCTGAGCCTTTGCGTTTTGATCACCTATTTCTCGCAGGCGATGCGGGCCACATCGTTCCCCCTACCGGTGCAAAGGGACTTAATCTCGCAGCCTCTGACATCTACTATCTCTCGCGCGCCCTCATCGCTTATTACAAGGAAAAACGAACGGATCTACTCGATCGCTATTCTGAGGCTGCGCTACGCCGCGTGTGGAAAGCCATCCGCTTCTCATGGTGGTATACCTCACTTCTTCACAAATTCGATGACGATCCTATGAGCAGGCGTTTACAAATCTCTGAACTCGACTACCTCATCAGCTCGTACGCTGGACAAACCGTGATTGCCGAAAACTATGTAGGTTTACCCTATGAGAAATTTGAGTAACATAAAATATTGGGAGAATTCAACATGACCCTTGAACAGAACAAAAAGCTTGTTCGCCGCTTTTATGAGGAAGTTTGGATCAATGGAAATCTTGAGGTAGCAGAGGAAGTCTTTGCTCCTAACTACAGACGTCATGATCTGCGTCCAGGCAATCCAACTTCCGGCCCGGAAGGCCAGAAAAGAATCGCGGCTGATTTTCGAGCAGCATTTCCCGACCTTCGCATGCAGATAGACTTAATGGTTGCAGAAGGAGATTTTGTGGTCGCGCGCTGGACAACCGAGGGCACAAACACTGGACCGTGGGGAAATATTCCGCCAACAGGTAAACATACCAAGTTCTCGGGAGTCAACATTTTTCGTATTGAGAATGGTAAGGTTGTCGAAATTTGGAACCACCGTGACGATTTAGGAGTGATGCAGCAGTTGGGTGCTCCAATTTACGCGGGTAGCAAAGACTGAAAAGCAGCTTTGAGAATAGAAAAGTTACCATCGAAAGATGGTACGCTCCTCGCTTACCAACAGAGCGGGGTGGGCCCACCGCTCGTCTTGGTACATGGTACCGGTGCATCTTCTGCTCGCTGGTTGTCTCTCTTCCCGGCCCTTGAAGAACACTTTAGCATTTATGCCATAGATCGGCGAGGCCGTGGTGACAGCAGCGACGCGAATAGTTATGCTCTTGAGCGCGAATTCGAAGATGTCGCTTCAGTGGTCGATTCAATTCAGCAACCGGTTAATTTGCTCGGTCATTCCTTTGGAGCGATCTGTGCTCTGGAAGCAGCCTTACTCACCCCACACATTCACAAGTTGATTTTGTATGAACCGCCAATACCAGTCGAGGGTGTGTCAATTTATCCGGATGGATCCATTGATCAACTTGATGCGTTGCTAGCAGCTGGAAAACGTGAAGAGGTGTTAACCATGTTTATACAAGAAGTTGTGCGAATGCCCTCTCATGACTTCGAGTTATTCCGCGCTTCTGCGGCTTGGCCCGCACGAATAGAAGCGGCCCATACTCTACCGCGCGAATTGCGGGCGCAGGAGCAATATCGCTTTGTCCCCGAACACTTCAAAGGTCTAATGATTCCAACACTACTTCTAGTTGGTGGAGACAGTCCTTCTTCCTTCAAAGCAGCGACAAGCCTTGTACACACCAGCTTGCCGAATAGTCAGATCAATGTCCTGTCTGGTCAGGGACATATCGCGATGGACACTTCCCCTGATCTCTTCCTGCGTGAGGTCGTAAGGTTTTTGAAGGAAATAACGTAAGACAGGTACACGACATCATGATTTCTAGAATTGACAGAACTTGTTGCAATTAGGTTTGCATAACCCTCGCGGATTCTTGGTTACTTATTTAGAAAAAGCAGTTAAAAGAACAAGAATAGTTCAGATCTTTCGTCGACCTAACAATCATGAAAATCCATTAATATTTTATTGCAAGGTGAAATTGGATATTTAATGATATAGTATTTTCACAAGACAACATCCGATAAAGGCAAACCCGGCGAAAGCCGGCGACGCAAAGCTATGGGTCTACCGCCGCGAAAGCGACCATGACCGCCAGGCCGCCGAAGATCACAAAACAATTTTGTGTTTGTTTGGCCTGGCTTATCACAAGTCAGGCTTTTTTTATTCGGATGGCTTGTCAAACCTTCAGGAACTTAGTTCCACTAGCGCAGACCCGATTGGAGTCGGATCTGCAAAAAGGAGAAAAGCCATGTTACGTAATTTCAAAGTTGTATTGATCGTTCTCTCTATCCTCGCCATTGCAGGGAGTGCCTACGCCTTCGCCGCAGCCAACACGATTGAGGCCAGCAGTGTTGGTAGTGGTGTAAGTACCGTCAGCGGGTATTCAATAACAAATGTTGTCTATAACTTTGCTACCAACGACCCAACCCAAGTTGCTTCCATCGAATTCGACCTCGACAAGGCGGCTGGCACTGTCAAGATCCAGCTGGATTCAACTGCTGTTACCGGTGATACTGACTGGGACTGGGCACCCTGCGCTATAAGTGGACTTGGTAGTGATCACGTGACTTGCACTCCCACTGGTACACTACTAACATCCGCCATCAAAAACCTAAATGTAGCTGCCTCGAGCAACTAACTTGCAAGTCTATAAATCGCAGTAAAGCTTAGTTCAGATTGAAGATAAGGCCTGGTACAGCCAAGTCTTATCTTCAATAAAACCGAACAACAAGTTATTTCAATGACCTGCTCAACAAATTCCGCATTCAGATTACTGTAACTTCATGAGAAAACCCCTGCATTTGTCTACTGTTGTTATCAACCTCACGCTGCTTATCGTTTTGGCAGCCATTTGGATCGCTTTTGCACCAACGAAGATCGGCGGACGAGCCTCCTATGTAGTGGTGAATGGTAATAGTATGGAACCGGGTTTTCATCGGGGTGACCTGGTAATTGTACGGGCAGCATCGACATACAGTGTGGGCGATATTGTCACCTATCATAATGGCGAATTGAATGCGTTCGTCATTCACCGTATTATCGCGATAGAGCAAGATCACTATGTATTCAAAGGCGATAACAATCCCTGGATTGACACATATCGCCCAACCCGTGATGAACTCATTGGGAAATTATGGGTCCATATGCCAAAACTTGGCAAAACAATGGAATGGCTACGTTTACCTATCAATATGGGTCTCACAACGGGTTTACTCGGAGGTGTTCTTATGGCAAGCATAATGATAAAACCAAACCAACGCGGAAAGCGGAATAATAATCCATCTGGAAGTTTTAGTGGAATGCTCGAAGGTGGACTCTATTTGTCTGGATTTTTGGCATTGTTTTTTTTGGGTCTGAGCATTTTTGCCTTTATACGCCCACTCACACGCCCCGCGGATAAGATTCAATATCAACAGGAAAGTCAATTTGCCTACTCAGCAACTGGAACACCTGTTATCTATGATACAGAACTGGTTCGTTCTGGCGAACCCGTTTTCCCGAGATTGACCTGTTCCCTTAATATCGCTTTTACCTATAATGTACTGGGTGACCAGTTACAGGGAGTATCAGGTAGTCATCAACTCATCGCGCGCGTGTTGGATGAACAGAGTGGCTGGCAACGTACAATCCCTATGAATCAGAAGACAGCATTCAGCGGCAATTCATTTTTTACTACGTCTACTCTTGATCTGTGCCAGATCGTATCTCTGGTAAATACACTAAAGCAAGAAACTGGTTTACGTGCAAACACTTATACGTTAGAAATCATCACACAGGTAGTCATAACAGCCAATGCTGAGGGAAATCAAATCGTCGATTCATTTGAGCCTAAGCTTGTTTTTAAGTTTGATGATGTACATTTTTCTCTTTCCGCTCCCAAGGGACAGGATGATCCCTTACGTTTGTCAAAACAAAGTTCGGCAAATAATTCTAACCTAGAGGCGAACATGTTATCCATCTTGGGATGGGAACATGCTATTGGAACAATCCGTATGATCGCCTTACTTGGATTGGCATCGTCATTCAGCGGATTGCTGATAGTTGGAATTTACATTTTTACGACGGCTCAACAGAGTCAAGAAGCTTTGATCCGCTTGAAATATAACGCGCTGTTGGTAAATGTTTACGAACGAGAGCTTGCGCCCGCCTCTACCCTTATCGATGTGACTACCATTGATGAACTGGCAAAACTAGCCGAGCGACATAATACAGTCATTTTACATATGACTCTCAATTTCCTACACTATTACCTAGTCCAATGCAATGGGTTAGCTTACCGCTATGTATTCAGCGCCGGTAAAAGAGGTGCTGCTGAAATCGAATCGCCGCGCAAAGAAGTTACAGGATGTGTGATTAACGTCAATGAAAACAACATTGTGGAAGCAGGTCCAAACGAAGACGAATTATTCGAATATGTGATCAACAAAAGCAGGACTGCAAAAACTGAAGTAACAGATACAGTTATATTAAGGAAAATAAGATTATGAGAATACCGATCCTCCAACTCTTTGCTTTGGGGTCGTTCGTGCTGATCTTAGTTAGCATTACTTCTGCTTTTGCGGCAGGCATTAGTATGCCCTCCTCGAGTGTTGGGCAACAGGCTATTTCTGTCACGGCCGAAGATATCAAACCTCCCGCCTGCGAGGCATTGTATCTGACCAATATCGTCAGTGGCTCTGGCACATTGACCGGCACGGTTGGCAACGACTTGATCATCGGCAGTGTCGGAGCGGATACAATCGATGGCTTGGGTGGAAACGACTGTATTCTGGGCGGTGGTGGTGATGATTCCTTAATTGGTAACGATGGAGACGATGCGTGTCTTGGCGGCCCGGGAAACGATATTTTTACAAATTGTGAAGTTGAAAACCAATAAAATGGGAATTGCCCATTAAGGCAGTAGAGATATGAAAATCATTTAGCTTTCCGAATTTGTTCAATAAGTCAATGATTGAAAGTTCTTTATAGATCATCAAATCAACTTATTTGCGTGATGTAACAGCTTAGGCTTCTACTATAAAGCCTCTGTCAGATCAGCAATTGGCATGCGGAGTTCAGACTGGTTATGAGCCTCGGTCTTAGTTCCATACACTTTAAACAAAAAGGCACTCTTTGAGTGCCTTTTTTATAGCGGGGGCAGGACTTGAACCTGCGACCTTCGGGTTATGAGCCCGACGAGCTGCCACTGCTCCACCCCGCATCGATTAGTTGAGCCCGCCGATGTTATCATATCTGCAACATGAAGTCAAGCAATAAGTGTTAATTTTATGTAATAGTTCATTGGTATATATTTATGTTTTCATCTTGATAATATTTTGAGTTTGTAGTTTAATCGGCGCTACCTTAAAAATTTCAATCACCTTGCAAGAAAACTTTCGTTAAGATTTAAGGTATAATGATTTTATAGCGGCGACATCGAACCATCGCAATGATCTCTGGGTTTATTTTTACACAATGAAAAAAGCTACGCTTTTAGTTATTGAAGGAAGACATGCAGAAATCCCTTCTTTTGCAGCCGATTTGCAAAAGAAGGGATTTGATATTGTTTCGGCCCAGAACGGAAGCGAAGCTGTTTCAAAATTAAAACAGACCAATCCAAGTCTTGTAATTGTCAATGCTCCGTCATTGAGGAGTACAGGCATTCGTATTTGTCTTTCCCTTCGCAAAAAAGATGCAAAGATTCCAATTATATTAATTGTAGAAAATGAAAAACCTATTGATAAGGATCTTGCTGACTCTATTTTGATACTACCCTTCACTGCGCAAAAACTTGTCAATCGTGTCAAAGCACTGATGCCAGGGGATGGGAACAATGTTGTCAGTGTTGGCCCGATTCGATTAGATATTGAAAATCGCCGCGTTCGTAGTTTGGGCAAGAACACCAAGCTCACGCCGAGATTGATTACATTACTGCAAATATTGATGGATAAACATGGTGAAGTTGTGGAACGTGAAGCTTTGTTTAAAAAAGTTTGGGAAACGAATTATACGGGCGACACACGCACACTGGATGTTCATATTTCCTGGTTACGACGTGCTATTGAACTTGACCCTGATAATCCCAAGTTCCTCAAGACCATTCGCGGTGTTGGATACCGTTTAGATGTTTAGCTGATACTGCTTGCCCTCAGCAGTTACAAGTCGGATGCATACTTTGCCTCCGGCTTTTATTTTTAATTCACAAGGAATATTTCCACTTCGTACGGGACGCTTGGCTTGTGCCGCGCTTTTGAATGTTATCTCATCCCAATTGGGATCCACCTCCCAGTAGTCGAGATCAAGATTCGTTTCAAGGGCAACTAAATTTTTTGATATATGGACTTTTATAGACTTAGGAGCAGGCAGAATGGGATTAGGAAAATCGGAGTCACTCTCTAGTGAGAAAGGCGCCTGGGAAGTAATTAACCGACCGCGGGTTGTATGAAGCGCACGGAACGTCGCATCACAAGCAATGAATCTACGCCCATGTTTTGCGGCAACAAAAGGCGTGGTTCCTGAACCACAGAAAAAATCCGCAACAATATCACCCGGATTTGATGAAGCCAAAATAATTCGTTCAAGCAAGGCAACAGGTTTTTGAGTCGGATAACCTGTGCGTTCGTTATGCAATCGAGCAATCACAGGAAAATACCACCAATCTTCCGGAACTTTTCCACGTTCAAGATCAGGCACTTTACCAAAGCCCGCTTTTGGAGATGAATTGAATGTCTTGACTGTATTTTTGTTATATGGCTCACGAACAGCATCAACGTTGAAAGTGTAATTTTCACCTTTGACATAAGCCAAAATAGTATCGTGTTTGCGATTGAATGCCCGGCGAATCGGAGAGGGTCCGTGATATGCCCAGATGATTTCATTGAGCAAATGATCCGCGCCGAAAATTTCGTCCAGTAGAAGACGAGCATATGCATCAGCATGCCAATCGAGATGAAGATAAAGCGTACCATTTGGTTCAAGCAAACGATACATTACTACGAGACGTTGATACAAGAAATCAAGATAAGAATCTAGATTATCCCAATGATCATGATAACCCTCAGCTAATTGCCATTCACCAGGTTTACGGGAATCCTCACCGCGACCAATGCGAGCAGAATATTTACGATTTGTAAAGAAAGGTGGATCAGCATAAATTAGGTGAATACGTCCCTCGTACTCAGGTAGCAGGGCCATCATTACAGACAAGTTATTCCCCAAAATTAAGTGACTCTCAGGATGTACAGTTGGATACCCACATCCAGCAGGGTATATGATCGAATTCTTGATTAGCGTATCAGGCGCGCTTTGCGCGATTTTTTTGCCCGGCCAAATTAATTCAGGCATATTTAGTAATGAATTTGCACCAATGTGCCGTAACCACGATTTGTTGACTTGCCCATTTCATGCTTTGGAAGCGCCCAGCGGAATAACCATTTGGCTTCCTCAGTGCGCATATTGATACACCCATGACTCATGGGCACGCCAAAGTTGTCATGCCAATAAGTGCCATGAAATGCGTGTCCTTGCGCTGTGAAGAAACTTGTCCATGGGACGCCAGGGAGTTCATAATCATCGGCATCCGCGAAGAGATTGCCATTACCCATGTGTTTGGCAGGATCCTTTTCAAGAATTCGAAAATCACCCTGTGGTGTTTTTGTCGAAAGGCCATCTGCTCCACGTGGACCGTTAGGTATTCCCGACGAGATAGTTGTTTTGAGCAATTCCTTATCATTCTCATAAGCAGTCAAGGTTTGCATGGTCAAATTGACTTCGATGCGCTTCTTTTCAAGAGGGATATCAGGTGTAATTGGCGCCATCTCTTCCGGCGGGATAGGACGCACGTGTTGTGGGTCGATGTGATATATACCTGCCAAATCATCATAGACGCGATACCATGGCTCTCCCGTGGGTCCTGGTTCAATTGCCTCCACCAAATGAGTGGATTGATAATACAGACGAAAACCAAGCTTTTGCCAGCCGTAGGCCTTGCTAGTTCGCCAAGGTTCGGTAAATGGAACGGTCACTTCGACCACACGACGCAATCCTTCGTCCAGGCCGAGGGATGTCAAGGTTTCATTATAGAGAACCTTGACACGCTGCAAGTGCGAGCGATGAAGATATCCTCCCCACACTCGATACCAAACCGGGTTATGTGCAGGTTCATCAACGGTTACCTCGCCATAAACATGGAGTAATTCATCACGATACCAAGTGGAGACAATAGAGCTTTTGTCGGTTGGCCTGCTATACGCACTGACAGATTTAGTTGCTACACGCACAAGATTACTGTCATCAAAGTTATTGAAGCTTTGCAAAGCTGGTGAAAATGCCAAAGTTCCGAGGCTCAATCCTCCAAGCTTTAGAAAATCGCGCCGAGACAAGCGCAGCACGCCGCGGAGCGGCAGTGTGGATAAAGTAGACATAAGAAAATTGTAATCGAAAACGATGCTTTTTGCCGGTCGTCTCATTAATTTCTAAACTGGCTAAATTCAGATTTCCAGTTTAAATATATATGCCAGCCATGAGCGCGGTACTCTGTAAAATATTCTCATTAACTTTTTATCTTCTGGTCCCAATCATCCCATGGACTATATACTATTAACACAACTACCCTCCAATATGGAGGGTAGTTGATAATGGGCTCAATTGTCGGCTGGGTTAGACCGCCTGAGGAACCATCCCCTGAAACTTGATTTCAAGAGCCATTGTGTGAGCACAACGTTGGTGTGTCACGAAAAATTCACAGTCGCAACTAAATACCCCGTTATCAAAAGTCACATGGTGGTTGTTATTATCGCCATGAAAAGTAACATCAAACTTGTTGAAAAGAAAACGATTTTGCTCTTCTGCATAGCGTTTTGCTTTTTCTCTTTTTCCGATCATTCCGTAGTCCATAGTTTAAGCTCCTTTCAGGGTCTGGAAAATAAAAAGCACGCGAAGACGCGCGTGCTTGTTGGCTAAGTAACTTCTTTATGGGTATCTGCTCGCATAAGGACATTTACCTCAATAGTTTCAGTATATTCTCAATCAAAGTGCAAGTCAACACCCAAATGAGTACTTTCATAGAATCGTACAGGAATCGTAAGGTTCTCTTAATCTGCTGGCGCACCCGCAGGAATATGCTCATCTCCGTTATATCTAAGCAGAAACGGCCATTTACGAACAATCAGCCACATACCTACAATGCAACCGATTCCACCGCTGATAATCGCAAACGGCGCCCCAAGTAACTGCGCTACTATCCCAGCTTCAACTTCCCCTAGCTGGGGACCACCCTGGAAGAAGATTTGGTTGACGCTTGTCATTCGTCCGCGAATGTGATCGGGGGTCTGCAACTGGCGGATCGTATTGCGGATAATAGTGCTGACCGAATCAGCAGCTCCCGTGATTGCAAGGGCGAACCACGCGAGGATCAGAGACGTGCTGATGCCAAAAACAACGGTCGCGGCGCCGAAAACAACCACCGAACCCAGAAAAAGCTGACCCTGCCTCCGAAGTTCGGGTAATTGTGAAACAACTAATGCAGCAATAACAGCTCCCACTGACTGTGCGGCAGAGAGCCATCCGTACGCCACCACACCAACATGCAAAATGTCACGTGCAACAATAGGCATCAGCGTATTTGCCGACGCAAAAAATGTGGCGATGAAATCCAGCAGCATGGTAGAGAGAATGATGGGTTTGTTGACGATGAAATGAATTCCCTCTTGGATTGAATTCCAACTCACGCCCGCGATACGATCGGTTTTCGTTTGTGGAACGGGACCAATCAGGATCAAAGCAACGATCACCGCCAGATATGAGGTCGCATTGATATAATAAACTGCTGCCTGCCCGCCGAACGCAATGACAAAGCCCGTCAGCGCGGGACCAAGAATGGCACCCGTTTGCCAGGCAATGGAGGTCATACTGAAGGCATTAGGCAAGTCTTTCGCCGGAACCAAATTAGGGACAAGTGCTTGACGTGCAGGTCCATCAAAGGCAATAGCGATCGCTTGAAGTGCTGTCAATGCATAGATGAGCCAGATCGTAATTTGTCCAAATTGCGTCAGGAGACCTAAAGCAAGCGCAAGGAGTGCAGCAACACATTGCGTGATGAATAAGATTTTTCGGCGGTCGAATGAATCGGCGATGACCCCACTAATCAATGAAAAAATGATAATGGGCAAAATACGTGCCAAGCCTACTCCACCCAAAGCAACGGGCTGATCTGTCAGAGTGCGGATATGCCAGAGCAATGCCCAGATCTGCATTTGCGTTCCTGCAATGGAAAGCAACTGCCCTAACCACAGATAGAAGAAACGACGATTTTTCAGGGATGGTGGAATACGAATCCTGTACACTTCTTTATATCCTTACAGCATAAAGCAGAAGGCAATGCCTTCTGCTCCTTGTTTCGTGAATATTCGTTATGTTCCCCAGTCTCTTAGATAGAGGAAATCATATCCAACAGTTCGATTGCTCAATTTCGCAATCGGAGGCATCATACGTTTGAACTGATAGCGACGTGTTCGTGCAATGACCGAATTGACGAAGTTTTTATCGAATCCTTCTTCAATACATTCCTGCGCGCTATAGCGTTGATCTACGAGCAAAAAAAGTAATCTGTCTACTTGGTCATACGTAAAGCCAAGTTCGTTTTCATCGGTTTGACCCACCCACAAATCAGCAGAGGGTGGTTTATCAATGATCACCTCTGGAATATCCATCGCTCGGGATAACTGGCGTACTTGTGTTTTATACAAGTCGCCAATTGGATTCAACGCGGATGCCATGTCTCCCCACATTGTGGTGTAACCCAAAAGAATTTCTGTTTTATTGCTAGTACCAATGGGCAAACCTTTAAACACTTCTGATTGGTCATATAGAGCGATCATACGTACCCGCGCCATAATATTGCCCTTACGTGTATTTGACATTTCGCGATCAAGCTCAATGAGTGGATCAACGATTCCTGTTATATCAATCGTTTCACTTTGCACTTTGAATTTATCAATCATCAACTGCGCATGTTCAAGCGAATCCTGTGAAGATGTTCGATATGGCAAGCGCAAAGCCATTACATTTTCAGGGCCCAGAGCTTCTGCAATGAGTGCGCAGGAAAGAGCAGAATCCAAACCACCTGAAAGGTTGATGACTACGCGCGTGAATCCCACACGGCTGACTTCACTTTTGATAAAGCTTGTCAAAATTTGGCGAGCCACATCAGTGTTTATTGTCAGATCCAGATTCATAAAGTCAATCATACATTCTTGGAAAGAAGTCGATTCAGTTCTTTTTGAACCAAATTCGTACGTTCATCGCGCAAAAGTGGGAGCCTTGTACGCGTGCGCCGCAATTGGTTCAAGTCTATCTGGACAACGGTTAGTGCTTCTTCAAAATACGGACCCTGCGCAAGCAATTCACCATTCGGGTCATTGACCGTTGCACCTCCCCAGAAGAGCAGGCCATCTTCAAAACCTACCCGATTGCAATGGACCACAAAGGAAGTGAACATGCTGGCGTATGCTTTGCTGACCCGTTCCACCCACCTTGCAGATTCGAGTTTCTCCTTGTCCGTCAGTCCACGCCCAGGAGATGCAGAAGAAAACAACATAATATCCGCGCCATCGAGCCACAGCAAATAAGGTGGGGAGGCATGCCAAAAGTCCTCGCAGATAAGCAGACCGGCGCGACCGAAGCGCGTATCAAACGCGCGAACTGAGTCTCCCCAGGCAAAGAACCGCCCTTCGTCAAACAAGCCGTAAGTGGGCAAGTAAACTTTATGATGAACGTGAAGAACGCGTCCGCCGGAGAGATAGGTGGAGGCAATGTAAAAGCGGTGACGAGAGTCTTCATCAACGAAGCCAACCACAATGTCCAAGTTTTGACTTGCCTCGAGAAGATGTTTGAAAATCGGATCATCTTCCCTCGGTCGATGTGCGACCGTAGCGACCAGATCCTGCAAGACATATCCCGTTAAAGAAAGTTCGGGGAAAACGATGAGGTCAGCTTTTTGTTTTCTAGCTTGTTTTATGTAATCTAAATGCTTTTCAAGGTTACATTCGACATCCCCAAGTTTTGTAGCAATCTGCGCAAGAGCAAGGTTGAGTTTCATCAACCGAATCTTACCACCAAATTTTAGACCCCAATGGTCCGAAAACCTTCGGGGTCTAATAGAATACGCTGAAACATTACTTTTCAACCTTCAAGTAATTTTTTCAAGCCATCCAAGATCGTTTTCCAGTTTCGTTCAGACTCCATCTTCTCTTCTTCTGTTGCATTGTTATCCTGAGAAATCGTGACCTCAGTTCCACCATCCTTTTCCGATAATTCGTACGCAACTGTGTGATGGTTTTCTGGTGTGTCAGGCACACCAGACAGAGGCGACCAGTGAGTGGAAACCAATCGTTTTTCCGGCTCGACTTTTAGAATCTTGCCTTTATCCTCAAAAGGCTTACCTTGCCATTTGCCTCTATAAATAATGGGACTGCCCACTTTCCAATCGCTGATCACTTCTGTGTTAAACATATACTGCTTAATGAGATCCGGTTGTGTGATAGCGTCCCACACCTTTGACGCTGGGGCATGAATCGTTGTGGTTGCTTTAGCAATAAACTTCTTATTCATTTTGCTCCTTTCAGGTAAATTCTATTTCATGTAAACGTTGCAATGGCGGCCCATAACAAGATAATTCCATTTGACGTCACCAAAAGCGTTCGAATCCAATGCGTTTTTATAAGTCGCGCGAGAAGAGGGCTGTCTGGCCCATGATGTTCAAAAGTAAGCCGACCCTGCCAGCGGCCCCACATAAAAGCGGTAAGAACATCTGAAAGAAGGTGTATACCAAGGGCTAACCCAACGAGAGACAGAGGTGTCGCTGCTGGATGATACCAGAGCAACCATATATTTAGAATCAGCAGGAGGCCAATCGGCACAAAAACGAAATAAGGCAGTTTTTTCCAATGCGCTCCACGGACACGGTTCAGCTCCTCTACATCGTTTAAAAGAGCCCACGTACGGAAAACATCGAGTTCCATCACCCAAATCACTCCAACCCCATAGAAGCTTAATGCGACAGTCGATAATAATAATATGATTGAAGACACCATCTTTACTGAAATTTAACGATTGTGAACGCGTATCATCTCCAATAATTTATCATCCCGCTCAACTGTCTGCTCCAGCAGTACCTTAAGTTCCTACTTATGCTGCACAAACTTCTCGAAAGCCTCACGCACTCTGGGATGAGTCATCGCTTTTTCATCATGTCGTCCCATTGGAAAGTCTCGGTATCCAGCCATTTGATTTGCCACCGATTTCAATTGATTAGCAATTTGTTTTTGTTCCTTTACGAGCTTTTCATAAGCGTCGTATTCTCTGCGTGAGTTCTGATCCGTCAGATCGAGCGCCTGCATGTGGGCCTCAAGATTTCCAGCCATGGCGGCGATCAACTCACCAAGTTTCGCAGGGAGAATTGAGTTTTCAGCCAAGCCTTTGCCACAAGTTTGTTGATCTGGCGTATTCATCTACTCCATCCTCTCTGCAAGTTCCTTCACTTCTGGTAAGACACGTTCCCAGACATCAGCGGACATGTCACGGTATTTCTCTCCATCAGCCATCGCGGAAAAATCGCCCTGCAAAGCATGAAGTATCGTTTTGCCGTTCCTCTCAGAGAGCTGGTAAGTAATACCGTCTTCTTCTGTGACAGGAGATTTCTCGCTGCGAACATCAAATACGGTGAAACGCAGAAGTTTCTCTGGCTCAAGAGCAGTCACATTCCCCTCAACAATCACCTTGCCATCCGCGTCCTTCCAGAAGACTGGATTGCCACTCTTCCAGTCGGATTCAATATAAAACGGAGAACCACCATTAAACTTAGGTGCCCACTGGCAGGTATATTCGCGCTTAGTTAGCACTTCCCACACCTTGGAAAGCGATGCATTGATTTCAATTGTTTTATCGACAAAAAGTTTGGACATAGAGGGACATTTATCAAAACGATCCCCCACTTTATTTGTTATATCTATCTCGTGATCTGGCAAGTCACTACTTTCACCAAATAAAGGGAATTAATCGGTAGCGGACCTTTTGACGGTAGCTTGTATAACCTGGTAAATTTTTAGACAAAAAATTCTCTTCTTCGAAAAGCCTCCACACAATTGCACCGAAGAGAAGAAAGACGAAAATAAATGCCCACCATGAACCTAGTGCGAGCGGAACACCCAAGAGCATGATAAAAGCTCCGGCATACATAGGATGACGAACAATCGCGTAAGGTCCGGTGGCGATCACTTTCTGTTCCTCCCTTACCTCAATAGTAGCAGAGGTGAAACTGTTTTCTCTGAAGACAAGAAACACGATAAACAATCCTAGTGCCACTAAAATATCTCCTAAGAGAACCAAGTATGGTGGCATATCAGACCAGCCGAGGCGATGATCAATACTCGAAATGATAAATGGCAATATAAAAAAGATACTGGCAAGTGTCTGGATGATTTTTTGACTTTTTTCTTGCTCAGCACCGGGTCCTGCCTTAATCCGACTCTCAATAAGCCTTGGATCATTCTTCAAAAAATAAAGTGTGACGAGGAGTACTGATAATGAAAATACGAATAAGAAAACCCAGGCTTGCCAATAGTTTAGCGACCACCCCGGCAAGAAAAGGAATATGGCAAGGATAAGCACAAGTTGCGCGAGGCCCATTAACGCTTGTAATGTTAGTTTGTGCATTTTTTATCCATAGACTATTTTATGATTCCTGTATGAAAACACTAAGAGCATAGCGATTTCCCCATGATTTGAACGCTTGACTTTTTTCTAATTGGCGGGGAGGGAGGGATTCGAACCCTCGGTGGACACGAGGCCCACAACGGTTTTCGAGACCGTCCCATTCAACCACTCTGGCACCTCCCCAAAGAAGTGTCATCCTTCGACCCGCTCAGGGCAAGCGTGTCAAATACCGCAAAGCGGGATGGCGCCCGCGGCGCTCATTCCAAGTATCACGCGAGTTGGATGGCGGCGAGATTATAACTTAAATTTCCACGCTCGAATGCAGTTCGGGGTAGTAGACATTATGAATGTTTTTTTCCATCAATTTTTCGGTGAGTGCAGCAGCAGGTCTTTCTTCACCATGGACAAGGAATACCTTTTGCACTACCTGCTTTACAGCGCTTGCATAGTCGATAAGTAAATCCTGTCCCGCGTGGCCCGATAAGCCGCCAATCGTTGCGACTTCTGCTCTTACGGTATAAGGCTCGCCAAAAATCTTGACATGTTTCTCACGATCCGCCAAGCGACGCCCTAGTGTATTCGGAGCCTGCCAGGAAACAATGCAAACCGTATTCAACGGATTCTCAATGTTATTGCGAAGGTGATGTAAGATCCTTCCCGTCTCTGCCATGCCAGAAGCAGAGATAATCACCATCGGATCCTTCCGTTGATTCAACGCCTTCGATTCTTCAACGGACTGCACATAGGTCAGCATCTTGAAATCCAATGCAGGGTGACGAGCTTGTTGAACGAACCAGCGAGTCTCAGGATCAAAACATTCAGGATGCTTTGTGAACACAGTGGATGCATGGACCGCAAGCGGGCTATCCACAAAAACAGGTACGGGCGTCAGATGATTCGCATACATCATCATATTGAGGTGATAAACCAGTTCCTGCGTTCGCCCCACAGCAAAGGCGGGAATGATCACCTTGCCGCCGCGTTTGATCGTGCGCGCGATAATTTCGTGAAATTCTTCAAATGCCACATCGGGATCATTATGCGGCTTATCCCCATAAGTACATTCCATCAACAAATAATCAACGTCAGAAGGCAGAACAGGGTCGCGCAACAATGGCAATTTATAACGGCCAATATCTCCTGAAAACCAAAATCGTATCCTTCGTCCTTTTTCTTCGATTTCCAGTGAGATCGCGGCCGAACCAAGAATATGACCTGCTTCGATGAAACGAGCTATCACACCGGGAATCGGTTCAAACGCTTGACTATAATCCACACCGTGTAACAAAGCAGCAGCATGTACCGCATCGGCTTCGGTATAAAGCGGCACAATCAGTTCTTCCCCGCGCGTCAGATGCTTCTTATTCACAAACGCCGCATCCGATTCTTGAATGCGGCCCGAATCCGCCATCATGATGGTTGCAAGATCAACGGTTGCGCCGGTAGTGTAGATCGGTCCTTCGTATCCGTGCTTAACAAAGTTGGGCAGGTTGCCGCAGTGATCGATATGTGCATGAGAAAGAAGCACAGCATCCACGGTGCGTGGGTCATAGACAAAGTTCAGATTTCGAGAATAGGTCTCTGCGCGTCGACCCTGATACAGCCCACAGTCCAGCAAGAGGCGATGTCCATTGATCTCCAGTAAGTGCTGACTCCCGGTCACTGTATGGGCTGCACCGTGAAAATTGATCCGCATCCTAACCTCCTAGTAGGTGATAAATCTGCTCACCATATTTGTTGAATCGCGTTGGCGATTCGCGCATGATCGTCTCCAACTCACCTAGACTCTTTGGTGGATGTTCTGCTAGCCTGTTCAAATATGTCTTCGGTAAGACAATATCAGATTCGACATTTAATTCCTGTGCAACTTTCTTTCTCCAATTCTTGAGCTTTTGCAGTCGCTTGACCATCGCCTCACTCGGATGTTTCGTATGCTCCCGTTCAACGAGCAGAGCCACAGTCCCGCGTTTGACCGCTTCCAAAATTTCGCTCCCCCACAAATGGATTTGCTTGGGACTCAGTCCCAGGCCCGCAAGGTCAACATCCTTTTCAGGCAAATTGCGCGCGATATCAAGCAAGATTACATCAGAGATGACTTTGAACACAGGACGATTCATCCGTTCGGCAATCCGATCTCGGGAAATGCACAGTTCACTTAAAATGGTCAACTCGCGCGGAGAAATGTCCTTGCGCATGCTAAAGCGTTTCCATGAACTTCCATTGACTTTCTCTCTTGGGAGGTCCACCTTACAAGCGCGGACAAAATCTTCGCGCGCAATCTGCAAACGGTTTTTCTCTTTGAGTTCAGGCTCAAGTACATCGCGCAGGTCAAACAGAAAATGTGTATCCAGACGCGCGTAATCCAATTGGGCAGGAGTTAAAGGTCTCATCGCCCAATCCGCCTTTTGATGGCGCTTATCCATTTCGAACTGGAATTTCTCTGCTAACAAATTATCCAAGCCCACAAATTGATAACCGAGTACACGCGCAGCGTGCATCGTATCAAATAGGTTTGAAAACTGAAAACCAAAATCGCGCCGCAAACAGATTAGGTCATACTCTGCGGCATGAAAGATTTTTTCCATTTTAGGGCTGCTGAAAATCGGGCCCAGTGAACTTAAATCATCAAGTGCAAGCGGATCAACGACGTAATCCGTTTTCAGGGTTGAGAATTGGATCAGGCACACCTGCTCCCGATAAGCGTGCAAGCTGTTTGATTCGGTATCGACTGCAACACAGGTTTGCGAGTCTAAATCTGCGACCATTTGTTTGAATATGTTGGGTTTATCTACCCAAACGGGTGGTGGAAGAACTTGATGAGACATTAGTTCGCATTATATCCCACGATGTATGAAATCTTTTATAGCCTCATTCAACTATATTTCGTCTTCGGGTTTCGAGACACTCTTACCCTCCGCTCAGTGCACTACTTATATCTTTGGCCGATTCAGCGTTTTCTCCATGACCAATCCATCCTCACCATCGTTATAGTACCTCCTCCAAATATCAACAGAACGATAACCCTCTTTTTCATAGAGAGAGATCGCGCCCTGATTGGAGATTCGCACAGTCAACTTCATGCGCGGCAGTTTTGCCTTTTCTTCACAGGCGCGTAGAAGCGCACTACCGATGCCGCGTCGCTGGTAGCGTGGATCAACGCCAATGGTGGCGATCCAGGTCGCGCCTTCAGAAGGACGCGGGTCACCTGCAACGAATCCTATCATTTCGCTCTTATCCACCGCCTTCAATTTGATCACATCGGGCCACGTCAACACAGCAATCAGGTCAAGTAGAGGCCAGGCATCCTTTTCAAAGCAGGCTTGTTCGAGTCGGCGCAATGCTCCAAGGTCGCGGAGACTTGCAATTTGAATTTCCATCTGCAAGAGATTGTATCAATAAAAAAGTAGAAAGTGGAGTTCGCTCCACTTTCTACTTTTCACTTATTACTTTTACTGTCTACTTTTTCCCATCACCACCCAGGAAATTGCTGAGCAGGCTTGTAAATTCCATCGGGAAGATATACTTCGTAGATGGGCTCGAGCCAATTGACTTGAGCGTATCGAAGTATTGCAAGGTCATCGTTTTCTGATCAACGGTCTGGGCGGCAGAATAAATTTTTTCCAGGGCGGAAGCAAAACCTTCTGCTTGCAACAATTGTGATTGTTTGGAACCTTCGGCTTGTAGAATGGCAGATTGCTTTTGGCCTTCTGCGCGGAGAATATTGGATTGCTTCTCACCTTCAGCCACATTGATCGCGGCTTCGCGCGTACCTGTAGATTCGGTCACAACCGCACGGCGAATACGCTCGGCAGACATTTGACGGTTCATTGCATCCTGTACTTCGCGCGGTGGTATGATCTCGCGAATTTCCACGTTAGTCACTTTTACTCCCCAACGCTCTGTGACCTCATCCAGACGGGTGCGAAGCATATTGTTAATGTGCTCACGTTCCGAAAGAACATCATCCAACGGGATGCCACCAATCACAGCCCGCAAAGTAGTTGCGGCAATACCTGCCGCGGCAACCTCAAAGTTACCAACCTGTAACACGGACTCGGCAGGGTCGAGCACTTTGTGATACCAAAGAAAATCAATGGATATTGGCGCATTATCCTTGGTGATCGAAGTCTGATGAGGCACTTCGCGCACTTGCTCGCGCAAATCCACTTTTACTGCGCGGTCTATGACCGGGATGAGAAAAACGATACCTGGGCCCTTTGAACCAATGCTTCGACCGAGCCTGAACACGACCAATCGTTGGTATTCAGGCACGATACGAATGGCGTTGGCCAAAAAGATAAAGCCAAGAACCAAGATAGCGCCGACAAAGCATACTGCACTAGAGGTAAAGATGTTGGGCATAGCAATCTCCTTCTTTATGTGAAATGATATTAGCCATTTTTCTCGACGATCAAAACAAATCCTTCACGACGGAGTACACGAATCTGACTTCCGGCGGGAATTAGATTTTCACTCCGTGCCGACCATAATTCTCCTGCAACCAGAACACTTCCTTCATCATTGACTTTTGTCCGCGCTTCCCCAACCTGACCAACCAGTCTTGTCAGGTCATGCAAGGGTCTTGTACCGGCGGCTTCAACTGATTTCCGGACCGCGATCCACAAAAAACCTGCGACGAGAGCCGATGCTACAATCGCTACCAGAGGATTGACCATCGCCTGCTCCTCCGTGCGGGGAAAAATAAATATTGATCCAACGACCAACAGCAATATCGCTAAAGCCAGAAAAGGTTCGCGTTTCGGTTTCTGGATGGCGTAAACAAACGGAACGATGCTCAATCCTAGAAGAATCAATGCCCACCAATTAAAAGACAAGTGATAGATGGCGTATCCCGCCAGCACAATGACAAAGAGTGCAGCTACTTCAAGCAATCCTGTTCCTGGACTGGCAAGCGCCATCATCACTAATAGTACAGCCCCGAGCAAGATGAGATATGCAATGTTGGGGTCAAGCAAGAAGTCCATAACTCCTCCAATTCATTATACAACAAGACATCCACTCTTATCTACGAAATTCGTCATGCACAAGTTGTGAAAGCAATCTCCTCTCAAGGCTTTATAATAAGCGCGAAATTGACCCCCTCCCAGCCTCCCCCAAATTCGAGGTCAAAATTATATTTGGCGTAAAACTTCTCAATATCGAATTTGGAGGAGGCGCCGACACCTGTACCTGATTTTTGAATTGCTTAGCAATTCATAGCAAATCGTGCGTTCGGTGCAGCGCAGGTGAGGCGGAAGGGGCAAGGAGTATCAATGAACTTTCAAAAAATTTGCGTTCTCGGGCTTGGATATATAGGACTTCCAACAGCCTCCACCTTTGCCACACATGGCCTCAAAGTCGTCGGCGTGGATACCAATCCACAAATCATCGAAACATTGCGAAGTGGGAACATTCACATCCACGAGCCAGGTTTGCGAATCATTGTTGAATCTGCGCTTCATTCCGGCAATCTGACCGTTTCTACCCAACCCGAAGAAGCCGATGCGTTTTTGATCGCCGTCCCAACTCCTTTTTACGAAGATGCACACGGAGAGTATGAGGGTAGAAAATACAGGTTGGCTGATATGCACGCTGTCATCGCCGCAACCGAAGCCATCTTGCCATATCTGCGCAAAGGAAATTTAGTTGTGCTGGAATCGACTTCCCCTCCTCGCACAACCATAGATTTAATCAAGCCAATTCTGGAAAGATCAGGCTTGAAAGCCGGGGTTGATTTCTTTCTCTGCTATTCTCCGGAACGCGTGTTGCCCGGACAGATCTTGCGTGAGTTGATCGAGAATGCCCGCGTCGTTGGAGGTGTCACTCCTGAATCCGCAAAAGTTGGTCATGATCTCTATGCAACATTTGTCAAAGGGGAAATCATCGAAACGGATGCCACGACCGCCGAGATGGTGAAATTGATGGAGAATACAACCCGGGATGTGAATATTGCCATCGCGAACGAGTTTTCACGTCTCGCAGAAAAATTTGGAGTGGATGTTTGGGAAGCGATCAGCCTAGCCAATCGACATCCGCGCATCAACATCCTTAGCCCCGGTCCGGGAGTTGGCGGTCATTGCATTAGCGTGGATCCCTGGTTCTTTGTGGAGGCTGCCCCCGAATTGACGCCACTTATCTATCAGGCGCGGCAAGTCAATGATGCACAACCGCATTTCGTCGTAGATAAGGTGAAACAAGTGCTTGGCTCGCTAAAGGATAAAAGGATTGCTGCCCTTGGACTGGCATACAAACCCAATGTAGATGATTTGCGCGAAAGCCCGGCAACCGAGGTCGTCCATTTACTTCAAAAAGAAGGCGCGCAAGTAAAAGCTTGGGAGCCTTTCAAACCTCAAGCAAATATACAGGGTATTGACATGGCAACCAATCTGGAATCCGCCGTCAAAGAGGCTGATGTAATCTTGCTTCTAGTAAAACATACTGAATTCATCAACTTCAATCCGATTGAATTTGCATCGAAAACAAGTGCGCGCATTTTGGTTGACTGCGTAAATGGCTGGAACACGGATCTTTGGAAGAGTGCAGGGTTCGTAATTTATCGCCTGGGTGTCAACAAACTGGAAATGGTAAATCAAAAATCGTAAGGCGATAGTCACACGACAGAGCGAATTCTTGAAGCATTACTTCACGAGGATAAGCTGTAAGGTAGAAATAAAGTTGCTCTGAGTATAATGAGTCCCATGAAAGTGATTTGGCGACTCAGCGCGTCAATCCTTGTTTTGACAATTCTGCTGACGCAACGGGGAACAGTAAGCGCCCAGTCGGCGGATGTACAATTTTTCCCTGAGACAGGTCACAACATAAAAGGGGATTTTTTGCGTTTTTACAAAAGCGTACGTAACCCTAAGCTTGTCTTCGGTTATCCTATTACGGAACAAATCACGTCAAAAGATGGAAAAGCTGTTCAATATTTCCAGCGTGCCCGCTTTGAACTACATGCTGATCTGCCTGAAAATCAGCGCGTACAACTGACATCCCTAGGGCAAGCTTTATACAAATCGGCTGATCAACTAAAACTTAGTAATACAGCAGGCTGCGATGCATTTCCTACTGGCTTTTCTGTTTGCTTTGCCTTCCTTGACTTTTACAGAGCTAACGGTGGCACTAGGCAGTTTGGCAATCCTATCTCACCATTTGAATTCCACGAAAACCTCATCGTTCAGTATTTTGAAAAAGCACGTTTCGAATGGCGTGCAGATCGGCCAGAGGGTCAGCGCGTGGTACTCACAGATCTGGGGCGTTTGTATTTTGATCAGCTTGATGAAGATCAGGCGTATCTCAAACCAGTCAGCCCGTTGGACGCTACCATCAACCCAATACTTTCCATAAAAGTGCGCGCTTTCGTAGCAAAATCTTTGACTCGTTCAAGTGGTCAGCAAACAGTTTATGTGATCGTCCAGAGTCAGACAGGACAACTTGTTTCAAATGTCACTGGAAAAGTCACCATTCATTGGCCCAATGGTCGAGCAGAAGATTATTTCTTCACCACGAATAGTGCTGGACTTGGCACAGTTACATTCAATTTTGCGGATCAGAAACAAGGTGAGCTCGTGCTGATTGATGTCGTTGTCGCCTATCAAGGGTTAGCAGGAACAACAAGAACTTCATTCAGAATTTGGTTCTAATTTGCACTACGGGAGCAAGCTCCTGCAAAAAGGCGGCAAGCCGCTTTACTCCAACATATCTTTCCAATTAAAAACAGGCCCATCTTTACAAGCCAGCTTCCAACTGGATTTTAGTGTCACCGCGCACACTCCACATTCGGCGATTCCCCCACAAGGAATGGGTGTATGGATGAGAATTTGCGCTTCCTTCTCAGCCGCGAATTGATTCAACTTCCCTAATTGTTCCCTCAACCGATTCAAATTCTCGCGCGCCACAGCGAAGGCAACATAATCAGCCCATTCGACGATTTCGTGCAAAGAAGACATAGGCTGCACTTCCACATCATCGGGCAGATTGTCTGGGTTTGAGTCGCAAACGAGCACAACAGCTGCGCCTTGCTTCAACGCCGGCCGAATTAAACCCTTGAGGCGCGCCGGAGAAATGTCAAATGCGATGAGTCCAATTCTACGAGCGGATAATGGCAACGTGAAACCGTGACCTAACGGACCGCGTAAATGAAGCTCAAGACCCGGATTCCATGAGTCCGGTATAGGCGCCGCGGCGATAAAATGTCGCCATGGCGACATGCTGCCACCTTGAGGCGTAGAATCCGTATGGAACAGTGGAACAGGCAAAGGTGCGTTGGATGTGTCGCCTGCAAGCAGGTACTGGCCCGACGATGGAATCAAATTTGGCAGGCAGGAAACGCGTACATATCGACATCCATCCTCAAGAATTAATTCAACGACTTGCCCTTTCCCTGTACTCATATTGCTATGCTATCATGGCGGTATAATTATTTCAACCATATATTGGAGGAACCATGAACATTGCAGATTTACTAAAGGGTCTCGCATCATTCGCCTGGCTTGGTGTGGTAGGTATAGTTGTGCTTTTGTTTGTTCGAGCCAGTCGTAATCAAGCTACAAAAGGGTTGAGCAGTCTCCTTATCCTTTTATTGATTGTGGCAGTGGTGCTCACAAGTGTCGGCGCAGGGTTGGTGTTCTTACAGGCAGATCAATATGCTGTTGTGAGATCGGTTTTCGAGCCTAATGGTTATCGCCTGCAACCGTTGGGACCTGGCTTACATTGGATTATTCCGTTTGTCGAGAGCGTGCCAAGTGAATACACCTACTCCATCGCGCGGCAGACGTATACCATGTCCTCAACACAAAGTGAGGGGCAGGTGCAGGGTGACGACTCGATTCAGGCGCGCACCAAAGATGGCCAGCAGGTATTTATTGATGCTTCGCTCATCTATCAGATTGATCCAACTCACTTGATTGATTTGAATAGAATCCTCCAGCACCGTTACGAAGAGCAAATCGTGAGACCTGTCGCGCGTGCCGCTATCCGTGATGCAGTCTCACAATATGGCGTAGAGGAAATCGTGAGCAGTAAGCGTGGCGAACTTGAGCAGTCCATCAGTACTGAGATTGAACAGAAACTCAAGGCAAACAACTTAATCATGAGTGACTTCTTGCTCCGCAATATCCGCTTCAGTGATGAATATGCTGCCGCAGTGGAGCAGAAGCAGATCGCCGAGCAACAAGCACAACAAGCCAAATTTGTTGTGGAACAAAAGAAGCAGGAAGCTGAACAAGCGCGCCAGATTGCACAGGGTCAGGCAGATGCGGCAGTGATCGCCGCGAAGGGCTCAGCCGAAGCGCGGGTGATTCAAGCCGAGGCGGACGCGAAAGCCAATCAATTGCTTGCCGCATCGCTAACACCTGCGTTGGTACAATATCAATACATTTTGAAACTCTCCCCGGGCGTACAAACTATCTTCGTGCCCAGCGGCAACCAGTTCATTTTGCCATTGCCCGGTTCACCTGGGACTCCGGCAGCGACAACGACTACTCCTTCAACCACACCTTGATGTAAAAACACATTGACCATCACCTAGTGAGTAAGTGACCAGTAACCAGAACGACTGGTTGCTGGTCATTTTGATTGAGGAGCTTCATGCCCATTCCACAAACTGGACGCGAGATCCGCCTTACAACTCTTTCCGCCTGCGCGGGTTGAGCGTCCAAACTAAGCGCCGAAGCGCTGACGCAGGTACTGCGTCCCGTGAAAGACATCTTTGATGCCGCTTCCTTCCCAGACTTGCTGGTGGGTCTATGGGAACCTGACGACGCGGCCGTTTGGCGTTTAGATAATGAACGAGCTATTGTCTTAACCACAGATTTTTTCACGCCAGTGGTAGATAATGCCTATGATTACGGCGCAATCGCTGCAGCAAACAGCCTCTCAGATGTATACGCGATGGGCGGAGAACCTTTCCTGGCTTTGAATGTGGCTGCCTTACCGGATAATTTACCAACAGAAATCTCCAGTGAGATCATTCGCGGTGGCGCCGAAAAAGCGCGCGAAGCAGGCGTCGTCATCGCAGGAGGACATACGGTCAAGGATAAGGAGCCAAAATATGGACTTGTCGTTATCGGCTTTGTTGACCCACGCAAAATGCTCAGCAAAGGTGGCTTGAAAATTGGCGATGCGCTCGTCTTGACCAAGCCATTGGGATTTGGTGTCACCACTACAGCTTTGAAGCAGCAAAAAGCCGATGAGCAGGATCTTCTCGAAGCCGTGAACTGGATGAAACGATTAAATAGAACTGCCAGTCGGTTAGCGCATGAATTTAATCTACGTGGTGGAACGGACATCACGGGATATAGCATTTTAGGTCATGGTATCGAGATGGCTGAGGCATCTGGTGTGTCACTGAAATTGGAGTTAGCAAATATCCCCTTTATCTCTGGGGCGCGCAAATATGCTGAAATGGGCACATTCCCCGGTGGTGGATTCGATAATAAAAAATACTTTGAGTCAAAGGTGGAGTTTGCCGATTCTGTTGATGAGCCAAATCAGATGCTATTGTTCGATCCACAGACGAGTGGGGGCCTGTTACTTGGAGTCCCGCGCGAGAATTTAGAATCATTTCTCTCACGCGCGCGTGAAATGGATCAAACCTCTTGGGTCATTGGAAGCGTTGAAACGGGAACAGGTATAAGAGTATTGTTTTAAGCTCATCAAAGAATTAAAAGCAGTTTATTATCCATAGTACAATATAGGGAACTTGGAAAAGTTGATTGGATCATGGAAGAAATCCCCCTAAAACTTAATTTAACTCCTGGGCTGATCACGATTGGCGTATTGCTCATTATCAATTCCGTATTGATCATGGCTGAGACAGCCCTGCTCTCCTCACGGAAGGCACGGCTACAAAATGATTTCAACAAAGGTGATGAGCGCGCCGGGATCGCTTTGAAGCTGACAGAAAACCCAAACCAGTTTCTTTCCGTCACTCAAATTGGCATTACGACGATTGACCTGCTGCTCGGCGCGTTGACAGGCTCGACACTTGGCGTATGGATTGATGCCCAACTGAGTCAATACCCTATGTTGGAGCCTTATAGTACTGTGATCGGTTTATTGGTTGGCGTTTTGCCTATCACGTATCTATCACTGGTTCTGGGCGACCTTGTCCCCAAGCGATTGGCATTGCGCGATCCAGAAGGAGTCTCCGCCACCTTCGCAAGGATCATGATGCTCTTTACCCGTATCTTTTCGCCGATTGTAACGTTTCTGAGTTTTTCAACCGAATCTATACTGCGGATCATGGGCGTGAAGATTAGCGCGGAGCCACCGGTCACGGAGGAAGAGATCCAACTGCTCATTGACCAAGGCACACAGGCCGGTGTCTTTGAAGAATCTGAACAGGATATGGTGGAAGGCGTCTTCAGCTTAGGAGATCGACGGGTCTATTCACTGATGACACCGCGCCCAGATATCGTATGGCTAGATATTGACGACTCGATCGAAGAGATCCGTCAGAAGATCTCCGAATGCAACCTTTCGCGTTTCCCCGTGCGACAAGACTCGTTAGATGTTATCGTGGGTATTGTCAAAGCAAGAGATTTGCTTGTACGAAGCCTAAACGGCGAACCTATTGTACTCAAAGACCTGTTGAAACCTGCCTTCTTTGTTCCTGAAACAATGTTTGCATCCCGGGCACTTGAGATCCTTAAGGAAAAGGGCACGGATATGTTGTTGGTCATAGATGAGTTTGGAGCCTTGCAGGGATTATTGACAATCAACGACATTCTCGAAGAAATTGTTGGTGAGATGGAACTCGATGAGCCACAAGCCACACAACGGCAGGACGGTTCCTGGCTGCTGGATGGGATGCTGGAGGTAGATGAGTTCAGAGAGATATTCAACTTGCCCCCTTTACCTCATGAGAGTGAATACGAAACCTTGAGTGGATTTGTCATGATGTCGCTTGGAAGGGTACCCCAGCCTACTGATCATTTCGAGTGGCACGGCTTAAAATTTGAGGTCGTGGATATGGATGGTCGCAGGGTGGATAAAGTGCTTGTCACAACTTTGCCGCAGAAACCATTGACTGTGGAACCGAATAGAAACCAAAAATAAGCTGAATTTCATTTCGTTCCCCATACAAAGGATTACATGATGTCATCAGATAGTCGGCCGCTCAAGCCTATCACCCTTCCAATGGCGTTACTCTATTTTGGGATTCCTGCACTCTTTTTTGTACTCAGCGTTTATTATTTAATCCCATTCCTTATAGATAAGGGTCTTACTGAATTTATAAGCTATAGCTTATCACTATTAATTCCTTTGATCATTATGCTGATCGCATCTCTGCTGGCTTTGCGGATGGAAGGTTATCCTATCAATTGGATCTCAATCAAAGAGCGGTTTCGCCTGAAGAAAATGGATAAGACCGATTGGCTGTGGACTGGTGTGTCACTTGTGATCATGTTAATCGGTGCAGGAATCTTTGGTGTACTTGGGCAACTACTTGTGGTAAAAGGATTTGTTCCCCTTCCTGCAAAAATACCAACAGCTTTGCTTGATCCCACTGTTGATCCAAAGAACTTGATGACTGTATTCCTAAATTCATTGGGACCAAATGCAAAAGGGAACTGGGGATTGGTCATCCTCACTGTGATTCTTCTTTCTTTCAATATTTTTGGAGAAGAGTTTTGGTGGCGCGGAGTAATTCTGCCCAGGCAAGAACTGATTCATGGTAAAAATACCTGGATGATTCATGGGACACTTTGGGCATTATTCCATGCATTTAAATATTGGGCTTGGCTCGGGCTTTTACCAGTTTGCCTAACGCTTTCTTATGTGGCACAAAAGCGCAAAAACACCTGGCCTGGCATTATCACACACTTTATTATTAATGGCGCAAGTTTGATTCCAATTCTGGCTGTGGTGCTTGGAAAATAATCACCACTTTTCATCAATATGCCTCGCAATTTTCTGCGCGCAGTGATCTTCGATCTAGGTGGAACGCTTATGTATGAGCGCACTTCTTGGGGTTCTATTACCGCACAGGCAGATGAAGCTCTTACTAATTATTTACGTGATCAGGGTATGGAACTGAATCTCTCCACGTTCCCGCGCGAATTCCGTAAGCGGCTTGACAAATACTTTAAGAAACGCGAAAAGGATTTACTCGAAACGACCTACTCATTTGTCCTGCGCGATGTCCTTACAGATAAAGGATATACGGATGTTTCAGACAAAATAATTCGCGGCGGGCTTGACCGTCTGTTTGCCATCACGCAAACGAATTGGGCGCTCGAAGATGACACATTGCCAACCCTTCAGAAACTTGAAATGGATGGTTATCGCATGGGTTTGCTCTCAAACGCTGGCGATGATGAAGATGTGCAACAGCTTGCACGCCGCTTTGACATTTCTCAATACTTCGATTTCATCCTCACGTCTGCCGCGTGCAGTTACCGCAAGCCGCATCCGCGTATTTTTGAGCTCGCGCTCTCGAATTGGTATTTCCTCCCTTCTGAGGCAGTCATGGTGGGCGATAATTTAGATGCAGATATCCGCGGCGCGCAAAACGTAGGATTATTCGCGGTCTGGCTCGACCGCCGCGCTAGCCAAAGAACCGATGACCAGCTACCGGTCAAGCCAGATGCGAGCCTATCCACGCTATACGAACTTCCCTCTTTCCTCGACCGTCTCCAAGTCCAATAAAAAGTTCAAATACACCACGGATCACAATGACTCAAAACAAGCGAAGCACTACAGTCCCGCGTGCCTTTAGCGGGAGTCTTGCGGACAAAACCTTGCTTGCTTACCTCGCGCTAGGTACAGGTATCCTTGCGCTCAGTTTGTCCGCCATGTTCGTGCGTTGGGCAAATGCGCCCGGGCCGGTCACTGCGTTTTACCGTCTCTTCTTTTCTATATTTTTGTTGTTGCCGTTTTTTGTACTGCGCATCAAAGCCAATCCATCGATCAAGTCATGGTCGATCCTATTTCCACTGCTCGCCGGCATATTTACTGCCTGTGACCTTGGGTTGTGGACTGCCTCACTTTCGTACACAACCGCTGCCAATGCAACTTTGCTTGGTAACACTGCGCCTCTCTGGGTGGCACTCGGTACTTGGCTTATCCTAAAACAAAAGCTCACATCCGCCTTCTGGCGCGGACTCGGAATCACATTGCTTGGCGCTACGCTTGTCATGGGAACAGATTTTATTCTTCATCCCCGTTTCGGGGTTGGTGACGCGATGGCGATCTTTACAGGTTTTTTCTACGGCGGATATTTTCTCTTTACTGAGCGAAGCCGCATTCACTTTGATCCTGTGAGCCACATCTGGCTCGTTGGGATTGGGGCGAGCCTCTCACTTTTCATCGCAAATAGAGTGCTTCAATATCCTTTATCTGGTTATCCTCCGCGGACCTGGTTGGTGTTTCTCTCCACAGCGGTTGTTTCCGAAATCATTGGTTATATGTCGCTCGCCTATGCGCTCGGACACCTCCCCGCCTCGGTTGTTTCGCCAACCATGATTCTGCAGCCTATCGTCACAACTCTTCTGGCAATTCCACTGCTTGGTGAA
>WNFX01000850.1_pt1 | contig 30555 bp, 26 predicted proteins | sample 5400111 | NCBI WGS metagenome assembly WNFX01 (sample SAMN13153363, study PRJNA577476) | soil metagenome | isolation source: 40 cm soil or saprolite under grassland replicate 1 | place: USA:California | collected 2016-06-15 | reverse complement strand
GTAATATCCATGGACTGTCCATCACGTAGAACAGTCAATACTACTGTATCACCGGGAGATTTATTGGTTGTGAGATAACTCAGCAGATCATCAAATGTAGCCACTGGTTGTCCATCAATTGCTGTGATGATGTCACCACCAGCTTGCAATCCTTCTATATTCGTGGTTTTGGTTCCGGCTCGAATGCCAGCCTTGTCAGCGGGACCTCCGGGGGTCACACTGGTGACATAAGCGCCAGTATACGTCTTCAAGCCAAGCGCTTCAATCTCTGTCAATCCCAAGTTGTTAGCGGAAGAAATACCAAGATAAGGATAGTCATACTTTCCATCGCGGATCAAATAGGGAACAACGCGCTTTACCAGATTAATTGAGATCGAAAACCCAACCCCTGAATTAACGGCATTGCCTGTCGTTTGATTGACAGTATCCGTTCTTATGGATTGGTTAATTCCAACTACTTCGCCTTTCAAATTAAAGAGCGGGCCACCCGAATTACCCGGATTGATCGCTGCATCAGTCTGAATAATATCAGCGGTGCTAAAAAATCCGTTTCCTTCCGGAGCCGCATGGGCAACTTGAGTTCTTCCCAAGGCAGAGACAATCCCTAAGGTCATTGTGCCATTTAAACCGAAAGGATTGCCAATCGCAACGACCTCTTCGCCAACTTTAAGCGCATGTGAATCTCCGATCGCTAATGGATGGATCTGGTCGGCTGGCGCGTTCTTCACTTGGACAACTGCGATATCTCCATCTGGATCCGATCCAATCACAGTCCCATGCGCTTTGAAGCCCGAAGAGAAATCTACTTCTACATCGTTTGTACCTTCAACAACGTGCTGGTTGGTCACTATATGTCCCTCATTATCAAACACAAAGCCCGAGCCCAAGCTTGAGCCTGTCTGAATGGCAACTACACCGGGCAGCACCTGTTGATAAAGTGCTTCGAGAGTCGTTCCTGCCTCAGAGGGATCAGCAGCAGTCGGAAGAGCGGGAGGCGTCGCCTCGAGCTGTAGAACAGGTGTCGGCTGAGCAACAGACGGGACTCCTGTTATTTGGCAAGCAAGCATAGAGACCACCAAAACTGATACTGCTAATAATACGCGTTTCATTTCATCCTTCCTAAAATTTAAGCCGTGAGGCTTCTTCCAATAATTCACGTTGTTTGGCAGAAAGATATTTGGGAATCTGAACTTTCAGGCGCACGTAGAGATCGCCTTTTTCATCTGCGTTCTTCACACTTGGCATACCGCGGCCAGCTAGTCGAAAGACCTGCTCAGGTTGTGTGCCTGCAGGGATATTAAGTTTGATTTTTCCGCTCAAGGTTTCCACTTCAGCTTCGCCGCCCAGAACGGCGGTAAAGACACTCACGGTTGCAGTAGTATGCAGGTCATTGCCGCGTCGTTCAAAGCGTTTGTCCTCTTGTACATCAACGATTAAATAAAGATCGAGTCCATTCGGACCTGCACCAGCTACGCGTACCTTTGAACCTGTGCGTACACCTGCAGGAATATGGACCTGTTTTTGTTTGCCATTACTTTGAATGACGCGCATCGTCCCGTTATAGGCCTCCTCCAAAGTGATCTCAAGTTCTTGCTGATAACCCTGTGGACGTGAGCGCGTACGGGTGCTTGTTCTCACATCTTCACCTTCAGCTCCTCTACCGAAAATTGTGCGGAAGAAATCAGAGAAGCCTCCGGCGCCACCAAATAGATCATCAAGATCACCATATTCAACTCGCACGCCACCAGGGAAACCCTCATATTGTCCCCAGTTGAAGTCTCCTGGGGTACCACGTTGTTGCCAGTTCGAATAATCGCTTCCTAGCCTATCATAATGAGCTCGTTTTTGTTGATCACTGAGCACTTGATATGCTTCATTGATTTCCTTGAAACGTTCTTCAGCTTGTTTGTCGTTTGGGTTACGATCTGGATGATATTGCATTGCCAGTTTTCGATATGCTTTACGGATGTCATCTTCGCCGGCATTACGCTCCACACCCAATACTTTATAGTAATCTTTATAGTCCATAGGAGTATTGTTACACTGCGCCGGATGCAAGTCAAGCATCCAATTGGATGATTAACACAACTCTAATTCATTAAACATGAATAAAAGGCGGGGCAAAGAGAGCAGATTATTGTCCCGATATGCAGTAAGCGATCTGCGATTATGGCAAATTTTTCGTGAGATAAAGTTCTCCGCGCTCGAACCCGCGTTCAAGATAATATCCTCGTGTTCCCACAGCCGAAATGACAGCCATTCGGTCGAATCCATTGGCCTTTGCAATCGACTCTGCTTCTTCAAGCAGGTGAGTTCCCAGCCCTGCGTGTTGCGCCGCGCCCTCTTTTTCCGCACCAACAGGAAGGGACTGTCCATACACATGGACTTCACGAATCAATGCCGCGCCATCTAAATCGGACAGGCCGGTTTGTGGGGAGTCTTTCTCCGGTAATGACAAACGGACGAAGCCAGCCAATTGATCATCGGGTGTGAGGTACGAAATGAAATGTTCCTCCGCCGTACCTATTCGATAAGCCATGTCATCTAACTTTAGTAATGCCGCGCTGACAGATTTTCCGCGCACCTCGCGGCATCTGACACACTCACAATGTGTGCCGCGTCGTTTCATTTCATCATGGATGTCCTGCCGCAAGCTAGTTCTACGATTGCCTTCCACAACGTTGGTAGATGGAATATCACGGATCACTCTGTTGACGCGGCAATAGCGGGGAATGGTCGGCTTGATATCTGCGATCAGGTCAATCAATTCTTGTGTTGTGTAGGGTTTAAATTCACCGCGTTGCCAGTATTCATATAACTCTGCATTTGCAAGCAATTGATTGGGATAGATTTTTATTTCATCCGGGCAGAAGTCATTCCATAGCCGCGCAAAATCTTCGCGATCTGATTCAGGTGTCGCTCCCAACAGATTCGGCATCCAATGTAGGACGATTTTAAATCCCGCCGCGCGTAGGAGAGCAGTTGCGCGCCGTGTACACTGTACATCGTGTCCGCGTTTGTTGATCTCGAGAATATGGTCATCCAGACTTTGCGCGCCCATCTGGACTTTGGTCACACCGAGATGACGCAGCCAGCGCAATTCATTGGGATTAATTTCATCAGGCCGCGTTTCGATGACAAGCCCCACATTGCGATGGTGGGTTGTTTCGTTGAAAGATTGAAGTTTATATAGTTCGCCCTCTTTCACTTTTTCCTCCCCAATTGGGAGAAAGGTTGTGGTGAGATCGTTCATCGCATCAAAGCAACGTTTGACAAACCATTCCTGATAATCGCGTCGATAAGATGACCATGTCCCGCCAAGGATTAACAGCTCGATCTTGTCAGTTGGATGTCCAAGCGACTGGAGTTGTTCGATCCGTGAGCGGACTTGTTTGTAGGGATCGAACTCATGTTCAAGTCCGCGCATGGCACCCGGCTCATCAGGCAGATACGATTTGGGCATCCTCACGTCGGTGGGGCAGAAGATACATTTACCGGGACACGGGTACGGCTTCGTCAGAACGGTGACTGTCGTCACGCCTGAAAGTGTACGCATGGGTTTCATGCGGATACGCTCGAGCAGGCGCGCGTCCGCATTGATTTCTCCGGCCGCGACCATCTCGTTGTAAATCGTTACCAACATGGATTTATTGAGGTATCCACCGCCTTGAAGTGGATAGCTGCGCAAAGTTTTCGTCACATCGCGCCCGCGTCGAATTTCATCTAGGACGACACGTGCCAGATCTTTTTTATCCGCAGTGAGCAGGTGAGTGGAGCGCCAAAGTTCTTGTCGTTCTGTTTGCATTGCTATTCTTTCACTTCTGAGACATCAATTCTAAAATCACTTTTCAACTCAGCAACATCTTTATGTTGGAACATCTCTGTATGTAGGCCACATTCAACTTTTTCGTGCCCAGGCCAACGTCCAGCCCGCTCGTCTTCATTCAAGCCAATTGCCATTGTGCAAGGCGCGCAGCCCACGCTGCGATAACCCTTCTCGAGTAACGGATGCGTTGGCAGATGATTTTCTTCCACATAACGCTTCACATCCTCTTTTGTCCAATTAAGCATTGGGTTGATCTTTAACAATCCGTCTTTTTGCAGTTCCAATATTTTAGCGTGAGCGCGCACAGCGGTTTGGTCGCGTCGAATGCCACTGATCCACGCTTTCATATCTTTCAATGCCTTTTGCATCGGCTGGACTTTGTGCAAAAAGCAACACAGTTCTGGGTCTTCAAGTGGTAATGTGCGCGTATGTTGTCGTGCAAAAACATCCCAGCGCGTGTCTCGATACAAATCTAGAACATTCAAATGCCATTCTGAGGCGAGCTGTTCTCGGAAGATCAACGTCTCCCAAAAGTGATAGCCTGTATCGAGAAAGAAAATCAAAATGTCACGCCGTATCCGTGAAGCCATATGCAACAACGGCATGGATTGTGTTTGGAACGACGAACTTAATGCGACCTGTGGCCAGAACGTATCCGCAGCCCACTTGATGATTTCCTGTGGGGTTTTCGTTTCAAATTCTTCAGAAAGCCGTTCGATTTCACTGGTCGAAATCATGCGAAGATTATACCCGTTATAATCGCCCCATGGATTCGGAGACCGCCGCGCGCTTAATTGAAATTAATCGGGATTTTTATACGCGTTTTGGTGACTCCTTCTCGGCGACACGCCATCGCATCCAGCCAGGAGTTCGCCGCGTGTTAGAGATGTTGAAAGGAGATGAATCCATATTGGATCTAGGATGTGGGAACGGAGAATTTGCGCGTGAACTGGCAAAGCGCGGCCATCGCGGCTCGTATCTTGGTGTGGACTTCAGCCTGCCTCTGCTCCAAGATGCGGAAGCGCAGCCTAAGGACTTCTCTGCCAGATTTATGCAAATGGATTTGACAAAGTTATCAGCGTTCAGTGATCAGTTATCAGTAGTAGGGGGATGGCCAGTGGTTACTGCATTTGCGGTTTTACATCATATTCCTTCGCAAGAGTTGCGCTTGAATATCCTGCGGATAGTCTACCAACTACTTAAAGCTGAGGGAAGCTTTATCCATTCCAATTGGCAATTCTTGAACAGTGAAAAGCTCAAAGCCAGGATCCAGCCCTGGGAGGCCGCGGCACACATTGTGAATGTGTCAGGGTCGAAAGTGGATGCGGGAGATTATCTGCTCGACTGGCGAAACGGGGGAGAAGGTCTGCGGTATGTCCATCACTTTGACGAAAAAGAATTGAATGAACTTGCTAGAGCCAGTAACTTCCAAGTCATCGATACGTTTTATTCAGATGGTGATGGCGGTAAACTTGGGTTGTATCAGGTTTGGAAACCTGTAGTGCAACATATGTAAGATTTTGTGCTTTAATAGAGTCATAATCTAAACAAATGTTCTAATTAGAGGTAAAGAACTGGAGGTTTGATGGTAGCCGAACTTTACGAACGCATTCAGGAGGGATTGGAGGAAAAGCAAAAGGAAATCACAGAATTCTTGGAGACTGCGCCTGAGACAGAGAAAGAGATTTGTCTGTGCGAGGATGAAACCTCTATAGAAGACCATTTACACGTGATTGAGACAAGTCTGGAGAAAATAGAGGACCAGACTCTTGGCATTTGTGTGATCTGTCACGGGCATGTGGACGCGCAACTCCTCGAGATGGATTATACGGCTGTGGTTTGTTTGGATCACTATTCCGATGAGGAGCGACGACGGCTTGAATCCGAGCTGGAACTCTCGCAGGTTGTTCAGCGCGCCTTGATGCCGCAACAAGTTCCGAATATACAGGGTGTAGAATTGGCTGCCTTCAGTCGCCCTTCTGAGATTATCGGCGGAGATTACTTTGACTTCTTCCAATTCCGAGATGGGACTCATGGATTGGTGATTGCCGATGTGAGTGGGCATGGCGTCTCGGCTGGTATGCTTATGAGTGGTCTTCAGACTGCCATACGGACTATGGCTCCTGACACCGATTCGCCTGCAGAGATCTTGGAACGGATCAACCGGTTTTACATTCATAACATTAACTACACTACTTTTGTGACCGTTTTCTTAGCACGTTTCGATCCCACCAATTTTACGCTCACTTATGTCAATGCTGGGCATAATCCACCGGCTGTCCGCCGACGGAAGGATTCGACCGTTAGCTGGCTGATGCCTACCGCACCAGCGATTGGCTTAGCCGAGGATTTTCATGCCAGAATGGAATCGATAGCCTTCTCGGAAGGCGACTCATTGTTGCTTTATACAGATGGAGTAACCGAAGTACTGAATATCAGCAACGAACAGTTTGGGTCTGAACGTCTGGCTGAACTGGTACATCAATATGCTGACCGAACAGCTCCCGACCTGCTTCAGGCGGTACGGCAGGCAGTCAGTGCCTTTGGCGGAGATAAGCCGCTTGTTGATGATGTGACAATGGTCGCGCTTAAAATATCTGGTTGACGAAAAGCGGGATAATCCTTTAGGAGACAGACGCCGGTTGGATGCAAGCGTCTGTCTTTTATTTAAAGACATATTTTATGTACTGACGTTATTTACTCATTGCTACACAGTTCCGCCCTTTATGTTTTGCAATATACATGGCTTGATCTGAACGTGCGATAAGAGTTTCTAGCTGAGTGGTATTATCATCCTTCTCTGCGACTCCAATACTGACGGTCACAGTGACTTCTGTGTCGGAGACCTTGATCGGCCTTGCTGCAATTGAGTTGCGTAGTCGTTCGGCTACTTGCATGGCCGTTTTTCTATCAGTTTCAGGAAGAAGAATAATCAGTTCTTCACCACCATATCGACCCACAAGATCTACCTCACGAACTGATGTCTTGCAGCGCTTTGCAAATTCTTTTAATACCTGGTCCCCTACGGGATGACCGTAGGTGTCATTGACCTTTTTAAAGTGATCAACATCGAGCATCATACAGCAGAATGCACGCTTCATGCGGTGCGCACGGGCAAATTCCACTCTTCCCAATTCAAAAAGGCTGCGACGATTGTGTAAGCCCGTGAGAGGATCTGTCAAGGCAAGGCTTTGTACTTCTTGGAACAGACGGGCGCGCTCCAGGGAAATTCCAATCTGCTTTGCAAATATGGACATGATCGGCAAGTCTGCTCTTGTGAGATTTTCCCCCCATATCCACAAAATTCCCAGCAGATTTTCTTCGAATGTTAATGGCAGGCGCAATGGCTCTCTATCGGGACCGACATCTATTTTTTGCAGGATTTCCAATACGCCTTCTCTGCGAGTATGCGCGAATAACATCTGGATTTCATCTTCCGGGTTGGATAGTACTGTGGGATAGAAGATGTTTTCTGGATTCAATTTATCACGAGGAAATGCATATTTTATAAGTGGATACCCGAGACCCTCTTCTACTATTTCAAGATAGTCTGGTTTCATCGATGTGTAATTGACTGTGAACAGATCTCGCTCCTTATCATAGACAGCGATAATGCAGGTGAGTTCGATCTTGTTGAGCTCTGTTCCTAGGTTTTGAATTATGTCATCGATAGTAAACGCTTTTTCGATATGGGTGGTAATTTGAGCCAGTGAATAAATGAGTTCATTGGAATGGGCAAGTTGATCCAGCCACTTCCGTTCAGCCTGCGCTCTCCGAATTTGTTCCATTGCTGTGGCAATTTGCCCGGCCAGTGTAATTAGCAGACGCTCATCGTCCTCGGTGAAAGCATCCCGTTTTGTGCTTTCCGCGTTGATCACGCCCAGTATATGTTCTTTGAATTTGATGGGCACACAAAGTTCGGAAATAGTCCGGTCATCCACATCCAGATATTCCTTTGTACGGCGTACATTTCCGATTCGTTGAGCCTTGCCTGTCACTGCAACCTGACCGGTAATCCCCTCACCAAGGGATACATCCATTAAGTGTACTTCTTCAAGGGAGAAGAAATGATAGGAAGGATGTGCATGTAGGATCCCAGTCTGCTCGTCCAGTAATAAGATGCCAAAGTTATCAGGGAATAAATTTTGGCCGATAACATCCGTCACGCGGTTTATCAATTCGTCTTCGTTATCCACCTCAATTGAAATCAATGCAATATCGTGCAGTCCGGTCAGTTGTTTTACTTGTTTGCGTTCATCTTCGAGTAAGAGAGATTTTGATAATACCAGGGCAACCTGTTCAGCTGTAAGCCCAGCATGGATCACGTCACTTTCATTAAATGAGCGGGTTTTGTTATAGCCGAGAAGTAGGGCACCCAAGTTTCGGCGTTGCGCAATGAGGGGAAGCGCGAGCATAGAGCGACTGGGAAAGATAGCTGCCACTTTCGGACTGATATACGGAGAGTCTTCGATATCTGTGACTGCGAGCGGACGCCTAGCTTCCATAGCAGAGGTAGTTAAAGTTTGTTCGCCTGGTTCGAATTGGATATATGGATAAATATCGCTCATCGAGCCATATGCTGATGTTGGAATAGGTATACCCTTGGTTTCATCCCACAGAGTCAGGAAACAATCGTCTGCTTTAAAGAGTTTACCAATTCTTTCAACGAGGATTTTGAGGGTTATCTCCAGGCTGTTCGCTTCGAGCGCCAGCCCCGTGATTTCGTTCAGTAACTCCAGAAAATCTGTGTAAGACTGGCGATCCCGTTCATATTGTTCCAGTTTGAGAATAGTACTACTGCGTTGCTGGATCGCAGTCTTCAGGCTACCAACAACATAGGAAGTAAATGTCAATACAAAAAAACCAATTATTTCACTGGAATTAAGAAGTGTCTCACTGAGAGAGTACCCACCAATGATTTGCTGAACTATATTATTTAGAACGCATAATGCTCCTATAAATATGCCACCTTTAGAGCCAAAATACCAGCTTGCTCCGACAACAGGGATAATAGCTAATGCCCCAATGACCACTCCAACAGAGTTGCGGAGCAACGCGAACAGCATTGCATATAATGCATATGTAATGAAGATAATGATATAAGGAGAGCTTTTGTTTTTTGGGTAGGCAAGCTTTTTCATTGAAGTCTATTTCTGTTGCCTGTGCACTGAGCCAATGTTATAGAAGACAAATCAAAATCTTATGTTAGGGGATTATTGTATTCACCTAAGGAAAACAGGAAATTACAAATTTGAAATAGTCCTTGACAGTATTGATAATAACAATGGATGGAATCACCCATTGTGCTCATCTGTGACATTTGCATTCAATGGATGGCCAGCCTATACCTTGACATGATTTGGATTCATAATGTATTGCCACCAGTTGTTATGGATTCCGTATTTCCGGCCGGCAACTTTGGGGATATGCTTGAACCACCATTTGTGGTGTTCACGGGTATCACCGTTTCCCCATTCATTAGCTGTCACTGTGCGGATATCTCCTTTGAAGTTTGGGAAGTTTTTCAACCAGTCGTCACACTCACTTGAGACGAGATCTGGATTGTTCCAATCATAGTCTTTCTGGCTATTTGGCGCGAAATGGATATTTCCTAGCGCTGCTTTGCCCGGCGCAGTTTTTTCATATCGTATAAATCGTTTCCATAAGTTAGCCTCGCCGGTTAGCTTTTCAAATGTCTTTTCCAAAATAGACTCAGCACGATGACCCATGTTCTCGAGCATTTCTCCCACGCCGCGTTCATAGGAGAATCCCATAATAACAAAACGCCGCATCGCCGCTTCTGTATTTCTGAGCGGAGGAGCGTTGCACCAGAAGGCGCTGGGTCCACCCATAATGGATTCATAGAAACCCGCGTGTGGGAAATTGAAGATCCAGACCTCGTCAATCTCATTTTTTGCGATAAGTTGCAGAATATTAAAACGATTGATGATAGCGTAGTAATCTGCTTCCTGCGGCATGTACGGACGATCTACGCCGCGTACAACATTGAGATAAGTTTGTGCATTGTAAACATAACCATCGACCTTGGCAGGGAAACCATCCACGTCAATGCGCTGGATGATTTGATAACGTGCCAGCCCTCCGCTGATTTGCAGGATATCTGTCATAAATCCGGTTGCGAGGTCCTCGACTCGATTCCAACGCATATATTGTGAAAGCTTTGTGCCCCTTGCAGGATCGACAACGGGATCATAGACAATCACGAGAGTCTTGAGAATCGTCACTTGCGGAGCTTCATCGGGGTTGTCAGGAGCAATTGTAGGCTGATTCGATTGAAGCGGTGATATTTTTCGTCTACGAAAGATAGAGTTAAAGAATGTCATATTCAAGTCTTTGAAAAAAGAAGAGTAAAGATAAAAAACTCAGACTTTCTTTGGAATTCTAAAGTCAGGTCCCACAGGCGTCGCGTGGCGCCATGGCGACAGATGCTCGGCACATCTGCTCTCCCACTCGCTCCGCTTCGGGGATAATAATGGCAGGCGATGCCAGGGAAGACTTTGGACTCCTTTCTACTAAATTACGGCAAATTGGTTGCGAAATAAACTTGATTGCCGATTGCAAGATAGAGCACGTAGTTAGGGCTGACCGCCATCGCGCTGACTGACCCACGTTGGAAGGGATTGGCTTTACCCGCATAACCGCTGACCTGGTTCTGCAATTCGAATGAACGCGGCGAGAAACGGAAAACGCTTTGATTTTCAGAGTCCAACAAAAGGATCACTGAATTGGGCAGGCTGGTGATTGACATCTGTGTGAAGTGAGCCAGTTTGAAGATATCAATATCGCGGTGGGCTGGGTAGTTATCCACGCGCGGCGCAGGGTCTTGGCAACGGGTAGGAACTTCAGCCAAGCGGCTGAACGTGCAAGTGGAGAGATGACCATCTGTGTGAAGCATATAAAGATCATCACTACTCGCAGCCAGATCAATGGCGCTATCGATATTGGCTGGGATCTCATTGCCAAAATAAAAATATGGTGCGTCGATGAAAGTGCCGTCCTTCCCGGGGAATACCCACACCGAGCGAGACTGCGCATCGAGAACATACAAGTTGTCGCTATCCAATGCAAAGGCAGTGATGCGTCCCCAGTTTGTATTGGGAAGGGGAGGCAATGGAATGGCTTGAGGTACCTGGTCTGGCGTGCAATACAATAAATTACCACTGGCGTCAATTCCAAGCACGGCTGCATTGAGGGCATTGACTTTGGGCAGTGCGAGGATATCCACCAATGCACCAACTTGATAGCCACCGTAGGTGCCAGGCTGGCAGTTGAAGGCGTTATCCAAGTCCAGGCTGCGGCCTGTAAAAGCAGCATGCAGGATTTTCCCACCTTCGGCGTCGAGCATGTAAAGGTCGCTTTCACTCGCAGCCATACGGCTGATCTGTGTAGAGCCACCAACTCCATTAGCAAAAGCAGGTATGAATTCAAGACGGATTACGCCCATCAAATTGTCAAGTTTGGATTGCGCTTCAGAACGTAGTAATTTCGATTCATTTGTTTCTGCGCGGTATTGATCCGCTTTATTCAGGTAGGTCAATACCCTTTGCCACGCGTCACGTTGACGCGCAGGGTCGCTTTCACTCATGGCTTGTTGTCGAGCAGTGCTTGCTTGAGCGAATAAATCATCATACTGTAGGCTTTGACCAAAACGAAAATAAACTACACTTGCCATGGTAACGACTACAATTGGAATCACTACTGCAATCATGATCAGCACATAGGCTGGAAGGATAAGTGGCTGACTCGATGCCGCGTTTGGGAGTAAACGCGGAACAAATTTTTGCAAAAATGCACGGAGCCGCTCGTTCGCGCGCCGCCCGGTCCGAATCCCGCCTACCATAGCTTTTGCCATCTGGCGGGTCGCTTCAGCATGAGCGTTAGGCATGAAGATTCTTCTTCTTCGCCTAGCCCGAGGAGGAACTTTGATAGCCTCTTCTGCAGAAATTTCTTTTTCAACTTCTATATTTTCTTCTAATGGAGCTTCCTGTTCAGCTGGTTTCGCGCGTGGAATAGAGGCTGGAAATCCGTGTGCTCCATTTGATTTTGCTTCTTCCTTTGAAATAGGAGTTACACCTCCAGGCTGCGGCGGGATCGCATATGCAGAGGGTTGCACCATATGTGCGGCGAAGTCTGCTAATGAATCAAGTTCTTCTTCCTTACTATGGGCCTGGGAGTCGAGAATTGGCTCTTCACGTTTCTCTTGCTCTATTTTTAGGGGAGCCGTTGCCTCTTCCATTCCCGAAGGGGATGGCATAACAGGAGCCACCTCGGCCTGAGTCTGAGCGCTGAGTGGCGAATCTGCCTCTAGTGTAAGTGCAGGTGAAGGAACCGGCGGACTCAAAGGCAGGCGGGTCCTGCTTATCTCTGGTCTCAATAAGGTCAGCGTTCCATGCCCGCTTTGTGTCTGGATCAATACCGCGTTCAAGTCACCTTTTGTAAAAGTTAGCTTGCGATAACTGGCTTCTAGCGAGGTAGGCGGACGTTCATTCATGAGATCGGCTTCCCAATCCCTCGGAAAATTTCCGCACAGCACAAGCAGGTCCTGTGGATGCAATTCGACTTGAGAAAGATATACGCTGATATTTTGACTCGAACCAAGTCCCTTGCCTGAAAGGGCAGGATCATGGATATGGCGTGATTGTCCCTCCGTCACCCAAACTGCGTGAGTTGGGCCACTGAGTAATAATGTACATTGGTTCTCACGTATTGTTGCCAGCACGAGCAAACCTAGTGCATATTGTCCGCGGCCTGTCGTGGATCGATTGCGCGTCAGCAATTTGGAGTTGATATCGTCTGCTGCATTGCGCATCGCAGAAGTAAGCGAACCGGGCGATTGATAGAACAAGTTTGCCGCATCACTGGTCAACTGCCCGAGTTCGGCATTTGAGAGAGAGGCGTTGCCTGAGAGCGTAAGATACACGATCAGACTAGCCTGTTCGCGTCCGCGTGCAGTTTTGCGAGGTGATGTAACAGCCAGCAAGCCGGGTATTTCAGCCGACTCCTGTCCGTTGATTCTACAAATGGGGAGAATATTTAAATCGAGTGTGGTCACGGCGTAAGAATAATCAAAAGGTTGCTATCATTATACTGGTAAAATTTACCTGAGGCGTAGGGGCACGGCGGAAGATTTTCAGAAGATGCTCTTCAATCGTTCCGCTGTGCCCCTACAATTATGTCCAAAGATAAGACATATGAATTTCATCTTGCATAACGACTTTTCGGAATTTTCCGCCGCTTCATGGAACGCGCTCGTGGAGCAGAGTATTGCTGATACACCTTTCTCCCGCTATGAATATCTCAGTCAATGGTGGAAGACTCTCGGCGGTGGCGAATGGAAACGTAGGGATGGGGTTTCCCCATCCACGGGCGAGATGACCTCACCTCTTCTTGTTTTGGTTTCTGCAACAGAAAACGACCAACTCATTGGCATTGCCCCATTATTTATCACGGAGTACGACAATCAACACGTGTTGATGCTCGTTGGCAGTATCGAGATTTCTGATTATTTGGATTTGATCGTTCGCGCCGAGGATCTGCCGCGCTTCTTATCTGGTCTTTTGGATTTTCTCGTCTCCACTTCGCTGTCATCCGACAATTGGTCTGGTCTCGATTGGTATAATCTCCCCGATTCTTCTCCTACGCTCGCGGTCCTTAAAACAGAATCTGAGCAACGTGGCTGGAATTATCATGAAGAAGTCTATCGTCCCACCCCACGCATTCCATTGAACGGATCGTTCGAAGAATATCTTGCGCGCATCGATAAGAAACAACGCCACGAGATTCGACGCAAAATGCGCCGCGCCGCGGAATCCGAGCAGAACGTCCGTTTCTATATTGTGGACGGAACCGCGGATATTAATTCTGAAATCAATGATTTCTTTGATTTGATGGTGCAAGACCCCAACAAAGAACAATTTCTTCACCCCAGCATGCGCGAGCAAATGACCGTAACCATTCAGAACGCGCATGCACAAGGCTATCTCTGGCTCGGCATCCTCGAGATCGGTGGAGTAAAAGTCGCGGCATCGCTCAACTTTGATTACAAAAACAAACTCTGGGGCTATAACTCAGGCGTGCGAAGCGAGCACATGGAACTCTCTCCAGGCTGGGTGTTGCTAGGTCACGTCATTCAATGGTGTTGTGAAAATGGACGATATGAGTTCGATTTTATGCGCGGGGATGAGGAGTATAAGTATAGATTTGGGGGATTGAATCGGTTTGTAATGAGGGTGAGGGTGAGTAAACCGTGAACTAATCCCTGATTACATCGGAGAAATGTAAAACCTTATCAATAATATCAAGAGAACGCCCAAGACTAATTGCGGGATAGTAGCATACAGTAAGGCTTTTCCGAAAGTGATTTTCAATTCAGCCTGAAAGACGAAAATTTCATAGATTACGAGAAGAATGGTACTGAGAACCTGGAAGAAAATAAAAACATCATTCCAGATGGTAAGAATGGCGAATACTCCATAAATGAACTGTGCGGGAGCTAACGCATAACAGTGGATATAGAACGAGCGTCTAAGCGTGGATTTTCTAACCGGACGGTTGCTTACCCATTCCAGCCAGGTAATATATATAAACGGTATGATCACCGCATACAGTGTCTGTGACAGCAGCCCATCATGCAGCGCCCCTACGAGATCTTGAACCGTTTTGATGTTTCCATTCTGCAATATCGTGGAAACTGTAAGAGGCAAAACTGCCACCAACAACCACAACAACACCGGCGATAGAAACTCGTCGAAACGGTCTTCGGGTTTCTTTTCCCATTCCTCATTGACATATTGAATTGCCCACCTCGGCCTAAACATGGAGCGGATCAGGGTCTTGGGAAGCAACAGAACCCACACCATCACTTCGTAAACAGCGTCTTCGACTGATTGGAAAAGTTTGCTGAAATCCATAAGATTCCTTCTTTGTTGGGAATTCAGCTTATAAAACCCGCCTGCTTTATAACCGTTCCGCTTTGATTGCGAGAACAATCACTATGAATTTGATTTCCTGCGTGGGGATAAGGAACATAAGTATCGGTTTGTGATGAGGGCGAAGGCCATAAAATCACAACCAAGTAGATTTCTGCTCCTATTTATTTTATTTCGATGATGGCTCCATCAATTTTGATCGGAAGCAGGACATCGCCATTCATGTGCATGACAAAATTTGATTCAGGGTATGGTATCTTGTCTGCTACCTTGTGAAGGTAAAAGATTTTGCTATCAGTGCTCCAGGCAGTGCAGAAGAGTCATAGCGTTGCGCATGAGATAGTTGCTTCAATGTGCTGTTTGCCAAGTTAAGAAGATAAACCTGCGATCTCGGTTGTTGATCTCCCCCATTGATCAAAAGATAATTTTTATCACTTTTCAAGCCTGTGGGCCTGATAAAATTTGACTTGAAGGCATCCTGTGTAACATCACTACCGAAATCCTTGAACTGATCTGTCGCGAATCGAGTCCTCCAAAGAACATAGAAGATCGCTTGCAGTATCCATTGCAAACAGGAACACTATTCAAAATCGCTCCTGTTTTCTTTTCCCTGTTTATCTTACAATTGCGACTTCCAACAAAGGATATAACTTGGAAAACCTCCTCCATCTTTTTTTGATTTTCTTGAAAGTTAATTTACTTAGCACATCGGGACCCGCTTCGGTTGGTCTGCTCTACCATGAAGTGGTTGGCAAATTCATTACAGAGAGTCAATTCGTGCAGGCTGTGGGGCTTTCCTCAGTTTTGCCAGGTAGTGACGCGTTACAGCTTGCCATGTACGTTGGTTATGCTGTGGGTGGAATCCCTGGAGGGTTAGTCGCGTTGCTTGCGTCAATACTGCCACCCACGATCATTATTCTAGGAGTCACGACGATTCTGCATCGTCTGCGACGCGAGGCGTGGATCAGCAGCTTTATCGAAGGTCTTACCCCGGCAATTTCTGTGCTGATGCTGTTCACAGCCTGGAAAATCTTTATAAAAGGCGGATCGAATGGATGGGAGGCTTGGACAATCGGGCTGGTTAGCCTGACAGGAATGCTATCCAAGAGAATACCTGAACGCATTGTAATTGTTGTGGCAGGCTTGATCGGAGTGTTCTTCCTATCATGAACAGGTCGAAGTTTGTCATCTGGTTGAGATTGCTTTGGATGTTTCTTAAAGTGAACATCCTTTCGCCCTCGGGACCCGCCTCCATTGGTTTGTTGTATAAAGAGGCGGTTACCAAAGAAGTTATGACCGAAGCTCAATTCGTCGAAGCGGTCGGGTTTTCAAATGTGCTCCCTGGAAGCGAAGCATTGAAACTCGCCATGTTCGTTGGGTTTGCTGCGGGCGGCATCCCCGGCGTACTCACTGCTTTGTTAGGTGCAATCCTTCCGCCAACTGTGATGATGCTGGCCGTATCCGCCATCTTGCAACGCTTTCAACATTCCAATTGGATTGATGGTTTTGTAGCAGGGATGAGCCCGGCTGTCGCAGCATTAATCGTGGTTGTGGCATGGGAGTTGTTCCGTTCCACTTCATCAAAGATAATGGATCGGCGGGCGATTCTGATCGCTATCCTGAGTGCAGCAGCGTTCTGGTTCGATCTTCCCTCTCCATTTGTCCTGCTGGGAGCGGGTCTTCTTGGAGTTCTTTTGTATGGTCAACGGAGTTATGGATGAAACTCGAATTGCTGATTGTAACTAACGGATTTAAAGGCACCTGGGCCGCAATTGAATATGGCACATGGCTAGCTGAATTAATGCAGATGAAGATAACACTTCTGGGCGTGACCGAGAAATCAAATTTCAGTATGATAGATCATCCTTATCCTCTGGAAAATATCCTCACAAGAGCGATAGAATTGTTCCAGAATAGAGTAGTGCAATATAGCCTCGAGCGCCAAAGCGGAGACGTGGAACAGGTCATCTCGGAAAAAGCGAATCAAGGTGATTTCCTGGCGGTAGTGAGTCCATTAGGACATTCACGACTCCATCACTGGCTGACGGGGCGATCCTTCCGTGGGCTGATGGAACAGATAAAAGGTCCGATTCTTTATGTGCCTGAGACGCGGCTGCCTTTGAAGAGTCTATTAATCAGTTCTGGAGGGTTAGGGTATGAAGTCACCGCGGAGAATCTTGCTTTGCAGGTGGCAACTCTGAGCCGCGCAGATGTAACGATCCTGCATGTGATTCCACCTACTGGCCTAGATTACCCAACCACGCGCGAAGTACGCGAGCATATACGAGATCTTCAAGATACAGATACATTGCTGGGTCGTAGCCTGAGAAAGGCGCTCGATATTGCGAAAGAAGCAGGGTTGAATGCAAACTTGATGACGCGTCAAGGCCATGTGGTGGAGGAAATCTTGGTTGAGGTCAGGCGGGGGAATTATGACATGGTTTGCATGGGTTCACGATATAGTGCTCATACGTTGAGACAGCTCTATATGCCGAATGTCACCGCCGAAGTGGCAGAAGCTGTGAATTGTCCGATACTGACTGTGCGACATATTCCCTGATAGAGATCATCTCTTTACACTACAACCCCGGCGTGTATTTATTTTCCCATTCAGTGATCGCGGCACGGATAGCAGCTTTGATCTCCGGGTCGGGTACCTCGTCAACTCCGTTGTAACGTGTCAAGCCAACATAGACTATCACACCGCCTTCAGCTGATTGCGTGAGAAAGACACCACGTTCTTCAAGCGGTGTCCCTGCCAGACGCTCCTGCAGAATCGTATCGATCTGAGTGACGATGCTATTGGCTGGTGCGGAGGGACGGTCCTCTTTCGCAATGGTTGTGGGCTTTGGCATGGGTTGTGGACTCGTGGGAGGGAGAGGCGAGATGGGTTGAACAGGGGCCGGCTTGGCTTGAGGCTGAATGGAGGACGTCGGCTGGGGAGGCAGCGGCTCTGTGGTCATGGTAGGAGGATAGACAGGTTTCCCTTCCAACCAGGGCCGCATGATGTTCAGCATTTCGATCAGTCGCTTGCGTTGCTCGGACGATAACGATATCGGATTCACGCGTGTGCCGTCGAGATCGAGCGCAAACGATCCATTTTCGTTTTTGATTCGCAGAAGACCGGGATCATCCACAGTGATCATCTCAGGTTTGGGAGGGGGCTGGTCTTTTTTCTCTTGCTGTTCTTCGGCTTTGCGTTTTTTATATCCCTGACCACGTCCCTCGAGCAAACCAAATATATACACAAATATGAGACCAGCAATCCAGCCAAGAATTGACCAATTAAATTCCATAACTCACCTTACAAAGTACTTCACAATCGAAAGGAAAAGTTTGATAACTTATGATCCAAGCCGTAACATTTGGCAATTTGGACAAAAATGGGTGCTGCGTTGACCGACAATGATACGTTCAATGTTTGTCCCACAGACGGGACAAGGTTTTCCTGCGCGGTCGTAGACTTGAAAATAATTTTGGAATTCACCGCCGCGATAGACCCAATCGATCGATGCACCATTGCGGCGAATACCTTCTTTCAGGACCTTGCGAATTGCCTCACGCAAAGCCTCAGCTTGTTGGACTGTAATGGAATCAGACGCAGCCAGTGGATGTAACTTTGCGCGATGCAAAGATTCGTCTGTATAGATGTTGCCGAGACCGGCTAAAAACGTCTGGTCGAGCAATAATGGCTTGAGCTGACGATGTTTGCTGTGGAGCGCGGTATGAAGCCATTGTGGTGTAAAGCTCCTGCTCAATGGTTCTGGTCCGAGTCTGCCAAGCACCTCTTCCGGGTTTGGGGTTAACCAAACGCGTCCAAATTTACGCGTATCGTTGAATACCAAATTGCTCAAGCCGTTGTCATTAGTAGTCATTTGCGCAGAGCTCAATCTTAGTATCAACCGATCGTGTTTTTCAGGCTCAATTTTACCCTCTTTGAGAAAGAGATCACCACTCATACGCAAGTGAATAAGGAGGCTGTAATCAGAAAGGCGCAGGATAAAAAATTTAGCGCGGCGGGTAACTTCTTCGATCTCCTGCCTTTTGATCAGTTCTTTGAATTTTCTAGGTGACGGCAAGGCAAGCGTGCGTGACCAGCGCAGTTCGGCATCTTGGATTGTTTTTCCAAGCAGGTGAGGTCTTAATTTGCGCGCAATCGTTTCAACTTCGGGGAGTTCTGGCATAGTTAGTGATTAGCTTTCAATGATTAGCTATTATACTTTTTCTACCTGCTAACCGTGGGTAGCTGATTATTCATTGAACATCTCTCCTACACTACGACCTTCGTGCGCGCGGCGGATCACTTCACCTAACAAGGGCGCAATGGACAATATGGTGATACGTTCCTGCAAAGGTTCCAGTTTTTCGGCTGGGATGGCCACGGTATCAGTAGTAATGACCTGTTTAATGGGCAAACTTGCCAGTCTTTCAGCTGCATTCATAGAGAAGATGGGATGGATGAAAGCGAGATATATATCGTGTGCGCCATGGTTCTTTACGACATCGACAGCTTCTGCAACAGAACCGCCAGTATCCACCTCATCATCCACGATAATGACGTCATGTCCTTTCACGTCGCCAATGAGAGTCAAAGCTTCAGCTTTTGCATCATTGCCTGCACGGCGCTTTTCAATGAAAGCAATCGGCACATCCAAGTCAAGTGCATAATTACGGCCCTTCTTTGCAAATCCTAAATCGGTAGCAACAACCACAGGATCTTTCATTTCAGCTTGAAGGTTATCTTTAATATGGTCAGTAACCATGTGTGTAGCAGTCAACACATCACCTGGGATGGAAAAGAAGCCTTGGATTTGTCCAGCATGGGGATCGAAAGTCATGTAACGGTCTGCGCCTGCGCTCTCGATCATATCTGCTACGAGACGGGCAGTGATCGGCACACGTGGTTGGTCCTTCTTATCTGAGCGGCCATAACAAAGATAAGGCACTACCGCGGTGATCCGCGCAGCAGAATCTAAGCGGATGGTCTGAATCATGATGAGCAATTCCATCAAATTGTAATGCAGAGGCGATGAGGTCGTCTGAATAACATACACATCCTGTCCACGAGCACTGTTATTTAGTTTTACGAAGATATTTTCGTTGGGAAATTGAATGATGTCGCGCGGGCTTAATCGTTGTTCAAGATAATTTGCGATCTTCTGTGCCAATTCGGGCGACCCTGAACCAGCATATAGCTTGATATCTCCATACATTTTTATTACATCAGTGTATTGTGACATCGTTGCTCCTTGCGCATCAAATCCTTTTCCAAATATCAAATTTATTTTCCGTTCAGCAGGAATTTAACGGCTTCATACGGAGAGATGTTCCTGTTTATGACTTTCTCGATCATCTCTTCATATTTTTCCTGCTGAATACTCTGAAGGAAACGATCCATCAGTGCCTCCCTGAGCAGCATCTCCATCTCGGACCCTAATCGAGAACGGTCACGAGCCTCCCAATCTCCGCTTTGGCGTAAGTGCGCGGCATGTCTTGCAATCGATTCGGCTACCTCGGCAATTCCTTTACCTTCGGTGGCAATCGTTTTGTTAATGGGAGGAATCCAAATCGATGAATCAATTGTTGACGTGGCGATGGACATCGCCTTTCCGTGATGACGCACCCCGGCACCACCCGCCACTACACTTGCCCTGGCGGGCAGTGCCAGGGTAGTCCCCGAAGCGAAGCTGAGTGGGAGGGCAGGTGTAACCCGTTTCGTGGGATGAGCAAGTTCAAGCGTGGAGCGCAGCGCGCGTTCCGTATTTTCAACACCGGGACGATCCGCTTTGTTGATGACCAACACATCCGCGATTTCTAGAATCCCGGCCTTGATCGCTTGGATCTCGTCTCCAAGTCCGGGCGCCTCGACAACAACGGTTGTGTGCGCGAGCCGCGCGATATCCACTTCGCTCTGTCCCGCACCGACTGTTTCGATGATAATAATCTCATATCCGGCGGCATCGAAAACTTGTGCAAGTGAAGCAGTCTTTTGGGCAATGCCTCCCAACGAACCGCGCGAAGCCATCGAACGGATGAAGATACCCTCGTCGCCTGAGAGATCGCGCATACGGACGCGGTCACCGAGCACGGCACCGCCCGTGAATGGACTCGATGGGTCCACTGCAACGATGGCAACTTTCTTGTCTACAGTTTTTCGGTAATGTAGCGCAAGTTGATTGACGAGCGAGGATTTCCCTGTGCCCGGCGCGCCAGTGATGCCAATGAGGTGCGCTCTGCCCGTATGCTGAAAGAGTTCTGTAAGCGATAGACGGCCCTCAGGGGAATCATTTTCCACCTGCGTTAAAAGGCGTGCCAGCGCGAGCCGATTTCCTTCGAGTACCAATTCTGTCAACGACATGTTTCTCTTATGTACGAAATTACGTGGCGCTACAAGCGCCACGTAATTTCATGGCTTCACTGCCTCACGGACATCTTTGATGATATCGTCCGTTGATGCACCCGGACCATAGATGCCTGTGATACCTATCTCTTTCAAGCGTGGCATGTCTTCATCAGGAATGATGCCTCCTATGAAAACCTTGACCTGATCTTGTCCGTTTTTTTTGAGCAGTTCCAAAATGCGCGGGGCGAGCGCCATATGTGCACCAGAGAGAATGGACAAGCCAACAATATCCACATCCTCTTGCAGAGCGGCTTCGGCAATCATCTCAGGAGTTTGGCGTAAGCCTGTGTAAATCACTTCCATTCCGGCATCGCGTAGGGCGCGTGCAACAATTTTTGCGCCGCGGTCGTGGCCGTCCAGTCCCGGTTTCGCAACGAGCACACGGATCTTTCTTTCCGTCATAGTTCCTCCGTGAAAAAATTCTCACATCATTATACTATGACGGTGCAGATGCAAAAATGACCGTCAATTCGCAATGAGGCTGAAATTTACATGACTTCACGGCGAGCCAGGTCATCCTTAAAATATGCTATACTTTGTTCATGCAATCGCGTCTAGACTGGCCCTATTGGGCTGAATCGTTGCGTCGTTTTAAATTAGATGGACTTGCTTCGTGGCTGCTTGAAGCTGGGGCACCTCTGACGGTGTTGGGCGCGCAAGCGATTTATATTAGCCAGCCGTTCTTTGGGGGAAAAGGATGGAGTTCATTCGCGCACATGCTTGAAGAAGATGCAGAGACGCAAGCCTTTGCCCACTATCTGCGAGGGGAGGATTCCTAATGCTTACGTTTGGTTTGCTTGTTTTTGCAGCAATCCTTTTGCTAGCACTCACCTTTTGGAGACGAAGATCACCTGCGTCACTTCGTATCATCGATGCGTATGAACGTCTCAATCGCTCTGTGGGCTTGGCTGTAGAAAACGGTACGCGTTTGCATATCTCGCTTGGACGTGGCAATCTCTTCACCGCGCGTGGTGGGTCAGCATTGGCTGGCTTAGCGATGCTACGAAGGCTTGCTGAGCGCACATCTGTGAGTGACCGACCGCCGATCGCGACATCTGGGGATGCTTCGCTAGCGATTCTCTCTCAAGACACGTTACAGTCCGGCTATCGGGCGGCAGGTGCCGAGGAACAGTACCGCTTCAGTACTGGACGTTTAACTGGCCTCACACCTTTTTCGTATGCAGCTGGGGCACTCCCTATCATTCACGATGAAAATGTCTCGGCAAATATCATTATAGGAGATTTGGGCACAGAGGCCGCATTGTTGGTGGAAGCATCGGATCGCCAAAACACAAACCTAATCGCGGCAAGCGATAACCTTTCCGCACAATCAGTCTTTTATGCCTCCTCCCAGGAGCCATTAATCGGGGAGGAGTTATTTGCAGCGGGCGCGTATGTGGGCGCGGGAGCTTCACATGAAGCCAGTTTGAATGTGCAGGATATTTTGCGCTGGCTGCTTATTCTTGCACTTATTATCGGCTCTTTGCTCAAATTTATAGGAGCGCCGATCTAATGCGCATTTTCGCTGCTGCCTTCGCCATTGCCGCTGGATTCATTGTCCTGCTGGGTTATTTTTTCCCCGATCAATTAGAGTCACTACAACTCGTCCTAGTGAATTGGGCCATCATCATTGCGGGTATGGCTGTTTTGGTGGGAATATTCAATTTGGTTGCAGTGCAAATGGAAAAAATCCGAACGCGGCAAAAAGGAGGAATGTACGGCGCATTATTGGTCGTATCACTGATTATCACGTTTGGGCTTGGATTGATATTGGGACCTGAGCATCCCTATATGCGTTTGACGATGGATGCAATCATCATGCCGGTGGAAGCCTCCCTTATGGCAATCCTCGCGGTCACATTGATTTATGCAAGTATTCGTCTCTTGCGCCGCCGTGTGGATGTAATGAGTGTGATTTTCTTGGTGGTTGCATTGATCTCTTTGATCTTGATCATGCCAACACCCTTCGGCCCTCTTCTAGGCGATCAAGTGAATCAAGCTTTTATTAATTTCTTGGGAATATTTTCACACGGTGGCACGCGTGGCCTCCTGATCGGTATTGCACTGGGAACTTTGTTGACAGGATTGCGCGTGCTGTTCGGTGTGGATCGTCCCTATGGGGGGAATTAATTATGGCTGAACTCCGTTGCCCGAATTGTGGAAAGATTAACCCAGACATTCTAGATGTATGTCAGTTTTGCCAGGCGCCATTAAAACCCGAATCGGTACTGCGTATTGGTGATAGCCCTACGAAGAAAAATACGGGCGAGCTTGAATCCGTTCTCCCAGACTGGCTCAGAGATGTACGTCAGCAGGCAAGAGATTTAGCAGAGGAAGATGCAGCAGCTCAAACGGCAGCCAATTCCAAGGTCCAGAAGAATGAACCGCCCGATTTACTAGCAGGACTCGCCTCTCAAGCGAGTAGCTCTAATGAGGAAGAAATTCCTGATTGGTTGGCAAGTATCAATCCTGGCGCCAAGTCGAAGTCCGCGGCGCCATCCAAGCCTGCGCCCGAATCGGACTTTTTTGCACAGTTCAGTCAAAGCCAAGCCAAACCTGCCAGCGAATCTACCCAAGAAGATGCTCCATCCAGGATGGGCGACGTGGCCGGTCAACCACCAAGTTCCCAAGAAAAGGATGAGTTATCGGAATGGTTTGTGAAAACGTCTGAGCAGCCGGAAGAAGTAGTTGAGCTTGACTCTGACGCGCAACATGACGCGGCTTCGGCGAGCAATTTTGAGTCACCGTTACCTTCTCGACAAGAATCGGCTCCTAAAGAGGAAGAGGACTTAAGCTGGCTTCATAATCTTGAAGAGGAAGCAAAACAAACTGGCGATCTCAAAGCTCCTAAGCAAAGTTGGATGGCAAACTTTGAAACGCCTTCCACTCCCTCACAGCCGTCTACTTCGCAGGGAGACTTGAGCTGGCTGGATAGTTTGGGTGGCATTGAAGAACCAACCCAGGAGGTGCCCTCTCAACCGAATAAATCAAAAGATGATTTGAACTGGTTGAACAATTTAGGCACAACACAAGAACCCTTGCCACCTCACGATGCTGCCCCGGATAAGCCAATTTCATCGCAGCCTTTTGCCTCAGCAGAAGATTTGAATTGGCTCAATAGTCTTGGCGGGGCAGCGGAGCCGTCACAACCTTTTAATGCCCCTGTGCCAGATGCAAGTGTTGCTTCAGATAAACCTTTTGAAGAAGATCTGAGTTGGCTGAACGATCTAGGTGGAGAGTCAGAGCCATTAGCTACTCCGCCATTTGCTGCATCTGGTATAGAGGCTACTTCTCCTCGTCAGACTGCGCCGCTGGGTAACAAGGACGCTCAAGAAGAGACAGAGCCGGACTGGCTAAAGAGCGCAACTGAAGCGCCTTCTATGCCAGCCCCTGGTGATTTGTCAATGGATTGGTTCCAAGCCACAAGTCAGCCTGCGGATGAAAAACCAGTTTCCCCCTCGGAAACCATGCCCGCTTCGCGTACGCCTCAGCCTCCTCCGTTTTCAGATATTTTCTCAACTCCAAGCGAGCCTTCGTCGCTTTCAAACCCGGAGGTTGATTCGCTCTTCGCAATGGAGATGCCCGATTGGCTCTCGCGGCCTGAGCCTGGAACTACTGAGTCTGCTTCACCACAGAGCACGACTCCACCAGTCGAGGGCGAAGAGTCACTTGCCCCAGTCGACTTGCCATCTTGGGTACAAGCGATGCGGCCCGTTGAAGCAGTAATCTCTGAAACTGCAACCAGCACTGAGGATCGGCCTGAGGAAAAAGAAGGTCCATTAGCAGGTTTACGAGGAGTGATCCCTAGCGCACCGATTGGCTCCTCAAGAAGGCCGAAGGCGATCGCTCTAAAGTTACAGGCGACAGATGAGCAACAGGCCAGCGCAGTATTGCTGGAACAAATTCTAGGAAGTGAAACAAGCCCACGCGCCCTGATTACTTCTTCATTCATTACGTCACAACATGTGCTGCGTTGGGCGATAACCGGGTTATTCCTGATTGTGCTAAGTGCCGTAGTCGTTCTGCGTTCACAAATAATGCCAGTCTCTGCCAATTTGCCAATTGAAGGCAGCAACATCTCAAACGCCGTGACAAGTATTCCTACTAATGGAAAAGTTTTAGTAGTGATTGATTATGAGCCGTCACTAGCCGGTGAAATGGAAGCAATCGGTGGCCCCATGTTGAATCAAATGGTCTTGTCAAGTCACCCAAATCTTTCATTTATCTCTACTTCTCCGAATGGCTTTGCACTTGTTGAGCGCCTGATGAGTAGCGCTAAAATTAACAAGCCGGCTCCTGATGGATTTGGATATCAGGCAGGTACACAATATCTCAATCTAGGATATTTGCCTGGCGGCGCGGCGGGTGCGTTGGGATTTGTCGAAAGACCGGCTGAAGTTATTCCTACTTCGGGTGTTGGATCGTTTTCAGATTATGCCGCATTGATTGTGATGACTGACCATGCTGAATCAGGTCGCGTCTGGGTGGAGCAATTACAGAACAGAAAACAGATCGATCCTGCTTTAACTAATAAGCCTTTGCTGATGATCGCTAGCGCACAAGCGGGCCCTTTGCTTCAACCGTATGTGGCGTCGGGACAGATCACCGGCATGATCAGTGGACTTTCAGATGCAGCGAGATATGAGGCTGTAAAAAATATACCGTCAGGAATTGCACGCTCGTATTGGGATACATTTGGAGTTGGTTTGATGATGGCCATTGCATTGATCGTAATAGGTAGCCTATGGAGTCTGTTTACAGGAATTCGTGCTCGTCGCGCGGAATCTGAACAAGGATAAACAAATGTCCATTGAAATCATCTCTGCATTCATCGGGCTCATCCTGACATTGATGATCTTCAGTTACCTGATTGGTGACAATCCTTTGTTTCGCATCGCGGTCTATCTATTTGTTGGTGTTTCATCCGGGTATGCCGCGACGGTGGTTGTGTATGATGTGCTTCTACCCAAACTCAGTCTATTTCAAACCAATGATGTTAATCAATTAATTCTAGCAATTATTCCTTTGTTGTTTGGTGTTTCTTTGTTAGCCAAGCTCTCCCCGCGGATTTCATGGATAGGTAACTTTGCCATGGCTGTGCTTGTCGGAGTGGGTGCCGCGACGGCTATCGGTGGGGCGTTGCTCGGGACTCTGACACCACAATTCCGGGCTTCGATAGAAGCGTTCGATGTCCGTTCCCTGGGAAGTGGACTCCAAGTCGTATCCAAATTGTTTGAAGGGGTTGTCATGCTTGGTGGAACAGTCTTCACCCTAGCCTCCTTCCACTTCAGCGCGGGACGCACGGCGGATGGTACTCCAAAACGGAATTCCGTTATCGAGGGAATTGCCTGGGTTGGACGCATCTTCATTGCCATCACATTCGGTGTACTGTTTGCGGGAGTATACATGGCGGCTCTAACAGCCATGATCGAACGATTGAGTTCCGTTATTAATTTCATCAGACAGTTGTTTGGTATATAACTTATGCCTGCATCGCTCGTACAAAACGAATCCATACTTGCCATTGATGTCGGCGCGACGGTCACGCGCGCGGTGCTGTTCGATGTGGTTGAGGGACAATATCGCTTCGTTGCATCAGGACAAGCTCCCTCTACTGCGGAAGCACCATTCAAGGATATTGGGATTGGTGTGCGTGAAGCCATCGCGAACCTGCAAAAGGTCACTGGCTCAACGCTGCTAGGATTACATGATAACAACTTGATTGCACCAAGCCAACCAGATGGCTCCGGAGTCGACGCGGTCGTGGGGACAATTTCTGCTGGTCCTGCAGCCAAAACAGTTGTGGTCGGTCTGCTTTCAGACGTTTCCCTGCAAAGTGCACGACGTTTGGCTGAATCGACATACAGCCGTATTGTGGATACGCTTGATCTTTCAGATCATCGCAGGCCTGATCAGCAAATGGATAGCATTGTGCGTTCGCGTCCTGACCTCGTCTTGCTGGCTGGTGGGACAGATGGTGGCGCATCTCGTTCAATCCAAAAAATGTTGGAAGCGGTAGGCCTTGCCTGCTATTTGATGCCATTAGAAAAACGCCCAATGGTCTTGTATGCCGGCAATCAAAAGCTTGCGCAAGATGTTCGAGAGTTATTGGGGGGCCACGTTGGGAAATTAGAAATCAGTTATAACGTTCGTCCCTCTCTTGAAACCGAAGACCTTGACCCCGGTCGGCATGAGCTCGCCTTGCTGATGACGAAGTTACGTGAGCGCCAGATCAAGGGTGTGGAGGAACTCAATCTTTGGACTGCTGGAAATCTTTTGCCAACTGCATATGCGCGGGGACGTATCATCCGATTTTTGAGTAAGTTATATGAATCCACACGCGGCTTGTTGTGTGTGAACATTGGGGCTTCGGCAACCTCGGTTGCGGCTGGGTTTAACGGTGAACTCGCCTTGGGTGTGTATCCACAATATGGATTGGGCGAAAACCTGGCTGGCTTATTGCAGCAGACAGAGATCGATGACATTATGCGTTGGCTACAATTGGATATTTCACCGAACATGTTGCGAGAGTATTTATTCCAGAAATCGTTATATCCTTCTTCTGTCCCTGCTACAAAGGATGAGCAAGCACTTTCACAGGCAATTGCGCGTCAGGCTTTGTACCTTTCCGTGCGCTTGGCGCAAAAGGATTTTCCTGCTCATGCGCGCCCTACCCGCGCCGGAATGATGCCTCCGCTAGATTTGATTCTTGGCGGTGGAGGAGTGATTAGCGAGGGAACGTCATTAGGTCAAAGTTTGTTGTTATTGCTGGATGCTATACAGCCGGTTGGTATTATGCCTATATTGCTTGACCAGAATAATCTGTTGCCCTTGCTCGGTGTTGCGGCCTCGCGCAGCCATTACCTGCCAGTACAGGTTATTGAGTCAGGCGCGTTCATTGGTTTGGGAACTGTCGTCTCGGTAATTGCTTCAGCAAATTATGGTGATCAGGTTTTACGGGCAAGATTGGCTTACAGTGATGGAACAGAGACGCGGGCGGAGGTCAAATTTGGCGGATTGGAGATTCTACCTCTTCCGAGTGGTCAGACTGCCCGTCTTAGTTTGCAACCGCTTCGTCGCGCGGATGCAGGTCTGGGTCCCGGAAAAAGCGGCGTTGTCTCGGTGACAGGCGGCGCGCTGGGAGTCGTGATCGACGCGCGTGGGCGTCCGCTGCAAATCCCAAGTGATCCAGTTCGCAGGCGCGAACTGATGAAGAGATGGTCTTACACGGTCGGAGGGTAGGATGCTTGCTCCAGTGCTGCATGTTTTGCCTCTTGCCACGATCATACGCGAACGAACTTTGCCTGTGGCTGGCAAAGTGAACGTTCATGTGAACCAAAAAGTCAACCCAACAGATGTGGTCGCCGAAGCAAGTTTTGCGCGTGAACATGTTTTGCTGGATGTAGCGCGTACATTTGGTGTTACTCCAAATGCCGCAGATAAATTGATCAAAGTGAATCAAGGCGACCGATTAATGCAAGGTGCGCTTGTTGCAGAGAACCGCGGATTGATCCCGCATTCCATTAAAGCTCCGCGCGCGGGACGCGTGATGATTGCTGGGAGTGGTCAGGTATTAATGGAAGTTGGGGATACGAGGATTGAGTTGCGCGCGGGTCTGCCCGGTGTAGTGACACAAGTTTTGCCCGAACGGGGTGTCATCATTCGCACCGCGGGCGCGCTCATCCAGGGCGTGTGGGGGAATGGCCGTATTGATAATGGTTTGATGGTGAACCTGTTAGAAAAGCCCGATGAAGTTCTTACACCAGAGCGACTCGACGTGAGCTTACGCGGTTCTGTCATTCTCGGCGGACATGTGCGTGATGCAGAAACTCTGCGCGCCGCAGCGGAGTTGCCAGTACGCGGCCTGATACTTTCGAGTCTACTCTCGCCATTGATTGTGCAAGCTTATCAGATGCGCTATCCGATCATCGTGACAGATGGCTTTGGCGCAATGCCAATGAATTCCGCCGCGTTCAGACTGTTAACAACCAACAATAAACGTGAAGTGACTGTGAATGCTGAACATTTCGATCGTTATAGCGGAAATCGCCCTGAAGTGATTATCCCATTGCCTGTCTCAACGGACCCTCCTGAACCGAATAACTTTGAAACATTTACCGCGGGCCAAACAGTGCGTTTGCGTCGTCCTCCCAGTGCTGGAATGATCGGCACGCTATCAAGTCTACCTGCCGGACTCAGCACATTGCCCAATGGATTACGCGTGCCCGCAGCCGAAGTAAAGCTTGAAAATGGTGAGACAGTGCTTGTGCCTTTGGTAAATTTGGAAGTTGTGGGATAATAATCATAAACGTAGTATAGAGGAGAGTGCAACATGACAACGTTTGATGACGATAATGCGGATTTCGATGAAGCCCCTCCACCGGAAGAATCGAATAATCGCACATTTCTGATCATAGCTGGTATTCTGGGTGGGCTTGTCTTTCTGGCTTTCCTCTGTCTGATAGGATATTTTTTCTTTCTGAATAATGCGAATCAACAAAATGATGCCACTGCAGCGGCGCAAGCTACGCAACAAGCTGCCACCATTCAAGCGGGACTGACGCAAACGGCCGTCGCACAAGTTCTGACGCAAACCGCAGCAGTGACAAACACGGTTCCTCCAACCAACACACCGGTAATTGCCCAGGCGACGGCAACGCTCACCGCGACGGCGAATCCTGCTACCGCTACTCTGGGTGCAGCCTTCACCCAAATCGCTGGCTCTACGCAGACAATCATTCCCACTTCTACAGCGTTGCCCAACACCGGCTTCGCAGATGATGTTGGTGCCCCAGGGTTGATATTGATAGCAATTGCACTGGTCGCTGTAATTTTCTTGGTGAGAAGATTGAGGACAGCATCATCACAATAGAGTAATCATCTAGAAAAACTTATAAGCCTTGCGAAGGATGTGAACCTTCGCAAGGCTTTTTATTTACCCTTGACAAAGCCTTTAATAGTGATAAAATTCACAATAAAGATTGTCCAAATAGTCCAAATTGAGCGAGTGCCGCACAGCGGTAGAGGAGGCGAGATGTCAGGGCGAGTGGTATTGATTAATCCTGCAAGGCATTTCATTGCCAACGCACATGGGTTAGGTTATCTCATTCCGCTTGGGCTGGTATGCATCGGGGGAACCTTGATCGATGCAGGTTTTACTGTAAAGTTAATTGATCATGACTTATATGGATGGTCTTATCAAAGATTGATCAAAGAAATATTTGATTTCAAAGCAGAGTACATTCTATTGGGGCACTCAGGTTCAACAGCTGCGCACAAGACTGCGATAAAAACAATCAAGACAATCCACGAAAAACTTCCACACATCCGCGTTGTGTATGGAGGAGTATATCCATCTTATGCAGATAAAGCTATTA
>WNFX01000849.1_pt1 | contig 30560 bp, 24 predicted proteins | sample 5400111 | NCBI WGS metagenome assembly WNFX01 (sample SAMN13153363, study PRJNA577476) | soil metagenome | isolation source: 40 cm soil or saprolite under grassland replicate 1 | place: USA:California | collected 2016-06-15 | reverse complement strand
ATACTCACTTGACCTTTTTGGGTTTGAGATGTATTCTTGTGCCCAAGGGGGCTGCAGTTGGCCATATCTTTTCCTGCCCCGCTTGAGGGGACTGCAACTAAGAGCGTGTGTTCTTGCTGTCTGCATACCTCCTTTCGCGATTCTACAAGAACCGGCTCCTCTCAGTGGCCAGGCGCACAACATCAAGGGTGCCTGGATCAAGCTCAACGCCATAGTCTCGCTTTGCTTGCTCAAGACTGACATAACCATCGCGCACATCTTCGATGACTGCCTCGACAGGGCGTTCCAGGGGTGATCCCCACCCGCCTCCGGTTCCTGTGATGAGCCGTGCCACCTCGCCACGTTTGAGTGGATAGCGCGCACACTTGCCGAGCACAACCTCGCGCCTATCGGTATGGAAAATGCGTACCTCGTTGCGCGAACCTTCCTGCCCGCCAGCAATAGCCCACGGCACATACTTATGGCGCCCGAAGGTAGCCGTCAGGGTCAGGTCGACGGCCGCCCGGTAATCACGAATACAGCCACGGCCACCATGGTGGCGCCCGGCCCCGGCATCGGTACGCGTATCCAGTTCGTAACGGTCGACGATGATGCCGTAGCGTGTCTCGGCAACTTCGATGGGGATGACGTAGGTCTCACCATCGCCCACGCACATCAGGCCCGACTCGCCATCCTTTGTTGCGCCCGCTCCCCAGCCACCAGCCTGCGGCTCGACCAGCAAGAACAGTTCGTTGGTATCGGGATGCTGCCCGGCCAGCACCACGCCGCAGACGGAGAGGAAGTGCCCCGCGGGTAGGCGATCGGGGACGATCGGCGCAAGCGCTTTCCACACCAGATCCGTGACATAATTCATTGTCTCCCAATAGGTTGAGACCGCTGCAGGGCGCTCGGCAGTGAAGATGGTTCTTGGCGGGCAGATAATCTTGAGCGGACGAAAGCAACCTTCGTTGACCGGGATGGACGGGCTGGTGATGGCCTTCAACATCGTTCGTACTCCAGAATGCAGGCCCGTCAGAGCACAGTTGACCGGCCCCGGTACCTGTGGATGTGTTCCCGTGAAATCGCAGATGAACTCATCATCAGTGATGGTGATCTTAACGCGTACCGGGAACGGCCCATTGCCAATGCCATCATCATCGATCCAGTCCTCTGCCTCGTAGATTCCCCTGGGCAGCTTTGCCAGCTCAAGACGCGTCATGCGCTCGCCGTAGTCGAGCAGGGCCACGATAGAGTACTGAACTACATCGAGCCCGTATTTATGACATAGTTCCTGGAAACGCCGCTCGCCCAGGCGCAGAGAGGCCGCCTGAGCATACATGTCTCCCAGGGTCATGTCCGGCAGGCGCACATTGGCTGCGATCAGGTCGATCAAGCTCTGGACAGGTCGCCCCTCTTCATAGAGCTTGACGCAGGGGAATTGCAATCCCTCCTGGAACACCTCGGTGGCGTCGGTGGTCCATGAGCCAGGGTCTTTGCCGCCGACTTCGGTCCAGTGGGCCTTGCTTGCTGAAAAGGCGACGAGTTGCCCTTCATAAAAGATGGGCACGATGAGCGAGACATCGGAGAGATGCGTGCCACCGCCACCGTAGGGATCGTTGGTAATGATCACATCACCTGGATGCAGGCGCTCCAGGCCGAACTTCTCCAGTACCGAACGGACGGCAAAGGTCAGGGTGCCCAGGAAGCCGGTAACGCCATTGCCCTGTGTGATGAGCTGGCCGTTTGCGTCGGTCAGACCCGATGCAAAGTCCAGCACTTCGTAGATGATGGTGCTCTTGGAAGTGCGCTGGAGGGCAATGAACATCTCGTCCCCGATAGCCACGAGCGCGTCTTTCACGATCTCAATTGTGAAGAGATCCACCTCTGGACTCCCACGATAAATCGGGGAGCTACGCTGCTGCACCATTTCAGACCTCCATTTCAATGACCAGATTGCCGAAGCGATCTACATGGAGCTTTTGCCCTGGTAACACTACCGTTGATGCCGCGGCTTCCTCAACCACCGCTGGCCCCTCCAGTTCTGCTCCTGCCCCCAGCCGCGCTCGCTCGTAAATGCTCGTCTCATAGCGTCCCAGGTCGTCGAAGTCGACGAGGCGCATTCCTTTGAAGGCTCGTTGTATCGCCGTGTTCACTTCAATGAGCTGCAATTCAGGTTTGCGCACTGCACCGAATCCGGTCAGGCGCAGGTTCACGATTTCGATGGGCGATAGCTGGCGGAAGGTGTAGAGTTGCTCGTGCAATTCATGGAACTTGCTCTCAATCGATGCGCGCTGCTCTTCACCCAATTCTCCGCCGGGAATGGGGACGTTGACGGTGTGCTCCTGCCCCAGGTAGCGCATATCAGCAGAGCGGGCAAAGGTGATGTCTTCTGGCCCCACACGTTCATCAGCAAAAAGCTTGCGCATTTTCTCCTCGAGTTCGCCCCAGGCGGCACTAAACTCGGCCATCTGCATGTGCGCGGTATGCATCAGTTTGGTCTGCACCAGGTCGTGTCGCAGGTCGCTCACCAGCATGCCCCAGGCGGAGAAGTGAGCAGGAGCGAGAGGAACAATGACACTTGGCATATGCATATCTCGTGCCAGAGAGCATGCATGCATGGAGCCACCTCCACCAAAAGCCACCATGGCGAACTCGCGCGGATCACGTCCCTGCCGTACAGAGACCAGTTTGAGCAGGTGTATCATATTGGCATTGGCGATGCGTATGATGCCCAGCGCCGCATCTTCAATGCTCACCCCCAACGGTCGCGCGATGGTCGCTACCGCCTCACGAGCACGCTCCACATCAAGGCGAATGCTGCCGCCCAGGAAGTACTCGGGGTTGATGCGCCCGACGATAATGTGGGCATCGGTCACCGTGGGCTGGGTGCCGCCGCGCCCGTAGGCGGCTGGACCAGGCTCGGCGCCCGCGCTGCGTGGTCCGACTTTGAGCGCTCCTGCCGCGTCGATCCAGGCGATGCTCCCACCTCCGGCCCCGATTTCGATGATATCGACGACGGGCACTTTGATCGGATAGCCCGCCGTTGTTGGTGTGCGTTCAATGAAATAATCGCTTGTAAGTCTGACGGTGCCGTGCTCCACCAGGGAGACTTTGGCGGTTGTTCCTCCGATGTCCAGTGTGATCAGATTTTGCTCGCCGAGGAGCTTGCCGATCACTGCTGCTCCGATGACCCCCCCAATCGGTCCCGATTCGACCAGGTTGATAGGTGTGCGGCTTGCTGTCTCAAAGCGTGAGACCCCGCCATTGGATCTCATGGCGTAGCATGACTGCCTGCCTATGCCCACCTCGTCGAGTCGCGTGGAGAGAGCATCAAGATAACGTCTCGCGATGGGCTTGACATAGGCATCCAGCACGACGGTACTGGTACGCTGGAATTCGCGCCATTCGTTGGTCAGTTCATGTGACGCGGTAATCTCGACCTCCGGCCATGCTTCCCGCACAATCTCAACGGCTCGCTGCTCATGGGTGGGGTTGGCATAGGAATGCATAAAGCAGATAGCGATGGCTTCCGCTCCCTGGCGGCGTGCTTCTGCTGCCGCGGCGCGCACCTCGTCCTCGACCAGGGGCATCAAGACATCGCCCTTGTAGTTCATGCGTTCGGTGACTTCCAGCCGCAGCCGGCGTGGCACGAATGGTTTTGACTTGGTGAACAGGAGGTTGTAGAGATCTGGCCGGTTGGCACGCTGGATTTCGAGCACGTCACGGAAGCCGCGCGTGGTGATCAGCGCGGTCACGGCTCCTTTGCGCTCGGTCAGGGTATTGATAATCACGGTGGTGCCGTGTGCCAGGAACTGTACATCGCGCAGTTCGGCATCCTTCACCGTGGTAATGACACCTTCCTCAAAGTGGGATGGTGTCGTCGAGGTCTTCCCCAGGCCGATTCTCCCTGTCGTTTCATCCAGGTAAACGAGGTCAGTAAACGTACCGCCGATATCGATTGCAGTTCGCGTACTCATGTGTGTCTCCTGTTGAGCCATGACAAAGTTAGGTTCGAGCGCGAGCCCCGGCGCCTGGGAGGAGAGCAAACAATACCCTTGAGGAATAACTAACATAAGAAACCCCATTTTACAACAGTAAAAACTATGGTATTTTCCTTCCTTTTGGGGAGGGAACTCGTGAAATTGGAATCGACACGGTTACCCAACGCATGGTATACTGTGGACTGGTAAGCTGTTAGTGACTCTGGTTATTTAGTGTGTTATACCTGGCGAGCAGGACATAATGGCAGGTTCCCGTCTCCCGCTGGTTTCCAACGACTATTTACTCTTACAGGATAGGCCTGGTGAGCAGCAGGCCCCGGTTATCGTTGGATCGGACGCCTGGTATATCTGGTTGACGTCTGAATCGGCCCGGTCGTTTACTTTCAGGAGCCAGTTTGGTACATTTACCGCCCGGCGCGAGCAGAAACGCAATGGCTGGTACTGGTATATCTATCGCAAGCAACAGGGCAAGCTCCACAAGGCTTATCTTGGTAGGGCGAAAGAGCTTTCATTCGAACGGCTTAATGCTGTGACAGCAACCCTGGTGAGCCAGTTCGACACTAGCGTTTCAGAGGCCTCCTCAGATGAAGGGAAGTCATCTCCCCTTCCTACGCCTTCCGTAGACGATAGAAAGCATGCTCACTTATCCCAAACCTTTGCCTTACCCTTCTCAGCTGAACCCGAGAAGGTAAATAAACAGAACCTGCCTATGCAGGGCACTCCTCTTATAGGGCGCGAACGAGAAGTCGCGGTTATCTGTTCTCTCATATTACGACCAGAGGTGCATTTGTTGACGCTTACTGGCACGGGCGGTATTGGCAAAACGCGTCTGGGTTTGCAGGTGGCAACAGAACTGCTCGGTGACTTCACCGATGGGGTCTACTTTGTTCCGCTGGCTCCTATTCGCGATCCTGAATTGGTCATGCCTGCCATCGCCCAAACGCTAGGAATCAAGGAAACCGGCGGGCAGGCGCCCCTCAGTCTCTTGAAGGCCTTTTTGCAAGACAAGCACCTGCTTCTACTGCTTGATAACTTTGAGCAGATTCTACCAGTAGCTCGCCGGCTTTCAGATTTGCTAGCGCTTTGCCCTCGCCTCAAAATCCTGGTGACGAGTCGTGCTCCTCTGCACGTCAGTGGAGAACACGAGTTTCTCGTGCCACCACTTGCCGTGCCCAGCCTCAAACAGCTTCCAGCAGTAGAAACGCTTTCACAATACGCGGCTGTTGCGCTCTTTCTGCAGCGTGCGCGGATGCTCAAGCCAGACTTCCAGATGACCCCTGCTGATGCTCGTTTCATTGCTGAGATCTGCGTTCGCCTGGACGGCTTGCCTCTGGCAATAGAACTGGCAGCGGCACGCAGCAAATTGCTTTCTCCACAGGCGCTTCTCAGCCGGCTGGAGCACCGGCTCTCTGTGCTGACCGTGGGAGAGCAAGATGCACCTTTGCGACAGCAAACTCTGCGCAACACACTCAGTTGGAGCTACGATCTACTCGATAACGATGAGCAGCGACTCTTCCGGCGCCTGGCCGTCTTCGTGGGCGGCTGCCAGTTTTCGGCTGTTGAAGCGCTTTGCCTGGCACTGGACGGCCGTGCCACACCCATTCTGGATGGAGTAACTTCACTTGTGGATAAGAATCTGCTGCAAGTGAGCACTCAGGATGGTGATGAACCACGTCTCATGATGCTGGAAACGGTCCGCGAATACGGGCTGGAGTGCCTGGTGGCAGCAGGAGAATCGGAGCGTACCCAGGAGGCGCACGCTGCCACCTACTTCTCATTCATGATGCAGGCTGATGCAGCGTTACTCGGTGTAGAGCGGGAGACATGGCCCATGTGGCGCAACCGGGAGCAAGAGCGGTGGTTGGACTGGCAAGAGCAGGAGTATGGGAATTTGCGCGCGGCGCTTGATGTGCTATTGGAGCGCAACGAACCCGATATTGCTTTGCAATTCGCAGTAGGATTGGCGAATCTCTGGTTTTTTCGTGGCTATGCTAGCAGCGAAGGGCCGCGCATCATGGAGCGAGTATTGTCGGCAAGAGGCGTGAACAGGGTGATGAGCAAGGCGAAGGGATGGGCGCTCTACCTCGCTGGCTGGCTGGCATTTTACCAGTCTGATGAACGCCAGGCGCTGGTCTCCTTAGAGGCGAGTGAGCGGCTGTTTCGCAGCCTGGGATATACACGCGGGGCCGCGGCATGCCTGACCGTCCTGGGCAATATCGAACATCATTGGGGCAACAACAACGTAGGAGATGCGAAGCTCGCAGAAAGTCTCGCCCTCTATAGAGAAATCGGAGATCGCGTGGGCATCGCGTATGCGCTGCTGACGCAAGGCATACTCGCGTTTTTCCGTGGAGAGTTCGCGCACTCACATGTTCTATGTGAAGAGAGTCTGGTGCTATCCAAAGAAATGGGGCATACCTGGCTGATCGCCACCAATCTCCACTATCTCGGCTGGGCGCTCTTCCTCCAGGGCGCTTATGCCGGTGCGCACCGACTATCCCAGGAGAGCGTCGCGCTCTTCAAAGAGCTAGGTCATGCAGGTTTCGCTGTAGAAGCGCAGATCGTTCTCGCAAACGAGATGAGCGCCCTTGGAGATGAGATGGCCGCAGAGGCACTCCTTGAGGAGGCGCTGGCACAAGGGCGGGCGATGGAGAGTCAGGATGACATCGCGCGCGCGCTCTGCGGATTGGGACGCCTGGCGCTGCGCCGGGGTGACCTTGTCCATGCCCGTGCCCTTTACAAGGAAGCTGTCATGATTCTCAAGCAAGAGGCAGAAATACCTGACAGGGTGCAATGGGTTCTGGCCTCCTGCCTGGAAGGAATAGCGGAGATTGCGCTTGCCCAGGGACAGGCTGCCTGGGCAGTCCGGCTCTTTGCACGCGCAGCGGCGCTGCGCACGAGTGATACGCATCAGAATACGATTGGCATCGAGCAATCGTTTTATGAGCGTCTACTGTCTGAGGCAAAAGCCCAGCTTGGAGAGGAGACCTTTGCCGGGCTGTGGCTAGAAGGGCGGAACATGACCACTGAACAAGTCCTGGCAGAGCAAGGCCTGGAAGTAACTCCACCTGGTACCCTTCCTGCGGCTCCATTCCGCATTTCAACACCATCAGCTCTGCCCCCCGCGGGGCTGACCAAACGCGAGTTTGAGGTGCTACTTCTGGTGGCTAAAGGCCTGACTAATGCTCAGATCGCAGAAAGTCTCGTGATCAGTCTTACCACCGTGAATTCCTACCTGAGTTCGATTTACAGCAAACTAGGTGTCTCTTCAAGGCTGGGGGCGATGCGCTATGTCATCGATCGCCATCTCCTCTAGCGCTGCTTGAGCGCCTACTTGCGCTACAAAGCGCAGCGCAGGCCGGAACAGGGCCACATCTACTTTCCCCAGCAGGCAGCAGGCAGAAGAAATCAGCATTTCTATCAACTCGATGGACAACGCACGTCGTTTGCGTACCGCTAAAGCAAATATAGTTATCATTTGAAAACGCTCAGTTTGGTCTAAATGGCTTTCTGTGATACGATGATTATGGGGCCACCTATTCTTGATCGGGCAATGGAAGAATCTGAAACGCCAGTAGAAATTTTTGAAAAGTACAGGCACAGATGCAATCTGACGTGACCAATCTACGTGCAACGCTCGTTACCCCTTTGACCGGTCCGCTGGCCCCGTTTGGACAAGCCTGTGCCACCGGTCTTTCCCTGTGGGCCAGGCATGCCGCGCGCCTACCGCCGCCATGGACGGGCGTGGAACTCGACGTGCGAGACATAGGGAGCGACGTACGTGCAAGTATGCGTGCTGCTATGAATGACCATCCTGATGTGCTCTTCGGGCCGTACGGAAGTAATACGATGCTTGCAGCTGCGCGCAGCTGCAAGCGCGTGATCTGGAATCACAGTGGTGCAACCTCTCGGCTTTCTCGCCCAGAGTTCCCACAGGTCATCAATGTACTCTCACCTGCTTCAACCTATTTTACAGGAGTGCTTCAGGCAGTGCGTGCATTCGATCCGGGTGCAGTTACCGTCTCTCTCTTCCATACGACCAGTGGTTTTGGCCGAGATGTGGCAACAGGTGCGGCAAGCACTGCGCTCGACCTCAAATTTGAGGTCGAGTTCGTGGCTTTCGAGCCGGGCCATGCAGCTTTGGCAGCATCTCTCGTCCCGCATGCGGATATTTTGCTCGTTGTAGGAAGCTTTGCTGATGAACGTGCGGCGGCTCCCATCTTGTTGAAGCGCACATGGCGTGCCGCGGCATTCGTCGGAGCAGGTGTTGAGGAGGTGCTTGCTCCGCTCGGGAACCAGCGGGAAGGACTGCTTGGGCCTGCGCAATGGATAACGTCAGTGGCTCCCGAACCTGATGAAGGACCCGACGTTGATTGGTTCGTAACAAGGTATAAGAGTGTTGCAGGAGGTGATCCCCCGTATCCTGCGGCACAAGCCTTCGCAGCCGGGCTCCTATGCGCGCGCTGTCTGCGAGACAGCGGTCGTTGTGAGGATACAGCCCAACTCACTGCTGCCTGCCAGCTCATCTGCACGACGCTCTACGGTGCTTTCCGCATCGATCCACTGACTGGTCTTCAGTCCGGTCACCTGATTCTTATCGTGCAATGGCAGAATGGAAGACGCCGTGTCGTCTGGCCTCCAGAGCAAGCAGAACGTCCTTTGCTTTTACCTCTCACCAGGTAAAACTCTTTGTACCCATGCTCAACCTCAAAATGAAGAGCGCCACCAGCAGGGGAGGTATTCCCCACACAGGCAACACAGAAAGGGGGCCGATATGACCAGAACAAGCTGGGTCGAGCTGTGTGTGAGCGACTTCGAGCATTCCATCACCTGGTTTGAACAGGCTCTGGGCTTTCGAGTCGTGGCTCGCGATGCAAACGAGTATGCTGAATTGTCTCGCGGGGAGACCGTTCTTCAACTGGCGGCAGACGATGCGCCATACTGGGAGGCTGAACGCTCACACCTGCTCCCACCGGGACAGCGCGGCAGCGGTGTGGAGATTATCCTCCTCGTTGAGGACGTCGACGCTGTCTATCGCCAGGCTCAACAGGCGCGGGCAGATATTATACGTCCGCTCGCCGATTATCCCTGGCATATGCGGCAGTTCTGGGTGCGCCACCCCGATGGCTACCTCCTCCGCCTGGCGCAGCGCATCCTATCCGTGAACCCGGCGACCTATCGCCGCCAGGTCGCCGACGCCTTCCGGCGCGATACCCCACGTATTATCCAGCAACTGCGTGCAGTGCAGCAGACGGCCGAGCGCCTGGCACAGCGGGGAGACGTTCTTGGCGCAGTCACGATCTACGAAACCCTGGTGACAGAAATCTTTGAGCAATCCCACCTCTATTATGTAGAAGCCGAATATGACCACTCCTACGAAGAAGAGTGGTACTATCCAGAAGAGGAGGGATTGGAGGGACTCGTCGGGGAGTGCATTGGAGGGCTGGGGAACGGTCTGGTCAACCAGCAGACTGATCGGGTCGCGCGTGAGAAGAGCATCGCGGTGCTGTTGGCCATCTACCAGCGCGACCTGCAAGCCGATGAGAGCCACGGGTTCGCCGACAGCGCAGCCGACCAGCTTGTGCGATATGCGACGCTGCTGGAACGACAGACGATCGCGGAGTGGATTCGCGAGAGGCTGGCTGACGAAGAGGAAGTGATCACTGGCTCAGAGCGCCAGGCATACGGCGGGTTCTGGCTGGATCTGGAGAAAGAGACCCTCGACGATGAAGCCTACCTGCGCATCTGCCGAGAGACCGGTCGCATGGCTGATCTGGTTGAGCGGCTCCTCGTCCTGGGACGCATTGACCAGGCGGTCCAAGAAATGCAGCGGGTTGATGACCTTGCCTTCCTCAAATTGACCGATCTCTTCGTCCGGCACGGGCAGGATGCTGCGGTCGAGCGCCTGGTGAGCACGCGCATCAAGGAGAAACCAGCTCTACACCTGCTGGAATGGCTCCAACAATACTACCGGGACAGGGGCAACCTCACCGCCGAATTGGAGGTAGCCGAAACGTCATTCCCCATGCAGCCTTCTCTGAGGCGCTACCAGGAACTGCGCGATCTTGCCAAACGTCTCGATCGCTGGCAGACGCTTCGACCGGAACTGCTCGCGTTCCTGGAGCAAGCCGGAACGACCAGGAACACCACGCTCTTGATCGAGATCGCACTGGATGAAGGGGTTATCGACCGCGCCTTGCACCTGTTGAAAGGGATGGCGAAGAAAGATAGCTACGGCTACACCTACAACGAGGGCTATGGGTATCACGGCTTCGGCGACATCGCCCTTCAGGTCGCCAGGGCCGCCGAAGAGTCGCACCCACGTGAAGCCATCGAGCTGTACCGGCAGCGGGCTGAACGACTGATTGCCCAGCGAGGCCGCCAGAACTACCAGGACGCATGCACGTTTCTCGCAAAAATGCGCGCCTTGTACGAGAAGCTTGACGAGGGAGAGACCTGGACAAGCTACCTGACCGACTTGCGTGAGCAAAATCGCAACTTGAGTGCGCTGAAAGAGGAACTGGCGAGATCTGGCTTGTGAAGACGTGAGCATGTATCTCTTCCTGTGGCATAAAGGGCATTCAACAGTTGGCAGAGTACTTGAGAGAAGCGCAACTTCGGCTAGGATGGCGCCTGCTCGGTCGTGTGAAAGCGCTGCCAGGTGAACGCTGCCAGTACCATAGCCGCATGTTCTTTCGGTATAGTCTGGTCTGTTCCCTGGAGATCCTCCGCTCGCCGGAGGCGGTAGCGAATGGTATTGACATGTACCCCCAGTTGCTCGGCGACCTCGATGGGCGCGATCTCGGTTCCTGGTAGGCCCAGTGTCCTCGCCAAATTGCTGAGTCCGCGTCGGTACTTGCAACCATCGTACCTGGCCAGCATTGCCCCGACCCTCTATGGCGGCATGTTCCGCCAGTGGCCCGACCTCGCTCGTGCGTATGCGCACCTGATTAGAGCGCCGCACGGTCTCGGGTATTACCGGCAACTGCTGGCAGGCGTGGGCTGGACCAGCCTGCCCTGGCGGCATCAGCTCCGTCAGTCAACCCTGATCCTGGCTGGCAACGACGACCCGATCGTTCCACCCGTCAATGCCAGGGTCATGGCGCGCTTGATTCCCCACGCGAGGCTCCACATCGTCAACGGGGGACACTTATTGCTCCTCACCGGGAGAGAGCAAGTGGCTCCGCTCGTGTATCATTTCCTCAGAGAGGAGTGAGTTCATGGTGAAGACGCCTGTATATTTATATTGTATTTTTCCCCCGGCCCTTGTATACTTTTACAAATAGCCTGCGCAGTTGCGTTTCAACGATGGAACGCAAGCTTCTCTAGGGGAAAAAGCATGGCCAAATATCTTCGCTGTTACATGTGCTCTGACCTGCACGCTGCAAACCGCACCTACCGCAAGCTTCTTAATGCCATCAAGATGAACGTATACGAGGCGAACGTTGTCCTCATTGCCGGTGATCTGACAGGCAAGGCCATTGTCCCGATCATAGCTCAGGGCAATGGGCGTTACTCAGCCGCGTTCCTGAATCAAGATTATAGCGTCGAGACCGAGACCGAACGCCAGAATCTTGAGAATACTATCTCGGATATCGGCTACTACCCCTACGTAACCGACTTGGATGAGGTAAACGCATTGAGAGCGGATACAGTGAAGATGAACGAACTGTTTCGCCAGAAAATGATTCGGCGCGTCGGCGAATGGGTAGCGTTAGCTGAGGAACGCATTGGCAAGAGCGGCGTCCAGTTTTATATGATGCCAGGCAACGACGATGATCGTGGTGTTGATGCCATGATTGCACAGTCGAGCTATGTCATCAACCCGGTCGGCAAAACCATTCAACTGGACGAGCACCACGAAATGATTAGCTTTGACTATGCCAATCCCACTCCCTGGCATACTCCGCGTGAATGGAGCGAGGAAGAGTATTACGAGTGCGTCAAAGCAAGTGCCCGCACATTGAAAAACGTCCATAATGCTGTGTTTATGATCCACGTTCCCCCTTATGATAGCGGAATAGATACTGCCCCGGAACTTGACAGGACCTTGCGGCCCAAAGTGACGATGGGCGATGTCTTACGGGTCCCGGTAGGGAGCACAGGTGTGCGTCGTGCCATCCAAGAGTTTCAACCACTGGTCGGTGTACACGGCCATGTACACGAAGCCGGTGGACAGGCCAGGATTGGGCACACCACCTGTTTCAACGCTGGCAGCGAGGCCAACCAGGGTATCCTGCGCGGCTTTGTCTTTGATCTTGGTAAGGACAAGCTGGAACGGGCTTTCCGTGTCCAGGGGTAGTTGGGAGTACAATAATTTTTTGTGCCCATGTTGTCTTATCATCTTCAGCGGCACAATAAATTGCGCTCCCTGCATGAAAGGGGTTCGCACTCATGGCAAAATCTGCTGCACCCAGTGGATTATTCGTCAGGCAGGCGTCGGGGTTGGTACGTGATGTCAGTATGGCCAATGCGCTCTTCTTCAACATCGCCGCCTTTGTAGGAACGGCAGTGGGCTGGGCTGTCGTCTTCTACGCGCTTTTCCCAGAGTGGCAGGGATTAGGTATTTCGGCATATGCCTGGATGGCTCTTCTTACAGGTATCGCCTGCTTCTTCCTGGGTTTGATCTTCGCCAGTCTCACTACCGCGATGCCACGCAGCGGTGGCGACTATGTTTTCACCTCCCGTATCATTAGCCCATTCTGGGGTTGGCTTGAAAGCTGGACGCTGGTTGGATCGGCACTCACTATCATCGGTTTTGAAATTATCGTAGCAGTACACAATATCCAACTGACCGGTATCTTGCTCGGTGTTGCTTTTCCTGGAAGCGCCTTTGCCAATGCGCAGAACTGGTTCCAGGATAATACCAGCAAAATTATTGTTGGCGTCATCATCTTACTGGTCATTTTTGGTGTCTCTATCTTGAAAACGCGTACCTTCCATAGGGTCGTGACAGGTCTCACCATCTTCGCTATCGTCTCAGTCCTAATCAGTTTCTTTGGGGCCTTCTCCATCGACCCAGGCTCGATGAATGCCGCCTTGCCGAAACTGGGCACCTCATCCCAGGCAATTATGAGCGCAGCCACCAAGGCTGGCTATTCACTTGGCAGCCCTGACTTCTCATTTCTCGGCTTGATCGCCCTGGCAGGCCTGGTCAGTGTTATACTTTTCCAGTTCATCGGCTTCCAATTCTCCTCGTACATTGCTGGTGAGGTGAAGGGCAATGTCAGGCGTTCGGTGGCCTTTGCGGTAATTGGCGCGTTAATTTTTGCCGTGTTCATGAACTCGCTCTATATCGATATCCTGGGCAATCGCTTTGGCTTTAACCTGACCAATGCCTGGGGATACCTCTATTGGTTTACTACTGCCGCTCCTCTCAATGGTCAGCCTCCATTTACTCCGGTGATGGCAACAGCCGTACATCCAGGAGCCTGGCCGCTATGGTTGATTGTGGCGCTGGGTAACATCACCTTGAACGTCTTGCTCTGTCCTGTGTATGCCATCTTCCTCTCACGTATTGTACTGGCATGGGCGCTTGACAGGCAGATACCTGAATGGTTCAGCGTTGTAAATGAGCGCACAAACGCTCCACTGCGCGTGATTGTTCTCGCGGTACTGCTTGGAGCGGTATTCTATGTGCTGACGTTCTTTGGCCTATCTCTGGCAAGTACGACCTTCTTCGGCATCTTGCTGGCAGGCCTCACCTGGATCATGCCGGGGTTAAATGCTATCTTGATACCGTTTCGTCGCCCTGATCTCTTCCAACTTACCAACAACACGGGCAAGTTCCTGGGTCTGCCTCGCCTCGTCTGGTACGGCATCCTCTGGCTCATCTTTATTGTCCCTGTGTACGCGGCAGCGTTCGTCTGGCCTGTCATAAAAGGTCTTCTGGCAAGCGGCAGTGCGTACCTGGCATTGTCCAACCCCAGCGGCGTTGGTTGGGCACTCATTTTCATTGTGGTTGCTATCGTGATCTACTTCGCTATGAGATTTGTCAACGCCCGCCGCGGCATCAACGTGAAGATGATCTACCAGGAGTTGCCGCCCGATTAATTGCGCACTTACGACACAATATGGAGCCGGCTCAGTTCTCATGAGGATGGAGTGTGTGGACCTGGAACGCCCGGCCCGCTCCACGTGTGGGAGCTAACGCGATTGCACACGTGTTGTCCAGCATGGCCTTCATTCAGCCCACAAGCACCACTTTGCCCTGCACTTTGACAAATTGGGCATGGTGCACCGCATTGGGAGGTACTTTGTAAAACTACTGTTTGAGAAAGTACCTCCTGTGGGGTCAGGCTAACTTCAGCTTGTTTCGTTTTAGTTTGCATCTCAGATACAAGGACGGCAGTGTCTAGTACCATTTAGCACCTCTGGTTTCATTTCAACTACCTGGCTTGGGAAGGCTTCTCTTGTCAAGTATACATGCATCTTCACCTGAATACAAGAAAACCCTTATACATTTTTGCTACGCGTCGTACAAGCTTTTATGTTTTTCATCAGGCCGGATCGTTGTGGTACTTCCCCTGTTGCACTACCTGCTGTTGGCGGGTGACGGCCTCTTCGTCGAGGTGACGGAAGAGGTTCGACAGCCCATCGAGGGCCTGTTGTAGGGCCATGGCCCCACCCTCGGCCAGCGCTGTGGCAAAGGCCTCCTCACCGAGGTGGGTGCTGGCTATAGCCAGCGCCCGCTCATAGTCAGGGCGGTAGACCGGTGGCAGGGGTGCACCAATGGCCGTGCGCAGCGCCTGCGCTGCCCCCCACAACCGTGCTGCCCATCCCGGCTCACCCTGCGCTGTCGCCACGGCTCCTCCTCCCTCCAGTGCTGAAGCGATGAGATTCTTGGCATCGATCTCTCGCGCAAGCCCCAGGCTCTCCTGGTAGTGGGCACGTGCGGCCGCAAGCTCGCCCTGGGAGTAGGCGTTGCGCGCGAAGGCAAGCAACGCCTCGGCCGTACTCCAGCGATCCCCTAGCTCCTTGAGGGTCGCCACGCTCTCCTCTAACAATTCACGGGCCCGGGCTTGCTCGCCCTGGATCAGGCGCAACTCGCCCAGGAGGCTGAGCAGGACGGCGATGTACTGCGTGTCGCCCAGCTCCCTAAAGAGCGCCAGGCTCTGCTCAGCCAGCGCCTGGACCTGGGCGAAGTCGTTTTTCGCCAGAAAGCGCACGCGAGCCAGTTCGCAGAGCGCGATGGCGATGCGTCCCTTGTCGCCCAGCGCGCGGGAGAGTCCCAGGCTCTGCTCGGCCAGCGCACGTGCCCGGTCGTACTCGCCTTGAGCGCTGCACGCCCGGGCTACATAGGCAAGGGAGCGGGCCCGGTTCCAGGTGTCCCCTAGTTCCTGAAAGAGGACCACGGCCTCCTCCAGTTGAGCACGGGCCTCCGCGTACTGGCACCTCGCCCAGGCGACAAACCCCAGTTGAGAGAGGGCGGCCGCCTCATCGGCGGTGTCTCCAAGTTCCCGGGAGAGCACCAGGCTCTCTCTACCCAGCGCCTCTGCCCGCTCGAAGTCGTCCTGGGTGATAGCCAGCACTGACGCTGCAGAGAGCACCTTGACCTGCACGGATGCTGTGACCCCTTCACGCACTGCCAATGCACGCTCCAGGAAGCCCCTCCCCTCTCTGTAATACCCATGGATGTTCCAGAACCAGTACAACGCGCCGCACAAATGCAGCGCCTGCTCGGCCCATTGCTGCTCCCCTGCGCTGCCTGCGCTCATTCCAGTTCGCTCCAGCAGAAAGGTCAGCGCTGCCCGCAGGTTCTCGTGCTCCTGCTCCAACCGGGCGAACCATCTGCCCGACTCGGACCCCCGCAGGTGCGGCTCGGCCTCCTCCGCTCGCCTCAGGTAGTACAAGGCATGCGTGGTGCGTGTCGCCTCCAGTTCCCCGGAGCCAGCTAAGCACACCAGCCCAAACTCACGCAGGGTTTGCAACATCCAGAAGCGCGTCTCACCCTCGGCCCGGTCCTCTTGCCGGAGCAGGCTCTTGTCCACCAGGGATGCCAATCCCTCCAGGATGTCCTCCTTGGGCGCGCCCGCGGCAGCGCACACCTCTTCGGCGGCTTCCCAGGTACAGCCATCCACAAAGACGGCGAAGCGCCGGAAGAGCTGTTGCTCCTCGGGTGAGAGCAGTTCGTAGCTCCAGGCAATGGTTGCGCGCAACGTCTGCTGCCGGGTGGGCAGGTCGCGAGCTCCCCCCGAGAGGATGGAGAGTCCCTGCTCGAGGCGGGAAAGCAAGGTCTGAGGTGAGAAATGCTTGATGCGAGCCGCTGCCAGTTCGATGGCCAGGGGCAGCCCATCCAGGCGCACACAGATGGCGGCCACCGCAGGCGCATTGGCGTCGGTCACCTGGAAATCCGGCCTGGTAGCCTGTGCCCGCTCGATGAAGAGTGCCACCGCCTCGTACTGCGACAGAGCCACGGGATCGGGCAGGCGTTTGAGATTGGGCAAAGACAATGGTGGCACGGTAAACTCCCGCTCGGCCCGCACATGCAGTCCTACCCGGCTGGTCACCAGCACCTTGAGCGCGGGACAGGCGGAGAGCAGATCGGCAATCTGGAGCGCAGCGCTAGAGACCTGCTCAAAGTTGTCCAGGAGCAAGAGGAGACACTTCTCCTTGAGCACTCTTTTCACCAGGGCGAACAGGGGTTGATCACCTGCTTCGCCGATCGAGAGCGTCTGGGCAATGGCCGGAACGACCTGCTCAGGATCACTCACTAGAGCGAGAGGCACCAGAAACACCCCATCGACGAACAATTCATTGAGTTGGGCAGCTACCTGCGAGCCCAGCCGCGTTTTGCCTACCCCACCTGGCCCTGTCAGCGTCAACAGGCGTACCTCTGGACGACGCACGAGATCACAGAGCGTGACCACTTCCTTCTCGCGTCCAATGAAGGTTGTGGGCTCGATAGGCAGGTTGTTGGGGTACGTGTCGAGGGTTTTGAGCGTCGAGTTCTCGATATCCGTGAGGAGCGATGTGACCGTTCCTGTTGGCAGATCAGTCCAGGCAGCAGTTGGCTCGGACCCGGGTCCGCTATTCGCAGCGGCCTTTAGCTGCTGTGGCAGCAAGCCCAGTTCACTGGCGCTCTTGCCGAAGAGCTTGCACAGCTTTTGCACATAGTAGGCACTAGGGGTGGTCGTACCCCGTTCCCAGCGCGTGACATTGAGGTCCAGGGGGGCTCCAATGCGATCAGCCACGTCTTTCTGGGTCCACCCCCGTTCCTGGCGTGCTGCCCGCAGCAGGTGATTGGGAATAGCCTGTGCTGCTTTCTTAACCATATTCCTTCCAACGCTGTAATGCTGCGATGATCATGTCACAGAGCGATACACTCAGGGAGTTTTCACCTGAGTATATCATATCCGTGATAGCTACGTGATAGTCCGGTGCTATTCTTTTCCCCTTCCCCTTCAGGTAATCTTCTGACATCGGCAAGAAATGAGCAGCCTCTCTGGCAAGACCAGGAGAAACGATGTTCAGCAGCAGGTATGGTTTCCTACCTCGCCTGGGGGAAGTGCATTGATTGTACAGGATAGAGGGAGCAAATGATGTATTATCGTATCGCGATTTACGTGGATCCGTCAAGTACCTGGCAGTGGAAATCGACGGTGCTGAGTTCGCTGCATACCCTGCTTCAGTTTCTTCGGCTCTACCGGGCTCTTCCGTCAGATCGTCTACGTGTGCTCTTCGCCACCTCACCTGAGCGCCTGTATGAGCTGCTGGCACTCGAGAATCAGGGAGTGGGATCCTCCGCCATGGCAGGAGAGTTTCTGTGGGACCAGTTGATCTAGGCAGGAGAGTCGATGAGAGAAGCCCCGGCACCCGGGACAGGAGTGCGGCCAGGGACGGAATCCACTGGAGTCGCCATTCAAGCCTCCTTGAAGGAGATCGGCACAGCATCCTACGCCCTGCATACAAGTGACAGTAACGTACTGGAGTGGAGACGGGGCGAGATCGAATGTGGGGCAGGAGGTGATCATGATCTTCCCTACCTCTTTGCCCTGCCTTCGTCCTGGCCGCAGCTCTGCGCCTGGATCAAGCTTCTTGCAAAGGTCCAGTCAGGTGAGTTAGAACCGTAGGGCCGAGTGCCGGGCAACCGTAGTCAGGTGTAGTTTGTCTACCGCCTCGCAAGCTGGTAGCAGAAGAACGGCACCACTCCAGGTGCCTGAGAAACGAGTGCAACGGCTGAAAGGAGTATGGACATGATAGGCATACACCGTGTTGAGGACGGAGCAAGCCCTACTGCTTCACCGAGCGCCCCCGCCGAGCAATCGTCTCCTGCCTGTTTGAGGAGAGAGGCAGCGTGCAGCACGCTGAGTAGTGCGGCACTTGCAGCCGAGTGCTTGAGGGAGCTCAATAACTCTCGTCAGGGTGAGTCGTGCAATGAGACATATGGTCTCGAGCTGTTATGCCGGGCGACCGTGCAAGGTGATCCGGAGGCCTGGATCTGGGTGCAACAGTGCTTTAGCGACATGGTGCGCGGCTGGCTGCGTTGTCATCCTCGCAAAGAGGCAGCCAGCCGCTGGGAGAGCGAAGAAAATTATGTTAGGCGGGCCTTTGAGCGCTTCTGGCAGGCCACCACCGTGACCCAACAAGTGGAATTCACTCGGCTTGCTGATGCCTTACAGTACCTGCGTGCGAGTCTGCAAGGAGCTATCCTGGATACGCTGCGGTCCTATGCGCAGCCAGGAGAAGTCTCCTTGCCGGAGCCAGGCGAGCCAAACGTGGAAGGCCGAACCGACAGCAGTGAGCTGTGGCAGATTCTCCAAAGGATGCTGCCCAGCGGGCGCGAGCAGCGATTGGCTTACTTGCTCTATCATTGTGGTCTCAAGCCCAGGGAGATTGTACGTTTTCTTCCACAGGAGTGGAGTGATCTCCAGGAGATCTACCGCCTGCGGCGCAATATCCTGGGGCAAGTACTGCGCAATGAAGACCATCTCCGTGTGTAGCCGCTGTGCATCCCTGGTGGAGCAAGACCCTCGCTTCATCTTTACCCTCTCGTCACCGGATATTGCTTGCAATTTACAAGTAAAAATGCTATACTATTCCACAAGCGGGAAGAAAAATTGGAAATAGTGAAGAGTGAGTTTTGCAGCAGGTATTCCTGGGCGGCCTCCCCTTAAGAGGGAAGTGAAGAAGTCGAGAACATGAAACACAAACACCAAAGACGCTCGGACTGTCCCATCAACTTTGCCTTAGAGATGTTTGGCGATCCGTGGTCGCTGTTAATCATCCGTGATATCGTCTACTTTGGGAAGCACACCTATGGAGAATTTTTAGCGTCAGAAGAAGGCGTGGCGACCAACATTCTCGCCAGCCGTCTCGCTCATCTGGAACAACAAGGCATTCTGGTGAAAAAGCTCTCTGAGAAAGATAAGCGAAAAGAGGAGTATGTCCTGACTGAAAAAGGTCTCGATCTCATCCCAATCTTGGTGGAAATGGCGAACTGGAGTGCTGAGCACGATCCACACACCGCTGCCCCTGCCGCCTGGATTGCCCTGATGAAGGCCGAGAGAGAGAAGATGATCCGACTCATGTGTGAAACGCTGCAAAGCGGCGGCTCTGTTTTTGTCGGCGAAAAGAGTCTTCTGGGTCAATTCGTCTAGCACTGCTCCCTTGCGGAAGGTTCCACGCAGCGGAGCGCTCCCCCGAACTTTCGCAAAACAGCAGGGTTCTCGTTGTGAGCCCTGCTGTTTTATTCTACGGCGGTAATCTTTCTTTGCTGAGCTTCTCTTCAAGAGAGGTCTGGAAGCGATGCACCCCACGCTGTTTCAATTGAACCGTTCCTTTGCTACGGAGAGAGGCGAACAGGAAGCCAACCGGTTACGGCTGTTTCGCGCGCCGATCAGACGGGGCAACTCCATCAATGATAGGGGGGATATTGAGACCGAGAACGGAGGGATAGCCATACATCGCAAAGCGTGCGAACCAGAGCGTCATCTGCTGGGGCGAGTACGTCATCCCGTTCTCAATCCACCAGGCTATCATCCCTACAAACCAGTGCGCCAGGCTGATGATCACGAACTCCGCTGGCGCAGCGTTCGGGTCATTGGGTGCTCTCAGTCCTGATGCAGCGAGGGTTCGAGCACGGCTTCGAATAGCGTCCGCAAAGTAGTCACGCATCTGGACGGTAAACCAGGAACTGCCGCGTTTGCCAAGCATCACCCGGTAGAGCCTCTCGTGCCTGGCAATATGCTCGAAGAACGCGGACCAAGCGGCCAACTGGGACTTGATGTAGGATTGCACCGCTTCGGGGTCCAACTCGCTCCCGGACGAGAGCAGTCCTTCTAGATTCCCCGGAAGGGGACCGAGCTCGTGGAAGATCTGATTGACCGCTTCCTCAAAGATGCCCGTGACCAGCGCATATTTGTCTGGGTAGTGGCGATAAAACGTCGTCCTGTTGACCATCGCTCGCTCAGCAATGTCTCCCACGGTGACCGCATCGAACCCCTTTTCCTCAATCAGATCGATCAGGGCTTCCCGCAAGTTCGTCTGTGTTCGTCTCACTCGTAAATCCACCTGCTCGCGCATCAGTTTTGCTCCTGTGTTGCATATGCAACATTCTCATGAATTTGCTTCTTGCTCCTGGACAGCGCTTCGAGTATGCTTCTTTTAGGCAACATTCTACCACAAATGTTGAAAGGTGTTGCAAAACGCAAACCTCATGAGGAGGAACGATCCCATGGCAAACACCCCAGCCATCCTGGCAGAAGGGCTGTCCAAAACGTATGGCACCATCCACGCCCTGGATGGGTTGGACCTGGTAGCGGAGGAAGGGACGATCCTGGGCGTGCTCGGTCCCAACGGCGCGGGCAAAACGACGACGGTGCGCATCCTGACCACCCTCACCAAGCCGGATCGTGGACGCGCAGAGGTAGCCGGACTGGACGTGGTGAAACACGCCCGGATCGTGCGCGAGCGCATCGGGCTCACCGGTCAATATGCTGCCGTCGATGAACTGCTGACCGGTTACGAAAACTTGAAAATGTTCGGGCAACTCTCTCGCTTGCCAGGCGCGGTGGCCAAGCGGCGAGCCCACGACCTGCTGGCACGCTTTGACCTCGAAGAGGCCGCCTCCCGCCTGGTGAAAACGTACTCAGGGGGCATGCGCCGGCGGCTTGACCTGGCGGCCAGTTTGATCCTTGCGCCACCAATCCTGTTCCTGGATGAGCCCACGACCGGCCTCGATCCGCGTGGACGCCTCGCGCTGTGGGAGGTAATCCGTGACCTGGCGGCCCAGGGTACCACGGCGTTGCTAACCACTCAGTACCTGGAGGAAGCCGATCAGCTGGCCCATCAGATTGTAGTGATTGATCAGGGGCGCGTGATTGCGCAAGGCACGGCTCCCGCCCTGAAAACACAGATTGGCGGAGAGCGCCTGGAATTCACCGTAGCCCCACCCAGTGATCTGGACGCCGCGTGGCAAGCGATCCGTCCGTACAGCTCAGGGGAGATCCTGCTCGATCGCGAACACCGTCACCTCACCGTCCCGGTCACGGATGGGGCCAAGCTCCTCGCCGCGATCGTGCGCGATCTGGATGGAGCACAGATTGCGCTTGCCGAGCTGGCCCTGCGCCGCCCAACGCTTGATGATGTCTTTTTCTCGCTCACCGGGCACTCGGCAAGCGAGGCTGAGCCGAGTAATCCGGCACGACTCAAGAGGAGGAACCGATGAACAGCCCTGTACCCTTAAGCACGGAAGATCTGACCCCACGTTCCCATTGTGCGCTGTATTGGACGTTCGCTCACGCGTGGGTGCTGGCCAAACGCCGACTTACGCAGATCCCACGCCGTCCCGATGAGTTGCTGATCGCGACGCTTCAACCCACCATGCTCGTCCTGCTCTTCCGCTACGTCTTTGGCGGAGCCATTCTCGTTCCTGGCACCAGCTATGCGAACTATCTGATGGCCGGGGTATTCGTGCTTGCATCCCTGGTTGGTTCCCTGGCCACCGGGATCGGCTTAGCAACCGACCTCCAACAGGGCTTGGTTGACCGCTTTCGCTCGTTGCCGATGGCGCACTCGACGGTCCTCACCGGTCGCACGCTGGCTGACCTCGTCCGCAATGGCTTCGTCGTGCTGGTCATCTGGGCCGTCGGTCTGCTCGTGGGCTTCCGGCCAGCGGGTAACCCCCTCGCCTGGGTGGCGGCAACGGGCTTGCTTCTGCTGACCACTTTTACGTTCTCGTGGCTCGCGGTCCTGCTCGGTCTGGTGGTAAGCAGTCCAGAAGCCGTCCAGGGAGCCAGTCTGGTGATCTTTTATCCCTTGCTCTTCGGGAGCAATGCGTTCGTGCCCACGAGCACCATGCCTGACTGGCTGCGTGCGTTCGCAGACCACCAGCCGATTTCGGTGGTCATCGGCGCCGTGCGTGGGCTGCTGCTCAACCAGCCGGATGCTGCGACCATCGAGCAGGCGCTGGCTTGGTGCGTGGGCCTGCTGGTGACGTTCATTGGGCTGTCAACCTGGGCCTATGAACGTCGCACTGCCCGATGAGCAGATGAGCAAGAGTGCTCCACAGACGTAGCAGAAAAGTGAGAACATGATGGCAAGAAAAGGCTGTCGCCCCGCAGCGACATCGGAACACATACTCACTCCCCAGTGGAGCCAATGTGTTGAGTGCGGTCAAGCGATGCGGGTCGCCTACCGTACCCAGCGGACCATTACGACCTTGCAAGGGCTCTGTCGCCTGACGCTCCGTGTTCGCCGGTGTCACCATCCGCAATGTCCACAGTATCATCGGCCCTATCGGCCAGAAGAGGAAGGAACATGGGCCTTACCCCATGGGGAGTTCGGTCTGGATGTGATTGCTCTGGTTGGTTCCTTGCGCTATACCGCTCACCGTAGCGTTCCTGAGATCCACCAGGCGCTCCGTGATCGAGGTGTTCCCATTGCTGAACGAACCGTGACCCATTTACTCCAGCGGTATGAAGAATTGGTCGCGCTTCATCTGGGAAACCAACAACGATTACAGGGGCGCTTCAAAGAACAAGGTCAGATCATTCTTGCGATCGACGGTCTCCAACCAGATGTGGGTCATGAGGTCCTGTGGGTACTGCGTGACTGTCTCTCTGGAGAAGTGCTCCTGGCTCGAAGCCTACTCAGTGCGTGTGAAGCGGACCTCGCCAGCTTGATTCGCGAGGTCCAGAAGGTGGTTGCCGTTCCCATTCGTGGGGTGATCTCCGATGGACAACGTTCTCTGCGCAATGCTGTTCGGGCTGTGTTGCCGGATGTTCCACATCAGCTATGCCACTTCCATTACCTCAAGGAAGCAGCCAAACCATTGTACGAAGCCGACAAGCATGCGAAAAAGGAATTGAAAAAACGCCTGCGTGGGATTCGTCCGATTGAGCGTGTGGTTGAAAAGCGCAAGGATGAAGAAGCGGAAGCGATTCGTGGCTATTGCCTGGCGGTGCGCAGTGCCTTAACTGACGATGGCAAAGCGCCGTTAGCTGCTCCTGGCCTTAAGCTACACGCACGTATTTCTGCCATTGCCAACTCACTCACCCGGGTCTCTGAAAAAGGGGCTTGCCGCGTGAGTTAGAACGCATGCACGCTTTCTTGACGAAAGGGCTTGCCGAAACCGCTACTCTGTGGTCAGATGTGGAACAAGGATATGCCTGGGTCCATCGCGCCGCCCATCTTCTCTCCAATGACAACAAGCTGGAAGCTGCAGCGGTGCGTCAGACCTATGAAACGCTCCTGGCGGACATGGAGCACACATCGACGCCCTCCGAACCCCTCACCATGATGCTCTCCACCTTTCGGAAAGTGACCGCCAGTTATTGGCCTGGTCTGTTTCATTGCTACGATCAGGCTGATCTTCCCCGCACCAACAACGAGTTAGAGCAGTATTTTGGCTCGGCGCGGTATCATGAACGACGAGCGAGCGGGCGCAAACAAGCATCACCCGGAGTAGTCATTCGTGGAACCGTGCGCGTGGTGGCTTCTGTTGCTTCTCGCCAGCATCCTTTTTCTGGGCCAGAACTCTATCCGACTGATCTGACCCACTGGCGCACCTTGCGCAGCGAATTAAACCACTGCCATGAGGCTCGGCGCATGCAATATCGCTTCCGCAAGTCTCCTGAACAGTATCTCGCGGCTCTCGAAGAGAAGCTCAGCAAGCAAAGATTACCGCCGTAGGTTTTATTATGGCATGTCTGATCTCTCCATGGGTCTGAGAGCGCAGTGGCCCCATTGTGGAGGGTTTCACATCACTCTGTGGATCTCTGTACCCACCTGTGGCCCTTGCTCTCTCAATCACGCGATTGCGCCGTGGATTCTTGTGATTGACAAACCGAAATGCCTTGACATTTGGCTCGCTCTTCTGGTGATTTCCGGTTTTGGGAAGGTCAGGAAGAAGAGATATGTAGATGATACTTGCAAATTGCAAGTTATAGACGCGAGAAGGAAAGAGCACAACCAGCGTCAAGGATGGGAGAGGATAGGCGCGCAAGGGTGTTGTCGTCCCCTTCTGCGAGATCGGAAAGGATGAAACAGATGGCTACAAGGCTCCTCGATCATGATACAGTCACCATCCCTCTGGAAGAGGTAGTAAGAACAAGACCCATTGCGGCTTCTCCTGCTAAAAAATCGCGATCTATCACCGCCGCTCTAACGTTCCTGATCGGCTGCGTCACCCTGATGATGACCGGCTTTGCCGTGATCATTCCTGTCTTCCCGCAGCGCTTGCAAGCCCTGGGGCTGGGACCTGAGACGCTGGCGTTGATGGAAGGAGCCTTTGGTCTGGGGATGTTCCTCTTCAGCACTCCAATGGGAACATGGTCCGGCCGCATTGGTCGCAAACCCATCCTCTTCATCTCTCTGGCCGGTTTTATCGTCACCAACCTGCTGCTTGCGTTCATCAATGTGCCGCTGCTGTTCATTCCCATACGCTTTGTTGAGGGCATGTTGCTTTCTGGCTTGATACCTGCCGCGATGTCGATGGTGGGCGATACGATCCCCCTGGAGAAACAAGGGCGCTGGATAGGTTTTCTCACGACGGCACAGGCAGTTGGTTTTGCACTGGGCCCTGGTATTGGAGGCTTCCTCTATCAAACCCTGGGTTTTACCAGTCCCTTCCTGCTCTCGGCTGGTATCGCTCTGGCAGCTTCTCTGCTGGCAGTCTTCATGGTGCCAGAAACCCTGCCAGAACACGTGCGGGTCGAGGCGAGACCGCACCAAGCCAATCGCGGGGCAAAAGCTCAAAAGCCGAAGGAATGGCGCATTGCTCGCCTGATCTGGCTCGTAGCTCCGTTCCTTATTATCGATTTCGGCATGATCTTCACCTACCCATTCGTGTTCCCGCAGTTTCCCTTCTTCTTTATGAAGGTGCTTCACTACAGCACAGCACAATATGGCATGTTGTTCAGTGTCTATGGCATGGCCCTGGCCATCTTCCCGCTCTTGCTGGGACGGCTCTCAGAGACGTGGCCGAAAAAGCCGCTCATCGTCATCGGCAGTCTGCTCTTCAGTGCCTTGATCGTGGTCATGTTAGCGGCACCCCTCTATCCGCTTTTGGTAGCGGGTGCGGCTCTGGCAGGACTGGGCAGTGCCTTCGTCGAGCCAGCTATGGGCGGCATCTACCTCGGTGCCACGACCGACGAAAATCGCGGCCAGGTCATGGGGATGCGTGGGTCAGCCATCTCGCTCGCCATCATGCTCGGCCCACTGGCTCAGGCGCTCGTTGGCCTCTGGATCACGCCACAGATCACGTTCGCTATCGGTGTTGCCCTGTCGTTAGTGATGGCTCTGGTAGCCTTTCTCCTGTTGAAGAATCCTGGACGGGCAGAAAATGCCTGAGGCAGAAAATGCCCTCTGCCGGCCAAGGGTATCTTTTTATCATCGATGGAAATAGGACCAGAGCTTTAGTATCAAGGGCAGGTTCCCTTTATAGCCAAGGCGACGAGCTTCTTCATAAGCTTGCTGAGCTTCTCTTACTCTTTCGAGTAGCATCAGCAGGTCGCCCTTGCTGAAGTAGGCGGCGGCGTAGGTGGGGTCTAGATGGATGGCTTGATCATAGGCAGCCAGCGCCTCCTCATAGTGCGCCAGTTCAGCAAGGACGTCCCCTTTCCCGTGGTAGGCAAAGACAAGGTGAGGATCCAGGCAAATGGCCTGATCATAGGCAGCTAACGCTTCCTCGTCGCGCTTTAGTTTCTCAAGAGCAACACCTTCGTTGTAATAGGCAACCGCGAGCTGAGGCTCCAATCGGATCGCCTGTTTGTAAGCGGTCAGAGCCTCCTTGTAGCGCTGGAGGCTACTGAGAGCATGCCCCTGGTTGTTATAGGCGAGAGCGTTATCAGGGTCTAGTCGGATCGCCTGTTTGTAAGCGGTCAGGGCCTCCTTGTAGCGCTGGAGGCTACTGAGAGCATGCCCCTGGTTGAGGTAAGCCACGGCGTTGTTGGGGGCCAGCCTGATCGCCTGTTCGTAAGAGGCCAGGGCCTCTTCGTCGCGCTTGAGACCACACAAGGTATTAGCTTTGTTGAGATAGACCACAGCATTATCGGGAGCTAAGCGGATCGCCTGTGCGTAGGAGGCCAGGGCTTCTTCGTAGCGTTTGAGACCATTGAAAGCGCACCCCTGGTTGTTATAGGTGAGAGCGTCGTTGAGATTCAGCTCAAGAGCGCGCTTGTAGGCCACCAGCGCCTCTTCATAGCGTTTGAGACCATTGAGAGCATACCCCTGGTCGTTATGGGCAGCAGCCAGGTAGGGATCGAGGCGAATGGCCTGCTGACAAGCCGCCAGCGCCTCTTCGTAGCGACCAAGGCCATTGAGAGCCCAGCTTTTGTGCTGGTATATGCTTGCATTATCAGGGTCCAGGCGCATGGCCTGCTCACTAACGACCAGCGCTGCCCGATAGCGTCCGAGTTCGTTGAGGACCCAGCCTTTACCTTGATATGCCCCGACGTTATCAGGACCTAGTCGAATAGCCTGCTCGTAGGCCGCCAGCGCCTCCTCATCGCGCTTGAGATCACGGAGAATATCTCCTCTGCGCAGATAAGCGATCGCATTGCCAGGGTCCAGAGCAATAGTTCGTTCGTAGGCTGCCAGCGCTTCCTCATCGCGGTGCAGTCTTCTGAGCACATCCCCCTGGTTCAGATAGGTGAGGGCGTTAGCCGGGTTCAGAGCAATAGCCTGCTCATAGGCTGCTCGCGCCTCCTCATTACGGCCAAGGTGATGGAGGACGTTCCCTCTTTTATCGTAGACCACGGCGTTGTCAGCACCTAGCCGGATAGCTCGCTCATAGGCCACCAGGGCCTCCTCGTTGCGGCCAAGCGTACGAAGGGCATCTCCCCGGTTGAGATAGGTGAGGGGGTTGTCAGGATACAGAGCAATAGCTCGCTCATAGGCGGCCAGCGCCTCTTTGTTGCGGCCAAGCGTACGGAGCACATCCCCCTGGTTCAGGTAGGCAACCTCGCTGGGGTCCAGACGAATGGCCTGCTTGTAGGCGGCCAGCGCCTCCTTGTTGCGGCCAAGCATACGGAGCACATCCCCCTTGCTGTGATAGGGAATGGTATTGTTAGGGCCCAGACGAATGGCCTGGTCATAAGCTGCGAGCGCCTCCTCATTGCGGCCAAAACCTCTGAGAACATCCCCCTTGCGGAGATAGGCAACAAGATTGCCAGGATCCAGGGTAATAGCCCGCTCATAAGCTGCGAGTGCCTCGTCATCGCGACTGAAACGCCTGAGGATATCTCCCTTGTTGAGGTAAGCAACGGCGCTGTTGGGATCCAGGGCAATAGCTCGCTCGTAGGCCGCCAGTGCCTCCTCATCACGGGTGAGGCTTTTGAGGGTATGCCCTTTGTTGAGGTAGATGAGGGCGTTAGCCGGTTCCAGAGCAATGGCCTGTTCGTAGGCCACCAGGGCCTCCTCGTAACGATTGAGACGCTCGAGGGCGTAGCCCTTGTTGAGGTAGGTGAGGGCGTTGTTGGAGCCCAGCCCAATGGCCCGTTCGTAGGCCACCAGGGCCTCCTCGTAGCGGCCAAGGCTACGTAGAGCATCACCTCTGCTGCGCCAGGCAATGGAGTTGTTGGGAGCTAGAGCAATGGTCTGTTCATAGGCCGCCAGCGCCTCCTCATCACGGGTGAGACTCTTGAGGGTATGCCCTTTGTTGAGGTAGGCAAGCACGTTATCAGGGTCCAGGCGCATGGCCTGCTCGTAAGCTGCGAGCGCCTCTTCATAACGCTGCAGGTTATTAAGAACCCAGCCCTGATTGTAGTAAGCGATGGCGTTGTTGGGGTCCAGGCGCATGGCCTGCTCGTAAGCTGCGAGCGCCTCTTCGTAGCGGGTGAGACTCTTGAGGGCATCGCCCTTGTGGAGATAGGCCACTGCATTACGTGGATCCTGGCTCACAGCCCGCTCGTAGGTTGCCAGCGCCTGCTCATAGTGGGCCAGATCACGCAGGACATCTCCTTTATCGAGGAGGGCAACGACATTGCCGGGGTCCAGAGCAATCGCTCGCTCATAGGATGCCAGCCCCTCCTCATAACGTATGAGGCCTTTGAGTACATCACCTCTGCCCGGGTAAGCAGCAGCAAGATTGAGATCTAGTCGAATAGCTTGCTCGTAGGATGCCAGCGCCTCTGCATAGTGCATGTGAGCACGAAGTGCATCACTCCTGTGGAGAAAAGCTATCGCGTTATGAGGATTACGGTCAATGGCTTGTTCGTAGGCAGTTAGCGCTTCCTCGTTGCGACCAAGGATACGGAGCGCATTACCCTTCCCACACCAGGCAATAGAGTTGCCTGGGTTCAGAGCAATGGCCCGCTCATAGGCCGTTAGCGCTTCCCTATAGCGTTTGAGCTCACAGAGCAGATCGGCTTTATTGAGGTAGGTAATGGCGTTGTGAGGATCCAGAGCGATGGCTTGCTCGTAGGCCGCCAGCGCCTCCTCATAACGGCTGAGGCCTTTGAGGGCATCCCCTTTATTGAGGTAGGTAATGGCGTTGTGAGGATCCAGAGCGATGGTCTGCTCGTAGACCGCCAGCGCCTCCTCGAGGTCATCAGGCATAGCCCCGTCATTGCGCCAATATTTTAATAGCATAGCCCCCTTCGCTCCGGTGCAACGCGCTCATCCTTTGGATGCTGAGCGCAGCAGGAGTCACTACTGGACGGAACACTATGACATTTGGTATTCTAACACAGGTGTTCTAACGGTGAAAGAGATACACTCTGCCGTTTATTCCTATTTACGACGCCTCCCGCGGGAACGCACCCGTGTTCCAGCAACAGCACGTAGGACGACAATTAGCAGGCAGGCTCCGATGAAGGCGAGGAGAATGCTGCCAAGGAGATTCGTTGCTCCTAAACCGAGAAGGGCTGCGAGAAATCCACCAATAACTGCGCCCACGAGACCAATGATGAGATCACCAAGTAGACCATAGCCTCCACGCATGACTCGACTTGCCAGAAAACCTGCGATTAAACCAACCACGAGCCAGGCGAGCAGGCTCTCTGGTTGCAGCGTTACGTCGAGCATGACTGTTGCGATTGTCATATACCCACTCTCCCTTTAGACGCCCGCTACACTCAAGTAAGCTCACCTTAGTATATCAGAAAACGCGGTCATACTCTATCCCTGAGCAATTGGAGTGGCAGGATGCACGGAAGCGTGCTTGCGCTTGCCTGTCACAGAGAGCACTCTCCGGCAGAGGAGCGAGCCCACCAGGACGATGCTTCCGAGGTAGATGCCCAGTGCCCACCAGGTCTGTGCATCACTACCGGTGCCAAGCCCGTGAATTGCCGCAAGCGCAAAAATGCCCAGGGTCAGCACGTGCAGCCGGCGCCACCACTTGTAACCGATGCGCTTGCGCAGCAGGGTGCTGATGCCGATGGCAATGCCGAGGTACAACGCGATCATACCGAGCGCCATCCATACGGCGCGATAATGACTGGCGAGCGGAATAAGTATCTCGTTCCACCCAAAGTGGGTGAAGGGATCGACCCAGACGGCCAGGACATGCACTCCGAGAAAGACCGTGCTGAGCAGCGTGAGAAAGTTGTGCAACTCGCTGTTGAGTAAACGCGGCCAGCGACTGGGCGATTGGATCTGCGTCGAAAGCGCCAGGCCCACGAGCACCGCCAGGGTGAGCAAGATGTAGGCGGTGAAACCGCCTGCCCGCGCGACGTCCCAGGTAATGGTTTCCCAGATGGTATTCATAGGATTATTTCCTTCATAAGATGTCTATTCCATGGCTCCAGCGTTTCCCAGGCGCTATCCTCATGTACAAGCAAACCTGCAATGCGGTGCCCGCGTAGAAAATCGGCTCCCAACTTCGAGCCAAGAATGAATGCGACTTTGGCTGCTACCTCGGCCTGTTCACAACGGTCCGCCACGACGGTGACCGACCAGAGGTCGCTCTGCGCCGGTAGCCCCGTCCGAGGATCGAGCAGGTGGTGCCGGAGCGTTTGCCCCTGCCACCAGTGGCGACGAGCAATGCCTGAAGTCGCGACGGCCCCGTGATGCAGCGGGATCGTCCAGAACTGCTCTCGCCCTGGCACGGAGATCTGCCACTGCTCTTCAGCGGGCGGAAGTCCCAGCACGGCGAGGTCGCCCCCACCGTTGACGAGGGCAGGACTTATCCCGCTCTGC
>WNFX01001036.1_pt1 | contig 30568 bp, 26 predicted proteins | sample 5400111 | NCBI WGS metagenome assembly WNFX01 (sample SAMN13153363, study PRJNA577476) | soil metagenome | isolation source: 40 cm soil or saprolite under grassland replicate 1 | place: USA:California | collected 2016-06-15 | reverse complement strand
ACAGGCCCTTGATGGCCAGGTTGTCCGCCTCGGTCCCGCCGCTGGTGAAGACCACCTCGCTGGGCCGGGCGCCGTAGACCTGCGCGATCTGTTCCCGCGACTCCTCGACCACCCGGCGCGCGCGGCGCCCGGCATTGTGCAGCGAGGACGGATTCCCGGTCTGCGCGAGTTCTTCCGCCATCGCGGCCAGGGCTTCGGGCAGCATCGGGGTGGTCGCGGCGTGATCGAGATAGACCAGCGCGCCAGTATCGCGCCGCGGCGCGGTCACTGGCTCCTGGCGGTCGTTGACCACTTCCACATTCCCCATGGCAATCCAAGCCTAACGGGCATCCCGGCCCGCCGCCCCGCGCGCGGCATCCGGCCGACGATCATGGAGTGCCGCTAGCGCTCGCGAATCGCGGGCAGCGGCCGCTGGCCGGGCCGCCGATCCGTCCCGGCAGCCCCGTGCAGGTCAGCCCTTGCGCTGCTCGATCTGCTCGACCAGCTGCGGCACCACCTTGAACAGGTCGCCGACGACGCCGAAGTCGGCGAGCTCGAAGATCGGCGCCTCTCGATCCTTGTTGACGACCATGATCGTCTTCGAGGTCTGCATGCCGGCCCGGTGCTGGATCGCGCCGGAGATGCCGATCGCGATGTACAGCTGCGGCGAGACCGTCTTGCCGGTCTGGCCTACCTGGAACTGGTGCGGGTACCAGCCGGCGTCGGTGACGGCGCGGGAGGCGCCGACGGCTGCCCCGAGCGTGTCGGCGAGCCGCTCGATGAGCGCCATGTTGTCGCCCGAGCCGACGCCGCGGCCGCCGGAAACCACGATCGACGACTCGGTCAGCTCCGGGCGGGCGCTGCGTTCGGCCACGACCCGGTCCACCACCCTGGCCTGCTTCGCGCTGTCGCTGGCGGTGAAGCTGACCGGTTCGAGCACTGCGGGTCCGTCCTGCGGCTCGGGGGTGATCGCGTTGGGCCGTACAGCGATGATCGGGGTCCCCGACCTGACCCGGGAGCGGACATTGATCGCGCCGCCGAAATTCACCTGGTCGGCGGTCATGTCGTCGCCGAGGCCGATGACGTCGGTCAGCAGCCCGCCGCCGGTCTTCACCGCGAGCCTGGCGCCCGCCTCGCGTCCCTCGGCGGTGCCGGGCACCAGCACGGCCGCGGGTGACTTCTGCGCGGCAAGTTCGGCCAGCAGTTCGGCCGTCGGCGCCACCACGTAGTCGTCGAACTCGGACCCGGCAGCCACGTAGACCTTCGCGGCGCCGAATTCGGCCAGCCTCGCCTGGGCTTCCTCGGCGCCGGGCCCGGTCCAGACGACGGCGGGCTCGCCAAGCCGGCCAGCGAGCGTCATCATCTCGAACGTGACCTTCTTGACGTTCCCGCCCGAGTGGTCGGCGAGTACCAGGATCTCAGCCATGGATGGCACCTTCAGCCCTTGTTCGCGATCACGCCGGCTTCGACCGCCCGCGCCGGTTCAGATGAACTTCCTGGCGGCGAGGAACTCCGCCGCCTTGTTGCCGCCGTCGCCGTGATCGGTCACGATCGTGCCCGCCTCCCGCGGCGGGCGCTTGGCGAAGCTCACCACCTCGGTGGCCGCGCTGGCCAGGCCCACCTGAGCGGCGTCCGCGCCCACGTCGTCCAGGCTCAGCACGTCGACCGGCTTCTTCTTCGAGGCCATGATCCCCTTGAACGAGGGGTAACGCGGTTCGTTGATCTTCTCGACGACGCTGAGCACGGCGGGCAGCGCGGCTTCGACCTTGTCGTAGCCGTACTCGGTCAGGCGCTGGATGGCAATCGCCGTCCCGTCGACGTCGACCTTGGCGGCGTACGACAACTGCGGGACGCCGAGCCGCTCTGCCAGCATCGCGGCAAGCACTCCGGTCCTTGCGTCCGTCGACTCCGAGCCGAGGATCACCAGATCGAAGCCGATCCGGCCGAGGGCCCCGGCGATCGCGGCTGAGGTCCCGAGCAGGTCCGAGCCCGCCAGCGCGTCATCGAGGATGTGGACGCCCTTGTCGGCGCCCATGGACAGGGCCTTGCGGATCGATTCGATCGCGCGTGCCGGGCCCATCGACAAGATCGTCACCTCGCCGCCATGTGCCTCGGCGAGGCGCAGCCCCTCTTCGATCGCGTACTCGTCAAGCTCGTTGATCACCACGTCGGCGGCATCACGGTCGAGCGTGCAGTCCGAGTCCCGCAGCGTGCGCTCCGTGCCCGTGTCCGGTACCTGCTTCACGCAGACGACGATGTCCATGACCGGCCGCCGACCTCCCTCGTTCTGCCGTTCCCGATCGCAACCCGAACCATGTTACCGGCTAGTAGCAACGTCGCCCTCAGGCTTGCCGCTCGGCCGCGGCTACCACGTTCGCGAGCAGCATCGCCCTGGTCATCGGGCCGACGCCGCCCGGCATCGGGGCCAGATATCCGGCCACCTCCGCGACGTCCTGCTGCACGTCACCGACCAGGCCGGCCTCGGTCCTTGTGATCCCCACGTCGAGCACTGCGGCGCCGGCCGCGATCATGCCGGGCGTGATGAGGCCCGGCTTGCCGGCGGCCGCGACCACGATATCGGCCCCGGCAGTGTGCACCGCCAGGTTCGCGGTGCCGGTATGGCAGATCGTGACCGTGGCGTTCTCGGTGCGCCTGGTCAGCAGCAGGCCGAGCGGCCTGCCGACGGTGATCCCGCGGCCGATCACGGTGACGTTCGCGCCGTTGATCGGCACCTGGTACCTGCGCAGCAGCTCGATGATCCCCAGCGGCGTGCACGGCAGCGGCGCTGCCTCGCCGAGCACCAGCCTGCCCAGGTTCACCGGATGCAGGCCGTCCGCGTCCTTGGCCGGGTCCATCAGCTCGAGCACCGGCTGGCTGGCCAGCCCGGCGGGCAGCGGCAGCTGGACGATGAACGCCGTGCACGCCGGGTCGGCGTTGAGCCCGGCGACGACATCGAGTACCTGCTGCTGGCTGGCGGTCGCCGGCAGGTCACGCCGGATGCTGGCGATGCCGACCTGAGCGCAGTCCCTGTGCTTGGCGGCCACGTAGATGGAACTGCCAGGATCGTCGCCGACCAGCACCGTGCCGAGGCCGGGCGCGATGCCGCGCTCGGCCAGCTTGGCCACTCGCTCGGCGAGCTCGGCGCGGATGGCCGCCGCCGTGGCCTTGCCGTCAAGGATGGTCGCGCTCACGGTCCCCATTGTGGCCGGCCGGCCAGCTAGCCAGGCAGGCGCGGCAGGGTCAGGATCATCCCGCTGTGGGCGGGCAGCGTCAGGTGACAGACGCTTCCTGCCGTAGCGCTCGGGTACGTCGGGCGCTCGCCCCTGCCGGACCCCATCGCCGCCGGTCAGTGCCAGAAATGCCGCACGCCAGTCAGGTAGAGCGAGATGCCAGCCGCCGCGGCCACCGCGGCCACCGTGTCATCGCGGACCGAGCCGCCCGGCTGGACCACCGCGCGCACGCCCGCCTCGATCAGCACCTCGAGCCCGTCGGCGAACGGAAAGAACGCGTCGCTCGCCGCTACCGCCCCGGCCGCCCGGCCGCCAGCCCTGGCCACCGCCAGCCTGGCCGCGTCCACCCGGTTCACCTGGCCCATGCCGATTCCGACTGCTGCCTGGCCAGCGGCTATCAAGATCGCGTTGGACCGCACACCGCGGCATGCCCGCCAGGCGAAGGCAAGGTCGGCGAGCGCCCGAGCATCGGCAGCGGGCCCTGCGGCCAGCCGCCAGTTCGCCTGGTCATCGCCAGGCTCGGCGACCGCGTCGGCCGTCTGGATCAGCAGCCCGCCGCCGATCTGCCGCCATTCCACCAGGTCGGGCCCGGTACCGGGCTCGCAACGCAGCAGCCGCAGGTTCTTCTTCCCGCGCAGTACCTCAAGCGCGGCGGGCTCGAAGTCGGGCGCGATCAGGACTTCGGTGAACACCTCGGCGATCTGCGTCGCGACATCGGGAGCGACCGGCCGGTTCGCTGCGACGACGGCCCCGTACGCGGAGACCGGATCGCAGTCGTGCGCCTTGCGATACGCGTCAGCGATATCGGCGCCGAGGGCGATGCCACACGGATTGGAGTGCTTGACAATCGACACGCAAGGCGCCCCGTATCCGCTCGCCATCCGCCAGGCAGCGTCGGCGTCGAGGTAGTTGTTGTACGACATCGCCTTGCCATGCAGCTGGCGAGCGTTGGCGACCCCCGTCCCCGCACCCGTCGGCAGGTACGCGGCGGCGCGCTGATGCGGGTTCTCGCCGTATCTGAGCACGTCGCGGCGGCGGTAAGCGGCGAATGCCACGTCTGGCCAGCCGGTTCGGCTGGCGGTCTCATCGGGTGCGTACGAGGCGGCGAACCAGCAGGCGACCGCGGCGTCATAGCTGGCGGTGTGCGCGAACGCCTGGGCGGCCAGCCGCCTGCGCTGCTCAAGCGTGAACCCGCCGGCTCCGATCGCCATCGCTACGCCGCCGTAGGCTTCCGGGCTGGTGACGACGGCGACCCGCGCGTGGTTCTTCGCCGCCGCCCTGATCATGGCCGGTCCTCCGACGTCGATCTGCTCGACGCACTCGCGCGCTGCCGCGCCGCCAGCGACCGCCGCACCAAACGGATACAGGTTCGACACCAGCAGGTGAAACGGGGCGATCGCGAGCCGCTCAAGCTGCTCAGCGTGACCGGGGTCACGCGGATCGGCAAGCAGGCCCGCATGCACGGCCGGGTGCAACGTCTTGACCCGCCCGCCGAGGATCTCGGGAAAGCCGGTCAGCGCATCGACGCTGGTCACCGGGATGCCCTCCGCCGCGATCGCCGCCGCCGTGCCCCCGGTGGACACGAGCTCGACCCCGGCATCGTGCAGCGCCCTGGCCAGGCCGGGCAGCCCGGTCTTATCGTGCACGCTGACCAGGGCGCGGGTGATAGCGACCCTGCTCATCGGCCGGTCCGCATCATCGCGATCGGCGACCGGCAGGGAACCGGTCAGCCGGGACGCCAGGACGGAGCCAGCTGGCAGGGACAACCGAGCGAATGGGCATGGGCCATTGTCCCGCACCCGTCCATCAGGCGGCCTCATCCTGCTGGCCGTGGCCCGCGGGAATGTCGCGGCACCGATAATGGACCTGGCCGCAATGCGGCGGCCCACCCGCTGGTGATGGCCGTGGTAGGTGGACCCGCCCGCTGGTGGTGGAATAGCACCGATGGCAGGTACTACTGCCCGTTGAGCGGAGGTATGGCACTGCCAGCCGACACCAGCCCGCCGCCCGCGCCTGGCACGCCGCCGCCGGTGCCAGGTACTGGGCGCGCCCAGGGCACTGGCGAGCCGGAGGCTGGTGGCCAGCCGCGCGATCAAGAGCCCGCGCAAAGGCTCCCCGGCCTGCCGCGCCTGTACTTTCCTGACCAGCCAGAGCAGCTAGAGCAGCCACCTCAGGCACCTGGCCAGCCTTACGGTCAGCCATCGGCCGCCGGCGGGCTGCCAGGGCACCTCGGCCAGCCGCCAGGGCAGCCAGGCGGACCGCAACAGCGCGGCAGGCAACGGCCAGCCAGGCAGCAGCCCACCAGGCCGCCAGAACGCGAGCTTCGCCAGCGGGCGATCGCCGCGCTGGTCTTCGGCGCGCTCAGCCTGATCGCGTTGCTCGGGCTCGGCGCTAACCTGCGGCGCGGCGTCTACCTGCTCGTCTTCAGTGCCGCGATCGGTATGGCGGCGTGCGTGATCGGGATCACCGCGCTGCGCAAGGCACGCAAGACCGGCGCGTACAGGCCGCGAGGCGCCATCGCGGGCATCGTGCTCGGCGGATTCGCCGCCCTGCTCTCCGTCCCGATCCTCGCGACTTACCTGGCTTTCCCGACCCAGGTCGACAACTACGTCAAGTGCCTGAGCCTCGCCCAGACGTCGAGCGATCAGCACGCCTGCGAGAACCAGTTCTTCCGGTCACTGCACCTGTCGGCAGCCCCGCAGCGGACGGGCCGGGCATCAGGGCAGCACTGAGGGTCCGCGAGGGCGGCGTGACTGCTGGTCGGACCCTGGCTCATCTGCCCAGCGGTCCAGGTAGATGACGTTGGGCTGGTCCTGGTCCAGATGTGGCTGTCCGAGCGTCAGCCCGGGCGCGGCCGCCACATCGGGTCCTGAGGCCCGCAAGCCCGATCCCTGGCCAGCATCGGCAGCCAGGCGCGGGCCCGCCGCCCTGGCGGCCGCCGACATGCGCCGCCAGCTGACTGCCCCGGCGGCGACGGCTGCCGCGATTCCGACTTCGAGCGAGCAGACAACCGCGACCTGCCAGGGTGATGGCCCCACCGCCGCGAGCCGCCCGTCGCCGAGCGGGCCGCCGGCGAATGCCGCGAGCACGCCAAGAACGACGCCGGCCAGCGCCCCGCAGCAGAAACCGCGGGCCGGCCCGGCCTCAAGCACCACCGAAGGCGCGTTCCGCGCCACCAGAAGACCGCCGATCAGGCCGGCCAGGTATGGCGCCGCAAGCACGAGCACGGTGAGCCAGGCTGGCTCGGAACCGTGCGGACCTGGCGGCAGCATGGCCAGCAGCGGGAAGGCGGGGAGCTGGCCCAGAGCCGAGCCGGTCGGGGCGACGATCGTGCCGGTGCCGACGGCGAATCCTGGGCCGAGCAAGTAGGAGATCGCCCAGATGACTGCGTTCGGGAGGTAGCCGAGTTCGGCGAGGAACAGCAGTCCGGCGCCGACGATGCCGGGTGCGAGCAGCCCGTTCACAGCGCCGAAGTCACGCGCGTGCCCGGCCATCGCCAGGGCGGTCAGCAAGGCCCCGGCGGCGCCGAGCGTGGCCAGCGACCCGGCGCTCCCGACGAGCACCGACCGCACGCTGGCCGGCAGGCAGGCGCCAAGCTGCGCCCACGGCGCCAAGGCTCTCGTCGCTCCAAGCCCGGCGGAGACCGCGGCCACGGCGAAGCCGGCGACGAGGGACTGCGGGACGGACGGGGCGGCAAGCGCGATCCAGCCCGTCAGCACCAGGATCGTCAGCACTCCCAGGCCCACGCCGGCCGCGGAGCACGCTGCCAGCGCGCCCGCAATCGCCAGCGCCCTGGCCGGGCCAGGAGGGCGGGAGCGCGCTCCGTCACCGCCGGAACCCGCTCGCCGGGTGCCAGCGGCGGACGTCGTCACGGGACCCAACCCTCGCAAGTCTCCGCCCAGACCCGGTGGAGGCGCGCCGCGCGGCTCGCCCGGCCTCCTCACACCTGTCCCTGTTCACCCACCAGCCACGCGGGAAGCGGCCCGCTTGACGCGGCACGGGTTCCCGTCATCCCGTGCCCAAGTTCGCGAGGGTCGTGCCCAAGTTCGCGTCATCCCGTGCCCAAGTTCGCGAGGGTCGTGCTCGCCCAAGCCGCACCATGTCGCGAGGGAGCGGCGCCGCGGACCGGCGCCCTGATCAGCGCGGGCGCGTGAGGTCGCGGACTAGGCCGGCGGTGCCGCTCGGGGTGCGGCCCACCTTGACGCCGACCTTCTCCAGGGCTTCCTTCTTGGCCTGGGCGGTGCCTGCCGAGCCGGTGATGATCGCACCTGCGTGCCCCATCGTCTTGCCAGGAGGGGCGGTGAATCCGGCCACATAGGCGACGACCGGCTTGGTCACGTGCGCCTCGATGAAGGCTGCGGCCCGTTCCTCCGCGTCCCCGCCGATCTCCCCGATCATGACGATCGCATCGGTCTGCGGGTCGTCTTGGAACCCGCGCAAGCAGTCGATGTGCGTCGTGCCGATGATCGGGTCGCCGCCGATTCCGACGGCGGTGGAGAAGCCTATGTCGCGCAGCTCGTACATCATCTGGTAGGTCAGCGTGCCTGACTTGGAGACCAGGCCGATCCGGCCCTCGCTGGTGATGTCGGCCGGGATGATGCCGGCATTTGACTGCCCGGGCGAGGCGACGCCAGGGCAGTTCGGCCCGACGATCCGGGTGGCATTGCCCTTCGCGCCTGCGTATGCCAAGAAGATCGCCGTGTCGTGCACGGGTATGCCCTCGGTGATCACGATCACCAGCGGCATCGCGGCGTCGACCGCCTCGATCACGGCGTCCTTCGTGCCTGCCGCCGGCACGAACACGACAGATACATCTGCCCCGGTCTGCGACATCGCGTCGGCCACGGTCCCGAAGACCGGCACGCTTGCGCCGGCCAGCTGCACCGACTGGCCGGCCTTGCGCGGGTTGGTGCCGCCGACGACCTTCGTGCCTGCCGCGATCATCCGCGCGCCGTGCCTGCGGCCCTCCGCCCCGGTGACGCCCTGGATGATGACCCTGCTCTGGTCGGTCAGGAAGATCGCCATCTCATGCTCCCGTCGCTGCCAGGCTGGCCAGCTCGGCGGCGCGGCGCGCCGCGTCGTCCATGGTCGCCACCTGCTCGACCACTCCGATGCCCGCCTCGTCGAGTATCCGGCGGCCCTCCGCCGCGTTGTTGCCGTCGAGCCGCACCACGATCGGGAGCCTGACCGGCTCGCCGCGCTCGGCGAGCAGCCCGAGCGCGGAGACGATCCCGATGGCAACCGCGTCGCAGGAGGTAATGCCGCCGAAGACGTTCACGAGCACGGCGCGAACTCCGGGGTCGGATAGCACGATCTCCAGGCCGTTGGCCATGACCTCGGCTGAGGCGCCGCCGCCGATGTCCAGGAAGTTGGCCGGCCTGATCCCGCCAAACTCCTCGCCCGCGTAGGCGACCACGTCAAGCGTGGACATGACCAGGCCCGCTCCGTTGCCGATGATCCCGACGGCGCCGTCGAGCTTGACATAGTTCAGGTGCTTGGCCTTGGCTCGCGCCTCGAGCGGGTCGGCCGCGCTCGGGTCGGCGAACCTGTCGTACTGCTGGCGGAACCCGGCGTTGTCGTCCAGGGTCACCTTGCCGTCCAGTGCGGCCACCCGGCCATCGGTGGTCAGCGCCATCGGGTTGACCTCGACCAGGGTGGCGTCCTCATCGGTGAACACAGCCCAGAGGCGTTCGGCGAGCTGCACGGCCCCGTCGAACGCCTGCGCCGGGATGCCCCCGGCCTCGATGATCTCGGCCGCCTTGGCCCGGTCCACGCCCTTCAGCGGGTCGATGCCGATCCTGGCGATCGCCTCAGGGCTGGTGTGAGCGACCTCTTCGATCTCCACCCCGCCCTGTACCGAGCAGATCGCCATGAACTGCCTTGCTGCCCGGTCCACCAGGAACGACAGGTAGTACTCAGCCGCGATGTCATACGCCTCCGCTACCAGCACCTTGTGCACGGTGTGGCCCTTGATGTCCATGCCGAGGATCCGCTCCGCCTTCGCCTTGGCCTCATCCGGGCCCTCGGCGAGCTTGACACCGCCGGCCTTGCCCCGTCCGCCTGCCTTGACCTGGGCCTTCACAACCACCGTCGGCCGGCCGGCCGCGGCGAACTCGGCTGCGATCGCGCGTACCTCATCGGCGGTGCGGCCGACCTTCCCTGGCTGCACCGGCACGCCGTACTCGGCGAAGAGCTCCTTCGCTTCATGCTCGAACAGGTCCACCTCTGGGCCTTCCTGACCTCTGGGCCTTCCTGGCTGATGACCAGCCATCACTGACGACCGGCCCTGACTGACGACCGGCCCTGACTGATGCTCAGCCGCTGGATATGCTTGCGCCGCCTGCAGGCGGCCCGCCAGGCAGCCTAGCGGGCAGCGCGTTCCTGGCTGCTCAGCCGGCCCGAGTTTCCGCCGCAGCGCCCAGCGTGCCGCGCACCCAGTCCACGATCTCGTGCATCGTCGCGCCCGGCGTGAATATCTTGGCCACGCCCATCCGCTCAAGCTCGGCGATGTCCGCGTCCGGGATGATGCCGCCGCCGAACACGGTCACGTCATCGGCCCCGGCTTCCTTGAGCAGTCCGATGACCCTGGCGAACTGCGTCATATGCGCGCCGGACAGGACCGACAGCCCGATGGCGTCGGCATCCTCCTGCAGCGCGGCGGCCACGATCTGCTCAGGTGTCTGGTGCAGCCCGGTGTAGATGACCTCGACACCGGCATCACGCAGCGCCCTGGCGACTACCTTGGCGCCGCGATCGTGCCCGTCCAGGCCAGGCTTGGCGATGATGACCCGGATAGTGCCCACGAATCGCCTCCACGGAGCGCCATGTCGGTTACAGCCGCAGCGTAGCCCGATGTCCTTCCTAGTCCAACCGCGTCCGAGGCCGGCCACGGTCGTCGAGAGCTGGGTGCACAATCATCGCCGACGCGAGCTATGGACTACATCGATCTCGCTTCCGGCCGCTGCGGCCGCTCTGGCTGCTGCGGCCGCTCTGGCTGCTGCGGCCACTGGTCGGCTGGCAACCACGTCGCCGAGCGCGGCGTTTTGCCTGCCTATCGGCCGAACTGTGCGGTCAGGTCAGGTCGAATTCGCCGTCCATGACGCCGACCACGAACGCGCGCCACTGCGTCGGCGTGAACGCGAGCACCGGGCCGGCCTGATCCTTGGAGTCACGAACCGCGACGATGCCTGGCAGATTGCGGGCAACCTCTACGCAGTTGCCGCCGGTGTCGCCGCTGTAGCTGCTCTTGCGCCAGACGGCGCGATCTAGGTTGTGGTCCATCGTTCCTCAGCTACTTTCACGATCAGGCCTGCGGAATCATCCCTGGGCAGAGCCACAGCGCGCACGGTGTCAAAGCGCAGCGCGACCCGCGCGACCACGCTGGGCTTCTCGACGACCTGGCCGTCCGCTGAGGTCTCCATAAAGACGATATCCGGTGCGCCGTCGAATCCCGCGATAATTATCCCGCCGAGCAGTCCGGCGTGCGCGCCCGCGCCGGTGGGCACAACCTGGATCGTGATCCGCGGCCGGTCGGCCAGGTCGGCGAGGCGCAGCAATTGCTGCCGCATGATCTCCGCTGAGCCCACGCGCCGATGCAGCACGGTCTCGTCAAGCACCACCCACAGCATCGGCGGTGCTGGCCGGTCGAGTATCGCCTGCCGCTCGATCCTGGCGGCGACCATCTGCTCCGCCGCGTCCGCTTCGGGATCGGGGCCGGCGGCGAGGATGCCCCGCGCGTAGTCAGCGGTCTGCAGCAGGCCGGGGATCAGCAGCGGCTCCCAGGTGCGCAGCGACGTTGCCTCGCGCTCGGCCTGCACCCAGTCCCTGAACCACTGCGGATACGGGCCGTCCCACCTGCGGGCCAGCGCGAACAGCCGGGCGAACAGCCCGTCCAGATGCGGGAACACGGCGTCGCAGCCGGCCGCGAAGCCCGAGGCTGGCGCGCGTTCTGAGGTCTCGATCTTGCCGACCAGATCGCCGGAGAAATTGAGCTCGCGTCCCAGTTGGTCCTGGCTCAGGCCGGCGGCTAACCGCGCCCGGCGCAGTTCGGCGCCGAAGAAAGCCAGCGGACTACGGGTCGCATCGAGGTGACGTGTCATTATCCCGACCACTTCTGACAGCGCGTGAACATCGCGGACGCCACGCGGACTACGGCGTGTCATTTCTCAAGCTTCTGGAAGCACCAAGACCAAGAGTAACCACTGAAAGCACTGATAGCACATGGACCCGCCCGACCGCTAGGAAACTCGCCGTGACCACGCGCAACGACCGTCCGCTCCTGGTGAGCACCGGCCCCGAATGCGGCGCTGCGCGCAACGCCGTCCGGCAGCGGCTGGCAGACATCGATCTGCGGCCGTGACCGGCGCGGTCCAGGCACTTCATCATGGACAGCCTGGGCAGGTGGGGGCTCAGCCGGGCGGCGGACGGCTTCGGTGGCTACCCTCTGTCACCCCAGCCTGGCCCGCCCGCTCAGCGCCTCGGTCAGTGGTGACCCTTCCCAGTGGTTCTTCGACTGGGCCGATTCAGCGGCCAGGCTGGACATGCCTCCGGCGCAGGCGAAGGCGAAGGGGCACGAGCGCCGACTCAAGTTGAGTGGCCAAGGCCATCTTGCTTTTCCCATGCCGGCGCTCGGTGAAGTGGATGGGCACTTCCAGAATCTTGCAGCCCTGTAGCAGCGCCCGGTAGTTCATTTCCACCTGGAAGGAATAGCCGCTGCTCTGTACGCTAGGGAGATCCATTGTTAGTAGATCTTCCCTGCGCCAGAGTTTGTATCCGGCAGTCACATCCCGCACATGCAGTCCCAGCATTAGATGCACGTAGAAATTCGCCCAGGCGGAGAGCAGTTTCCGGTGCGGACCCCATGACGCGTCCAGCGACCCTGAAACGACGTACCGGCTGCCGATGACAACGCCAGCACCGGTTGAGAGAAGGGTTCCGAGCATCTCCGGAATATGTTTCGGGTCATGACTCATATCGGAGTCCATTTGCACAACATAATCCGCGCCGTCCGTCAAAGCGCGGCCCATGCCATCCACGTATGCGCGACCTAGTCCTTCCTTGCCTGGCCGGTGGACGACAACGACGCGTCCGAATCCATCCTCGCTGTAGTCGCGTGCCAGCCGGTCCGCGAGTTCGCCAGTTCCATCCGGGCTGTTATCGTCCACGACGAATACCTTTAGATTGGGCAGTGGAAGTGAAAGTATCGCTTCAAGGATTATCGGAAGATTGTCCACCTCGTTGTAAGTCGGGAGCACTACGGAAATCCTCTTCGTTCTCCATTCTTCGGGCAGGGTGACAGTCTTTCTCTCTCCGGCGAGAACGAGGGAAGAACCTGAGGAAGGCTCAAGAGGCGACATTGTAACCTCGGCATCGGCTGATTTGGGTGGCGGGCTCTTACCAGCCTCAACTGTAGATGCTCAGCTTCAGTGACGAGATCGTAGCGTCCGAAACTGTGGCGAACGGTCGCCGTACCTGCTCTCGCGACCAGTGCGAGCCGAGGCTCGGGAGGTCCGCCTGCTACCGCTCCCCGGAGACGTCACGACGGAGCCGTAGTTGACCTGCGATCCAAGGTAGCCACGAGGCGGGCCAGGCTACTACTACTACTACTGGTCCAGCAGGCCGCCCTACAATTTCTCGATGGGGGCATAACGCAAAAGCAGATGCTTAATCCCGTAATCTTCCCCGAAGTCGACCTTGGCCTCAGGATCGTCGCCGCGGCCTTCCACCGACAGCACTCGGCCGAGGCCGTAACTGTCGTGCGTGACCAGATCGCCTGGCGCCAGCGACGGCACCGCCCGGTTGCCTGGCGACTGCACGCCCGGCCGGCTGGCGAGCCGCTCGGACGCCGGCGCGACCGCGGCCGACTGGTCGCGGCGCCACTCGATCAGGCGCTGGGGGATCTCGCCGAGGAACCTGGACTGCTTGTGGTAAGCGGGGCGGCCCCACCACGCCCTGGCGACCGCGCGGGTCAGGTAGAGGCGTTCGCGCGCCCTGGTGATGCCGACGTAGGCCAGCCGTCGTTCCTCTTCAAGCTCCGTCTCGCTGGTGGCCGACCGCTCGTGCGGGAAGACGTTCTCCTCAAGCCCGGTCAGGAACACCACGGGAAACTCCAGGCCCTTGGCTGTGTGCAGCGTCATCAGCGTGACCAGCCCGCCGTGGTCAGGGCCAGCGGGGATCTCATCGGCGTCGGCGACCAGCGAGACCTGCTCGAGGAATTCCGCCAGGTTCCCGCCAGTCCCCCTTGCATCGAACTCCCTGGCCACCGACACCAGCTCGGTCAGGTTCTCGATCCTGCCCACGTCCTGCAGGTCGGTGGAGGCCTGAAGGCCGGCGATGTAGCCGGTCTTCTCCAGCACGGCCTCGGCCAGGTCGCCAACCTCAGAGCCGGCCGCGGCCGCCTGCCTGAACTGCCCGATCAGCTCATTGAAGGCAACGATCGCGCGGCCAGAGCGCAGCGGAAGCCCAGGCACGTCCTGCGGCCTGGCCAGCGCCTCTCCGAAGCCGATCCCCTCTCGCTGCGCGAACCCCGCCACGTACTCCTGCGCGCGGTCGCCGATACCGCGCTTGGGGGTGTTCAGCACCCGGCGCAGCGACATCTCATCCCGCGGGTTGGCGATCAGGCGCAGGTAAGCGAGCAGGTCGCGGACCTCCCTGCGCTCGTAGAACCGGACACCGCCGACCACCTTGTACGGCAGGCCTGACCTGATGAACACCTCTTCGAACACCCGGGACTGGGCGTTGGTCCGGTAGAAGACGGCGACGTCGCCCGGGGTGGCGTGGCCGTCGTCGGTGAGGCTGTCCACCTCCTCGGCCACGAACGCCGCCTCGTCATGCTCGCTGTCGGCGACGTAGCCGATCAGCGGCGGGCCGTCGCCGCTTTCCGACCACAGGTTCTTGGGCACCCGGCCGGTGTTGCGTGACACCACCGCGTTGGCCGCGGCCAGGATGTTCTGCGTCGAGCGGTAGTTCTGCTCGAGCAGGATCACGCTGGCGCCAGGGAAGTCCCGCTCGAACTCGGTGATATTGCGGATGGTCGCGCCGCGGAACGCGTAGATCGACTGGTCGGCGTCGCCGACCACGCACAGCTCGGCCGGGGCGAGCGCGGGCATTGCCACCTCGCCGCCCGGGCCGCCGGCCTCCTCGCCGGGCACCGCGGGCTGCCAGCCGCCGATCCCGCCTCCCTGGTCGCCTGCGGACCCGGCCAGCTCCCTGATCAGCACGTACTGCGCGTGATTGGTGTCCTGGTACTCATCGACGAGTACATGCCTGAACCTGCGCCTGTACTGCTCGGCGACCTCGGGGAATGCCTGGAACAGGTTGACCGTGACCATGATCAGGTCGTCGAAGTCCATCGCGCCGGCCGCGACCAGCCGCCGCTGATACTCGCCGTACGCCTCCGCGAGTGCCTTCTCCCGGTATCCGCTCGCCGACGCCGCCACGGACTCGTGGTCGGCAAGCTCGTTCTTCAGGCTGGACACCCGCGCCACCATCGCCTTCGGCGGGTGGTATCTGGGATCGAGGTCAAGCTCGCGGCAGACCAGCGCCATCATCCGCTCAGAATCCGCCTGATCGTAGATCGTGAACGATGACGGGTAGCCGAACCTTGGCGCCTCCCGCCGCAGGATCCGCACGCAGGCGGAGTGGAATGTCAGCAGCCACATGCCGCGGGCACGGGCACCGGTCAGCAGCTCGGCGCGGGACGCCATCTCCCCCGCGGCCTTGTTGGTGAAGGTGATCGCGATGATCTCCCGCGGGGTAACGTCCCGCTTTGCCAGCAGGTACGCGATCCTGTGGGTCAGCACCCTGGTCTTGCCAGAGCCCGCGCCTGCCACGATGAGCAGCGGGCCGCCCTCGTGCACGACGGCAGCGCGCTGCTGCGGGTTCAGCCCGTCAAGGAGGGAGTCAATGGCCGTCGCGGTCACGCTGCAAGCGTAGGCGCTCCTGCCGACACCCGGGCCGGCTAGGCGTCAGCATCTGGCACCAGCGTCGGAGTCGCCCTGGTGAGCGTCTCCTTGCGGAAGAACGCGGGGTTCTTGATCCGGCAGTAGGCGAAGACGATCACGCCCACGATCGCCGCCGCCGCCGCGATCACGAACGCGCCGCCGATCTGCCAGTGCAGGAACGGGACCGTCCACACGGTGTAGTCGTTCTGCGTCGCCACGTCGTAGTCGAGCCACACGCTCCACCCGCCGAGGAAGTACAGCATCAGCCCGCCGGCCACAGGAAGGATGCCCTGCATCCACAGGTTGCGCGCGCTGCTCGTGAGGTTCCTGCGGTAGTACCAGGCGCAGGCGAACCCGGTCAGGCCGTAGTAGAACGCGATGTACAGCCCGATCGCGATCACCGCGTCCCCGATCAGCCCGGTGGGATTGGGGCTGTAGTTCATCGGGATGTAGACCGCGATCGACACCAGGCCCATCACGACCGTGGAGACCGTCGGGGTCAGGAACCGCGGGTGGATCTTGGAGAACGAGGCCGGCAGCGCCTTGTAAGCGGCCATCGACAGCGTGGTCCGCGCCGTCGGCAGGATCGTGGTCTGGGTGGAGGCAGCCGCCGAGGACAAGATCATCAGGAACAGCAGCCGAGTAAGGAAGCTCCCCGCGCCGGACGTGCCAAAGATCGCGCTCCCCTGAACCGAGAACGCGTCGCCCGCGATATCGACGTTCCCGAGGCCGTGACCCTTGCCGCCGATCCCGGCGAAGGACTGGACGGAGAAAATGGTGATGCTGTAGGTGATCAGCAGGATGATCGTGGACAGGATCGCCGCGAGGCCAGGGGTGCGGTTCTTGTCCTTGGTCTCCTCGTTCACAGCGACCGCGGTGTCCCAGCCCCAGTAGATGAAGACCATCAGGATGATGCCGCTGGCGAACGCGCTGAAGCTGGAGATATGGAACGGGTTGAGCCAGGACCAGCTCGGCGCCAGGTGCCCTGGCGGGGCGTGCCCGGTCCCGACCTTGACCAGCGCGGTGACCGAGAGCACGAGCAGCATGATGATCTCGATGCTCAGCAGGATCTTCTGGAAGTTGGCCGACACCTCGATGCCGATGTAGCAGATAACGGTCATCACGATGATCCAGATGATCCCGGCGAGCAGCACCCAGCCACTGGTCGGGTTCTGGCCGATGCCGCTGCTCGGGCCCGCGACCAGGAAGAACACGTACTGACCGGCCACCTGGGCAAGGCTGACCATCACCAGGACGTCGGCTGCGACGATCGCCCAGCCGCCGAACCAGCCGGTCTTCGGGCCGAACGCCCTGGTCGCCCAGGTGAACGTGGTGCCGCAGTCTGGATCGGCCTTGTTCAGCTCGCTGTAGCCGATCGAGGTCAGCAGCATCGGCACGAAAGCGAGTACCGCCACGGCCGGCGATTGCAGCCCGACCGCCAGGACGACGAACACGAGCGTCGCTGACAGGCTGTAGGCGGGCGCGACCGAGGCGGTCGCGATGATCGTGGTGGAAATCAGGCCAAGCGCGCCGGACTTGAGGCCCTTGTCGACCGGCGCCTCCATCGGCTGTATGTGATCTTCGGTGACAGCCAAGGCTCACCCTCCTGAAGGTTTCCGGCCGCGCCGGATGTGGCACGCTGAGGCTGCTGGGGGCAGCACAGGGCCGCGTCGATCCTGGCACCGATCTGGCCCGGTGCACAGCACCGAGTGTGCGACGGTTCTAGCATGATTTGCAGCTTCCGGCAACGATATTCGTTGCGATAGCAATATCTATCGACTGGTCCCGTAGGGCAGTCCCGGACGGACGAATAGGATCGCAGCCATGCGCGTACTGCTCGTAGGGGCGGGCGGCGTCGGAACTGCCATCGCCAGGATCGCCGCCCGCCGTGGCTTCGCCGAGCTGATCGTCGGCGATTACGACCTGGCCAGGGCGCAGCGCGCGGCGGCGGCCAGCGACCGCTACCAGGCAGTCAGGCTGGACGCCAGGGATGAGCTGAGCGTGGCCGGGCTGCTCGCCGGGCACTCCTGCGACGCTCTGATGAACGCCGCCGATCCGAGGTTCGTGATGCCGCTGTTCCGGGCAGCGCTCCGGACGAATGCCCACTATCTGGACATGGCCATGTCGCTTTCTCATCCACACCAGGATGTGCCTTACAGCAAGACCGGTGTCAAGCTCGGCGACGATCAGTTTGCGCTGGCCAGCGAGTGGGAGCGGCGCGGCGGGCTGGCGCTGGTGGGGATCGGAGTTGAGCCCGGGCTTTCCGATGTGTTCGCCAGGCACGCAGCCGACACGATGTTCGGCACGATCGACGAGCTCGGCGTGCGGGACGGCTCGAACCTGGTCGTTCATGGGCACGATTTCGCGCCCACCTTCTCGATCTGGACCACGATCGAGGAGTGCCTGAACCCGCCGGTGATCTGGGAGGCCGAACGCGGCTGGTTCACCACGGAGCCGTTCAGCGAGCCCGAGGTCTTCACCTTCCCGGCCGGCATCGGGCCGGTCGAGTGCGTGAACGTCGAGCACGAGGAGGTACTGCTGATGCCGCGCTGGATCGACGCCAGGCGGGTCACGTTCAAGTACGGCCTCGGCGCCGAGTTCATCGCGGTGCTCAAGGTCCTGCATAAGCTCGGGCTCGATTCGGCCGCCCCGGTCGCGGTCGGCGCCGCGCAGGTGTCACCGCGCGACGTGGTGGCTGCCTGCCTGCCTGATCCGGCCGGGCTTGGCGCCAAGATGACCGGCCTGACCTGCGCGGGCACCTGGGTGACCGGGACCGGCAAGGACGGGGCGCCGCGCGAGGCGTACCTGTACCACGTGACCGACAACGCCTGGTCGATGGCCGAGTACGGGTCGCAGGCGGTGGTCTGGCAGACCGCGGTCAACCCGGTGGTGGCGCTCGAGCTGATCGATTCAGGCGCCTGGTCGGGCGCCGGGGTCCTCGGGCCAGAGGCGCTGCCAGCGCAGCCCTTCCTCGACCTGCTTAACGACTACGGCTCACCGTGGGCATGCGAGGAGCGTGTCCCGGCCCGGCCACTGATCTGAGCGAGCACCATCCGAGTGAGAGCAAAGAACGGAGTCCCGAGGTGAAAGAACTGCGTAACTTCGTCGGCGGGCAGTGGGCAAGCCCGGCATCGGGCAAGCAGGCAGAGCTGATCAACCCGAGTACGGGCGAGCCATTCGCCACGACGCCGGTGTCGGATGCCGCCGACGTCGACGCCGCGTTCGCGAGCGCGTCGCGGGCGTTCGGGACCTGGCGGGACGCCACTCCGGCCGAACGCAGCCTGGCCCTGCTGCGGATCGCGGACGCGCTCGAGGCGCGGGCCGACGAGTTCGTCGCCGCCGAGTCGGAGAACACCGGCAAGCCGATCGGGCTGACCAGGTCAGAAGAGGTCCCGCCGATGGTCGACCAGATCAGGTTCTTCGCCGGCGCGGCGCGGATGCTCGAGGGCCGGTCGGCCGGTGAGTACATGACCGGCTTCACATCTATGGTCAGGCGGGAGCCGGTCGGCGTGTGCGCGGCCGTGACGCCGTGGAACTACCCGATGATGATGGCGGTCTGGAAGTGGGCCCCGGCCCTGGCCGCGGGCAACACGCTGGTGCTCAAGCCGTCGGACACCACGCCGGTGACGACGCTGATGCTGGCGGAGCTGATCAGCGAGCACGTGCCGGCCGGGGTGCTCAACGTGATCTGCGGCGACCGGGACACCGGCCGGGCGCTTGTCGCGCACCCGGTGCCAAGGATGGTCTCGATCACCGGCAGCGTCCGGGCGGGCAAGGAGGTCGCCACGTCGGCGGCCGCCGGGCTGAAGCGGGTGCACCTGGAACTCGGCGGCAAGGCGCCCGTGGTGGTCTTCGACGACGCCGACCCGGCCAAGGCCGCCGAGGCGATCGCGATCGCCGGCTACTTCAACGCCGGCCAGGACTGCACGGCGGCCACCAGGGTGCTGGCGGGCCCGCAGGTGCACGACGCCTTCGTCGAGGCGCTGGTCGAGCAGGCCAACGGCCAGACCACCGCGGGCCCGGACGTCGAGGCAGACTACGGCCCGCTGAACAACGCAGCGCAGCTTGACCGGGTGGCCGGCTTCCTGAACCGGCTGCCTGAGCACGCCCGGGTGCTGACCGGCGGGCACCAGGTCGGCTCGCACGGGTTCTTCTTCGAGCCGAGCGTGGTGGCCGGCCTGAACCAGGACGACGAGATCGTGCAGAACGAGGTGTTCGGCCCGGTCATCACCGTGCAGCAGTTCACCGACGAAGACCAGGCGGTGAACTGGGCGAACGGCACCGAATACGGGCTGGCTTCCTCGGTGTGGACATCCGATCACGGCCGGGCGATGCGGATGGCCAGGCGGCTGGACTTCGGCTGCGTGTGGATCAACACCCACATCCCGCTGGTCGCCGAGATGCCGCACGGCGGCTTCAAGAACTCCGGCTACGGCAAGGACCTGTCCGTGTACGGGCTCGAGGACTACACCAGGATCAAGCACGTCATGTCCGCCCTGGGCTAACCAGCCCAGGATCCGGCGGCGCATGTTTCTAGCCAGAGAGGCCCTTGCGTTCCATCGCGCCCCACTCGGACTTGCGGAGCAGCTGCCAGATGCCCTCGGCCCGCCAGATGGTGGCGTCTTCGAGCGCGATCGAGCCCAGGGTCAGGAACAGCCCGTACAGCACGGCGATCGCGAAGAAGAGGATGAAGTTGAGCAGCGACAGCGCGCCGGTCAGGAAGGCCACCACGCAGACTACGTAGCCGGAAATCTCGATCACCGGGCCGAGGACGTCGAACAGCAGCATCGAAGGCAGCGCGAGCAGGCCGAGCGCGCGATAACGGGGGTTCAGCAGCATGCGGCGGTGGATCAGCAGCGTCTCCAGGCACCCGCGATGCCAGCGGCTGCGCTGCCGCCGCAGGTACCTGATATGTTCCGGCGCCTCGGTCCAGCAGACCGGGTCGGGTATGTACACGATCCGGTAGGGGTTGCCGGAGTCGCGGCAGGTCCGGTGCAACCGGACGACCAGCTCGAAATCCTCGCCGACGATGTCGGTGCGGTAGCCGCCGGCCGCGATGACGATATCCCTGCGGAACAGCCCGAACGCGCCGGATACGATCAGCAGCCCGTTCAGCATGGTCCAGCCGGTGCGGGTACCGAAGAACGCCCTGGAGTACTCGATCACCTGGAGCATCGCGAATTTCGACCGGGGCAGCCGGGCTTGCATGACCCGTCCCCGCTCGACCCGGCAGCCGTTGGCCACCCGGACCAGCCCGCCGGTCGCCACCGTTCGCTGCGGGTCAGTCACGAACGGCAGCACGGCCTTGGCGAGCGCGTCCTGCTCGAGCATCGAGTCCGCGTCGATCGTGCAGAAAATCGGATAGGAGGCGAAGTTGATCCCGGCATTGAGCGCGTCTGCCTTGCCGCCGTTTTCCTTGTCGATCACCAGCAGCCGCAGCTGGCTGCGCGGCTCGTAGACCGCGCGCACCGGCCGGTGCGAGACGAATGGCGGTGTCGGCCGCAGGACCTCGCTCAGTCCGAAGACCTCGGTCAGCCGCTCGATCGTGCCGTCGGTGGAGCCGTCGCTGATCACGACGACCTCCATGTGCGGGTAATCGAGCGCGAGCAGGGAGCGCACGCTGTCGGCGATCCCGGCGGCTTCGTTGTGCGCGGGCACGAGGACCGAGATCGGAGGCGTCAGCGGCGAGCGGAGCACCCGCCGCATGCTGCTCAGGCTCGCCGAGCTTGTATGGCGGCGCAGCGCGGTCCCGGCGAGCGCAAGCACGGCGGTGTTGACGATCACGAACGTGATGAAGAAGCCGATTACGAACACGACATAGACGATCATGGCTGCAGCGCCGCTTCTGCCTGCAGCCGCACCTCGGGACGGCCGGACTCGGCGGCACGGCTCAGCGCCGCCGTTCCCTCCTCGCCAAGCTGGGCGAGGGCGCCGACGGCGGCAGCCCTGATCTGCCAATCCCCATCCTGCAGCTGCGTGCGCAGCACGGGAAGCGCCTGCGGGTCTCCGATGGAACCCAGAGCCGTGAGCGCGGCGGCCCTGGCAGGCCCGGAGCGCCCGGCGTCGCCGCCGAGGCCGATCAGGGCCTGCACCGAGCGGACCTCGCCGATCTGGCCGAGGCCGCGGGCCGCGGCGGCCGCGAGGTCGTCGGCCTCGCGCAGGCACTGCTGCAGCAACGGCGCGTGCTCGGCCAGCCGCAGCGCTCCCGCGACCTCGATCGCCACCAATCGCACCTGCCGCGAGCGGCCAGGCATGAGCGACGGCGCCAGGGCCGACGGCCGGTGCACGCCGAGCGCCAGCAGCACGGCGGAGCAGGGACCTGGCGTGATGTCCATGTCGTGCTCGACGACCGCGATGATCGCCGCACTGACCTCGTCGGTGCCGCTGCCCGCTGGCCGCACGTCGCCGACCACCTCGACGAGCGCGCCGGCGCAGGTACAGCGGACCAGGGCGTCCCGGTCGGCCAGGCCGGCGATCAGGGCGGGCATCGTCGCCCCGGTCGCGATCACCGCGAGCGTCTCTGCGGCACGCCGCAGGCTTGCCCGGCCGCGGCCGCCGAGCGCGGAGCTGGCCTGCGCCACGTAGCCGAGCCGTTCGAGCAGGTCGGTCAGGCGGGCCCGCTCGCTGCCGCGCAGATCGGCGAGGGCTTCGAGTGCCACCTTGAGCAGAACGGCCCGTTCGCCGGTACCTGTGACCTCGGGCAGGACGGCAGACCCCGCCAGGTAATCGGCGAGCGCCAGCTCGGCCTTCGGGCGAAGCCGGTTGTCCTGGCGCTCCCTCCTGCGGACCACCAGCCTGGTCACCACGTCGGCCGCGACGATCAGCGCGATCGCGACGGCCAGCCAGATAACTACCTGGACGAGCAGACTGGCCATCAGGCCCCCCGAGCCAGCGTGCGCCGCACCCGTGCGGACAGCTCATGCGGGCTGAACGGCTTGGGCATATATTCCTCCACCCCGAGCTGCAGGCCGCTGAGCACGTCCTCCTCGCTGGTCCGCTCGGTCAGCATCACGATCGGGATGCCGCGGGTGGCCGGATCCTCGCGCAGCGCCCTGACGACCTCGAACCCGTCCAGCTTGGGCATGACCTTGTCAAGTACGAGCAGGTCGGGGTTGTCGGCCCTGGCATGCTCGAGCGCCTCCTCGCCGTCGGCGGCCTCGGTCACCTCATAGCCGTCCGCTCGCAACCTGGCCGCCACCAGCCGCCGCACGGTCGATGAGTCTTCGGCTATCAGGATCTTCATGATCGCCATCCGGGCCCGCTCAGGAGGACGCTGCCGGGAGATCGCTGACGGCAGGCTGCCGCAGCTGGGCCGGCTCAGCTGGCCTGCCGCCGGGCGCCGACGTCCGGCCGGCGTCAGTGCCGTTGCGCAGCGCCCGGTCCAGGTCATCCACCAGCGCCTCGAGGCGCTCGGAGTTCGCTGCCCACTGGGTCTGCTCATCGGCGAGCTGGCCGGCCGACTGGCGGATCTGCTGGATCGCCCCGTCCACCTGGTCGGCGGCGGTTTTCTGCTGCTGGGTCGCCACGATCGACTCATCGAGCATGGAGGCTGTGGACGCCATCAGCTCACCGACCTCCCGTGCTTGCCTCGAGCCTTCTTCGGTCGCCATGATCGTGGCGTTGGTCTCGTCCTGCACAGCGGCGATGATCACGCCGATCGATTCGCTGGAGCGGGCCGACCGTTCGGCCAGCTTGCGCACCTCGGCGGCCACGACAGCGAAGCCCCGGCCGGCCTCGCCTGCCCTGGCCGCCTCGATCGCCGCATTCAGCGCGAGCAGGTTGGTCTGCTTCGCGATGTCCTTGATCAGCTCGAGGATGTCGCCGATCTTCTGGGCGCGCTCGCCGAGCGAGAGCGCCCGGTCCGCGATGGCCTGGACCTTCTCCAGCATGTCACGCATCGTGTGCCCGGTCCGCTCGGCCGCTTCGCCCATGGTCCGCACGCTGTCCGCGATCGCGCCTGCCGTGACGGCGAGCTGCTCGATGGTGGCCGAGGTCTGCGCGACCGCGGCCGACTGCTCGGCGGCAACCGAGGCCGCGCCCTTCGCCGCCGTCCGCAGCTCCCCGGAAACGTCGCTGAGCACCGCCGATGTGGAGCGGAGCTGCGCGAGCAGATCGTCACGGTCGCCCAGCCTGGCCAGCGTCGCCTTCAGCTCCTCTTCGCGCCGCAGCGAACGGCCGAACATGCGGATCATCAACGTAATGAAGGCGACGCCGGCGACCAAGGTGAAGAGCCCGATGATGACGCCGATCAGGACGGCCTGGTTGGCCGTTGCGATCGCGGCCACCTCGGCGCTGTTCGCACGTTCCTTCTCGGTGCTGTCCACCTCGGCAAGCGGGCCGAGAACAGTGGCCGAGACGGCATCTAGCTGGGACAACGCCGCCTGCTCGCGTGCCTGGGTGGTCCCAGCGGCGCCCTGCGCTCCGGTGAAGACGCTGTACAGGCGGCGATCCGCCGCGGTCGCCCGCGCCTCGACGGACCTCTCAGCCGCGTCCTCCGGCTTGATCGCCGCCAGGATCTGGTTGAAGCGACCCTGCTGCGCGGCGATCTCACCGGCCAGCGCCGGCGAGGGCACGCTGAGATACCGCTGCATCAACGCACGCTGCTGCCAGAACACGCCGAACAGCGTGGCGGCCTGCCGCGCGTCACCACGATCGCCGAACGCCTGCTCCAGGCGGGCGAACGTGGTCCGGTAGCGGGTCGTCGTCACGACCGTCACCGCGACGGCGGAGGCTATCACGATGATCGCCAGGATGCTGATCGTGCCGATGCGGCGGGATACCCCGCCGACCTGTTCCGTCGTCATCGCGCCTGCACTTCCCCCGTCCTCCCGCGTGAAGCTGCAGCGGTCACGCGCTGCATCTGTGATCTACCCCGATGTCACGCAACGTATCTTTCGGCTACTATCAGTAGCCGCCGCGGCGCGCGTCCGCCGCGGTGCCCGCTCTGGCCGTCGCGCGCCGTAGGATCGAGAACATGCTGGACGACAGCGAAGTTGGCCGGATCCTGGTGATCGCCGCGCATCCCGACGATGTGGACTTCGGGGCGGCGGGAACGATCGCCGGCTGGACCGACAAGGGGATCGAGGTCATCTACTGCATCGTCACCGACGGGGACGCCGGCGGCCACGACCCGTCGGTGTCACGGGCGGAGATGACGGCGCTGCGCCGCGCCGAGCAGACCGCCGCCGCCAAGCATGTGGGGGTGGACGATGTCCGGTTCCTCGGCTATCCCGATGGCCTTATTGAGCCCACGATCGGGCTGCGCAAGGACCTCGCCAGGGTGATCCGCCAGGTCAGGCCGGACCGGGTCGTCACCCAGTCACCCGACCGCAACTACGCCAGGATCCAGGCCAGCCATCCCGACCACCGCGCGGTCGGATCGGCCGCGCTTGACGCGGCCTACCCCGATGCGCGCAACCAGTTCGCGTTTCCTGACCTGCAGGCCGGCGAGGGCCTTGAGCCGTGGATCGTCCGCGAGGTGTGGCTGTCGGCCAGCCCGCAGGCCGATCACTACGTGGACATCACGGCGAACTTCGGCCGCAAGCTGGCCGCGCTGCGGGCACACGAGAGCCAGACCGGCCACATGACCGGCCTTGAGGACATGCTGCGCGGCTGGCTCGGCCGGGCAGCGGCCATGGGCGGGCTGCCCGACGGCCATCTTGCCGAGACCTTCCAGGTGCTGCAGACCGGCTGACGCCCCCTCCACCAGGCGGATCGAGGACACCATCGCCGAGCTCCGCAGCCAGGTGACGATCGTGATCGTGACGCGCAACATGCAGCGGGCCGCCCGCGTCTCGCAGAGCCCCACCGCCCCCAGCCCGCACCCGCCGCGCCAGCCCTCCGGCAACTCGCATGAAAGCCTTCGATGGCGATGTGACATCACTAACGAAGGCGATGTGACATCACTAACGAAACAGCGCGGGCGCTGTGACATTGCCTACGTTGGCCGGGTTCCCGCGGCATCGGCGGGCCGCGGCGCCCGCTGCCCGCGGCTCAGGCGAACCGGCGCCCGCGGCCCGCGGCTCAGGGCGTAATTCGGGAATGGGGACTGGTGCCGCCATGGCCAGCGGTTCTAAGTTGGCCTCAGGCGCATCAGCCGTCTCCGGAGGAGCTAGCGCATGACCCAGATCAACGTGACCGTCGACGGCGTGAGCTATGTCGACGAGGTGCAGCCAAGGCTTCTGCTCGTCCACTACCTCAGAGATGTGCTCGGGAAGACGGGCACGCCGATCGGCTGCGACACATCCAATTGCGGTGCCTGCACCGTGCTGATGGACGGCGTTTCAGTGAAGAGCTGCTCCGTGCTCGCCGTGCAGGCCGACGGCACCGAGATCACCACGATCGAGGGCCTGGCCAATGGCGGATGGCATCCGCTGCAGCGTGCCTTCAAGGAGGAGCACGCCCTGCAATGCGGCTACTGCACGCCAGGCATGATCCTTGCCGCCGCCGACCTGCTGCGGGACAACCCGCGCCCGACCGATGAGCAGATCAGGGAAGGGCTGGAAGGCAACCTCTGCCGCTGCACCGGCTATGAGCACATCGTCCGCGCCGTCCGGCGCGCCGCACAGGCAGGAGCCGGCCAATGACCGCTGACACCCAGGCCCAGACGCCGGAGGCCGAGCTCGGCAAGCCGCGCCGCCGCAAGGAGGACGCCAGGCTGATTACCGGCCAGACCACCTGGACCGACAACCTGGTGCTTCCCGGCATGCTGCACATGGCGTTTGTCCGCAGCCCGCTCGCGCACGCCAGGATCACCTCGGTCGACCTGTCAGCCGCGCGGGACGTGCCAGGAGTGGTAGCCGTGTTCTCCGGCGCCGACTTCGCCGCCGAGCAGGGCAGCCTGCCGTGCGCCTGGCCGGTCACCCCGGACATCGTGATCCCGCCGCACCCGCCGATGGCGACAGAAGAGGTCCGCTATGTCGGCGAGGCGGTCGGCGTGGTGGTCGCCCGCGACCGGTACACCGCCGCCGACGCGGCGGCCGCCGCAGCGGCTGGCGTGAGCTACGAGCCGCTCGAGCCGGTGCTCGACCTGCGGACGGCGCTTGACGACGGCGCGCCGAAGGTGCACGAGGCCGGCAACAAGAGCTATGAGTGGGTGTTCGCCAACGGCGACACGGACGCCGCGTTCTCCGGCGCCCCGATCGTGATCGAGCGCAACTACCGCCAGCAGCGGCTGATCCCGTGCGCGATGGAGCCGCGCGCGGTGGTCTCGTCCTGGGTCGGCGACGAGGTCACCCTCTGGTCGGCCACCCAGATCCCGCACGTGCTCAGGTTCGCGCTGGCCGCGTTCTTCGGCATCCCCGAGCAGTCGATCAGGGTGATCGCGCCCGATGTGGGCGGCGGCTTCGGGTCCAAGCTCCAGGTCACCGCCGAGGAAGTGCTCGCGGTCCTGATCTCGCGCAGGCTCGGCCGGCCGGTCAAGTGGACCGAGTCGCGCAGCGAGGGCAACATGACCGTGCACCACGGCAGGGATCAGTGGCAGCGGATCAAGATCGCCGCTGACTCCGACGGCAAGCTCCGCGGCCTGAGCGTGGACCTGCTGGCCGACATGGGCGCCTACCTGATGCTGGTGACCCCTGGCGTGCCGCTGCTCGGCGCGTTCATGTACCCGGCGATCTACAAGATGGATGCCTACTCGTTCCGCTGTACCGGCATCTTCACGACCAAGATGCCCACCGACGCCTACCGCGGCGCCGGCCGGCCTGAGGCGACGTTCGCGATCGAGCGGATCATGGACGAGCTGGCCGCCAAGGTGGGAGTGGATCCGCTGGAGATCCGCGAGCGGAACTGGATCAGGCATGACGAGTTCCCCTACACCACCGTGGTCGGCGCGCTGACCTACGACTCGGGCAACTACGAGGCCGCCACCGCCCGCGCGAAGGAGTTGTTCGGCTACGACGCGCTGCGGGCCGAGCAGGCTGAGCGGAATGCCAGCGGGGACACCGTGCGGCTCGGCATCGGGGTCTCCACGTACACCGAGATGTGCGGCCTGGCGCCGTCACGGGTGCTTGGCTCGCTGGCCTACGGAGCCGGCGGCTGGGAGCACGCGTCGATCAGGATGCTGCCGACCGGCAAGGTCGAGGTGGTCACCGGGTCAAGCGCGCACGGCCAGGGCCACGAGACCGCGTGGAGCCAGATCGTCGCCGATCAGCTCGGCGTGCGGTTCGAGGACGTGCGGGTGCTGCACGGCGACACCCAGGTGTCCCCGAAGGGCATGGATACCTACGGCTCGCGGTCGCTGGCGGTCGGCGGGATCGCGGTGGTCAACGCCTGCGACAAGGTGATCGCCAAGGCCAAGGTGATCGCATCGGCGATGCTTGAGGCACCGCCCGAGTCGGTGGAGTTCTCCCACGGCGTGTTCAGCGCCGCGGGCGGCGGGAAGCAGGTGTCGATCGGCGAGGTGGCGCTGGCCACGTTCGCCGCGCACAACCTGCCCGAGGGCGTGGAGCCGTCGCTGGACTCGGACGCGACCTATGACCCGGACAACTTCTCCTTCCCGCACGGCACTCACCTGTGCGCGACCGAAGTCGACACCGAGACCGGAATGGTGAAGATCCGGTCCTACGTGGCGGTCGACGACATCGGCAAGGCGGTCAACCCGCTGATCGTTGATGGCCAGGTGCACGGCGGCATCGCCCAGGGAATCGGCCAGGCGCTGTACGAGGAGGCCGTCTACGACGAGGCTGGCAACCTGCTGACCACGACGCTGGCCGACTACCTGCTGCCGTCCGCGGCCGACCTGCCGTCGTTCGTCACGGACCGGACCGAGAGCCCGGCCGACAACCGGCTGGGCGTCAAGGGTGTCGGGGAGGCAGGAACGATCGCATCCACCCCGGCGGTGGTGAACGCGATCGTGGACGCGCTCCGGCCGTTCGGGATCACGGACGTCACGATGCCGTGCACACCGGAACGGGTCTGGCGCACGATCGAGTCGGCACGCGGCGGCGCCGCCAACAGCGGTGGTGCCGCGCACAGCGATGGAGGCGCGGCATGATCCCGGCCCAGTTTGACTACGTGCGGCCAGCCACGGTCGATGAGGCCGTGCAGGCGCTGGCCGACGGCGGCGAGGACGCGAAGGTGATCGCGGGCGGGCAGAGCCTGCTGCCGCTGCTGCGGCTGCGGCTGGCCTACCCCGATCTGCTGGTCGACCTCGGTGCCCTGGACGAGTTGCGCGGCGTCACCGATGCCGGTGACGCGCTGCTGATCGGCTCAAGGACGACGCACTACCAGATGGTGCACGACCCGCTGATCGCCCAGCACTGCGGCCTGCTTGCCCAGGCGACGGGCACGGTCGCCGACCCGGCCGTCAGGCACCGTGGCACGCTCGGCGGCTCGCTGGCGCACGCCGACCCGGCCGGTGACCTGCCGGCCGTGGTGCTCGCGCTCGAGGCCACGATGATCGCGCGCGGCCCGGCCGGTGACCGGGAGATCCCGGCCGCCGGCTTTTTCATCGACTACCTCACCTCCGCCCTGGGTCAAGGTGAGATCCTGACCGGCGTGCGGGTGCCCAAGCTCAGCGCAGATTGGGGCTACCGGTACGAGAAGTTCCACCGAACCGCCCAGGCCTGGGCGATCGTCGGCGTGGCGGCGCTGGCGAGGCGTTCGAACGGGCAGGTGGCCGAGGCCAGGATCGGTCTGACTAACATGGGCTCAGTGCCGGTCAGGGCGTCCGGGGCGGAAGCCGCGGCCGCGGGGGCGCAGGCGAGCCGCGATGCGCTGGCCGCCGCAGCCGCCAGCGCAGCCGACGGAACGCAGCCGCCGAGCGACCTGCACGGAGCCGCCGACTACCGGCGGCATCTGGCGAAGGTGCTCACTGGGCGGGCGCTGGCAGCGGCGGCCGGAGTCTGACGATCGGGAGTTACGCGACATGGAGCTAGAGCACTCATTCACTGTCCCAGTTCCGCGGGACCGGGCATGGGATGTGCTGCTCGACGTCGAGCGGGTGGCGCCCTGCATGCCGGGCGCCACCATCGACTCAGTCGATGGCGACGAGATTCGCGGCCGGATCAAGGTCAAGGTCGGGCCGATCAACATGACCTACGCGGGGACCGCGCGCTTTGTCGAGAAGGACAAGGCGACCGGCGTGGTACGGCTCGAAGCCTCGGGGAAGGAAACCAGGGGGGCAGGCACCGCAGCCGCCACGGTCCGCTCGGTACTTGAGGACCGCGGCGACAGCACCGGCGTGGTGGTTCTGACCACGCTAAACGTGACCGGCAAGCCCGCGCAGTTCGGCCGCGGGGTTATGGACGAAGTTGGCGGGAAGCTGTTGACCATCTTCGCGGCGAACCTCGCCGCTACGCTGGCGGCATCCAATGACGGCGCTGGGAATGAAGACTCCGGCTCCGGGGGGACTGGCTCCGTCGCCGACGCCGCACCGGCTGGAACGCCTGGTGCGGCGCCGGTCACCGGCCCGGCCGCGCAGGACGCGCTGGTCAGTGAGCTCGGGCTGCCCGCACGGGTGGTGGCAAGCCTGGAGCGGGCTGGGTTGACGACTGCCGGGCAGGTCGCGGCGAAGAACGCCGACGAACTGCTGGCGATCGACGGCATCGGCCGGGCGTCGGCCGATGACATCACCGCCAAGCTCGCCGACCGTGGGCTTGCACTGAGCCAGCCGGACGCCGCAGCAGCAACGGCGGGCACGCCGAGCGACACCGCTGACTCGGCCGACGCGGCCGCCCCTGCAGAGGCTGCCGCGCCAGCGCCAGCGCCGGAGCCGGAGCCAGCGCCCGCGCCCGCTCGCACGGCCGCCCACCAGCTAGAGGACGACGCGATCAACCTGCTCAAGGTTGCCGGAGTACCGGTGCTCAAGCGCGCGCTCCCGGTTCTGGCCGGCCTCGCCGCGGTCCTCCTGCTCAGCCTGCGCAAGCGCCTGCGGCGCCGCTGACACCGCGCGAATTCCTGGTCTGCCGTGACCGGCGCTGTCGAACGGCATCTGGGTGCCCCGATCCGTTTCCCCTTCTTGCATAACTAATTCGCACTCGCCAATGCGGCGACCGAACGTCCTGAGGCAGCTCCCCGAGCAAAGACGAGCACGGCACGGCCAGCGGCGAACGCTGCCCGAGCAGCGGCCGCGTTGTTCTCAGTCCCGCCGCGCTGCCCTGGCCCGCTCGGCCCTGGCGAGCGCCTCGTCCGCTCCCTCGTCCTCCGCGGTCTCCCGGTAAATCATCGCCGCCCCCTCATGCGCCGCGATCGCCTCATCAAACCGCCGCACCCCGGCCAGCGCCAGCCCCAGATTGCCCAGCGCCGTGCCCTCGCGATGCCGGTCCCCGGTCTCCCGGAAGATCCCCGCCGCCCCCTCATGCGCCGCGATCGCCTCATCAAACCGCCGCGTTTCCGCGAGTGCCACCCCCAGATTGTTCAGCGCCGTGCCCTCGCGATGCCGGTCCCCGGTCTCCCGGAAGATCCCGGCCGCCCCCT
>WNFX01000844.1_pt1 | contig 30595 bp, 27 predicted proteins | sample 5400111 | NCBI WGS metagenome assembly WNFX01 (sample SAMN13153363, study PRJNA577476) | soil metagenome | isolation source: 40 cm soil or saprolite under grassland replicate 1 | place: USA:California | collected 2016-06-15 | reverse complement strand
CCCGTGGGCCGGCGATCCGGCGTGATCTGGAGGTCGCCGTGTCGGTGCGCCGCGGGCAGACGCGCATCACGATTCAGGAAAACATGAATCAGCTCATCGGCGCCGTGTACGGCGGCATCGGCGGTGGGATGGGCGGCGGTGGGATGGGACCGATTCTGGGCATTGGCGCGGGCGCTCTGCACCTGGGTGCCGCGGCGGTCGCGGTTGTTCCGATATGGCTCGGCATCACGTATCTCACCGCCCGAACCGTGTACCGCCGTTCGACGCGCCGCCGCCTTCGCGAGCTCGACGCCCTCATCAATCGCCTAGGCGCGCTCGTCGCAGACCTTGTCGTCACGCCGCACCGACTGGATCCCTAGTCTGCCACGGCGGGCTGAACTAGAACGCTGCGTGCCACTCGACTCGGGCGCCGCGCGAGCCGACGAGAAATCGGGGCGGGCCGAGGCCAAGAAAACGCCACCGGCCCTCGACGAAACTTGCCGCCGTAACACCCACCGTCGCGCCCGCCAGGACGTCCGACAGCCAGTGTCGATGATCGTTCAGCCGCGACCAGGCCGTTCCGGTGGCCCCGGCGTATAACACTGCGCTCGCCCACGGGCGCCGAATCTCGTCGGCCAGCGATGTCGCCAACGCAAACGCCATCGTAGCGTGGCCGGACGGGAACGAGTCGTGATGGGAAAACGGCTTGAAGGCGTACTGGGTGGTGGACTCGTCAGGACGCAGCCGTCCGACGACCACTTTGCCGCCGCCCGTGATCACTCCAGCGAGCACGACGGATGCGAGCACGCGAGCGCCGCTGCGCTCCAAGCCCTTGCCTCCGCTGATGAGTCCAGCGCCCAACATCACGGCGGGAACGCCGAAGACGACTTCAGGTTGGCCCCCGTGGCGGAACCCGCGTGCGAGCGCATCCGAGTGCGACGAGCGGTGGTCCTGAATCCACGTATTCACGCCACGGTCGACCGCGCTGACGGCGCCGATCGCCCCCGTGGCAATCACGACGTGCCACCAGCGCACGCTCGGTGGGGGGGCGGGGCGGGCGGGGGATTGCTGGCCCAGTGCCGTTATGGGCAGCGCGAGGAGCCACGCGACCCCGAGAGCCTTTGGGCTCAGGGGGTCGTTGCGCGTTCCACGGCTTCGACGTCGATCGTAATACGGACGTCGTCGCCCACGATCTGCGCGCCTTCCATGAAGCGATTCAATGAAATGCCGTAATCCTGCCGCTTGACGTTGGTAGTAGCGGAAAACGCGGTGCGGCGGCCGCGCGAGGTCGCGAGCACGCCGCCGACATCGGTTTCGAGGACGACCGGACGCGTGATGCCGCGGATTGTGAGATCGCCGGTGACGCGCAGATGATCGGGTGCGGTGCGCTCGACGCGTGTGCTCTTGAACGTGATCTCGGGGAAGCTGTCCGTGGCGAGATAATTGGTGCGCAGATCGTTGTCGCGCCGGTCGTTGCCGGTCGAAATGGTGGCGGCTTGGATGTGCGCCGTGACGGTCGCCGCCTCCGGCTTCGCGGGATCGTAATTGAGGTCGGCAGTCCACTGTCCGAACGTGCCGTTTACCCAGGTGATGCCGAGGTGGCGCACGCGAAACGCGACCGCGCTGTGCGGGGGGTCGGCAGTCCAGTGATTTGTCGGAACCGGCGGCGGGCCTGCCGGCGCTTGCGACGGCGAGGCTTGTGGGGCTGCGGCTACGAGCAGGGTGAGCATCACGGTTGATCGTGTCATGTCGTTCAAGATAGCATCGCGAACACACCGATGACGGCGATCACGAGGCCAATCGCGATCTTGACGGCGGCGGCCGCCGCGCGTCCCACCAGGGCACCCCAGCCGGCGCGAGTTGCAACGCCGGCATGGCGCGAGTAGGTGAACTCGAACAGGGCCGCGCCCGCGAACGACCCGAGAAACGCGCCGATGACGCTGCCGATGATCGCGATGGGCACGCCGATCATCGCCCCGATGATTCCCCCGATCAGGGCGCCCCAGCCGGAGCGCGTGGATCCCCCGTATCGCTTGGCGTAATAGAAGCCCAGCCACTGATCCATGATTTCACCGAGAAACGCGAGGCCGAGCACGATCGCAATCGTTGCGACGCCGACCGACCGAAACCCCGTGAGCCAGCCGTAAGCGAGAATCCCGGCAACCATGACCCAGAGTCCGGGTAACCCCAGGGGAATCAGGCACAGCCCGATGAGGGCGGCGGCAGCGAGAATCGAGATCGCGAGCAAGTCCATGGAGAAACCTTCTTGACGGTTGCGCCGTTGGTGTGCAGCAATACGCCGTGATAGTCTTTGCGGTTCTACTCCAGATCGCAATTCCGCCTCCCCGCGGGTTTGTCAACGACTTCGCAGGGCTCTTGGACGCCGCCTCCATTCAGCACATGGAAGCCGTCATCAGCGAAGTCCGCGAGAAGACCAAGGGCGAAATCGCCGTCGTCACACTACCCGATATCGACGACCGCGCGCCAAGCGACGTTGCGCTCCAAATCGGCCGGCAGTGGGGCGTCGGCGCGAAAGGAGAGGCTGGCGATCGCGGCAGGAACCTCGGCGTCGTCGTCTTACTCGTCCCGCGCAAGAATCATCAACCCGGCACCGCGCATCTGTTCATCGCGACGGGTCGTGGGGCAGAAGGATTCTTGACGGACGCTGCAACCGGACAGATCGAGGACGCCATGCTCCCAGCCCTCACCCAGGAGCAATATGGTCCGGCGCTTTCCCTCGGCGTCGACCTGATTGCTCAGGCGTTCGCGGCGGAATTCGGCGTTACGCTGACCAATCCCCAGTACGTGCGACCCCCTCCAGCACCGGAGACGCCGGAGATTCCGGTCGGATGGATCATTGCCGTCATCATCTTGCTGATCATTGTGAGTCGCGGCCGCATCTTCCTGTTGCCTTTGTGGCTCGGACGTGGTGGAGGGTGGAGCGGCGGCGGAGGCTGGGGGAGAGGTGGCGGTGGCGGTTTTGGCGGATTCGGTGGCGGCGGTGGGTTCTCCGGTGGCGGTGCCGGGAGGAGCTTCTGATATGGCACGAATAACGCTAGACGACTTTGCGGCGCGAGTGACCGACGGCCTCGGCCCGCGGCTCGCCACCCTGCTGCTCTACGGCTCAGCGGCGAGGGAGGGAGGAGGGAGCAGGGAGCCGAATACGATGAACACGCTCCTAATTGTCGACAGCGTGGATGCCGATCTGTTCACACGCCTGGCGCAGCCGGTGCGCGACTGGATGAGCGGGAAGCATCCACCGCCGCTCGTGCTGACCGACGAGGAGTGGCGGAGCTCCGCGGACGCCTTTCCCATCGAATACGAAGACATCCGCGCGCATCATCGCGTGCTCGCCGGTCGCGACCCCTGGCGCGGCATCACGGTGCAGCGTGAGCACGTGCGACGGCAGCTCGAGCAGGAGTTGATGGGCAAGCTCATGCATCTGCGGCAAGCGTTCGCCGCTTACTGGAACGCGCCCAAACAGCTGGCGGAGGTCGTCCGCGACACGCAGTCGAGTTTTCTGACGATGCTCCGCGCGGTGCTGCGCCTGGCCGGTCGCAGCGTTCCCGCCGCTCCTGATGCGCTGGTACGCGACGCCGCCGCGCTGGTAGGATTCGCTCCTGATAAATTGCCGGAGCCGGCCGCGTATCTCGACGCGGTGACTCGCACGGCGGAGTACGTGAACCGCCTGGAAAGGAACCCTTCGTGAAAGCGTATCTTCCCGTTGCACTCGCACTCCTCGCTGGCTGCGGCTACAACACGATCCAGACGATGGACGAGAGGGTGAACGCGGCTGAATCGCAGATCAAGGTCCAACTGCAGCGGCGTGCGGAGCTGATTCCCAATCTGGTGGAGACCGTGAAGGGGTACGCAAAGCAGGAGCAGACGATCTTTATCCAGGTCGCGGAGGCGCGCGCCAAACTGGCGGGGGCAGTGCAAAGCGGCGATCTGCAACAGATGGCCGCCGCCAACGCGGCCCTCACCGTGCCGCTCGGCCGGCTGATCGCGATCGCGGAGAATTATCCCCAGCTCAAGTCCAACGAGAATTTCCGTGCGTTGCAAGATCAGTTAGAGGGGACGGAGAACCGGATCGCGGTCGCTCGTCAGGATTACAACGAAAGCGTGAACACGTACAACGCGTATATCCGCCGCTTCCCGCAGGTGCTCACGGCGAAGGTGCTCGGGAAAAAACCTCGGGCCTATTTCGAATTGCAAACGCCCGGTGCAGCGGAAGCCCCCAAGGTCGACTTCTCCCGTTAGGGCGGCGTCATGACAGCAGGAGGATGAGCACAAGCCCCAGGACGATGAGTCCTAAGGTCGAAATCGATATTGTGATGCGGTCCGAGGCGGCGGCAGCTGACGACGCGGCGGTTTCCTGCTGCGACGCTTCTGGTTGGTAGCTCCGGAACTCCGGCGTGAGGCGCGGTCCCAGCGCCCGCGGCGCGGCGACGGCCGCTGGCGTTGGGGCGGTGGTGGGCCCCGGCTGCTGAGCTCTCACCGTGGCCATGGGCGATGCCGCGAGGCAGACGAGGGCCGCCGCGAGCTTGATCATAGGTCGGTTTCCTCTCAAGGAGTCGCGGGCAGCGGTTGGCCCACCACCCACTTCACGATGCGTCCGGGCTCGAGCGGCGTAGTCTCCTCGACCTAGTGTTCAGCGGACGAACTTTCTGCGGTCGCCCTTCGGCGGCGTTTTCTTGTGGGCGTGCGCCGCGATCTGCAGGCGGCTGTGCAAGGCGAGTTTTTCCAGGATGTTGTGCACGTGGCTCTTCACCGTATACGTCGCGATGTTGAGCCGCTGCGCGATTTCCTTGTTGCTCATGCCCTCGGCGATCAGGTCTGTGATCTGCTGCTCGCGCTTGGTCATGCGCACGGACGCCATCATCGGCGTATTGCGCAGCACAGAGGCCTGTTTGGCGATATGCGAGAGGAGCGTGCCGGTGAGCGCAGACGGCACGACGTCGCCACCGTTCGCCACCTGCCGGATGGTGTTCACCAGATCTTCGAGCGCGGCGTCCTTGGCGATGAAGCCGTTGGCGCCGCGCTTGATGAAGTCGATGACGTCTTCCTCTTCCGGCAGCACGTCCATCATGATGATGCGCGCGTGCGGCGCTGCTTCCTTGATGCTCTCGACGAGTCGCTGGCTGCGATTGCGCCCTAATGCGGCGTCGACGAGCACCACGTTCGGCTTGTGATCCTGGAGTCGCTGCAGCGCGGTCGAGCCGCCCTCGGCGGTGGCGACGACTTTGAATTCGGTTTGCGAGTCGAGCAGTCCCGCGAGACCGTCCCGCAGCAGGCGATTGTCTTCAATTACCAGTATCTGAATGCGCTTGGTCATCGCACTGAAGGCCCTCGTTTCGGGAGGATACGTCGTGAGTGCCATAGGTTGACCAATTTTCGTGGTATTAGTCAAGGCGGGCCGGAAGGTTCCGGCCTCATCCTTTGGGATGAGGCGCCCAAAACGGCGTCTAACCCTCCCGCGCTTGCCTTTTTCGGGGGTCCGGAGTGAATGGTGGAACGCCGGACGGTGAAGCGGCGTGAAAACACGACGGCGCCCCGTGGGGGGCGCCGTCCGATTGCTGGTTCCGTGCGTGGTTAGAGCTTCACGACGTTCTGCGCCGCAGGGCCTTTCTGGGCCTGCACGATTTCGAACTCCACGCGCTGGCCTTCGGCCAGCGACTTGAACCCTTCACCCTGGATCGCGGTGTGATGCACGAAGCAGTCCTTGCCGCCGTTCTCGGGCGTGATGAAGCCGAAGCCCTTGGCGTCGTTGAACCACTTCACGGTACCGGTGATGCGTGCCATCTGTGCGTTACTCCCTAGCGTTTACGGTTCCGGCGGCGAGCTGCCTGGCTCTTGCGGCGCCGTTGAACGGCGGGACTCTCGTAAAAGCGTTTCTTCTTCATATCCTGGAAGAGCCCCGCCTTGGTGATCGCGCGGTGGAATTTCTTCAAGACGACTTCCAGCCGATCGGTCTCGTTCAGCGTGACTTCCATAGGTCCTTCCGGGATGAGAGGCTCGACCCAGAAACGACGCGAGGACCGGCGACAGCCAAGGTCCTCGGTCAGTCCACTGGTGTCCAGCACACGGCACCGTGCCGTGGCCCTTCGCTCGCCCGAAGGATCACAAGCGGGCACGGCGAAGTCAAGCGTCGCGGTTGAACGAACCCGCGCCCGCGTGCAACTTAGTCGCCCTATGCGCCTCTTCCTCATACTGCTCGTCCTCGGTGCCGCCGCCGCATGCCGGCATCCGCGTCCGGGCAATCCGCCCCCGGTCCGCACGTCGCGCGATACCACACGCGTCACGCGGCAACCCGTATTCGTGCGGGACACGGCGCTCGAGCAGCGTGCGGCCCGCCTGGAGCTGAAAGTCCTCGAGCAGGCGGCGCAGGTCGAGGAGCTGCAGCGGCGGCTGGACGATGCCCGGCGCGAGGTGGTGCGGGCGATGGCGAAATTGCAGTCGCTTGCGACACGCGCCGAAGCGGCTTCTGGTATGGCCGAAGCAGAGATCGCGCTGCAGGCGCTCCGTTCGGCGAGCGGAAGCAACTCTCAAGCACCCACGCCGGCCGAATACGGGCAAGGCATGCAGCTCTTGCAGTTGGCGACGACGGAATTCGACCAGCAGAACTATGCGGGCGCGCTCTATCTCGCGACGGAAGCCAAGAATGCCGCCGCGGCGGGGCAGGGGCGTGTGGCAAGCGATGACCGTGGCGGTGGAACCGTGCGCAAAGGCGAGTCGCCTTTCGCGCTGCCGCTCCGGCTGCAGACCACCGGTCGCGCCAATGTGAGAGAGGGGCCAGGCGCCGGCTTCAAGGTGTTGTTCACCCTGGAAACGGGCGTGCCCGTGGTGGCCTACTCGTACGTGGATCAATGGGTGCGGGTCAAGGACGACAGCGACCGGTCCGGCTGGATCCATCAAACGCTGATCGGCCGGCGGCCCGCCCCGTAACCGCGTTACGTCGCCGAAACTTTGGGACGCGCTGCCGCGATGACGCGGTCGCCCCCGACGCGCTTCGCCAGATAGAGCGCGGCATCCGCCTCCGCGATCAACTGGTCAGGCGAGTCGCCGTGCATAGAGAATGCGGAGACGCCGAAGCTCAGGGTGATCTTGCCGGCCGGCAGCTTTTCCTTCGCCAATTTCTTGCGAATGCGCTCGGCGAACTCGGTTGCGCCTTCGAGCTCCGTCTCGGGCAACATGATCAGGAACTCCTCGCCGCCGTAGCGCGCCACGAAATCCACGTCGCGGCTCGCGTCCCGCATGATGGCGGCCACCCGCTTCAGCACCTCGTCACCCGCGGGATGGCCGTGCTCGTCGTTGTACTTCTTGAACAAGTCCACGTCGGCCATGACGACGGAAAAATGGTGGCGGAGGCGGCGCGAGCGGCGTACTTCGTTCTCGAGCACCTCCATCATCCGCAGCCGATTGAACAGGCCGGTGAGCGGATCGGTGACGGACAGCCGCTCCAGTTCCGTGCGACTGTCGCGCAGCCTCGCGACCATGTCGTTGAAGACTTCGGTCAGGTAGCCGACCTCGCTGCCCGTGGTCACCGGCAGGTCCACATCGAGCTCGCCCTTGGCGACTTTGGCGGCCGCCTGCGTGAGACGGTTGAGCGGCCGCACGATCAGCAGGCTCAGCAGATATGCGAGAGCTCCGACGACGGCGAGCAGCAGGAGCACGATGCCGAGGGTGACGTTGCGCAAACGCGCGACCTGTTGGAACGCTTCGGCCGTCGGAATCTCAGACACGACGATCCAGTCCAGCGACGGGACGACGCGCGCGCTGCCCACAACAGGGTCACCAGTGAAACTGGAGAACTGGACGGCGCGGCCCTCGTGCGCGAGCAGGCCGTTGGTGGCGTCCCGCGAAAAGCCTTGGCGCATCAGCTCGCGCGAGCTGCCCTGCGAGCTGACGATGAGCTGGCCGGTGCGGGTCATCAGGTAGATTTGTCCAGTCTCACCAGGGGCGAAGCGTCGCAGCGTGTCCGCGACCGTGCGCAGGTTCACGCGGGAAGCCAGGGCGCCGACGAGACGGATCCCACCGCCACCGCGACCGGCCCGCCCCACCCGCTCCCCCCCCGATTCGATCGACACGGAGACGAGGATTTCGGGGTGCGCGCCGGCCGAGTCCCAGTATGGTGTGCCCAGCGCCCAGTCGTTGCGCGTCAGCGACGACGCCCAGTCGGAGGCGAGCGGCACCGGGCGAGGCTGCGACGCGCTCGTGGCAACGACATGTCCGTGAGGATCGAGGACCATGAGCTCGCTGTAGTCGGGGAAGCGGTCGCGCACCGAGTTGAGAAAATCGGTCAGGCGCTTGAAGTAGATGCCCGAATGGACGGGCTCGCCGTTCACGAGCGGGATGCGCTCGAGGTTTTCAGTGACCTCATAGGAGCTCGAGAAGACGAGCAGATCTAAGCGCAGCTCCTTGGTCCAAAGGTCGACTTCGCGCAGTGCCTGCGCGCTCACGCCGAGCAGCTCCTCGGAGGCTTTGGCCTGCAGCGCGCGCTTGTTTTCGATGTAGGAGATCCACACCGTCGTGAGCGACGGCAGCAGCGTCGCGAGGACGGCGAACATCAGCATCTTGGTGCGGATGCTCGAGAACCACGAAAATCGCAGAAAAGTCAGGCTGGTATCCCTCCGTTGGGTTGCCACAAAATTCATCCCGCGCACGTTACCGCAAGGCCTGACATCGGAACCGTGCTTGGAATCACGTCATCTGGCGCACCGGAAGTCACGGAATCAGACTAGGTGACCCCACTAACGGAGGTCTCCGTGACGGTCGGGCTGAGTCGGCGTGCTTTCCTTAAGTACGGTGCTGGCGCGGTTGCCGGATCGATGGTATCGAACCCCACAGGGCATGCTGCGCCCCTCCACACCCGCCAGGCATTTGACCTCGAAGAAGCCACCATCGCGCAGCTCCAGGAGTCTATGCGCAGCGGCGCGCGCACGTCGCGCTCCATTTGCGCCGCGTACCTCACGCGGATCGCGGAGCTCGATCCGAAGCTGCACGCGGTGCTCGAGGCGAATCCCGATGCGCTCGTCGTCGCCGACCGGCTGGATGGCGAGCGCAAGGCGGGTCATGTGCGCGGACCGCTGCACGGGATTCCGGTGCTGGTGAAGGACAACATCGCGACCGTCGACCGCATGATGACGACGGCGGGGTCGCTCGCGCTTGCCGGCGTCACGCCGCCGCGCGACGCGCCCCTCATCGCCCGGCTCCGTGCCGCTGGCGCCGTGATCCTCGGCAAGACGAATCTCTCGGAGTGGGCCAACATCCGCTCCAACCAGTCCTCGAGCGGCTGGAGCGCGCGGGGCGGGCAATGCGCGAACCCGTACGCGCTCGATCGCAATCCATGCGGGTCGAGCTCGGGCACTGGCGCGGCCATCTCCGCCAACTTCGCGGCGGTCGGGATCGGTACGGAGACGGATGGATCGGTTGTCTGCCCGTCGGGCGCCTGCTCGCTCGTTGGAGTGAAGCCGACGCTCGGCCTGATCGACGGCGCGGGAATCATTCCGATCGCGCACAGTCAGGACACGGCGGGACCGATGGCCCGCGCGGTGGCCGACGCGGCCGCGCTCCTGGGTGTGCTCGCGGGGCGGGACTACAGCGCGAGCCTGGATCCGGCCGGTCTGCGCGGCGCGCGCATCGGCGTCGCCCGCAAGAAGTTCTTCGGCTACAGTCCCGAAGCCGATGTGCTCGTCGAAGCCGCGATCGGCGTCCTGAAAGCGCAAGGCGCCGTGATCGTGGATCCGGCCGATATCCCGCACGCCGGCGAGTACGACGACTCCGAGCTCGTCGTGCTGCTGTACGAGCTCAAGGCGGATCTCGGCACCTATCTCGCGACGTGGGCGCCGAACGGACGCGTCAAGTCACTCGCGGACGTGATCGCGTTCAACGAAGCGAACAAGACGCAAGAGATGCCGTACTTCGGGCAGGAGCTGTTCCTGCAGGCTCAGGAAAAGGGACCGCTCACCGATCAGGCGTATCGCGACGCGTTGGCGAAGGACCAGCGCCTCTCGCGGACCGAAGGACTCGACCTCGTCTTTGCGCAGCAGAATCTCGACGCCATCGTGGCGCCGACGGGCAGCCCGCCGTGGCCGACCGATCTCATCAATGGAGATCATTTCCTCGGCGCGAGCTCGACGCCGGCGGCGGTCGCCGGCTATCCCAGCATTGCGGTCCCCGTGGGCTACACGTTCGGGTTGCCGGTGGGAATGTCGTTCATCGGGAAGGCGAACAGCGAGGCTACTCTCCTCCGGCTCGCCTACTCGTATGAACAGGCCGCAAAGCCCAGAAAGCCGCCCCGGTTTCTACCGCAATGGCGCCCCGATTGAGATCCAGCGCGCAAGCAGCGCTCGTTCTTGCTCGGTCATTCCGGTCTTGTTCGCGAGCGGCATCGTCTTGGTCTCGACCGCTCGCACGCGAATCCGCTCCGCGAGCCGGGTGATGCTTTCCGGAGTGTCGAATGTGACACCACCCGGCGCCGGTCCGAAGGTGCGGTCACTCTGATACTGCGAATGACACGGCTGGCAGCGCTGGGTGATCACGGATCGCACCGCGGCGAACGTCGGGACCGAGTCGTTCGAAGCGCCCGGCGTGCGAGCGGCGGCCCGCTTGGGCGTCGAGCAGAACATGGCAGCGGCAAGCGCGAGCGCAGCAGGGAGCAGTGCCCAGCGGGCCGCAGGTCCGCGCCCGATCATGGCGTGCCGCACTAACGCTCCCGCGACGCAGAGCAGCAACAGCACGAGCCAGTTGACCGGGCTCGCATAGGTCGCTGGAAAATGATTCGAGAGCATGATAAAGAGCAGCGGGAACGTCATGTAGCTGTTGTGCACCGATCGCTGCTTCGCCCGCGCGCCGAGCGTGAAGTCCGCCGGTCGGCCGGCACGTGTGGCATCGAGCATCTGCTGCTGGGCGGGAAGAATCCGCATCCAGACATTGGCCACCATGATCGTGCCGAGGAGCGATCCGACATGCATGAAGGCAGCGCGTCCCGAGAGCAGCCGGCAGAACAGCACCGTCACGGCGACAAGGAGGACGACCGTGACCGTCGTGGCGACAGCGGCGGGGAGCTTCGATCGCCACAGCCAATCGTAGACCAGCCAGCCGATCACGAGCAGCCCGATGCCCAGCAGCGTGGCCGCGCCGCGTCCAATCTTGGAGACGCTCGGGTCGAGGAGATAGGCGCCGCTGAGATAGTAGATAAGCACCAGGAGCGAAATGCCGGTGATCCAGGTGAACATCGCCTCCCACTTGAACCAATGCAGCACGGCGGGGACTTCGCCCGGCCCCGGACGGCGCTTCTCGACCTGATAGAAGCCGCCGCTGTGCACCATCCACAGGTCCCCTTCGACCCCGGGCTTCTCGTGTTCGGGTTTGGTCAAGGCGCGGTCCAGCCAGATGAAATAGAAGGAGCTGCCGATCCAGGCGATGCCCGCGATGAAATGTGTCCAGCGCAGCAGGAGATTCGCCCAGTCCCCGAGCCAACTTGTCATGGGGCCAGTAATTTCACCGTGAAACCGTGCCCGGCCAGCCCCCGTCGGGGGGGGGGCATATCCTTTCCGAGGTCTGTTTCATGAACCGTGCGCTCGTTCTCGCCGCCGTCGCGTCGTGCGTTCCCTTGGTCGCGTGCAACAAGGCCGATGCCAATGACGGCTCGAGCCGGCCCTACAAGGTCGGGGTGGTCGATCGTGGCGAGATTCGCGTCATTGTCGAAGAAACCGGTGTCGTGGCGCCCGAACGCAGCATCGTCGTCAAATCTCCGATCTCCGGTGTGGTCCAGCAGCTGTACGTGCGCGAAGGCGATCGCGTACAAGCAGGCCAGGTGCTCGCGCGCATCATGCCCGATATCGCCCAGGCGAACAGTCTGGCACAGCTGCGCAGTGAGATCGCCAGGGCGCGGATCGCACGGGACAACGCGAAACGGGACTTCGATCGCGGCCAGTCGTTGCTGGCGATCGGCGGCATTACCCAGGCCGAGCTCGACCTGCGGCGCGTGACGTACGAGCAGGCGGAGAACCAGTGGCGGACGGCCGAAGATCAGCTACAGCTCGTGCAGCGCTCCGGCGTAACGGCGGGCGACTCGACCGGTGCAACCGCGCAGTGGGCCCGCATCACCGCACCGGCCGCCGGCGTGATCATTGGACGGGGCGTGGAAGCAGGGGAGACCGTCGTGGGCGGCACCAGCGCCTTTGGCGGCGGCACCGAGCTCTTCACGATGGCGGATCTCTCGACGTTGCTGGTGAAGGCGGCGATCAACGAGGTCGACATCGGCAAAGTGAAAAAGGGCGACCACGTCGCGCTCACCGTCGACGCGTTCCCCGGCGACACGGCGCAGGGCATCGTGCGGCTGGTACCGCCGGCTGCCCGGCTGCAGGATCGCGTCCGCGTTTTCGATGTCGAGATCGTGGTCACCGGCGGCGCGAGCGTGCTCCGGCCGGGCATGACCGCGAACGTGCGGATTTCGGGACCCGTGCGCAGTGGAACGCTGCGTGTCCCGGTCGAAGCCGTTCTATTAAAGGAAGGGAAGCCGGTGGTCTATAAGCTCAGCGGGAGCGGACCGCAACCGGTGCCGGTGACCCTCGGTCTCTCCGATCTCTTCTACGTCGAAATCGTCAACGGCCTCGCGGCGGGTGATTCGATCGCGCTGGAGGACCCCGTCGCCGCGGTCGAGCGGTCGCGGAATCCGGCGCGCCGCCGCTGAGCATGACGCTGATTGTCGCTGAGGGTCTCGAAAAGACGTATCGGCTCGGACAAGTCGACGTGCAGGCGTTGCGCGGGGTCGACGCGCAGATCGTGGCGGGGGAATACGTCGCGATCACGGGCCCGTCGGGATCCGGGAAAAGCACGCTGATGCACATCCTCGGCTGCCTCGACTCTCCCACCGCCGGCACCTATCGACTCGACGGCGAGGACGTCGCCAGTCTCTCCGGTAAACGGCTCGCGCACGTACGCAATCGCAAGGTCGGCTTCGTATTTCAGACGTTCAACCTGATGCCGCGCCTCACTGTCGAGGAAAACGTCGCACTGCCGCTCAAGTACCGGGGCGGCGTGCCGCGGGGCGAACGGCGGGCGCGCGCGCTCCGGCTGCTCGAACGGCTCGGGTTGTCGCATCGCGTCGGGCACCGGCCCGACGAGCTGTCGGGCGGCGAGCGCCAACGCGTCGCCATCGCCCGCGCGCTCGTCGGTGAGCCGGCCATTCTCATGGCGGACGAGCCGACTGGGAATCTCGACTCGAAATCGGGCAGCGAAGTGCTGGCGACCTTCGCCGAGTTGCACGCGGCGGGACATACCATCGTGCTCGTGACGCACGACCCCGGCGTAGCGGCCCACGCCAATCGCACGATCCAGATGAGCGACGGCCGGGTGGTGTGAATCTCCTCGAGTCGCTGCTCACCGGGCTCGATGAAGCGCGCCGGCACTGGGGGCAGACGCTGCTGTCCCTGCTCGGGCTGATCCTGGGCACGGGCAGCATTGTGACGGTGCTGGCGCTGTTCGGCGGCCAGACGGCGTTGACCGAGCAGTTTCTCAATGAAGTCGGCGGCCGCGGCACGATCATCGTGTCGGATCGCGAAGGCTCGGCGCATCCCGCCGCCCGCGAGCTGGCTTCGAAGCGCCTGACGTTTCGCGATGCGCAGTACTTGCGGGACCGCGCGACCGCGCTGGCGGCGGTCAGTCCGGGTTGGGCGAAGCAGCTTTCGTATCGGGCGAGCAAAACGAGCTTCGACGGGCAGGTCATCGGCACCGTGCCCGACTACATGGCCATCAACGACATCAAGCCCCTGGTCGGCCGGTATCTCAGCGATCTCGATGTCCAGCACGAGGCCCGCGTGGCGGTACTGGGCTGGAAATACGCCGATTCGCTGTTCGGTCGCGCCACTGCCGCCCTCGGTCAGATCGTCAGTATCGGTCGGAAGAGCTACCGCGTGGTCGGCGTGCTCGAGCGCGAGGAGTTCTATTTTGCCGCCTGGGAAAACAACGCGCTGGAGTATCGGAACGAGCGCGCCTATATCCCGATTTCGACGGCGATCACCCAGTACAGCGCGGACGACCATCTCGACTTCTTGACCCTCAAGGCGCGTCCTGCCGTCGGCGGCATCGGGGCGCAGGCGCAAGTGCGCAGCCTGCTCTATGCCCGGCACGGCGTGGAAGACTTCGACATTCGCGCCTCGGGGCAGGGCGCCGGCCAGCAAGCCGGGCAGTTTCTCTTGTTGTTCAATTTCATTTTCCTGGTCGTCGGCGTGGTCTCTCTCGTCACGGGCGGGATCGTCATTGCGAACATCCTGCTTGCCTCGGTGGTGGAACGCGTGCGCGAGTTCGGCACCCGCATGGCCCTCGGTGCCACGGCGGGTGGGATCTTTGCCCATGTGCTGGCCGAAGTCCTGGTGGTTACGGTAATCGGCGGACTCCTGGGCCTCGGCCTGGGCACGGCGCTGACCGGTGTCGTCGCGCATTTCATGCAGATGCCGGCCGTGGTGAGCCCGTTCATTGCGACCGTCTCCCTGGCCACCGCCGTGAGTGTGGGGCTCATTGCCGGTCTCTTCCCGGCACTGCGCGCCTCGCGCCTCGAGCCGGTGGAAGCGCTGCGCTATGCGTGATTTCGCCGAGCTGATCGGGGACGCGCTGCGCGAGATTCGCGGCCACAAGCTGCGGTCACTGCTCACCCTTTCGGGCATCGTCTTCGGAGCGGCGTCGGTCGTCTCCATGACGTCGCTTGCCACGGCGATGAAGACGCTCGTCTACGACGACCTGATCGCGATGGGCTTGTCGCGCAGTTTCTTCATGGACGACCAGGGACCGCGTTCCGACGCCAAAGGCGCCGCCGCGTTGCGCCACACCGGCATGCGCGTCACCGACCTCGAGGCGCTGCGCGCCCTGCCAGGGGTGGCGAGCGTGCACGGCCGGAACTGGGGGGACGAGCGGGTCGTCAATGCGCCCGCCGACCGGCGACGCGTCCGCATTGACGGTGTCGATGCCGGCTATCTCGAGCTGCGCAATTGGCGGATCGTGGCGGGCCGCAGCATCCGGCCGCTCGACGTCGAGAACCGGTCCCGCGTTGCCGTGATCGGTGAGGAAATGTCGCACAACTTGTTTGGCAATGCACCGCCGATCGGACAGACCATTACCATCGACGGCGTGCGGTTCGGCGTGATCGGTCTCGTCGCGCCGATCGAGTTCGACATCATTCCGGCCGACTTCAGCTTCGTCGGTCGCCGCATCTACATCCCGTACACCTACATGACGCGTTACTCGAAGGGGGAAGGGCGTGTGGATGAAGCCCTCGTGACCGCGGATTCGTCGGTCGAGTTCGGCGACGTGTTGCGGCGCGGCATGGCGCTGGTGCGGCGGCGTCATGGCGGGACTGAGGACTTTACGATCGACAACCAGGCCGCCGAAGTGCTCTCGAATCTGGCCATGGCGGATAACATCCTTGGGGGCTGGAACGCGGTGATGTTCACCATCGCCGGCGTCACGCTGATCGTCGGCGGCATTGGACTGTTCAGCGTGCTGCTGATCTCGGTGCGGGAGCGGGTGCGCGAAATTGGTATCCGCAAAGCACTGGGTGCCGATGACGGCGCGATCGTCCGCCTGTTTCTGGCGGAGTCCTTGACGCTGGCCTTTCTGGGTGCTCTCCTCGGCATCGCCGGCGGCGCGGGCCTGACCGTCATTACCGAGTTTATCGGCCGCCAGTTCGGCAAGCCCTTCGTCATTCCGGTGAACATCCCGGGCGTCATCCTCGCCGTGATCTTCGCACTGGTGGTGGGGCTCTTGTTCGGGTGGTATCCCGCGCGCCGGGCGGCCAAGCTCGATCCGATCGAGGCGATTAGCTTTTAGGCGATGCTCGTCCTACTCCTCTCCGCCGTCCTTGTCCCGGCGGATACGGTCACCGGCCGGGTCGTCGACAACGGCGGCCAAGCAGTCCCGCAGGCCATCGTCGAAATCACCGAACTCGGCCGGAGTGTCACCGCGACGGACGCCGGTGCGTTTCGGATCGAGCTTGCGCCCGGACGCTACACGCTCGCCGTCCGGCGGCACGGCTTCGCGCCCGCGGTGCGGGAAATTTCTGTCGGCGCCGGCCAAGCGCCCCCGGTGCTCGAGATCGTGCTGGTGCCGAGCGCATTTCGACTGGAGCCGGTCACCGTGACGGCGACGCGGCAGGCGCTTGCGTCGGAGAATTCGCCCCTGCCTGCTTCGGCCCTGGCCGGCGACGAACTGCGCCAAACGGAGGGCGTGTCGCTTGCTCAGGTCGTCGAGGCGCTGCCCGGTGCGCGCACGATCAGCACCGGCGCCCAAATCGGAAAGCCGGTGATCCGAGGATTCTCCGGCCCACGCGTGCTCGTGCTGGAGAACGGCAGCCGCCTCGAGGACTACTCATGGAGCGACGAAGACGGTCCATCCGTGGAAACGGCCTTCGTGCGGCGCGTCGAGTTGATTCGCGGTCCCGCGAGCGTGCTGTACGGGTCGGACGCGCTGGGGGGCGTCATCAATGTGATCCCCGACCAGCTCCCCGACGCCGCCGGTGAACCGGGGTTCGTGCGCACCGGGTTCACGCTATCCGGGGCCAGCAACAACATCGAAGTCGAGGCAGGTGCGCGCATCGAAGGAGCGCGCGGCAACATGGGCTGGCGTGTCAATGCGATCGGGCGCGGGTCAGGCAACCTCCACACGCCGGCGGGCGAGCTCGACAACACCGGATTCGGCGCATTCAACGGCGAAGCAGCCGCCGGCTGGCGCTGGCCGTCGGGCAGCAGCCTCGGCGTTCGCGTTGTGCATTACGGCGGCGAGTTCAAGCTGCTGGAGGCGAATGCGCTTCCGGAAGAGCAGGGCGGGCCTGAGCGCAAAGCCGGGGACGAGCGCGTCCAGATCACCGGCCAGCGTCCGTGGGCCGACTGGCGGCTGGAAGCCAAGGCCCAGGTACAGCGTCACTCGCTGATCGAGCTGGCAGACGACACGACCGGCACCGAATCCGAAGCCTTCAATCTGCTGCTCCAGACAGCCTCACTCGACGTGCTGCTGCATCGGCGTGGCCTGACGTTCGGCGTTACCACGATCGGACAGACAAACGCCGCGAGTGGGCGCGAGCCGATCGTCCCCGACGCCAATACGATCTCCGGGGCTGCGTTCGCGTTCGAGCAGTGGAGCCCCGGAGCAGGACGCTGGACGTTGCTGGCGGGGCTGCGCGCCGATGCGCGCCGCCTCAGCGCCGAGCGCGATGATTCACTCGGCGTGGTCGCGCAGGATCGAAACTCACAGGCGTGGTCCGGGAACGCGGGGCTGGTGTTCACACCGGCCGCGGGACTATCGCTCAGCTTGAATCTCGGGAGAGCGTGGCGGGCGCCTACACTTTTCGAACTTTTCGCGAATGGTCCCCATATCGGCGAGGCGCGCTACGAGCTGGGTGATTCGACCCTGAAGCCCGAAGTGAGCCGCGGCATCGATCTGGGGGTGCGCTGGAGCGGCCGCCGCGCGCGCCTAGAGTTGGCCGCCTACCACAACCGGATGTCCGACTACATCTACATCACGCCCACTGCCGCGTTCATCGATTCGTTGCGCGTCTATCAGTACGGGCAGGCGGAGGCCGAGATGCTCGGCGCCGAAGCGCTGGTCGAAGCGGAAATCGCGCGAGACCTGGTCGCGCGCGGTCGCGTCGAGGCGGTACGCGGGACCAATCTGACGGCGCACGAACCGCTGCCGTTGTTGCCGCCGCGCCGCGCGACGTTCGGCTTGGGGTGGCGTGATCGATTCAACATTGATGTGGACGCGTATGCGCGTCCCGACAGGCTCAACCCACTCGACGTTCCGACGGCAGGCTATGCGCTGCTGCATATGAGCGGAGGGACGGATGTGCGCCTGTTCGGCCGGGCGATGCGCCTCGACATCGCGCTGCGCAATGCGCTGAATCAACGCTACAAGAGCTTCCTGAGCCGGTATAAGGAGTTCGCGTTCGATCCTGGACGGAATCTGATCGTCCGGCTGTCGAGCGGATTTGTGGACTAGGGTTTCACGCCGGCCGCGCCCGTCGCCGCGTCGAGAATCGACCAGATCCGATCCACCCACTCGCGGTGCTCCGGCTTCATCAAGACGGAGCGCAGACAGATGATCGTGTCGTGGTCGCGCTGCATGTCCTGGACGTCGATCAGATCGACCGGCAGCGTCACGATGGCGAGATGCAGCTGGCGCTGCGCCGCAGCGGCGAAGATCCGCCGCGACAGATTGGATGCGTCGCTGATGCGTTTCGCGCGTGGCGCCCAGACGAGGATGTCGAGCTCCGGCGGACTGCCGGTCACGAAGCGGCCGCCCTGCCGCAGCCGCTCGTACAGATCGAGCGCAGCCGCCCGACCGGCGGCCAACCCCTTTGCAAACTCTCCGCCACGCTCGAGCGGAAACATCCGTTGTGTCGCCCAGAGTGCGACCGCCGCGGCCCCGGGGCGCGAACACTCGAGCGCGATTTCACCGAGGTGCATCTCGTCGGACGTGTAGTAGGTGTAGGGGGAGTCGTGCCGGTACAGCCGAGCCACTGACGGATCGCGAAACAGCACGCACCCGCACCCGTATGGCTGCAATCCATGCTTGTGCGGATCGATGACAGCCGAAGCCGCTTCGCGGATGCACTCGAAAGCCAGCTTCGTGTCGTCTTCGAGGTTGTCGGCCAACAGAAAGTAGCCGCCGTAAGCGGCATCCGCGTGGATTCGAAACTCGTAGCGACGGCGCAGATCGACGATGTCGGCGAGCGGATCCACGGCGCCGGTCGCGGTCGTGCCCATCGTGGCGACGACTGTCCCGACGCCGCCGGCCGCGAGCCGGTGTTCCAGCGCATGGATATCCATGCGGCCGCGATGATCACACGGGATCGCTTCGAACGGCAGCCCGAGCACACCGGCAATGCGCTGGTGGGTGTAATGCGCCTGGGTCGAGGCGAGGATTGTCTTGCCCCGATGGACCTGCCCCGCGATCCACAACGCCTCGAGGTTCGCCATCGTGCCGCCGCCGCAGAGGTGACCGAGGTGCGTGTCCCAGCCGATCATCCGCGCGAGCGCGGCGACCGCTTCCTTCTCCATCGCTGAGCTGGCTCGGCCGCCGTCGAGCGCGTGATTGTTCGGATTGATCCACAGCGCCAGTTCGTAGGCAAGCCGCGCCACTGGGTGCGGCGGCTTCAGCATCTGGCCCGCGTACAGCGGATGGAAGTACGGGTAGTTGTCGTGAAGGCGGTCAGCGACTTCGTTTAAGACTCGAGCGAGTGCAGCGCGATCAACTTGGTGGTCCGCCGCCGGCAAGTCGGCAAATCCTGCCCACAGCCGTTCGAGCGCTGCTTCACGCTCCTTCAAAGGCCCTCAGGTAGGTGCGGTCCCAGGCGGCGGGGATGCTCTCGCGCGGCGAATACGGACCGGGCGCGTACACGCGCGAGCTGATACCGAGCTGGCTCTGCTCACAGATGTGCCAGTCCTGCCGGTTCGTGCGATCCCAGAATTCTTCGGCATCCTGGACGTTGTAGCCGGCCGCATCCGGCGCGTCGGGATGGACCATCCATTCGCAGACCACGCGCGACTGTGTCGCTGACACCGGCCAGACCTTATAAAACACCGCGTAATCCGGATGCAGGCTCAGCATCATCGTCGGAAAGAGTGCGTAGTAGAACGCCCGGCGCTGATCTTCGGGAGCCAAGGTGCCGAGCGGCAGCGCGCAGGCCCGACCGGTCATGGTCGCGCTCTCGTTCGGCGCTTTGATCTCCATGTACCCGCCGAGGAACGGACCCTCGATGAGATCGTTGGCGCCGCTCGTGTATGGCAGCTTGGTCGAGAGCTCGGGATGAATCGTGGGGCAGTGCAGGCACTCGTTGTAGTTCTGTAGGATCAGCTTCCAGTTGGCGCGCACGTCGTATTCGATGCGCCGCACCGTGCGCAGCCGCGGCAGGTTGTACCGCGTGAATCGATGCTTCAGGGGCGCGAACCACTGCGCGGCGGGCGTCGCGGCGGGGTCGAGATTGAGGAACAGGAATCCTTCCCACTCATGCAGCGGCACGGTGTGGAGCGGATACGCCTTCTTGTCGAATCCTTCCACTTCGTGCATGTGCGGCGCGCCAATCAAGCGGCCATCGAGTGCGTATGTCCACGCGTGATACGGGCACTGGATCGTTTCGGAGAGCCGTCCCTGTGGTGCTTCGCACAGCCGCGTCCCGCGATGTCGGCACACGTTGTAATACGCGCGCCGCTCGCCCGACTGATCGCGCAGCACGATGATGCTTTCCCCGGCGATCTCCACGACGAAGTAGTCTCCCGACGCGGCGAGCCTGGCATCGCGGCCGATGCAGATCCAGTGACGCCGGAAGATCCGCTCTTGCTCGTCGGCAAAGACCTCCGGTGACGTGTAGTAGCGTCCCGGAAGGGTCCGCGCACCTTGGCGATAACTCTCGACGGTCTTGAGGAATGTCATAGGATCTCACGCGCCGCGTTGCGGCCGGCTGCTCCGGGGATGCCGCCGCCTGGGTGCGTGCCGGAGCCGCATAGGTACAGCCCATCGATGGGTGTCCGGTAGCGGCTCCAACCTGGCACGGGACGCATGAACAGAATCTGGTCGAGCGTAAGCTCTCCGTGGTAGAGGTGGCCCTCGGTCAGCGCCGGCTCGTCGGGTAACGTCAGGCGGAGTCGCTCCGCGGCGGTCCTGATCTCGGGGGCATGCGGCGCCGCCACCCCGACGACCGCCGCCTTCAAAGCGCGGCGGCGGTCGTCATGCAAACCGCCACCCGTGAACGGCACGTACTGAACATGCACGTGGATCCGGCCCCCCCCGTCCCCCTCCCCCTCCTCGGCACGCAGCTCGACATAGGGGCGTTCGGAGTCGCGGCCATACTTGGCGGCGTCATACGCGCGTTCCAGATATTCGAGCGATGGCGCGATGCAGAGTTGCTTAAAGCTGGTTGGGCCCTGCCACTCCAGCGTGCCGGTGGCAACGACGCCACGGCACTTGATGTTGTCGACAGCGCGCACGAACTCCGGATCGAGGTCCTGCTTCAGGTGCGCGAATGTCGCGCGGGGATCGGCACTGGAGACGACGAGAGGCGCGTCGATCGTGTCGCCGCTCGGTCCGAGCACGACGCCCCTGAGACGTCCGTCGGGACCATGCACCGTCATCGCTTTCTGCCCCCGGCGTATCTCTACGCCTGGCATGCTCAGGAGCACGGCAGTGATGTTCGAGAGCGGCGGGCGAAACACGCCCAACGGGCTGCCGACGTGATGGTGAAGAAAATTGAACGCGGTCCCCCCGGACCGGGGCCCCTGTTTCAAGTGCCAGACGCCAAGAGCGCCGAGCACACCCTTCAACGCGTCGCTCTCAAACCAGTCATCCAATAGCTCAGCGATGGACATCGGAAGCACGCGGGCGAGATCGATGATCGCCTGTTTGCCGAGCCGTCGCGCGTACAGACCGAGGCCTGCGATGCGCGCCAGCTCCCGAGGATTACGCGATTCGATATCGGGAGGCGGAACGACGTAGAGTCGCTCCAGGATTGTCGCCAGTGTGTGGATGCGAGCGCAGAAGTCGGGCCATCTGCTCGCGTCAGCCGGACTGATCCGACGGATGGCCTCCACCGATCGCGCCATGTCAGACCACAGCTCGAGGGTGCCGCCACCTGCCAGTGGCGCGGCGATCCAGGGATCGGGACGCGAGACACGCAGTCCCTGCTGATCGAGGTTCAGCTCGCGCACGACCTGCGACGGCACCCAACCGATGTCGAGCGCCGGATCCGGCTTTTCGTCACGCTCGACCACCAGCACGCGCTTGCCCGCACGCGCGAGGGAGTGCGCCGTGACCAGGCCATTCGCGCCCGCGCCGATGATAATCGCGTCGTAACTCATTAGCCGTTCTTCAAGACGGTCATCGCCCCGAGGCGTCCCGACGCGCCCATGATGCCGCCGCCGGGATGCGTGCCGGAGCCGCACTGATAGAAACCGCGCACCGGCGTCGCGAACTTTGCCCAGCCGGGCGCGGGACGCAGGAAGAATAGTTGATGCAGCGCCAGCTCCCCGGCGAAGATGTTGCCTTCGGAGAGGCCCGTGATGCGCTCGATGTCGAGCGGCGTAATGACTTGCCGGTGCAGGATGAGTGACTTGAATCCGGGCGCGAAATTCTCGACCGTGTTCACCACCGCGTCGCCGAACGCTTCGCGTTTCGCGTCCGTCCAGCCGCCGTTGACGTTGTAGGGCGCGTACTGCACGAAGATCGACATCACGTGCTTCCCGGGCGGGGCCATCCCCGGATCGATCATCGAGGGGAACACGATGTCCATGTACGGGCGGCGCGAGAACTCGCCGTATTTGGCGTCGTCGTACGCACGCTCGACATAGTCCAGGCTGGGACTGATCGAGACGGCGCCGCGATGTAGGCGACTTCCTGTGCTGCCCCCATCGGGCATGCAGGTGAACGTTGGCAGCGCATCGAGCGCCAGGTTCACTTTGCCGGACGAGCCGCGGAATTTGAAGCGCTTGATGTCCGAGACGAAGTCGGACGGCAGATCTTTGGCTTCGAGCAGCTGCAGGAATGTGCGCCGGGGGTCGAGACTCGACACGACGATGTCCGCGCGCAGCTCATCGCCATGCTCCAGCGCTACTCCGCTCACGCGGCCGTGCTTGACGATCACCCGCGCGACCGGCGCGTCGCAGCGGATCTCCGCGCCGAAGGAACGCGCGGCGGACGCGATCGCTTCGCTGACGGCGCCCGTCCCGCCTTTCGCGAAGCCCCAGGCCCGGAACACCCCGTCCAGCTCCCCCATGTAATGATGCAGGAGAACGTAGGCGGTCCCCGGCGAGCGCGGTCCCAGAAACGTGCCGATGATCCCGCTCGCCGACTTGGTCGCCTTGAGGACATCGGTCTCGAACCACTCGTCCAGAAAATCCGCCGAGCTCATTGTCATCAGCTTCACGAGCGCGTGCAACCGCTCGGCGCCGAGGCCGCGGAAATGCTTCCCGAGCTTCAGCAGGCCGGCGAGGTCGCCAGGCGCAAATGACGTCGGATCCGGCGGCACCATACTGAGGATCGGCTTCACCGCTTGCGCCATGAAGTGCATCAGGCGGCCGTACTCGTCATACGCTTCCGCGTCGCGCGGCGAGTGGCGATAGAGCTCGCGACGGGTCTCGTCGTGGTCGGCCCAAGCGGCCAAGTGGTCGCCGTTCTCCATCGGCGTGACGGTGCTCTCCAGTGGCAGGATGTGGAGCCCATGACGCGGGAGGTCGAGGTCACGAATGATTTCAGGCCTGAGCAGGCTCACGACATAGGAGAACATCGAGAACTTGAAGCCGGGGAAGATCTCTTCAGTGACCGCGGCGCCTCCCACCCGCGGGCGGCGCTCCAGCACCAGCACGGACCTGCCGGCGAGCGCGAGGTAGGCCGCGGCCACCAGCCCGTTGTGGCCTCCGCCGATCACGATGACGTCGTACTGCTTCATGAGCGCTTACGCTCGGGGTTGAAGAAAGGCAGCGGTGTCACGTGCGCCGTCGCCTGCTTGCGGCGATGCTCGATGGTGACTTCCATGCGCACTTCGGTCCCCGATTTTGCGTGCTCGCTGCCGAGGTGCGCGAGTGCCATGTAGCGTTTGAGCAGCGGCGACCATCCTCCGCTGGTCGCGTAGCCCAACTGTCGGTGCCCACCCCGGTCATAGATCGGCACGCTCGTGCGCCACGCTTGGGTCGGCACTCGTGGCGGCAGGCCGACCTCGGCGTACAGCCGCTCGAGCGAGTCCCAGTCCACCGTGAGGCCGGTAAACTGCCATGACGGCCCCTGCTGCCGCTCGGCAGCGAGCGCCGCCTGTCCGTTGTAGCGCTCCTTATCGGTCGCGACCGTCCACGCAAGTCCCAGCTCGAGCGGCGAGGACTTCTGCGCTTCTATCAACGCGTGCCGCGAGGAGAAGTAGTCGACCTCGATCAGCAACAGACCCGCTTCGATGCGGGCGACGTCGAGCGCCAGCATTCCTGCCGGCGTGATGCCATACGGCGTTCCGGTTTCGATCAGCGCATCCCACAGCGGCACCGCCTGCGCGGCATCGACCCACACTTCGTAGCCGAGGTCGCCGGTGTAGCCGGTGCGCGAAATGGTGACCGGAATCCCGCGGATCTGTGCAGGAGTCAGGCGGAAGAACTTCAGTCCCGAAAGATCGCGTTCGGCGGCAACCTGGAGGATGGCCCGCGAGCTCGGGCCCTGCAGCGAGAGCGCCGCGGTGGTCTCGGACACGTCTTCGATCTTTACGTCCAGGCTGGACGCGTTTAGATGCAGCCACCGCAGCGTCGGATCCGCCGACGTCATGCGGTACGTCTGTTCGCCCAGCACGGAGATCGTCCCGTCGTCGATCTGCTTTCCTGCGTTGTCGCACCAGGGCGTGTACAGCACCTGACCGACTTTCGCCTTGCCGACATTGCGCGTGACGACGTGGTCGAGCAGTCGAGCCGCGTCGCGGCCGGTGATCAGGTACTTGTAGAGGGGCGACACGTCGAACAGCGCCGCGGCGTTCCGAATCGCGTGGTATTCGCGGTCGTGCGAAAGTTCGTAGGAGCTCGCGACGACGTAACCGGCCCAGCGCCGCCAGGCCTGACCTTCGGATAGTGGACCCGTGCGGGGATGAAACGGCGTGGTGCGGAGGCTCACGTGACGCGAAATGTAACTTTGCGCTGATGCGGCTGCATCTCGTCGAAATCCACGACCTGGCGTCTTGCCCCCAGTCGTTGCGCGACGCCCTGACCGATTTCCTGGCGTTCACCGTGAACCTCGGCGGCGCGTACGATCCCGCCGGCCCGCTCCTGCGCCGCGCGATCGAGCGGACGAATGCACGCCGGATCGTGGACTTGTGCTCGGGCGCTGGAGGGCCATGGAGCAGGCTGGCCGGGCAGGTTGGTGTCCCGGTCCTCCTGACGGACCTGTATCCACATCGTGGCGGCGCGCGTGACCTGCCCTTCTATCCTCAGTCCGTGGATGCGCGCGCGGTCCCGGAGCAGCTCGATGGATTCCGGACCATCTTCACGGCGTTCCACCATTTCCGACCGGCCGAAGCGCGCGCCATCCTCGAAGATGCGGTGCTGCATGGCGAGGGCATCGGTGTGTTCGAGATCGCGCGCCGCGCGCCCCTCGAGATGGCGGTCATCGCGTTCACGTGGCTGGGGACCCTGGTGCTCGCCCCGTTCATCCGGCCGTGGCGCTGGTCCCGATTGCTGTGGACCTATCTGCCCCCGGTGTTGCCGCTCGTCGGCACATTTGACGGGATCGTCTCGTGCCTGCGGACCTACTCCCTGGCCGAGCTCGCGGACCTCGTGCGGGGATTCGACACGTACAGTTGGGACTTCGGGACCTTTCGGGGTCCCCGGTCTCCGCTCCGCGGCACCTACCTGATCGGCGTCCCAAAAACCGCACTGGCCTAAGACGGTACCGCGCGTTTGTTTTTAGACGTCCCCCCTTCTTTCGTTGACCCTCGCGGAGGCTCTATGCGTTCCGTGTTTCTGGCCGCCCTGCTCGTCGTTCCATCCGTTGTTCGTAGTCAAGAAACCGCATCCGACACCCTGCTCACCGTCAACCACTATCTCGACTGGGAACAGGTTGCCGAGCCGCAGATCTCTCCCGACGGCTTGCGGATTGTCTACACGCGCCGCTGGGTGAACAAGATCGACGACCGTTGGGATGCGGGTCTCTGGATCATGAATGCCGACGGCTCGAAGAACAGGTTTCTGGTGAAGGGCTCCAACGCGCGCTGGTCACCCGATGGCTCACGCATCGCCTTTTTCGCCGATGGCGAGCCGAAGGGGACGCAGGTTTTCGTGCGCTGGATGGATGCCGAGGGCGCGACGTCACAGGTCACGCACGTCAGCGAAACGCCGGCCAACCTGAGCTGGTCGCCCGACGGCCGCTCGCTCGCTTTCACGATGCTCGTGAAGAGCGAGACGCCCTGGAAGATCAGCATGCCCGCCGCACCTGAAGGCGCGAAGTGGACGCCGGCACCGCGTGTCATCGATCGGCTCCATTACCGCCGCGACCGCACCGGTTTCGTGGAGCAGGGCACGACCCAGATCTTCCTCGTGCCGGCCGAAGGGGGCACGCCCCGGCAGCTCACGACCGGTGACTTCGCGACCGCGGAGCTCGGCGGCTTCAATGCACCGAATTACGACTGGACGCCCGACGGCCGCACGATCGTGTTCGACGGACTCCGCGAATCCGACGCCGACTATCGCTATCGCGAATCGTACCTCTACACGGTCGACGTGCAGAGCGGCGCGATCAAGCAAATCGTCAGCAAGAAGGGCGGCTGGACGAATCCGGTCGTCTCGCCCGATGGCCGGAGTGTGGCCTTCACTGGTCACGACTACGGCACCTTCTCCTATCGCGCCGACGAAGTCTGGACCGCCGGCATCGATGGCACCGCGATGCGGTCCCTCACGAGCTACGACCGCGACCCCAGCGCCGTGCGGTGGAGTCCCGATGGCAGCGGCGTGTTCTTCGCGCTCGCAGAGCAGGGGACGAGCAACGTGTACTTCGCAGGCCTGCGCGGCGGCAATCGCAAAGTGACGGACGGCGACCAGATGCTGTCGCTGTCGTCGATCGCGCGTGATCTCACCGGAGTCGGCGTCCGCTCCGACGCCGCGAATCCGCCCGACATCGCCCGGTTCAGCTTGAAGGCTGCTCGCGCGCCGGTGACTCGGCTCACGAACGTGAACGACGACGTCCTGGGTCGCATGCGGCTCGGATCAACGGAAACCGTGTGGTATGCCTCGACGGGCGGCGCCCGCGTGGAAGGTTGGATCATCAAGCCGCCCGGGTTCGATCGGAGCAAGAAGTACCCGCTCATCATGGAGATCCACGGCGGGCCGCACGGCATGTACAACGGCGCGTTCAGCTATCAGCTCCAGAACTTCGCCGCGGACGGCTACGTCGTCCTGATCACAAATCCGCGCGGTAGCACGGGGTACGGCAGCGCGTTCGGGAACGCGATCGAGCGCGCGTACCCGAGTGTGGACTATGACGATCTCATGGCGGGCGTCGATACGGTCGTAAACCGCGGCTACATCGACACGCAGCGGATGTACGTCGGCGGCTGCTCGGGCGGCGGCGTGCTGTCGAGCTGGGTCATCGGCCACACGACGCGGTTTGCGGCGGCGGCGGTGCGGTGCCCGGTGATCGATTGGATGAGCATGGCGGGAGAGACCGACGTCCCGCTGTTCACCTATGGCTTCTTCGACGCGCCGTTCTGGGAGAAGCCCGAACAGTGGATCAAGCAGTCGTCGCTCGCGTACGTGGGGAACGTGAAGACCCCGACGCTCCTCATGACCGGCGAGCTCGACCTGCGCACGCCGATCCCCCAAACCGAGGAGTACTACTCGGCGCTGAAGATGCTGAAGGTGCCGGTCGTGATGCTGCGCTTCAACGGCGAATACCACGGCACCAGCTCCAAGCCGTCCAATTTCCTGAGGACGCAGCTCTACATGCTGAGCTGGTATAAGGATCACCGGCTCGGACCCGAGACGACGGCAACCGTGGGAGGTGCGCGGCAGCCTTAGGGCCGTCGCAGTCGCTCGACGTCTATTCGGTGTATGTCTCGATCGCGAAGCCTGTCGTAGTTTACTGGGTCGCGGCGCGCTCTATGTCTGCCCACGGCACCACCACACCGTGCCCACCCGCGACGCGGTCGACGGTAATCCCGTGGGCCTTCACGAACCTGACCAGCTCGGCGCTCCCTGCGGCGGGCGGGCTTGGCGGCACAGTCGCGGTCGGGTTGGCTGGATTGACGGTTACGACATCGCTCTGAAACAGGATCCTGGCGGAGGGGACGTAGACCGCGAGCATCCCCTCGACGTGGGCCGTGGGCAAGCGGTACGCGACGACCTGCCCGTCACCCCTGCCCACGACCAGGCTGTCTTCCACCGCGCTTATCGCTGGGAGCGGGGGGCGGGCGGGGCCGAGGCGCCGGGACAGCACGTCGGGCCGAATCGTTTTCCGCGCGACAGCGATGGACCGCACGAAGGTCACGTTCCGCGCATGGGTTACGACAGGCACACCGGCGGCAAGGACGGCCCGCAACCCACCAGAATGGTCCCAGTGGTGATGTGTGTTGATCACGATGCCGACCGGCTTGGTGGGAAACCGGGCGCGCAACGTGTCGAGCAACGCCTCCGAACGCTGGGCGCTCAAAGGCGCCTCGACCACTACCAGGCGCGTTCCCTGGTCGACCACAAGCGAATGGTGGGACCCGCCCTCGGCGCGCCAGACATTCGGGGCGAGCTCCACGAGCGTGACGAGGACCGGTGGCGGCGTTGGGTTACTGCGCTGGGCGTGAGAGGCGATCGAGTCGGGAATCACGAACAGCGTGTCGGACAGCACGGGGTTCGTGCTGACCGCCGTGAGCACGGTATTCGTTTGCAGCCGATTATTCACCTCGACATCGATTTGCCGGGAGTACAGCACTCCGCCGGCGTCCTGCCAACGCGTGAACGCGGTGCGCGTGACGCGATCGCCGAGGATCGGATCGTCGGTCAACGTCTCGGTGAGGACGAGCAGTCCCGAGCGGCGGTCGAAATAGAGATCGAGCGTGTCGAGGCCCGCGGCGCAGCGGATGCCGTCGAGTGTCTCGTCGCGCCAACGACGCACCGGGAGGGGCCGCAGGGCGGCGGGGTTATCCAGCGCCGTGAGCAGCAGTCGCTCGGGCGTGCGCCGGATAGACCGTTCGGCGGTCGCCACTTGCCCCGGATTGTCGGGTGCCGGCACGCCGTTGGTCTCGAGCATCCCGATGCTGTTCGCGATCACGCGTCGAGACTTCGTGACGGCTCCGGTCGGGTTGCGAGCCTCGGTGGTGATCACCGCCCGATTGCCCGAGTAATCCGTGACCTGTTGGCCGATCGTCAGGTTGGCTCGCGCGGGTGACGCTGGCGTTTCTTCCTGTCCGAGCGTGAACGTGACCTGGTAAAAGTCGATCGCCGAGCCACGCAACCCACGCAAGGCGGACTCTCCGCCCATCGCCGTGACGGCGCGCGCGACGAGGTCGTGCGGGGCAGGGGCAGGCGTTTGGGCGAGTGTCGACAGCAGGATCAGCGGGACGGCCAGCGCGATCATAAAGCCTCCGGAAATGCCATATTAGAGTGCGATCCGGAATTCCAGGCCATGCTCGACCAACTCGACGCTATCAAGCGGGACGGAGAAGCGGTAGCCTCCCGTTTCGAACCGCCTAGCCCCGCTTGACAAGAAGACCCCCAGTGCTACTTTCTTAGCATCTAATGCTAATTTTTTAGCATCAAACGGTTGGGGGTTGGCAATGTCCAAAGAAACGAACACGCAGCTCAGCCGTCGGGAACGCGAGATCATGGACGTGATCTATCGCATGGGTCGCGCGACCGCAGCCGAGGTGCTCGATCAGCTCGCCGATCCGCCCAGCTATTCTGCGGTCCGCGCGCTGCTGCGCGTCCTCGAGGACAAGGGGCATCTCCGCCACGAAGAGGATGGCCAGCGATACGTGTTCCTGCCGACCGTGCCCCTGGAGCGCGCGCGCCAATCGGCGCTGCGCCAGCTGCTGCACACCTTCTTCGATGGTTCCACGGAGCAGGCCGTAGCGGCGCTGCTCGATCTCTCTTCGACACGCCTGTCCGATGCCGAGCTCGAACGCTTGAGCCGGCTCATTGCCGACGCGCGGAAGGAGGGCCGCTGACATGATCGCCCTCCTCGCTGACGCCTTCGTGAAGGCGACCGTTCTCCTGCTGCTTGCCGCGGGTGGGACGCTGCTGCTGCGCCGCGGGCCGGCGTCGTTGCGACATCTCGTCTGGACGCTTGCCTGTGGCGGGGTCCTCGCGCTGCCGCTCGCCTCCGCGTTGCTTCCGAATTGGCGCCTCGCCCGTTGGCCGCGCCTCGACGTGCCCGTGGCGTTCGATCTCAACCAGACGTCGACGGCGCGTGACGTCATTGCGACATCCACGCCGAAGACAGCGCCCTCCGCCGCGGCGCGCGTCGTTCGAGCCCCCGACTCCGACCCCTCAGAGACAACCGACGCGGGTCCGGTGCGCTGGCGCATCACGACCAACTGGACCGTCTGGGCTGTCCCCGTGTGGCTGAGTGGGGTCGCGGCCGTTCTGATTCTGCTCGCGGTCGGCCTGGCGCGGATCGCCTGGCTCGATCGCACGACCACGCGCGTGCGCGACGAGCGCTGGCTGCTGCTCGTCGAAGATTTGTCGCTCGAGCTGGGTCTCACCCGGCACGTTCGTCTGCTGCAGTCCAAGGGACCGGCGATGCCGATGACGTGGGGGATTCGCCGGCCGACGATCCTGCTTCCGGCTGAAGCCGACTCATGGAATGCCGAGCGCCGCCGCGACGTGTTGCTCCACGAGCTGGCGCACGTGAAACGACATGACTTTCTCACTCAGCTGGTCGCGCGCATCGCCTGCGCGGTCTACTGGTTCCACCCGCTCGTGTGGCTGGCTGCCACGCGGCTGCGGGAAGAGCGCGAGCGCGCGTGTGACGATCACGTGTTGCGCGCGGGCGCGACGCCATCCGTCTACGCCACGCATCTCCTCGAAATCGCGCGCGACTTGCGCGCGGCGCGCGCGACGGCGCTCGCCAGCGTCGCGATGGCCCGGCCGGCTCAGCTGGCGACCCGGCTGCTCGACGTGCTGGA
>WNFX01002368.1_pt1 | contig 30637 bp, 32 predicted proteins | sample 5400111 | NCBI WGS metagenome assembly WNFX01 (sample SAMN13153363, study PRJNA577476) | soil metagenome | isolation source: 40 cm soil or saprolite under grassland replicate 1 | place: USA:California | collected 2016-06-15 | reverse complement strand
ATTTTCGTATGAAACAGCTGACCGTTTTTTCGGCAAGGGTATGCTTCCGAAATTGCAGATACGGCAAATCTTGATGGCGACGTTTCCACGAAAAACTGAACTATTCAAGCTCAAATCGCGGCAAAGGTATGACTCAACGTCGGCAATAGTGCCTGGCAAAGCACACGACAGGCTGTCGCAGGCAGTGCTTTTACCGCTCTGATTAATGCGTTCTTCATCTCGCTGGTCGCCCTGATCCCCCACTTCAACTTTGGCACACTCATCGTGCCTTTTAGCTCCCTGTCCCTGTTGACAAGTCTGATCCAAGCATGGTCGCTTCTGAGACCGCGCAAGGGCAGGCAGAGTTTTCTGCGGCGAGCCTTTCTGGTCTGCTTGAGCCTGGGCCTCTACGGGTTAGAACTGAGAAATGCGGTGGGCCACATCACCGATCCCACCCAAGTTGGTTTCGTCTATGGGCTGCTCTTTGTGTTGCTGGGCATCTTCGCCCTTGGCCTCACCCGTGCCTGGGAATTGCTCGGTACTCACCGCTATGGCTTCGGCGGCTGGCTCAATCCCTTAAAGGATGTGCATGATAGCGAATCGTTTGCGCGTGCAGACACCTCTGACTCAGCATCTGGGACTCCCCCAACCGATGAAGCTGCACCCGGTTCACCATCCCAGTAGGAATTCTTACCAAGTTACAGCCAGAACGCCCTACATGGAGTGCTGATCCAAAATACGTGATGGGTACAGCCATGGGAGATGGTGGATAAATCAATCAACCCCCTGCGAATCCACTTCAAGCCGGTTTTTTCGTCATTGGACAGTCCAGACAGGTCACCTCTTCCCGAGGCGAGGCTCCATCCGAGTGCTTCTGCTGACGCCTTCACCGACTCCCTCTCGACATGACACTCCTCCCACATCAGGCTTGCAAGGCGCTCAAGCGGAAACTGGCGGCAATGGGCAAGAGAGCACCTCGCGCGCGGTCCACCGTCGGTTGGTTCTGCCGGCTGCCATCGCAGGTGTACGTTGTCGGTAGCGTTGCGCTTCCAGTTTGTCACCTCGCTCTTGTGGCTTCACGAGCGCCACTCGGAGTGATTCATGAGGGCGCACAAAGTGATAATAGGCGCGCCACCACTCGAGGTGAGCCAGAAGCTGTGAGGTCTGTTGGGACGTGGCCCAGGTTCGACGTGCCAGAGCTGCTACTCCGTGACGCACTGTCAGATTCACCCGCTCGATGAAAGCGGTGTTCAGCCGTCCAGAAAGGCCCAGTCCCTGTAAGGCGACTGTGAGAGCGGCGTCTGTCCCCAGGCGCATCACAGGTGTGACCCGAACCAGCTTGCGCCGTCGGTAGCATTTTTTCACCTGATCGTAGATCAGGCCCACTGCCACCTGCCACTGACGTGCTTTCCGTCCTCTCCTGTCCTCGATCCACTGCCCAAAATGACGGACCCAGAGAGAGCACGGGAAGAATCTTGGTGCAAGGGTCGATGGCCAACCAGAGCCACAGCACCTCTTTAGCGCAGCGTAACCGTGTGCGCAGTTCATCCAACTGGAGGTGCGGGAGCTGGAGATGGCAGAAGAAGTGCTCATGAAGCGTTTGTGCGTGCTCGCCAGCACGTGACAACCAGGTAGTGATGGTGGCTTGTCGAAAGCCGAAGACCCGTTCAGCGGCAGAAGGGTCCAACCCTTCGGCCAGTGTCGAGAGCACGACTGCGATCTGGTGAGAAGGGGTTTTCAGCCGGTACATTGGGGTGTGGCGCCGAGCACTGAACGTAGTGTGGCAGGCCTGACAACGAAACGTCTGTATCCGCTCAGCATGACCATGCTTGCCATCCCCGACGAGAGCATGGATGTGAGCATCTGTGATCCCGAAGTACGGACACTGCTGGTCAGGACAGGCGAAGCCTTCAGTGGGTATGCGCTTGGGTGCTCCCCAGCGGCTTTTCACCTCACCCCAGGGACGTACAGGTGCAGAGGCAGGTCTCACTCCAGAGGAGCAGAGGCGACAGATGGGGCAATCAACTGGGGTGCGTGGCTTGAGGAGACGCTGGACGAGAGCATGCACCGCTCTTGGTCTTGAGCGGAGAGAGCAATGATGTGGCCAGTCACCATTCCAAAGGAGCACCAGGCAAAGAATGAAGAAGAACCAGAGCAGGAACACATACAGGGTCATCGGGATCCTCGCTGCTTGAAATGTGGAGCATGGAAAGCTTCTACGGCAGAATAAACACATCGATAGGGATTGTCAAGCAGGTAGGAGAGGAGGCCGAATTATCCACCATCCAGTGGGGCGGTACCGGTTAGAACGCAGGTTGGTATCAAGCCGAGCAGGATGCTCCGAATCTCTTTTTCTACAGCAGCAGATGTGATCGGAGCAGAAAGCGCAGCGGGCGAGCCGGTTGGCCCACGCGCCCGCGCCTCGACCGGCTCGAAGCAACGGTCGACGCCATCCGCAACCGCTTCGGCGAGGACGCAGTCCAGCGGTCGCGGCTGCTTGGTCGGGCCCGCGTCGTGCGTGACCGGATTGCGTTCGGGAACACCGGCCACCCGGACGACAAAAGAAGTGGCCGTTAGCCGGAAAGCCCCCCGAGCAGGCGCACGGCGTTCCCAGAGTAGACCGCAGCCATGTCCTCTCTGGAAAGGCCGGCCGAGTCGATGTCCGCTATCGTCGCCTCGACCGAGTTCGAGGGTCCAAGTGGCATGTCGGTGCCGAATAGCACTTGTCGCGGGCCGAAGAACTCGAGGACGCAGCGGACCGCGTGTGGCGCGCCGAACAACGCCGTGTCGACGTGGAACCTCCGGAAGTATTCGAGCGGCGGCCGCTGCAGTTTGTCCTTGACCTGCCGATAGCCGGGACCCATAGCGAGTCGGGCGGAGAAGTGCGGCACCATGCCGCCACCGTGGTGCGCGATCACGAGCTGGCGCGGGTGACGCTCCATGTGCCCGGAATAGACGAGGCGTGACAGGGCGGCGGCGGTCTCGTAGGGCCAGCCGAGTGACCACCACAGGCCAAAGTCGGACCTGCTCTCGGACGGATAGTCGGCCCACGCCGCGGCCGGCATCCTCGAGCCTGGTGAACAGCGGCTCGAAGCGCGGATCGTCGAGCGCCACGCCCAGGACGTTGGTGTACAGCTGTGCGCCCAGCGCGCCGAGCTGAGTCAGGGCGCGGTCGAGCTCGCGCAAGGCCTCGTCGACGTCCGAGAGCGGCAGCGCGGCCGCGAATCCGGCGAAGCGGTCCGGGAACCGCTGTACCAGTTCCGCCATCTCGTCATTGGCGATGCGGGCAAACTCCGCCGCGACTGCCGGCGGCCCGACCTCTTCAAGCGGCGGCACGGCAAGCACCAGGACCTGTGCGTAATCGCCGTAAGGCTCGATCTTCCGCCACCTCGCGTCCAGGTCGGTCAGCACAGGATCGAAGGAGAAGACGCCCTCGCGGTAGTAGTCGAGCCGGCTCGGAGCCATGGTTTTCTCGAGCTGCCGCTCCAGCCGCTCGAGGTACGAACGAGGCAGGATGTGCGCGAACGCATCGATCTTCCGCATGTTTGAATCCTTAGCCGAACAGAGACTCGTCTGGTTGCATGTGGCGAGCGCAGCGGAGGTCGCCGCTTGGAGCCGCGTCAGTTCGCCGCGGGTGAGCACCTCGCACGTCGAGCTCGGCGTGCATGGGCACGACATCCCCTGGCTTTGCGCGCGGGATGTTCGCGCCCAGAACGGCTGTGGCCGCCCGCGCGACCGGCGGACCGAGCGCACGTTTGCCGGCCGCGAGCTGCAGCGGCGCCGTCTGCTTGGGCCTCTGCCGGCGGCGCTGCTGGGTGGGAGGCTTCGATGAGGGTCCCTTCGGTGTTTGCAGCGTCGGGTTGCTCATAGCGCGTCCAGTTTCCCCCCTGGGATACGGCATGATATGTCCGCATGATGCGTCATGCACGATGTCCGCAGATGTATTGTGCCACAATCCGCCGGGACCAGCAAGGGGGCATGGACTTCTGGCTCAGGCCCATACGAGTGGGTGCTCCCATGGGAGATGGTGGATAAATCGATCAGCCCTTTCCAAGCGCCCTTCGGGCTGGTTTTTTCGTCATCGGACCGTCCGGACAGGCCATCTCACCCTGACGTGAGACCCCATCTGACTTCTCCTGCTGGTACCTTCACTGTGCTGGCTACATGGGCCATCCGTTCAAAAAGAGCCTGTTTAACAACGACGACTCAGCCTTTCAAACGCCGTTTTTGCGAACGGATGTCCTGAGTAGCCAGTACAACGGGTCAAACCATGGACGGTGGCATTCTTCTCAACCCCAGGGATGGTCAGACCGAGGTCACCATGTGGCTTTCTTACAGCCTCGCAGGGGAAGTCGCCCTCGTATTGAGTGCTGCTGGATTCAGTACTTTTCTGAGCAATGTTCTCGATCAGGCGCTTTTTAACCTGAATCGTAAGGTTGTAGTCCCTTGATGGGATACGATCTCAGTATCCTGCCTGTATTGTTCTCAGGAGTCGTTTCGTCGAGCTCCATTCCCTCACCGTCAGGAGGGCTCAACGAAACGCTTGAGATTGCCAGTCGCACGTGGCCAGTACAGCCTGCGGACCGCAGCGCTCGCGTGGTTTCCAGACCGATGTTGGAAGCGCTGTCGGTGACGATGGTGATTGTACCGCGGAAGCTCGCAGCCGCGGATGATCTTGCCTGCTGTCGTGGAAGCTCCAGAGCCGGAGCCGATGGGGGTTTGTTGGGTCACCAGCAGAAACCTCCTTGAACATGTGCTTAGACCGTGGCATACGGTGGGTGTAACAGCGCTTTCCTGATAGATACCTCCTGGCAATCGTGCGTATCTGGTACGAGCTGTAGAGCGGTGAAGCGCAGAACAGAACGTTCTCCTTCGCTTGCGGGCCAGCGCTTCAGAGCGCCGGGCTGCGCGCCTGAGCAACCTGCGCCCGCACGGCGGGGACCACCTCGGCGGCGAACCGCTCCTGTGCTGGCTACTTCGGACATCCGTTGGCACAATCGGCAGGTTGCCTTTGTGGGATCCCTCTCTTGGAGCTCTTGCTGTGCTGAAGAGAGGGAAGTGCAGAGCCATCGAGCGCAGACATTCCTGCTTGACGTTCCTTCTGGTATCAGGCCATTTGCAAGCAGAGTGGACCCTGATCTCTCATCTCCATGAGCCTCTTTCTTGCACGAATGCTCCACGTAGCCAGCACAGGGTGTCTGATGGGGAAGCAGCCCTGATGCTCTCCTTGCCTTTTTAGCGCATGCCTCTCCTGCACATGAGGCGACGATTCCTTGCTAGAAAGAATGAGGTTCCTATGAATGCAAGAAGGACGGAGCAGCGAGCTCTTCCGAAGTTGTGGTTCCGGCTGTCGGTGATGGCAGGGAATAGAACACAAGTGGGTGGCTTGATACCGGAGCCGCATTGCTGTACGTGGCGGCAGTGATGGTTGTGTTGCGAGAGCATGAGCTGCACCCGTATAGCCCGCATCACTCTGGAGTTGACAAAGCCACGTTCCTCACGCATACAATGGGAGAGCATAAAAGACACTTCTGCAAATCTATGCCAGCGGAGGCACATATGGCGCCACCTGCGCACGGAACCATAGCGCTGGTAGGCGCTGGCGAGTACCTGCCAACAATGCTGTCGGTCGATAAGCTGCTAGTCGAACGAATGAGCGGTCCGCCACGTGTCGTCGTGCTGCCCACCGCATCGGTGCCTGATGGCGCTGGCGTCCCCGAACGCTGGGCGCGCATGGGCGTAGAACACTTCTCACACCTGGGCGTAGCAGTCGAGCCGGTGATGCTGTTCGATCGCTCGGATGCCGACGATCCACAGATGGCCGCGCAGCTTGCTACTGCCAACTTCGTCTATTTCTCCGGTGGCAAGCCTCGCTATCTGTTGGAGACGCTTCAAGGAACAGCCTGCTGGCAAGCGATTCTCAACGTCTTTGCGGCAGGCGGAGTCGTAGCAGGGTGTTCGGCAGGAGCGATGGTCCTTGGCGCTGCCCTTCTCGACTTTCCCCGCACCTGGCGCACACTTCCCGCGCTTGGCCTTGCCCCCGGCATCGCCATCATCCCCCACTTTGACGAGATTCCCTCCTTGCTTACACCCATCATGGCTGCTGCCAGGCGCAGCATAACGGTAGTCGGTATCGACGGCTCAACAGCGCTCGTTGGTTCGAATGGACAGTGGAGCGTCCAGGGGAAAGGTGCAGTGACCGTTTTCACGAGCAAGCAGAAGACACGCTATCCCGCAGGCGACGAGGTGCCTGTACTGGCTACTTAAGGTCTCCGTTCCAAAACAGAGCAGTAAACTGTAAAGTGAGCAGCAGTATCGCTCTCTGCTTGATGTATCACTGGAGCGAAAAAGGACGTGGGTACAGCATTACTCGGTGGTGGATAAATCGAACATCTCTCCCACTCGCTTGACAGTCTTTCTCGACTCTCCTTATCATTTCTTCTCAGGGAACTCTCTCTTCTCCCCATTTCAAGCAGCGAGGTTCATGATGACTTTTCAGATCTTCTTGTTTCTGCTCGCGGTCTGCCTCCTCCTCGCTCTGGCGAGGCTCGGGCGTCTTTCTTGGCTCCCTCTTCAACCTTCCCCTTCACAAGCAGGCAGGAGACACCCCGCGCTGCACCGTCTTCTCAAGCCCCGCACCCCCCTTGATTGCCCCATCTGTCGCCTCTGTTCCTCTGGAGTGAGACCTGCCTCTGCGCCAGTACGCCCCTGGGGTGAGGTGAAAAGCCGGCGGGGAGCGCCTAAGCGGATACCCACCGAAGGCTTCGCCTGTCCCAATCAGCAGTGTCCGTACTTCGCAATCACCGATGCTCACATCCATGCCCTCGTCGACGATGGCAAGCATGGCCATGCCGAGCGGATCCAGACGTTTCGTTGTCAGTCCTGCCGCACCACATTCACTTCCAGGCACAACACGCCCTTCTATCGTCTGAAAACCCCCTCTCAGCAGGTCGCAGTGGTGCTCTCTGCGCTGGCTGAAGGGCTGGATCCTTCGGCTGCCGAGCGTGTGTTCGGCTTTCGACAAACCACCATCACCACCTGGCTATGCCGTGCTGGCGAGCACGCGCACACCCTGCACGAGCGCTTCTTCTGCCATCTCCACCTCCCGCACCTGCAGTTGGACGAACTGCGCACACGGCTGCGCCGTGCCAGCCAGGTGCTGTGGCTCTGGCTGGCCATCGACCCTTGCACCAAGATTCTGACTGTGCTTCAGCTCGGTCCCCGCACCCAGAACATGGCACATACGGTCATTCACTCCTTGCGGCACATCCTGGCACCTGGCTGCATCCCCTTTTTCACCAGTGATGGGCTCAATCTGTACTTCTATGCGCTCACGGCCCATTTTGGACACTGGCTCAAGGTAGCTCGCCGAGGGCGGAAAATACTCCGGTGGCAAGTGGCAGAAGGACTGATCTACGGCCAGGTGAAGAAAAGTTACCATCGGCGCAAGCTGGTGCGGGTCACGCACGTGATGCGCCTTGGAACAGAGCCCGCTCTCAAAGCTGCCTTACAGGGATTAGGCTTCTCTGGACGACTCAATACAGCTTTTATTGAGCGGGTGAATCTGAGCGTCCGACATGGGGTGGCAGCTCTCGCACGCCGCACCTGGGCGACGGCGCAGCAGTCCCCACACCTGTTGGCCCATCTGGAGTGGTGGCGCGCCTACTATCACTTTGTGCGTCCTCACCAATCGCTGCGAGTAGCGCTCATGCAGCCTCGCGAACGAGGGGGCAAACGTCTGGCGCAATGCTACAGGCAACGGACGCCCGCCATGGCAGCCGGCAGAACCACCCAACGATGGACGGCATGCGAGGTGCTCTCCTACCCATTGCCGTTGGTTTCCGCTTGAGAGGCACCAAAGCCAGATGTGGGTGTAGTGTCATGTCACGGGGAGATGGGTAAAGGTGCAAGCAGAAGCACTCGGAGGGAGCCTTGCTCCGGAAAAAGAAGGCCTGTCTGGACTGCCTCATCACAAAAAACCTGCCTAAAGTGGGTTTGTAAAGGGCCGGTCGATTTATCCACCATCTCCTGTGGGAGTACCCCCGGGTGGGCGGCTTGTCTTTGAGGTGCGTGATCCAACCAAGGAAGCATGGAAAGGCTGGAACCGAGAACAGTCCTACCAAACGATTGAAGCGCCCGGAATCGGCACGGTCGAGTCCTGGGTGGAGCTGATGAACGCACAGCTGCCGCTGGTCTCTTTTCGCTCTACATTCGTGTTCCGAAAGGACGGGAGCGTGATGACGTCCGAGTCAACCTTAAGGTTCCACACCCGATCAGAGATTGCTGAGACACTCTCCCGTGCTCAATTAACAGTGGAATCAGTTCGAGATGCCCCCGATCGTCCTGGCTTAGAGTTCGTCTTTATTGCTCACCAATGAGACCAGCACGGTTGCCAGAACAAGCGGCGGCAGCAAGTGGCAGCCAGGCGTACCGGAGTTCTCGCTTTTGAGCTGCGTCGCCGCTTGTTCTGGCAACTGGAATATGCTTCCCATCGAAAGACTCGTGGGCGATGTATGTAAATCCGAAGATTCGGTGAAGCAAAATCTGTACAATTAAATGGGTACTTCTCGTTCCTGAGCTCTCTTCTCATGTTTCCCTTGAGGCGCTCACAAAGCCAAAGGAGGCCCTTTCTCGGAAGCGAAGGTGGAGGTACTCTCACCCACATAATTATACAGATTTTGCTTCACCGAATCTTCGGATTTACAACGTATTTCCAACATTTCATGCCGATACTCCAGATGAGAAGCGGTTTGTTCAGGGAACGTGTGTCCCAGTGCTCACATGTGAGGGCAAATGCTCATGTTGGAGGGCAAAACCTGCTCACTTCGTAGGGCATTTACCAGTAACCTCCTCCTTGGATACTTCTCATGCGAGAAAAGCGTCATCATCAGAAAAGCTTTCCCATTGTAACGTGAATCGTTCTGACAAGGAAGGCGAACACCTCTTGTTTGCTGCATTCATCCGAGAAAAACGGCAAAAAAGGAACGACGGTCTGCGACTTCCCAGGTGAAGCGCGCTCCCCCCAACAGAACCATCCGCTGCTTCGCACACCCGACAGAGCTCAAGCACTTCGGCGATACTCGTGGTGTCGTCCACCCAGGACTGGGAAGGAGAGGATCTTGCTCCCATCGTGATCTGGTCGAATAGGCTCACCGTACTGTTCTGGAAGCTGTGTCTCATGCGCTTCCTGCGGCCTGGCTCGATTGCAGTACTGGACAGAGGCGTGAAGGACACGATCCAGCTGCTTCTCTTGAAGGATAAACAGGTGATCGAGACATTCTCGTCGGACACGTAAGAGAAAGCGTTCACAGATCGCATTGGCGCGTGGTGCGTGATAAGGCGTGATGAGCATCTTGATGCCGCTCGTGTTTGCGACTCGAGCGAAACAGGGTCCAAACGTGCGGTCATGATCACGGATGAGATACTTTGGCGTCTGCCCATAGGGAGTTGCCTCCCGCAGCGGTACGGGCGGTCCAGGCGTCGGTAGGAGATCGCGTCACCCCGACATGGATGACCTTTCACGTTTTCAGTTCAATGATGAAAAACGCAAAGAGCGGGTGAAAGAACAGGTCAGTCACTTGCAAGAAGTCACACGCCCAGATCTCTCCCCCATGAGTGCGTAGAAACGTCCACCAGCTTTGCCTCGTTGGCCGCGTCGTACGCACGCCTCTCATGTATTTCTGGATCGTGCGTTTGCACACGCGAATACCCAGCTTGAGCAACTCGCCGCGGATCCGTTCAGCACCCCACAGTCGATTATCCCTTGCCAACTCCTTGATGAATGCCACGGTCTCTTCGGCTACTTTGGCTTGGGAGCAGCCACTCTGGACGTGTCCTTCCAATACAGCTTGAATCCCTGGCGATGCCACCGCGAGATTCGTCTCTGGCTGAACAATGACAAGCGCTTGTTTCCAGGTCCGAACCATCCTTATGAGCAGTACCAGGAGTATGCGATCCGTTTTGGTCCAGACAGGCCGTTTGACCTGTCGGCGCAGGATGATGAGAGGCTTTCGCAGGAGGGCGTTTTCTGCCACGAGTTCGGACTTCCTTCTGGAAAGGTCAGTCACGGCTCCCAACAGGAGAGAGGTGGTGGATGGTTTGGTCCAGTCGACGAAGCGGTAGTGGAGCGACTGAAAGCTCATGCAAGTCATTCGTTTGATGAAGGCGATGATAGCATACACAGTGTACGATTCCTCTTTTGAAGACGAGCAGGTACATATATTTTGATTCTACTCTGCATCTTGAGGAATCGGCAAGGAGCGAGAGACAGGGAAAGGTGTTCTCAAAGGGCTCATTTAGCGAGCAGATGTCACAAGTAGCCAGCACAGCTCGCACCGCTCAACAGGCTGAGCATTGCTTCCTCTGGGACGGTCTGATCTGGGGCATTCATCACGATCTTCCTTTCGTTCGTGTCTTTCCTTCTCAATGGTTGTCTCTCTCCTGGAGCACATGCTTCCACACAGCTCGGACCTGCCCCTGCGGATCATCGACCACGTGCGCAACGTCGCCGAAGATCATGGTGGCGCGCCTGTCCAGATCGTAGGGCGGCCAGGCTGGCAGGTCGGCGATGGCAGGAGTGCCGCTGCGGATAAACGCGGCCCACGAGGCGTGCATCAGGTCGGCCAGCGGCTGTCTGGTTGGCGAGTCGCCGGTAAACGTGCGAGAGAGTCCCACGTCGAGGGTATTGAAAACGAAGGGGATATCCATGGCGTGCGCGGCTCCCAGGACACCGCCAAAGGCTGGCGATTCCCAGTCAAAGCGATACATCCAGACCGGCGCTCCAAGCTTCACCTGCGCTTCTGCCAGGCGGATCGCCGGCATGCGGAAGACCAGATCGCTCATGATATCGATCCAGGCCAGCTCCGGCGACTGATCGGTGCGCGCTTCCGTGTACACGGCGAGCGCAGGCCTCGCTTCATCGCCAAAGATTCGCGTGAGCTGCTCCTCATCCACCTTTGGCCCTCCGCTCATCATGGCGAACAGGCGCCATTCATCGCGATTGGTCCCCGCCAGGATGGCCACATTGGCTGCCGAACCCTGCGCGATCATGGCAGACGGATGCTGCGGCAGGGTCTCGCCGTCGATCATCGGGCTGTAGGCCAGGATGCCACCGAACTCACGTCCCAGCTCTGGTTGAATCTTGAGCAGGGCCTCAAGCGGTACATCCGCCAGGGCTGCAAGCTGAGAGGTCTCCAGACCGAGCTTTGCCAGCAGCGCCTGCGCGACTTGTGTGGCCCGTGGACGCGTCACCAGGTTGGAAGCCCCGCCGCTTTGCAGGATCGCGCGCCGGAAGAGCCCTTGTGCTGCTGGCATCCCCAGCAGGGCCCCAATGCTCATCGCACCGGCCGACTCGCCCATCACCGTCACATTGTCGGGATCGCCTCCGAAGGCGGCAATGTTGCTGGCGACCCATGAGAGGGCTGCCACCTGATCGAGGACGGCGAAATTGGCTCCGATGCTCTTATGCGCGAGAAAACCGAAGGCTCCCAAACGATAGTTGAAGGTGACCACAGTGACGCCCTGCCGGGCCAAATGCGCCCCATCAAAAGCGTCTTCCGAACCAGCGCCGCCGAGGTTTCCCCCGCCATGAATCCAGACCATGACCGGGTGTTGGGCCTGGCTGTCAAGCGTGGAGGTCCAGACATTGAGAAAGAGGCAATCCTCGCTTTGTTCCTGCACACGCAGATCGAAACTAGCCCCGCCTTTCTGGAGGCAGGCCGGGCCAAAATGGGTGGCATCGCGCACCCCCTCCCAGGCGTCAGGTGGTTGAGGCGGCTGCCAGCGTCGATCACCAATGGGTGCTGCGGCGTAAGGCATGCCCAGAAAGGCATGCACTCCACTCATCTCGCTCCCTTCAACGATTCCTTGTTCGATACGAACACGTGCCATTGTTCACTCCTTCTTTGCTGGAAGTTTGATCACAGTGCAAGCCAGTGGATCAGTTGCGCGAAGGTTTGCCTGAGTTCTTCTGGCGGCAGAGGAAGCCTGCTGCCCACGCCCTGAAGAAAACAACTGATCGCCAGAGCTTGCGCCTCTGGATCAAGGTGCTGATCCCAGGTTCCTTCTCTCATCCCTGCCTGCAAGGTCTGGATCAGAAACGTCTTCTGACCCGTCAGATTTGCCTGCAAAACTCGGTACAGGGTCTCATCACGCCGGGCACGGAGGGCAAATTCCGCCAACACCAGGAAGAGGGTTGGTTCTTCCTCCATCTGGCGGGCAAACCCCTCCAGATATGAAGCAAGTTGCTCGCGCGCTGACCCGTGAGAGGAAATCGTGGCCTGAATCAGCCGTTGAACAGCATAGTCAACGACCCCCTGGATCAGTGCTTCTTTGGTGGGAAAGTAGTGGTGCAGGGTGGCGGAATGGATGCCAACCTGAGCGGCAACTTCCCGTGTACGCAGCCCCTCGAAGCCTTTCTCGGCGATACTCTGATAGGCGGCCAGGATCAAGGCGTGCCGACGGTCATCGCTCGGGAAGGTGACATCTTCTCGGGTAGGTATGGACTCATGCATAGTATGCTTCTCTCCTGAACATTCAAGTACGTGTCTGATTTGACCATGATACGCTATCAAGCAAGCACTTGCTTGAATACCGAAAGTATACCCTCTCCAGAGCATTTTGTCAAGCAAGCACTTGCTTGAATACGAGATGATGAAAGGAATGAAGCATGACCCATATCAACCGTGTTGTTGGTGGTGGTAAATGCCGTACCAAGTGAGCAGGTTTGGCCCTCCGACGTAAGCACTTGCCCTCCAATGGGAGCACTGGTACACGCGTTTCCTGGAAAAGCCGCTTTCCATCTAGCTTCTTTCATCGCTATCTTGTAAATTGATATCCTTTACGGAAGGAAGACAAGCACCTTGTGGAGGGGGAGAATCAAAAAGAGGACTTCCAGCATCTTACTCACTCTTGTACGTTGGTGTTTTTGGTAAGGGTTCTAACAACTGAGAAAGCTCAGCAAGCAATGTGTAACCGTCTGCGCGTTGATCTCCCTGGCTTCTCCACCTCTGGCAAAAATGCCCATCAGGGGCCAGTGGAAGCGTCAGCCCCAAGAGCGCCGAACATCTCAGGCAAAATCAGCTTTTAACCGGGAACTGCATGTAAATTTGGGAATTCCGTGAGCGCAAATTTTGATAAATCGGTGAGCGATCTGCCCTCTTTCTGAGGAAAGACCCACTCACCGATTTATCCTGATTCCATCCATAGAATTCCCAAATTTACATCGAACCATCCATTCCCCCTGGCCCCTTTGCCGAGCAGGTGATCGATGGATATATCGAATTAACCGCGCCCCAACATAATAATCCGGGATATGTACGTTTTGTTGATCGCCCCGAACGAAGCGATATGGGAACCATGTGATTTATTTCACTTCGCCCATCTCTTTTTGCTGGCGTTGTCGATAGGCCCGAGCCTTGACGCGGCTACCGCACTTTGCCATAGCGCACCACCTTCCTGAACGATTCTTTGAGGTATCGTAGAAGGCTTTTTGACAGCGTTCATTGCTACAGACTTTGAGTCTCGCCCAGCTTCCACCCATCATGGCCGTGAACATGATACCGAGCAAGAAACTGATGACTCCATCAACTCCCTCGATATCGGGTACGAGATTCGCCGGCCCCTCCTGGCGAAATTGGACAATCAGAGGCGCGTGCTTTGCGGTGTGATTCAGCGTCTCAATATGCTCAGGGGCTACGGGTACCTCATTGTTGCCGCGCAGCAGACCGCGTAGAGCCTCGCGAACTTCAATAAGCCGGCGCAGATCTCCCTGCGTAAGAGGTGCCTCTCGCGCGAGTAACTGGTGCTCGATTAACCACGTACGCAACTGTTCAAGGCTATGCCAATCATCAGGGCGCGTTCGCCCGTAACGAGTGTTGATAACCTCCTGTAGTAAAGCGAGCGGTTCTGGCGTGCCTTTCTCAACAACTCTCTCTTCTGTTTTCATTGATTTCCCTCCATCCCATTTGTTGCTATTGTAACATATTTGATAGTCACTATCAAGAAAAATATCGCCTATAAAAATTACTATCTAAATAACTTGACTGGTGACTTTTATTCATGTATACTTCCTTCATGATGTGGTAGAGAGAGTTCCATACATCTCTTCAAACAAAGAATCTGGAGATTGTTTCATGGAAAAACGCACACCTTCCCGGTGGCTTACATTGCTAGCCGCTTGCTCTGGTCTGCTCATGCTCTATATCGACCTGTTTATTGTCAATGTGGCGTTGCCTACCATCGGGCATGATTTCCACGCTCCGCTCAGCACGGTCTCCTGGACGATTTCGGGTTATGTGCTGATGATTGGAGTGCTGCCAATGGGGATGGGGCGACTGGGAGATCTCTGGGGGCAGCGGGCGCTGTACCTTTCAGGTTTAGCGCTTTTCAGCAGCGCTTCATTGCTTTGTGGCCTGGCCCCTGGTATTACCACCTTGATCGTCTTCCGTGTGATACAGGGTGTTGGTGCGGCTATCATGACGCCTGGGACTCTGGCCATCATTATTCGCGCCTTTCCGCCGCGCCAGCACGGTCTGGCTATTGGCATTTATGGAGGGATTTCTGGCCTCGGTCTGATCGCTGGCCCGGTGCTTGGAGGACTCTTGATTCAGGGTGGGAACTGGCGCTGGGTCTTTTTTGTGAATGTTCCCTTTGGAATAGTGGCTCTCCTCATGGCGGTATTGTTCGTTCCGGAGACACGGGAGACTAAGAGTGCTGTGCCGGTAGATTGGCTAGGCCTGCTCCTCCTATCCGGTGGGCTCCTGTGCCTGTTATTCGGCTTCACACGCGCTGGCGATGTGGGTTGGACAAACGTCGTCGTGATTGGGAGTTGCCTGGCTGGAATCGTAATTCTGATGCTGTTCGTCATTACAGAACGGCGTGTGCGCTGGCCGCTCGTTGACCTGGCCTTGTCTCGCAATTCCCCTTTCGTCATGGGGTGTCTGAGCTTCTTCTTATTCTCAGCGGCGCTTTTTGGCTCGCAGCCCTACTGGAGCCTGTTCATGCAAAATACATGGAAATTTTCTCCACTACAGGGGGGCCTTGCCTTCTTACCGGCCACCGGATTGATTGTCGTGCTAACTCCCCTGACCGGTTTGATCGCGCAATGGGCCAGGCACCGACTGTATGTATTCATTGTCCTTGCGGTACTGGTAATGGGATTGAGCTTTCTCTACATTCTGGTGACACTGACACCTCAGAGCACCTATGCCGGTGGATTACTGCCTACCTTTATCATGCGAGGTCTTGCCATTCCCGTCTTCGTCTCTTGCGCTACGCTTGCAGTGGTGAGCGCTGTTTCAACGAATCAGTCGGGGTTAGCATCAGGAACGCTCGGCATGGCACGCAATATCGGGACAGCCTTCGGGGTCGCTGTGCTGAGCCAGGTCTATCTCTTCCATATCAATACAACCCTTCCATCGTACCTCGCGACAAGCCGGGCGGCGGCCAACCAGTTCATTGTATCCGGGGCAGGCATCAACCGCCTGCTTGTCGATGAGGTGATTCTTCAGGGATTTAAGCTTACAGCGCTTGCCTGCCTCATACTCTGTGGCGGCGCGGCAGTCTGTGCCCTCTTCATGCGTGTACGAGCGACTGAAAAGGGCATCAAACATGTTGTTCAAAGCGAAGAGCAGAGTGTTTCCGTCTAACAGGCACACTACCCGTCTGTCTGCTCGCCTTACATCGAAGCAGGACCCGGCGCCGGATTCGTCGATAAGATCATAGGCGGGCGCGGCGACTGCGAGAAGTCGAAATCCGAGAGCAAGTTGCCGAGGATAGACACATCCTCGCGCACCGTCGGGCGCGGGTCGGGGCGACCATCGGTCTTCGGGTCGAGGCGCTGGCCGTTCAGGAAATCATCCTCGATGAACTTCAGGTAGGGACTTACCCGGTCACTAGGCATCAGATGGCATCTGCATCTGTCATTACCTGGCATAGTGTTGCGCTAATGGGTCAGGAGAAAGGAAGACGGATCGTGAAGCGATTCTCCTATGGGGAGCGGGACTATGCCTTTGGGCAGTTGATCGCCACGCTGCGGAGGCAGTTCAAGCTGACGCAAGCCGAACTAGCTGCGCAGCTGGGAGTTTCCCGGCAGGCAGTGGGGGAATGGGAGGCCGGGAGCAGTTACCCCACAGCCGACCACCTCAAAGACTTCATTGGCCTTGGAGTGCAACAGCACGCTTTTACAACCGGACGAGAGGTCGAGGAGATCCGTACCCTCTGGCAAGCGGCGCACCAGAAAGTCCTCATCGACGAGTCGTGGTTGCAAGAACTGCTAAGCCAGAGGCACCATCGGCTGACCCTTGTGGCAAAGGAGCAGGATGAGCCGAGCAGTACCGTGAAGCAGGCGCTGATCCAGTCAACTGCCGAGCCACGGGTCGATTGGGGAGATGCGCTGGATGTGTCAAGCTTCAATGGACGAGAGGAGGAATTGGCCCAGCTTTCCCAATGGATCGTCACAGAGCGGTGTCGGGTGGTGAGTGTGTTGGGCCTGGGTGGCATTGGTAAATCAGCGGTGGCGACCAGCGTGATGCATCAGGTGGCAGCTCACTTCGAAGTCGTGATTTGGCGCTCACTGCGCAATGCTCCAGCATGTTCTACTCTGTTGGATGAGTTCCTTCAGGTGATTACCCCTCAAGCGCTGCGCGACCTCTCAGCCGGCTTTGAACAGCGCCTGACCCTCCTTCTGGAAGGTCTGCGGCATACGCGTGTCCTGCTCGTCCTTGACAATCTGGAAACGTTGCTGGAGGAAAACACAGACACGGGTCAGATGCGTTCCGGCTACGAGGACTACGCCCAGTTGTTGCGTCGGGTAGCAGAGACAGTGCATCAGAGTTGCCTGCTGCTCACCTCTCGGGAGAAACCCATCGCACTCGCACCGCTGGAAGGGAGTCGGGCACCTGTGCGCGCCTTGCGTCTGTCTCCGTTGGAGATCGCTGCCTGCCAACAATTGTTGGCAGAAAAGGAGGTCATGGGTGACCCATCAGAGCAGAGGCGGCTGATCGAGGCATACGGGGGCAATCCTCTCGCCTTGAAGATCGTGGCGCAGACTCTTGTGGAGCTCTTTGGGAGCCAGATCGCTCCGTTTCTGGAGCAGGGCGAAATCGTCTTTGGTGGCGTGCGTGAGCTGCTGGCCGAGCAATTCGCCCGCCTCTCTGGGGTCGAACAGCGCCTGCTGCTGTGGCTGGCGGTCCTGCGCGAACCGGTCAGTCTGGAAGAGCTGCTGGCGGTGCAGGCAATGCCCTTACCACGTGCCACTCTGCTAGAGACGGTGGAGGCGCTCCGACGCCGCTCGCTCGTCGAGCAAGGGCACTATCCGGGCAGTTTTACCCTGCAATCGGTGGTGTTGGAATTTGCGACCGCGCGACTGATTGCTGAAGCCACGAGCGAGATCCAGCAGGGCCAGCTCTCCCGCCTGATCGAGCAGAGTCTGATCCATGCCCGCTCCTCTGTCTACGTGCGGCAGGCCCAGGTGCGTCTCATGGTGGTCCCACTGCTGCTCCAACTGCGCAGCGCGTATCCGGAGCGGATGGATCTGGAGGAGCATCTGCTTGTGCTCCTGGAACGCTTACGCGCCCGAGCTGACTTCGCGCAGGGCTATGGACCGACCAACGTGCTGGCGCTGCTGCGTGAGCAGCGTGGGCATCTGCGCGGTCTGGATCTCTCTCGGCTCTCCCTTCGCGGGGCCTATTTGCAGGGGATCGAGATGCAGGATACGACGCTGTCCGGGGCCACCTTGCAGGAGTGCGCCTGGACGTCGACCTTCGGTGCTATTTGGGCCGTGGCGATCAGTCACGATGGACGGTACTGGGCAGCAGGCAGCAGACGTGGAGAAATATGGGTATGGGACCAGCAGATCCTGCACCGGTCCTGGCAAGCGCATTCCGACGTGGTGCATGCGCTTTCCTTCAGCGCGGATGGACGCCATCTGGCCAGTGTGGGTTATGATGGGATGGTCAAACTCTGGGAGGTGGAACATGGCACGTTGCTCTGGTCGGGCACGCATACCACCTATATCTCTGATCTGGCCTTTTCCCCAGATGGCAGTGTGCTTGCCAGTGGAAGCACCGATGGGAAGGTTCATCTCTGGGATGCGAAGGCTGGGACCCTTCTTGAGACGCTCCCGCATCCTCAGGCGGTCTTTGCCCTCACCTGGAGTCCTGATGGGAACGTGCTCGCCAGTTTCGGCTTCGATCGCTGCGTCCGGCTCTGGAAGAGAGAGCAGAGCGGGTTAGCCACCTGCGTCGCACGTCTTTCTGGGCACACAGGCTGGGGGATGGGACTGGCCTTTTCCCCCGACGGGAGCCAACTGGTCAGTGCGAGCTGGGACCACACGCTCAAACTCTGGGAGGTGGCCAGTAGAGAGGTCCGCCAGACGCTCATCGGACATAGCGATCGGGTCAAAACAGTCGCCTGGAGTCCTGATGGACGGACCGTGGCAAGTGCAGGCTTCGACCATACCATCAGGCTCTGGGATATGGAACGGAGCATCTGTCGGATGGTGCTCCATGGACATACCGACGCGGTGTTCTCTCTTGCCTTTCTGCCCGACAGCCGAGGGCTGCTCAGTGGCAGTACGGATGGCACCTTGCGGGTGTGGGACACGGAAAGTGGCCAATGTGAGCAGATCCTACAGGGCTACTCAGTCTCGCTCTATGACATCGCGTGGAGTCCTGATGGGACGAACATTGCCAGTGGGAGCTCGGATAGCCTGGTGACCCTCTGGAATGGAGATGGCCTGACGCCTCCCAGGCTGCTGCAGGGCCATCACTACCTTGTGTTTGGAGTGCAATGGAGTCCTGATGGCAGGTGGCTGGCAAGTTCAGGATGGGATAATCTCATCCAGATTTGGGACGCGGCCACGGGAGAGAGCCGACAGGTGATGAGGGACCCCGATGATCCCTACACATCCTTCTATGGTGTGGCATGGAGTCCAGACGGGAAGTTTCTGGCCTGTAGCAACAATCGGCAGGAGATCCAGGTGTGGAAGGCGTCCACCGGCACCCGCCAATGGGTAGCTCGCGAGCAGCCAATTATTGCCCGCCGGGTAGCCTGGAGTCCAGACGGAACTCTGCTGGTCGGTGCAGGTGATGATGGCAACCTCTCGGTGTGGAGCCCCTCAAACGGGAGGTTGCTCAAACAACTCAGAGGACATCAAGGGAAAGTGAACGACGTGGCCTGGAGCGGTGATGGGAAGTGGCTCGCCTCGGGTGGAGGAAGCCAAGACAGCGGGGAGGTGTTTGTATGGGAGATCAGAAGCTGGGAGCGCGTGCAAGTCCTGTCGGGGCACCTGGGGATCGTTTATGCCGTAGCCTGGAGTCATACAGGAGCAGTGCTGGTCAGCGGCAGCAGTGATGGGATGCTGCGCTGGTGGGACAGACACAGCGGGGAATGTGTCCGCGCGTGCCAGGCACATCAGGGAGCAGTCCAGCAGCTTCAGGTGAGCCCTGATGGGAAGTGGCTCGCCAGTTGTGGGGATGATGGTGCCATTCATCTCTGGGATTTTGAGGACGGCAACCTGCTACGCACATTGCGGCGTGATCGACCCTACGAGCGACTGGATATCAGCGGGGTCAAGGGATTGACGCAGGCGCAGAGGGCCTCGTTGTTTGCGTTAGGAGCCATTGAACATCCTCCTGTATCAGACATCTAGCATGCTTTCGCATTCTGAGGCCTTGGTATGTTTCTCCAGCGTTCTTTCAACCAGGGTGACCAGCCAGGAGGAATGGTTTACCCTTCGGAAGGAGTCGAAAGAGCAGAGAGCTCCCCTGCTATCCCGTCTGGATCATAAAAGCTGATGTACGTGTCATGAGGTAGGCCCAGGATACATGGAAAAATCTCTCAGAGCGTTATGAATCCGCTTCTCAAGCCAATTCGAATGCTATGAAAAACGGGAGAAATTGGCAGGAGACCTACATGAAAAATCTGTTAAAGTCCTTTTTACAGCAGTTCTTCAACCCTTTCTGGGGCCAACATCTTGAACATTCGTGCGCTCTGAGAGATTTTTCTATGTATCCTGGGCTTACCTCAGGAAGAAACGGTGTTGTCGACATAAACCTTTTTTGATGAAGATCTGTTCGTGAATGAATAGAACGAATGTTTTTATTGCTACGCAGCCTTCACCAAAAAGTTGGATGAACCATATGGTAATGAGTCGGTCTGCCCACCATGGAGGCAAGTTATGTGGCATCATATGCCAGAGCGCGCCGGTTCGCATGATCCAGCGTAAGCCGTTGAACACTTCGCGCAGGTCGTAGGTGCGCTGTCCAGCGTCCTCGGGTAACAAAGTTAAGTAGGGAGCGACAAAAGCCCATTCGTCGTCGCTCCACATTCGGCCTTACCGCTTTAGAGGCGCAAGGAGACGAAATTGCGTTCTCGCAGTGTCTTTCAGAGGGATCGGTAGCCACCTCCAAACCATGATACGAGTGCTTCGATATATTCAGAAGCAGCTTCTTCCCAAACACGGTGCTGAGCATCGAGCAGGACATAGCGATTGTGCGGAAGCCGGTCGGCCAAGAACTGCCCATTGGCAGGTGGGACAATCGGATCGTCCTTTCCGGCGATAATCAGCGCGGGCGTTTTGATGCCAGGCAACTTCGGTTCGAGCTTGGGAAGATCGGGAATATACCCACGCACATATTGAGCAGCTTCTTCAAAGCGCCTACCGGCCGAAGCGGCCCGGAGGTCCTCGATGATAGCTGCTGGTGTCAGTTGCGCCGCATGCGTCAGGTATTCCTTTACGACCTCGGCTCCATCGATGTTGGAAAAAGCACCTGTTGGCGAATAAATGATATCCTTCAATACACCGGCAGCAAGATCGGCGCGCATGGCCCCGCTGCCAAGAACAAGGCTCTCGAAGAGGTCGGGGTTCTTCGATGCGGCGAACAAAACCGCGAGGGTGCCGACATCGGGCGCGACTACATGAGTACGGCTGATGCCGAAATGCTTGAGAAGGGAGATCACGAAATCCCCCATCGCCTCCGGTGCCATGACGTCCGGGCGGCTCTGGGAAGGGCCATCGCCCGGCAGGTCAACCGCTATGAGGGGATACTCAGTGGCAAGCCGTGGCAATACGCGATGGAACGAGTAAATGCTTTCCGGCCAGGGGGCCGTCAGGAGGATAGGCGTGCCTTTGGGCACACCGCTTCGTGCATATCGAACAGACAACCCGTCGATCTCTACAGTTGCCACAGTGCCAATGTCGGGCAAAACGCCCTTTTCCGCTTGTGTCATGATTCCTCTCCTTAATTTATGGACGCAGCTCTCTGCGCATTGAGTCTAATTTAGCCTGAGAAACTGTCCTAACAAGGTATACATTTGGGAAGAAGCTGTTGATTTCTTGGCAAATCTTCTGTTGGGAGCGTTTTTCCTCCTCTGGCATCTCAAGCCAATTTCCGGGAAGTTGGTCAAATTGCAAAAAAAACAACAGCTTCATGTCAAGATTTACACATATCATCTTGCTGCATCATTTTCTTCCTTTCTCAATCTGTCTTTTCTCTTTCTCTGTTTTCGAGCTTTCTGAACGCTTATGAGAGAGTTGTGCAGAGAGCATGAGACGCATCTTTCCTCGTATCCTCACATGCTCGCTCTCGCAGTGCTCACACAGCCATTCATGGATTTTTCCATCATCCACATCCTCTCGCGAAGAGGTGAACGCGAGAGGGCCTCTAAAGCGTCACGATCCTTTTCAGCTCGTCGTGCGCCTGCAAATCTGCTATCATAGCAGCAGAGAAGAGGGGTGGAAGACCATCAACAGGCATTGTCTGCATACCACCTCCCAGCCGTATTGACCCCTTGAAGGGGATACCCGACAGACACCAGTATACCGGTAGTGGTTGGGCAAGTCACTAGGTATCAGATGGCATCTACACCTGACATTACTTGGCATAGTGTTGCTCTGATGGGTCAGGAGATAGGCATCAGATGGCATCTGTAGACGCCTCGCCGTATGAGAGTTGACGCCCGTGGGCAGTCAAATTGAGCAAAAAAGTCCCCTTCTGAGAGAGGACAAATGGCTTCCTGAGCTGTAAATGTGATTACTGGATGGCGTAGTTTTTTGATAATTATGTGACACTTATCACAGACAGCTTTCTCAATGGAAGAGTACCTAGACCAGCCGAGCTTTGGTCTCTCCAGAGCTTCAGGAAGAAAAAGGCCATACTGGTATTACGCCAGATAATTATCAAATTTTGCCGCCATCCAGTAATCACATTTACAACCACTCTCTGTTTGAGAAATAGAACGAATTGCTTTGACTTTTCAAAATCGCTAGGGTCTTAGCCTACCCTCTCCAAAACGAGCAGTTTGTGGATGAGGCAATGGCAAGTCGGAGACACATCTGCGAAAATTGTTAGCTGAGCAGGGGGCAAAATTCTAGGCATTACTGCACATATATGTCAAGCCTCACAAGAGTTGATGTCGAATTGAAGTCTACTGAGAGCACATGAGAGAGATATCTGCGCATCTTGCTCTCTCGCACTTGGTGAAAGTCTCGCTCCATTTGGGCTGAGATGCAACTCAATGGCCTGGAGATGAGCCTGACAAGCAGCTTCGCGGCTTAGCGTTGTTTTTCGGACTCTTGCGCTAATTTGGTGATAGATGAGCTAATACAGAGCTTCTCTCTGAGAGGTTGTTCATGGTGATCTCACCAAGAGCATCTCCACCTGCTCTGTCGGAGTTCGGGCTGGTCTATGTGCTTCCCGGCCTGGGTGCGTTCTTGCTCATCCGTGGATCAGCGTTTGGGGCTACTGCCCATGACGATGCTCATGGCGCTTTCATGACGCTTCCTCCTTACACTAGGAGCAGAGAGGGCGAGGCGCGTCGGCTGAGAAGTGGCCCCACACCGTGCCTGATGGGCCTTTGAGCGAGGAACTGCTCTCCTGGCTGCTCCACCATGCTCGCTCATCACGAGATGGCTTTCACTTTTTGCAACCAGTGTTTGTCTACGTAACGACTTGTAACCAACAGGGCCAAAGGAGATACATATACTATGGACCTTGAGATCACGCTGCAAGTGAACGGGGCGATACACCGGCTGTCCGTTGATACCCACACGACGCTCCTGGATGCGCTGCGCGAGCGGCTCGGACTCACCGGCTCCAAGAAGGGCTGCGACCACGGGCAGTGCGGCGCGTGCACCATCTTGCTCGACGGGCGACGCATCTATAGCTGCCTGGCCCTCGCCGTCGCCCACCAGGACGCCCAGATCGTCACCATCGAGGGGTTGGCAGCCGATGGCGCCCACCTGCACCCCCTCCAGCAGGCGTTCATCGACTATGACGCCTTCCAGTGCGGCTACTGTACCCCGGGACAGCTCTGCTCGGCGGTCGGGATGCTGCGCGAGGCCGAAGCCGGTTGGCCCAGCGCAGTGAGTACTGATCTGGCTGCTGACCATGTCACCCTTGACGACGACGAGATCCGCGAGCGTATGAGCGGCAATCTCTGCCGCTGCGCCGCCTATGCCAACATCGTCCCGGCGATCAGGGAGGTTGCCCAGCAGGCAGAAGAGGCGCAGCGAGCCAAGCAGGCAGAGGAGGCACGCCGATGAATCCCTTCCGCTATGAACGCGCACGTGACGCATCCGGCGCCGTCGCGCTTCTCGCCAAGGCGCCCAACGGGGTCTTCCTCGCCGGAGGGACGAACCTCGTCGACCATCTGAAGCTGGGGGTGAGGGAACCAGATCTGCTGATCGATATCACCCACCTGCCCTATGACCGTATCGAACCGCTCCCCGATGGGGGTGTGCGCATCGGGGCGCTGGTGCGCAACAACGATCTCGCTGCTGATCGCACGATTCGCACGCGCTATCCCCTGCTCGCCCAGGCGCTGCTCGCAGGTGCCTCGGGCCAGCTGCGCAATCTCGCCACCACCGGCGGGAACCTGCTGCAGCGCACGCGCTGCGTCTACTTCCAGGACGTCTCGAAGCCGTGCAACAAGCGGATACCGGGCAGCGGCTGCTCCGCACGGGAGGGCTATCACCGCGAGCTTGCTATCCTGGGGACATCTGAAGCGTGCATCGCCACGCATCCCTCGGACATGGCGGTCGCCCTGGCCGCACTGGGTGCCAGCGTGCGCCTGCTGGGACCGCAGGGAGAACGAACGATCCCGCTCGTGGAATTCTACCGCCTGCCAGGCGACGAGCCGCAGCATGACACGGTGCTCGAGCATGGCGAGCTGATCACGGCCGTCGACCTGCCGCCGCTTCCGTTCGCGACGCGCTCGCACTATCGCAAGGTGCGCGATCGCGCGTCCTACGCCTTCGCGCTTGTCTCGGTGGCCGCAGCAATCGATATCGCCAACGGAGTCGTGCGGGATGTGCGCATCGCGCTCGGTGGCGTCGCGTCTGTGCCGTGGCGGGCAGTGCGAGCCGAAGCTGCGCTGCGCGGCGCACCGGCAACCGAGGAAGTGTTTGGCCGGGCCGCTGAGGCCGAGCTTGCTGATGCACAGCCGCTGCCCGGTAACGCGTTCAAGGTCCCGCTCGCCCGCAACACCCTGGTGCGGACGCTGCTTGACCTGACCGAGGAGGAGAAAGACCGGCGATGAAAACGCAACTCATCACGCGCGCCATCGGCGCGCCTCTGGACCGCATCGACGGGGCGCAGAAGGTCACCGGCGCGGCAAAATACGCCTACGAGTACGCGGTCGAGGGTGTGACCTACGTCTTCCCGGTCCAGAGCACGATCGCCAAAGGTCGCGTCGTGTCGATCGACGCGAGCGCTGCCCGAGCGCTGCCCGGTGTCATCGCCGTGCTCTCGCACGAGAACGCCCCACGGCTGGCGCCACTTGACGATGCCCTGGCGGTGTTCCAATCCGATGCCCTGACGGTGTTCCAATCGGATGCCGTTGCTTATCATGGGCAGTTCGTGGCTGCGGTTGTCGCCGAGACGTCCGAGATCGCGCGCCAGGCCGCGAGCCTGGTCGTCGTCCGCTACGAGGAGCAGCCACACGACGTCGAACTGCGCGCTGACCGCGGCGATCTCTCCACACCGGAGAGACTCATCAATGGCGACGAGTCTGATACCGAGAGCGGGGATGTCGAGGCCGCGTTGACCCCGGCTGCCGTCTCGCTTGACCACACCTATACGACGCCCGCCGAGCACAACAATCCGCTCGAACCGCACGCGACCACCGCTATCTGGAGCGACGAGGGCGTCACCCTCTACGACGCGAACCAGGGCGCACACTTCATCCGGGATACAGTGGCCTCGGCTTTCAGACTCCCGCCCGAGCACGTGCGCGTCATCGCGCGCTATGTCGGCGGTGGCTTCGGCTCCAAGGCGTTCCCGCACCCGCACACGATCCTCACCGTGATGGCCGCGCAGGCAGCGGGGCGGCCTGTAAAGCTCGCCCTCACGCGGCAGCAGATGTTCGCACTGACGGGCTATCGCCCGCCGACGATCCAGCGCATACGCCTGGGGGCCGACCGCAGCGGCCAGCTCACGACGATCGCGCATGACGTCGTCGAGCAGACCGCGACGATCTACGAGTACGCCGAGCCGACGGCCGCCCCGACGCGGGTGATGTACGCGGCGCCGAACCGCCGCACCACGCACCGGCTCGCGCGGCTCGACATGCCCGTGCCGACGACCATGCGTGCTCCTGGCGAGTGTCCAGGCATGTTTGCACTCGAGTCGGCGATGGACGAGCTGGCGATTGCCTGTGGGCTCGATCCGATCGAGCTGCGCATCCGCAACGAACCGGCGGTCGATCCCGAGAGCGGGCACCCGTTCAGTAGCCGTGGCCTCGTCGCCTGCCTGCGGCAAGGGGCGCCGCGCTTCGGCTGGGCGCCGCGCGACCCGCAGCCGCGCGCGCGACGTGATGGCTCCTGGCTCATTGGGACTGGCGTGGCCGCCTCGACGTTTCCGGCCATCCAGTTTCCAGCGACCGCGCTCGTACAGGTCGATCGTGCGGGAAACTATCGTGTGCGCATCGACGCCTCGGACATCGGGACCGGAGCCTGGACGGCGCTGACCCAGATCGCGACGGACGCGCTCGAGGTGCCGCTGGAGCGCGTGCAGCTCGAGATCGGCGATAGCGCCCTGCCGAGGGCGTTCGTGGCCGGGGGTTCGTCGGGTACCGCCTCGTGGGGGTGGGCGATCGTGGAGGCGGCGCGCCAGCTCCGCACCCGGCTGCGCGACGAGCACAGCGGCGCAGTGCCCGCCGCAGGGCTGGAGGCCACCGGCGCATTCGAGACGAACCCCGAGGCACAACACTTCTCGATGCACGCGTTTGGCGCGCAGTTCGCCGAGGTCCGTGTCAACGCGGACACCGGCGAGGTCCGCGTGCCGCGGCTGCTCGGGGTTTTCGCCATTGGGCGCGTGATCAACCCGAAGACGGCCCACTCACAGTTGTTGGGCGGCATGACGATGGGCCTGTCGATGGCGCTGCACGAGGTGAGCGTCCTGGACCCGCGCTTCGGCGATTACGTGAACCATGACTTCGCGGAATACCATATCGCGACCAATGCCGATGTCGGCACCATCGACGTGACCTGGATCGACGAGGAGGATCTGCATGTCAATCCAATGGGTTCGAAAGGGATTGGCGAACTCGGGATCGTCGGCACCGCTGCTGCGATTGCCAACGCCGTCTATCATGCCACGGGCATCCGCGTCCGCGACCTGCCGATCACCCTGGAGAAGCTGCTGCCGTGAGTGAGACGGCTGCGGGCGAAGAGCTGGTCCAGCATGTCTCATGGCAGACCGCTCGTGCTTCCGTCCGGAGTTGGTCAGAGCCAGGGCAGTGCTCTGTTGACTCCGGCGGAGGTGCTGCTCCTTTGTCCCGATCAGATGCAGGTCGGAGAGGCCCTCATGACCAAAGAGGCGGAAGCTCCCAGCGATCAGCGTGCCTGGAGCAGCATGGTCTTCCGCCTGATCCGACGAAGATGGTGGTCCATGCGGCAAAGGAAGAAAGGAGGGCCCCTTGCGGCTCGCAGAGTTCAAGCAGGCGCGAGCGCCGACTTTCGAGATTGAGATGAGCGTCACCGGTCGAACGTCCGGCCGTGAGATCGCCATCCCAGTCTGGTTCGTCGAGCAGGGCGCGAAGGTGTACCTGCTTCCCGTGAGCGTGCACTTCGCCAGAAAGGTTGGGCTCGCTCGCACATGTGGTGATTTGGAAATTGCAGAGCTAGTAACATGTGTCGAGCAATCGCTGCTGGAGAAGAGCCATGTATCCCCATCGTTCTCCTGATGAGCTTGAATCACCAAATGCGCGGTAGAGCCGTTTTTCGTTCCATTCATACTCAAGGGCCAAGATCCTGCTAACAGTTACGATAAAATGAGGCCAGTAGCCTCTTCAGACTACTGGCTGTTCCTGTAAAAACCCTGCCATTTGTTCCTAACACATCTCGCCATTTTCTCCCTGTTCGAATCTGGCTTGACGGGCAGCGGGAGAGGCAGCATGGAAAAATCCGAAACTGCCCCGAAACTTAGGGCACAAACCGTTTCCAGTGGCCCTCGGAGATAACTTCAACGACGCCGTCGGTCACTTTGATGGCGGTCTGATCGTCAATAGCATACGCTGGCACATCCACCCCAGCGGCCCATCTTTCTATGTTGGCCAGGGAAGCGTCCGGCATATCAGGATGATCCAGGTGCGCATACAACGTAAAATCAACCAGTCCCAGCGCTCTGTCGCTGCCGGTGGGCGGATTTGTGCCCCACATATCGTATTGCTCTCTAGAGATCGCTGTGACCACCATACTCCCACCGCTCACCCCCACATAGACCGTCTCGCGCGGAAGCTCCGGCAAGAGGTCTGCCAGTCCCGATTGCTGCATCCAGTAGCACAGGTAAAAGGGGTCGCCGCCTCCAACCAGCAGGGCGTCAGCCTCCTGGACCAGAGGGACCCAATGTTCTTCTTTGATACTGGGCAGAGCGGTGAGCTCCAGCACTCCCAACGACTTCCACCCCACTTCGCACAAGGGGCTGGCCGCCACTCCGCGGATCAGCCGATAGGCCATGGCAGCACCGCCGGGCAAGGCGTACGCCGCGGTGGGAATGCAGAGGGCGCTGGACTCGGCGATCGGTTTGCTGGTGTTGCTGATGCCACAAGAGGTGAGCAGAAATTTCATGATGCCTCTCCTTGCCGATTGAATAGAACATTTATCTACTCCAAGAGTACCTGATAGACAACCAAATGGCAAGATTTTATCTTAGCAGTAAAAGGGTCGGGTGATGACCTACCATGACACCCATCAATAAGTACAAAGGGGTGTCATGTGAAGAAGGATACAGAGGTCAAGCTATTTATGCAAGCGAGACACAAAGGAGCCACCCAACACGTCGCCGCCGCCCGAGCAGGGATGAGCGAACGAACGGCCCGTCGGTATGAACGGGCAGGAAAGTTGCCCAGCGAACTGAAACGTCCCCACACGTGGCGAACGCGCCCGAACCCGTTTGAAGAAGACTGGCCGTGGGTCGTGCAGGAGCTGCAACGCGATCCGGCGAGGCCTCGGGACGACGTTGTTTGCGCTGCTGTGCGAGCGACATCCCCAGCAGTATCAGCCGATCCAGGTGCGCACCTTGCAGCGCCACATCGCGCAGTGGAAAGCGCTGCATGGGCCGGAGCAGGACGTGATCTTCGAACAACGGCATCAGCCAGGCGAACGAGGGCAGTCCGATTTCACCCAGATGGACGACCTGGGCATCACGATCAGTGGCGTGGCATTCCCGCACCTGCTCTTCCATTTCGTGCTGACGTACTCCAATGTAGAAGCCGTCACGGTCTGTAAAAGTCGAGAGTTTTGAGGCGCTGGCCCAGGGATTGGAGCGCTGCGTCTGGCAAGTGGGAGGCGTCCCCGAGCAGCACCGCACTGATCATTTGACGGCTGCCGTTCGTCAACTGGACAAAGGCGAGCGCGAGGACTGGACCGAACGCTACAAAGCCCTCATGACTCATTACGGGATGCAGCCGACCTGGAACAATACCGGTGTAGCTCATGAGAACGGGGACGTAGAGCAATCTCATTTCCGCGGTCCGCGAGGCGGTCGATCAAGCGCTGCGGGTGCGGGGCAGCCGCGACTTTGCTGACCGGCGCACCTATGAAGCGTTCTTGCAGAACCTGCTCGCCAAGCGCAACCAGAGCCGAGCAGTGCGATTTGCCACAGAAAAGGAAGCGCTGCGTCCCTTACCGGCGGCGAAGCTGGCGCTGTGCAAGGAACTGCGGGTCAGCGTGAGTCGCTTTAGCACAGTCCAGGTGCTGGGCAACACCTATTCAGTCCCCTCGCGACTCATTGGCACCACCGTGCTGGTGCGTGTGCGCGCCGAAACGCTGGAGGGCTATGTAGGCACCATGCGCACGTTTACGCTGCCGCGTTTGGTGGGCAAACAGCAGCACCGCATCGATTATCACCATCTCATCTGGTCGCCTTTAGCGCAAGCCAGGAGCGTTTGCGGCGTACCGCTATCGTGATGAGCTCTTTCCGACCACGCTCTTCCGCCAAGCCTACGACCGCTTACTGAAGGAGTTGCCTGCGCGCGCCGATCATGACTATGTGCGCGTGCTGCACCTGGCGGCCAGTACGGCGGAGTCGGAGGTCGAAACGGCACTCAGCTTGCTGCTGGAAGCGGGCAGCGTCCCACCAGCCGCTGCGGTGCGTGAGCTCGTGGGGACAGCCTCGCCGCAACCAATTCCGCACATCCAGGCGCCCACGCTCGATCTCTCAGCGTATGATCGGTTGCTGCCCTCCAGGAGGATCCATGCCTAACACCACCCCTAATCGTCATGACAACTTGGCCGCCCTCTTGGGGCGTCTGAATCTGGCAGGCATGGCGGCGCTCTTTGCCGATCTGGCCCTCAAAGCAGCGAAAGAAGGCCTCACCCATGAAGCCTATCTGTACGAACTGGCCCGCCATGAGGAGGAACTGCGGCTCCAGCGACGGACTGAACGATTACTACGGCAATCGGGGCTGCCGCGCGAGAAGACCTTTCGCACCCTCAACCTGGCGCGACTGTCGCCTGCCCTGCAACTCCAGCTTGAACGGCTCAAGAGTGGGGCGTTTCTGGAGCAAGCCTGCAATGTCATTGCCGTCGGCAAGCCAGGCGTTGGGAAGAGCCATGCTCTGGCTGCCGTTGGCCATGAGTTGCTCGTGCAGGGCCATCCCGTGCTCTGGTGTAGCACCGCGAGCCTGGTCCAACGCTTGCTCGCTGCCAAGCGCGATCTGCGCTTGCCCCAGGAACTCGCCCGCTTGGACAAGTTTGCTTGTGTCATCCTGGATGATATCGGCTATGTGCAGCAGGATCGCGATGAAATGGAGGTCCTCTTTACCTTCCTGGCCGAGCGCTACGAACACAAATCGGTGCTGATTACCACCAATCTGGTCTTCTCCGAATGGCAGCGCATTTTCAAAAATCCCATGACCACCCTCGCGGCGATCGATCGTGTGGTCCACCATTCGGTCATTTTAGATATGATGAGTGTGGAGAGCTACCGCGCGGAGGTTGCCGGTCAGCATCATCTCTCTGAGGAGATGGATTCTGCTCTCGTGAATCAGAGCAATTAGTAATCGTTGTCGGCCATTCTAGTTGACTTTTAACACCTGTCCGAATATTCAGGACCAGCAGGACGCCGAATAGTGAGCACTGAATTGACAGAAACGGCACACACCTATTGGCTTGGAGAGCGGCTTCGTTTACGCCTGATGGTTACGCTGCTCATAT